>Ga0315904_10008772_pt1 | contig 13325 bp, 10 predicted proteins | sample LakEriMetagenome_6_FD_203529 | JGI IMG/M metagenome (GOLD analysis project Ga0315904, IMG submission 203529) | Freshwater fungal communities from buoy surface, Lake Erie, Ohio, United States - Buoy 12 MA120 | ecosystem: Environmental > Aquatic > Freshwater > Lake | place: USA: Lake Erie, Ohio... | reverse complement strand
TTTCACGAACATCAACTTGCGAGTGAAGAAGTATTTGAGCGTGACCAGCTTGGGGTCCCCTTGGATGTACGGGTTCGCCGATTGTTCGAAGGGCAGCATGATGTTGAGGCCCATCGACATTTCGCGGCCAGCCCCTTTGTGGCCAGCTTCCATGATGCCGCCCCCCGCGCCGGTGATGACCATCCAGCCATGCTCGGCCATCCGTTTTCCGAGTTCGACAGCGATCATATACGTAGGATGATCCGGTTGCGTGCGTGCAGATCCGAAGATGGTTACCTTTCTTCGACGTCGGTAAGGCTGGAAGACTTTGAATGCATACCTTAACTCTCGAAGCGACCGACTCAAAATTTTCAAATCGCCACGAGTTGTGCCGTCCAGGTGAAGTCGATCGACAGTCCGCCTCATCATGTCGATGAGATCATCACTTTCCAACGAATACGGTGGTTCGTCGGCGGGTTGCGGCCTTGCCTTTTCGTCCTCACCAAACGCTTCGGATGGTAGTTCCCGGGGAGAAATAGGAATTTTGTCGTCGTTCATGAATACTCCGGTAGTCGCAATCGGCCTCGCAGGCCTCGTTAGACTCGATAAGATACCACATTCTAGAGTTCGGCAAATCGCGGAACAGTTGGATGGTGGGTCTGTCTTTTTCGAGACGTCGAATGTTTATTTCGTTGGATGGTGTGGATGGTGCAGGAAAATCGACTCAGATCAAACTGTTGTGCGATGCGATGACCGTTCGTGGACATGAGGTGTCGCAATTCCGTGATCCCGGAAGTACCAAGTTGGGGGAAGCAGTCCGAGAAATTTTGCTGCATCGAGAAGACATTCCGCTCGCCAATACGGCGGAAATGCTGCTCTATATGGCTTGCCGTGCACAATTGGTGAACGAGCAATTGAGCCCCGCATTGCAGTCGGGACAAACCGTAGTCTGCGATCGTTTCTTGTTGGCAAATGTTGTCTACCAAGGGTCCGCGGGCGGGCTCGACGTCGATACGTTGTGGAGCGTTGGGAATTGTGCGACGGGCGGTCTTTCTCCAGACAAAACGATCGTCCTCGATTTGGATCCCGACGTCGCGTTTACTCGGATCCAACGTGGCCAAGATCGATTGGAAAAGCGCGGACTCGATTACTTCCGCAAAGTGCGCAACGGATTCCTTACCGAAGTCAAGAAACTTGGTCCGCCGAGTTGCTATCGCGTTGTCGATGCGTCGCAGTCCATTGAATCGGTACATCAACAAATCCTGGAGTACATCTTCGGATGAACCACGTAGTGCGATTAACGTCCACAGCCCCAGCAGCGATTGCCGTATTGCAAGTCGTCGGCCAGGGAGCCGAATCGTGGATCCTCAACCATTGGGTTCCTAACGTGGCCTCCAATGCCCCGCTCGGGATCAATCACATTCGCTACGGCACGATCAAGAACGCCAGCACCGAAGCGGCAGGTGAGTCGATCGTGGTTTGCAAGACAGGAACGAATGCATTCGAGCTTCATTGCCACGGTGGTTCGACCGCTTCGCAACGCATTCTCAATCAACTGACTCGCGATGGCTTCGAGCTTGTTTCCTGGTCCGATGCATTGGCATCCTCATCGACAGATACGATTGTCAACGAAGCAACCGAAGATGTTCTTCGAGCTACATCGATGCGCACGACTGCAATCTTATTGGATCAAAAGCGAGGAGCGCTTCGGCTAGAATTAGAATCTGCGATCGCGAATCTTCGGCAACAAAAGATAGCCATAGCCACGAAGATTCTTCAGGAGTTGCATACGCGTTCCGAGGTAGGACTGCATCTTGTAGTTCCCTGGAAAGTCGTTTTGGCTGGGCCACCGAATGTTGGTAAGAGCAGTCTTCTGAATGCGATCCTCGGTTACCAACGAGCGATCGTACATGAATCAGCAGGTACGACGCGGGATCTACTGCATGAGCAAACCAGTATCGATGGTTGGCCAATTCAGATCACTGATAGCGCTGGAGTTCACTCGACAGACGACGAGATCGAATTACAAGGGATTCAGTCAAGCCTCACGGCCGTGGAGGATGCTGATTGCGTCCTACTGTTGGTGGCTCCTGAGCAAGGGTGGACGGAGTCTCATCATCAAATCTTAACAAAGTTAACAACACAGCGAGTTATCTTGGTCGCAACCAAAGCGGACGTCGCGGAATTCCATGAATACCCCAAAAACATCTGCTATCCGCGAATATCGACGAGTTTGAAAGACTCGAACTCCATCGCGAAACTGCTTGCATGTAATTCCCACGTTCTCGTGCCGAATCCACCGTCCGCCGGTTCAGGAGTCCCTTTCCGAATCGAACATGAGGCTCGCATTCGCGAGTGCATTTCCCATTTGAAGCAACGAGAGTTCGATCGAGGTATCGATGCATTGGAATCCTGGCTCCAATAGTACCGGTCGCAGTCGAATTACATCCGAAGAATTATAGTGATTACCTAGAAGACGATGGAAGCCTATCCAGCATCATTGCAGTCGACAGGCTAGCCTATCCAACCGTCACTGCAGTCGACAGGCTGGAAGCCTATCCCACTTGTCGCAGGGGACGTAAAGTACGATAATCGGAACCGACACGAATATTTCTCGAACTTTCATTTCCAAGGTAAAACCTATGATCAAAATATCTATGTTCGCTCTTTCGTTAGCACTTGCTGCTCTCGTCGGTTCATCGGCTCAAGCGGAGTTGCCAAAGGTAGGTGACAAAGCTCCGGAATTCGAGATGCAAGGTAGCGACGGGAAAACGTACTCCAGTAAAGACTTTGTTGGTAAGAAGGCGGTCATTATCGCATGGTTCCCTAGGGCCTTTACAGGTGGATGCACCAAAGAATGCAAATCGATGAAAGAACATGGCGATCTTCTGAAGAAGTTTGATGTCGCTTATTTCACTGCGAGTACTGATCCCGTCGAGAAGAACAGGGACTTTGCGAAGAGTCTCGATTTGGACTACCCGATCTTGTGCGATCCTAAAGGTACGAACGCAGAACTCTTTGGCGTGTTGAGTGCCGACCGAAGCAAAGCCAGCCGAACAACATTTATCATCGGCAAAGATGGCAAATTACTAGCCGTCGAGTCCAAAGTGAACACCGAGAATCACGGCAAAGATCTCGCTGAGATGCTGGAGAAATTCGGCGTCGTGAAAAAGTAGCTCTGGAATCATCCTCCTTCGTGGAGGGTCGAGCGAAGCAATGGGAGGCTGGTTTTTTTAGTGATCCCTCCCAACTTTTCTGCGTCTAAGAAAAGATCTGCCACAATCGATAGGCCATGAGTGCCACGGGTGCGATCATGACGAAAACCATCACCCACGCGACTGTTCGCCATGTGAAAATCGCTTTCTTTTTTGGGGCTCCAAATTCGTCTGACAGGTATTCTTCGTAATCAAAGTCGTCGTGTTTGGAGTCGTAACCTTCAAACTTAGGTGCATACTCTTCCCCTTCGTTCTGTCCATCTTTTTCTTCCTTGGATACCTGGATGTTGGCTTTCGCTAGCCCTAGTGGTTTATGGCAGCGATGGCAAGTCACGGCATTGGTGCGAACGGACTTTCCGCAATGAGGGCATGGTTTAAATTCAAGCTGGTTTGACATTCGTTAACTCCCTTCCACGATCATAAAGTTGCACAAGCCGATCGGATAACAGCTTTAGCAATTGCTGGTCATCCAACGGTCCATAGTCCGGGAACCGTATCGGTTCTCCAAAAACAACGGAAATCGGCTTCCTCGTCGGCAGTTTGGTGCCACGCGGCAAGCAATCGTATGCACCGACGATGGCTATGGGAACGATCGGCACTTCAGAACGGCGAGCCATTGGGATGAATCCGGGCTTGATCTGCTGTACAGATCCGTCCACGGTCCGTGTTCCTTCTGGAAACATGAGCACCCACTCGCCTTGTTGCAGACGCTTTAGCATTTCCTTGAGGCCACTGAGTCCACCACGCTCCCGATCGATCTCAATCGCATCGAGCACGCGGATCAAAAAAGCGAATGCAGGATTTTTAAAGAGTGTTTTACGGGCTAGGTAATTCAAACGTTGATTGGCAGCTAACCCGATCAACACAGGATCCAGCAACGATTGATGCGTTGAAAGCAGCATTGCCCCGCCGTCGAAATTCAAATGATGCCTGCCCTCTGTTCGAAACGAAAACAGGAGTACTGACACCATCCGCGAGGACAATTGCAAGAACCTGTAGAACAGTCTGCGTCCAACGGTCCATAGTTGATCGCCAATAGAACCGCTCATAGGCGGAAGCGGTCGGCTAGTGATTCAGGGAGCCACATCGCGGACCTCGCATCCTTCTCCATTCTGTTGCTGTTTTGCAAAATGTGGTCCTTTTTGCTTTTGCTTTTTGCTTTTTACGATGCGAATCAACTCGGCGAGAACCTGATCCTCTGAAAGTTGGTCGGTATCCAAATGAATGGAATCGGGGGCGGCAATCAGCGCTCCCACCGGTCGTGTTCGATCATGTTCATCTCGCTCTAACTGCGATGCCAGGATCGATTCAAAATCTGCAGGAATCTGTTTGCTTTGCAGCTGGGCAACCCGGCGTCGGGCTCGTTCTTCGGCGGACGCAGTCAAAAAGATTTTGCAAGCAGCGTCTGGAAAAGCGACCGTCCCTTGGTCGCGACCTTCGGTGACGGCATCTTTTCCCTGGCCCCATTTCTTTTGCGCTTCGACCATGCATTCGCGTACGGCCAGATTGTCAGCTACTTCCTTGATGGCTTGGCTGATGTTCGGTTCCCGAATGGCATCGGTAACGTTCACTCCGTCGAGTAGCACGATTCCGTTGGAAAATTGAATTGAAACATTGCGCGCAACCTCGGCAACGCGTTCGGTGTCACTCAGAGATACGCTTTGGTTTATGCAGGCCAAAGTCACGCAACGGTACATCGCCCCGGTATCCAAAAACTCGTACCCGAGGGCGCCGGCGAGTTTTCTTGCGACTGAACTTTTCCCGGCACCAGCGGGGCCATCTATCGTTACGATCATCAGCGAGCCTAAAGGAACAGACGGAATACCATTTGACCAATTGTTATTGAGTTTGAGCGATTGGCAAACGGCAATTTTTCCAATCCCGCCAAGAACCCCCAGATTCTGCTTCCTGGCAAGCTATAATCTAAACGCGGTGCGGCGGACGGGCTCAGCTCAATCTCCGGAGACTTCAGAATTGGATTTACGGGCAAGATTCCTTCCTGCCGCACCCCTTGGCCTCTCAAACTGTCACTTAGCCGCGAAATTTAATTTATAGGTCACTGCCATCGTGAAAATGAAACCAACCAGAGTCGGTTTGTTTGGGTTATTAGGATTGTTTTCGTTAGTGAGCGTCGCGAACGGCACGGCCGCTGGACAAGAAGCTGCCCCGGCCGCAACCGCGACCGCGACTCCCGCTCAAGAGTCAAAACCTCCGGCACAAGAGTCAAAACCCGCGTCAGAGACGAAACCGGCCGAGCCAGCTTCCGAAGCCAAATCCGAAACCAAAGCAGAGGAAGAAATAGAAGAAAAGTCCGCAGAGAAAACGTCGCGTCCCGAACGAAAGGTAACAGCCAAGGAAAAAGTTCCTGCGAAGAAGCAACTTCGATGGATCGCGATGAATGGCAACTACGAAGATTTGAGCGAACCTGCGGCTTTGGACCCGACGTCAATCCTCTTGGGTGGCGGGATAGGCAAGACGAAGTCCTTCTTCAAACTCTGCGATTATCTCGATGAGATGGCCGCTGAGGAAAACTTATCCTATGTTTTGTTCGATCTTTCCGATCCCGAACTGAGCATGAACTCGGCGCAACTTGATGAATTGACACGACGCCTCGCCGCTTTCAAAGCAAAAGGAAAGAAGACGATCGCTTGGTTGGAGAATGCGAGCAATGTCCATATGGCCATCTCTTCGCAATGCGATGAAGTGTTGATGGCAGATTTTGGCGGCGTCGATATGCCGTCAGCATCCATGGAAACGATGTTCTACAAGGAAGCGATGGATCTCGTCGGAGTGAAAGCATCCGTCGTCAGGGCCGGTGACTTCAAAGGTGCGGTCGAGCCTTACCTTAATCCGATGATGAGCGAACATCTTCGCGGTCACTATCTGAAAATGCTTGAGTCGATCAATGCGGCCCAAGTTTCTCGTATTGCCAAAGGTCGAGGTCTGACGACCGCAGCGGTTCGAGATCTTCAGAAGAAAAGAATGCTGTTACCCTCGGAAGCACTCGCGGCAGGTCTTGTAAGCAAGCTAGCGCCGTATGGTTCGATGAAGAAGACGATTCAAGGAATGATCGGTTCCGACATTGAATGGACCAAACCAAAGACAAAGCCCAAACGAGAAGTATCGATTTTCGAACTGATGGGGAAAGCAATGGCCGGCCCAAAAGAAGTTTCGAACAAACTCAAGGATGAATCTGTTGTCGTACTGCATTTGCAAGGGACGATCGTCGATGGTAAGAAGAGCGAGCCAGGTTCCATCGTCGCCGGCCCAATGGTAAAGGCGATCGAAGAATTGACGCAAGATGATAAAGTCAAAGGTGTAGTAGTACGCGTCAACTCGCCGGGCGGTAGTGCCACCGCTAGCGAAGCTATACGCCAAGCGCTCGCGGAGTTGGCCAAGAAGAAACCAGTTGTCTTCTCGATGGGAAACATGGCAGCTTCGGGCGGATATTGGGTTACATGCATTGGACAACCCATCTATGCTGAACAAGGGACGGTTACAGGTTCGATCGGCGTGTTTTCTTTGAAACTGAGCTTTGGTTCGCTTCTTCGACGTGTGGGTGTACATGTTGAATCGATCTCGCTGGATGCTTCTGCTTCCTCCGATGCGATCGATCGAGCTTGGTCCGATGAAGAGATCGGAAACATGCAGCGATTCATCGACGATGTCTACGGAAAATTCATCGCATATGCGAGCGAGTCTCGAAAGTTACCAGCGGATAAAGTCAAAGCCCTTGCAGGTGGTCGCGTCTGGTCTGGTGAACAAGCCAAGCAAGTTGGGTTGATCGACGAGATCGGTGGTGTTGACGACTGCATCAGCATTGTGACCAAAAAGGCTGGAGGTGGAAAGTACAAGACAGTTCACCGACCAGAACCTTCCGAAGGAAACGGTTTGCTTAGCATGCTCGGCGGGGATAGCGATGGAGAAGTCTCACTCCATAGACCATTCGCTGAGATCGAAAACAAGTGGATTCAGACCTTTGGAGCCTTGGGCTTTCGATTGGATGGCATCAAAACGATGCTTCGCTATTCGCAAAACCAGCATCGATCGATGCCAACGGTTTGGGCGTTGATGCCCGAAGAGATCAAGGTCAAGTAACTCTTGAGCAAATCGGTTTCCATCAGGAACTACTCGTTATTGAGGCAGTTCCTCGGCCCTATACTGGTTTGTGTTCTTGCAACAGGAATTCTCGTTGCAAGTGTTTCGAAATGGGCTGCCGATCGTGCTTCTCTGCGAGCATCCCGCGAGCGACTTATCGCCACGGGCAAGCTCTTGTCGGCAGCTCCGTTCCCTCTGACACCGAGCGTATTGCAGCAGTTGCATGCATTGACAGGCCTCGACTTTGTCATTCTTCCTTGGGCAATGGATGGACAGGCTACAGAGCAGGTGCCATCCACGGCGATGCGATCTACATTAGCATTGAACCCTAGTGAAATAGAAACGCTGGGACGGATCGAGTATGACGAAGACAGCACGGAGCTTCGAACGCTCAAACTCTCCGAACAGTCGATGCGACTATTAGCATTCCGTCAAGAAGAACAGAAAATCTTATTGCTGGAGAAAGAGTCGATTCGCAACGATGGTTGGCTAGCCTTCATGTTGCCTATTGTGACAGGAATGCTCTCCTCAATAGCGATTGGGATTGTTGCGACTTGGATTGCGGCGAGGTTTGCTCGCAGAATTGATCATTTGAAACTGGAAGTCGGCGCGATTGCCAAGGGGGATTTTTCCAAGCGACCGTTGATCGGCCCAGCGGACGATATCCAGTCGCTTCAAGGAGCGATCCACGAGATGAGTTTACAACTCGATGCGTCGCAAAAGCAAATTGCACACAATGAACGGGCTCGACTTATCCACTTGCTCGCGAGTGGATTGGCTCACGAGCTGAGAAACCACCTTACGGGAGCTAGGCTTGCTTTGCAAACGTGCGATGGCGGGACATCCGATACCGAAGCGATCAGTGTTGCGATGCGGCAGCTCGATCTGGCTGAAGGACAAATTCGCAGGCTCTTAGCGGTCCGCTCGAATCAAGCTAACACTGTGGCTACCTCCATGAGTGCGCAACAGATTACCGAGTCGGTAGTCGATTTGGTCCGACCGATGGCAAACCATCGACAAATTCAGTTGGATGTTTTTTCATCACCTATCGGCGAATCTTCCCCAGCAGCTACATTGGAAACCTCGATCTTGCCGGATGGCGAAGCGATCGTCGGTGTACTTGTCAATTTGGTGATGAACGCAATGGAAGCAGTGAATGTTCGTGGTACGGTCGAGATTGTTTGCTCCGTACGAGAATCAGTAGATGCAACGAATACTCGTCGCGCTTGGGTTTGGTCCGTTCGCGATAACGGTCCTGGTCCGGATGAACAAATCCGTGATTCCATGTTCGAACCATTTGTGACCACGAAACCTGAAGGAGTTGGACTGGGACTGTCTATGTGCAAACGAGTCGCTGTCGCATTGGGTGGCGAATTGAATTGGGAACGACGCGAGGGCTGGACCGTTTTCGAGTTCAGCGTTTACGAGTCGGAGTCTTCATCTTGAAACCCCCGGTCGCTTGGATCGTTGACGATGAACCGGCAATTTGCTGGTCGCTCCGCAAGGCGTTAGAGAATCGCGGCGTGAGAGTCAGCGTTTTCTCTGACGCGGAGAGCGCTATCCAAGCACTTCGTTCTGAGGAGCAGCCATGCGATACGATCATAACGGATGTTCGGCTCCCGCACGCCGATGGCTTTTGCGTTGTCGATGCTGTCGCCAAGTTTCGACCAGGAGTTCCTGTGATCTTGATGACCGCATTCGGCGATCTATCGACTGCAGTCAAAGCGATGAAGGCAAGTGTTTTCGAATACTTGGTGAAACCTTTCGACCTGCAAGATGCCATTCGAACGGTTGAGAAAGCGATTCACTCGGTGGCTGTGGGGTCACTCATTCCTCAGCAGAATACAATTGACTTTACCGTTCCGATCAACGAGGTGTTGCTTCTCGGAAATTCGGCAGCCATTCAGCAAACGTACCGTCAGATCGCCATTGCAAGTCGCTCGACCCAACCTGTGTTGATCACGGGACCGGACGGAGCGCCGATCGAATCGGTAGCCGCCTCGATCCATCGGCACAGCGAACGATCGCAACGACCATTCCTTTCGGTGAAGCCTGCGTCGATACCGATCGAGAACTTGGAACTGGAGTTTGTTGGCAATGTTCAAGATGACCCAGGCGGCGGAACTCTCAAGACTGGCTTGTTCGGCCTGGCAGGCGAGGGGAGTCTATTTATCTGCGAAGTATTCGATTTGCCGGGCAGCGTGCAATCGCAACTCCTGCGAGTGCTTGAAGATTCCCTTTATGCGCCACGTGGTTCAGGAACAACACTACATTGTTCGGCCCGAATGTTGATAGGGACGCATCATGAGCTGGAAAAACATGAAGAGTTCGACCCGAGTCTACTTCAGAAATTGCGTGTGATGCAGATTGATGTCCCTCCGCTCAGTTATCGAAAAGAGGACGCAGTGCTTATAGCGCAGGCGATCGCGAATCGATTGAATCAGAAATGTGCAAATGGCACATTCACTCCGAGTGCGCTGTATTGGATGTCGACGCAAGAATGGCCGGGCGATGTGCGGCAGCTACGAAATGTTGTCGAGAAAGCGATCGCGCTTTACCCGAACCAACCTTTGGACTTATCGAACGTTCGCGAAGCCTTTGAGCATATCGAGGTTCGCAAGCTGGGGCAGCCTGCCGACGAAGCGAGGAATCGATCGATCGCTGTGATCGTCAAAGAATGGCTGAACGGAAAGCTCTCCGAGGAAACCGCAGAATCAGGTAGTTCAACCGAGTTTGGAATGCTCTATGACGAGTTCCTCGCTTTGGTTGAACCCCCCTTACTGGAAGAAATGCTCAAGAGGTCGGCGCATAATCGAGCAGCGACGGCAGCCAGATTAGGGTTGCATCGATCCACCCTCCGTCAAAAGATGCGTCGTTACGGCATTGACTAACGAGAGGTTTCCATTATGAAACAACACTTCAGCTTTGTGGAAAAAACCGGTATCGGTTAGGGCCTCCGTTGACAAAGCCGACAAAAGTCAAAGCCAATGCCATTGCTCTGTTAGCTCCGGAGTTCGCTTAGATCGCCGGTGCTATCGGCAAAGGACTCTCGCTTCGTCCCCATGCAATCAAGAAGGGTCACAAAAAGATTCGATAGTGGAACCTTGTCATCGATCTTTAAATAGCGTCCATGTTTCAACCCTAGGTTCTTACCACCCGCAAGGATCAACGGGTAGTTGTTGTTATTGTGCGTGTTGCTATTACTGCTCCCATAAAGCACCAACGTATTGTCGAGGATCGCACCATTCTGATCCTGCGCCGAAGCCAACCGCTCAAGGAAATGCGAAAACTGCTCGATCATCAACCGATCCCATTTGCCGAGAATTTCAGCACCTTCAGGCTTATCCCATGCATGAGCGAGCGTATGGAGCGAATCCTTGAATCCCTCTAGTTGAGGAAACTTCCCTGCCTTGGAAGATCCATCGGCCATGTTCGTGATTTGATAGGTCGCAACTCGGACAGAGTCCGTTCGAAAGGCGAGGTAGAGCAAGTCGTACATCGTGCGAATGAAAGCGAACGGTGCATTTTCATCGGAGTCCAACTGGAGCATCTGAAGCTCTTCATCCCGAAGTTCGCGGCGCGGGATCTCCAGCCATCTTTGCGAAGTTTCGACCCTCTCTTCAATTTCGCGAACCGAGGAGAGGTACTCGTCGAACTTATCTTGATCTTGCTTTCCAAGCTGTCGTCGCAAAGAACGTGCATTGTCGAGAACGCGATCCAGCATCACCGATTGGCTCTTCAGACGCCGTCGCTCCGCTATCGAATCCGCGTCACCCACTCCAAAAAATCGTTCAAAGATGCGGCGAGGTTGATTGAGGGCAGGAACCGGTCGGCCCTTGGCATCGTACGATAGAGTGCTCGAACGAGTCGGCTCCCCAACACCACCATCGGTTGACATAACCAAGGACGAAAATCGCGTTTGGTCACCGTTTGCTTTTGCTAGAACCTGATCCAGCGAGACTGTGTTGTTGAGCGATTTTTCATTCATCAGGGCGCCAGTTAAGAAAGTATCGGCGGTATCGTGCGCCCCCATTTTCCGCCCGTGCGGATGAGAGAGTCCACCGAGCACCGTCAGTCGATCGCGATACGCTTCAAGCGGGGCAAGACTTTCATTGAATTGATACTCTTTTCCCTCCCCCTTGGGAAACCATCGCCACTTGGCTTGCTCGCTCTTTTCGTCGGGCAAACTGACTCCGAACCCGAAGTACATGGCGCAGAATCGTTTCGCTTGCGAATCCTTGGGGACACTTGCGGCCATACAATCAAGCCATGGAAGCCCAAGCGATACTCCGGTCCCCATCAAGAATGTTCGTCGATCAAGGTGCCATGATTTGTTTTTCATCGTCGATCAACCACCTGTTCCAGAGTTTTGAAATGCGGATGTCTTTACCACGTTTTGTATCAGAGACTTGAGTCGATAGCCATCCGCCGCAAACTCGGTTGTCAACCTATTGACGGTGGGCTGATCCGACAACTCCAGTTTTCTACCCAAGGCGTAGGTCAAAAGCCGCGAAACGAGCGAACCTGCGAATTGACTAGCATGTTCAGCGACGAGATACTCACGAAGTTGCTCAAATCCCTCGACTTTTCGATCACCGGGGAAGATTGCGGTGGCATCGATCGACTCGCTCCGCCACCGACCAACCGCATCGAAATTTTCGAGGGCAATTCCCCAGGGATCCAGTCCACGGTGACATCGAGCACACGAGTCAGTGCTCCGATGTATTTCTAACTGCTCGCGAACCGACAGCTGTCCGAAATTTGGGTCGGCCTCCTTCAGTGGCGGAACATCGGCTGGTGGAGGTGAGGGTGGATCGTTGAGAAGCCGGTCCCGAATCCATACCGCGCGCCTTACAGGATGCGAGTCGCGACCTGTTGAGTTGCTGAGAAGGAGACTCGCTTGTCCGAGCAGCCCACCTCGATGAAGAGTTGGCTCCACTTCAACTCTGCGATAACTCGCTCCCCAAACTCCACCGATTCCGTAGTGCTTGGCCATCTTTTCGTTGATTACCACGAAATCCGAGCGCAGGAGATTCATCGCACTCAAGTCATGATCCAGAAGATACTTGAAGTACTGTTGTGTCTCGCGACGCATCTCCTTTTTGATTCGATCGTCAAACCCTTTGAACCGTTCTTGGCTTACGGAAACATTCTCGAGCTTGTCGATATTCAACCATTGATCTGTAAATTGCTCAACAAATCGGATTGATCGGTCGTCCTTTAGCATCCGTTCTACATGCTGCGCCATACGATCCGAATCGTGAAGTCGACCGTGCGTCGCAAGCTCATTCAGTTCGGTGTCTGGTATTGTGCTCCAAAGAAAATAGGAGAGTCTTGCCGCCAGCGCCGAATCGTCGATTCCTGATTCTTTGTCACTCGGTACCATCAAGTACAAAAAACGTGGGCTGATCAGTACCATGGAAAGAGTTTCACGTATCGCCTCCTCGAAGGTAGGGAATTCCGGTCGAATGGCCAAGAAGAACTCAAGGAGACGATCCACTTCCGAAGGCTCGACGGGCTGACGGTAGGCTCTCGTCATGAAGCGATGAAGGACTTCCGCAACATAGGTTTTTTCATCAGTATTGCGTTGCTCTGAATCAAAGAGGATTTGGCGATGCATCTGAGGTGGCCATTGATCGAAGATTGGACCCTCAAACTTCACCGAGTGAATCTGTATGGTAGGAAGGTTGAGTTCCTCTGGGTAAGACCACTTATTCCCATTTTCTTTCTCCTTCTTCCCTTTCGGAAGAGGCGAACCGTCGTCGTAGGCGTTTCGAATCTTGATCACGAGCCCCGGGAATTTGCCTTGCCCGCGAACAGGTAATGGAAAATTCTCAACCCGCCCTCGCAGCTCGAAGACTTGTTCAAGCGGCTCGTGATGGCCTTCTCCTTCCTCCTTATTTTTGTCAGGAGTTGCGTCGGCGTCTTGAATGGCGGGCTCGGCAATTTCAATGAGAGCAACTTCACCGAACAAGATCTCCGTATCAGGACGGTAGCCAAGGGAGACTTCGAGAAGTGGGAAACCGATATCTT
>Ga0315904_10008770_pt1 | contig 13325 bp, 9 predicted proteins | sample LakEriMetagenome_6_FD_203529 | JGI IMG/M metagenome (GOLD analysis project Ga0315904, IMG submission 203529) | Freshwater fungal communities from buoy surface, Lake Erie, Ohio, United States - Buoy 12 MA120 | ecosystem: Environmental > Aquatic > Freshwater > Lake | place: USA: Lake Erie, Ohio... | reverse complement strand
CCTGGACTTTGTTGTCGACGCAAGCTTTCAGAAAGTTTACGTTGTGTTGCATCACAACAACATCATCGTCCATTCCGTGAATCATGAGTAATTTTCCTTTCAGGTTTTTCACATGGTTGGTCAAGTTCGAGTTCTGATACCCTTGAGGGTTTTCTTGTGGTGTATCCATGTAGCGCTCTCCATACATAACTTCATACATCGACCAGTCGATTACCGGTCCGCCGGCAACACCTACTTTAAACGTCTCAGGGGATTTTAGCATGAGGGTGGTTGTCATGAAACCGCCGAAGCTCCAGCCGTGAACAGCCATGCGAGAGGCATCCACAAACGCTTGTTTCTTCAACCACTCAACACCCGTCAGCTGGTCTTGCATTTCGGCTGTGCCAAGCTGGCGATGAATGATTTGCTGGAATTTCTTACCACGGTTGGCCGATCCGCGATTGTCCAGCGTAAAGACAAGATATCCTTCTTCGGCGAGTTGATTCATCCATAGCGATGCGCCTCCGAGCCAGCTATTCGTGTTCATCTGTGCGTGAGGTCCGCCATAGACATAAACCACAACAGGGTATTTTTTGGTAGCATCAAAATTCGAAGGTTTGATCATACGGCACCATAACTCCGTGGCATCCGGACCAGGAATCGTAAATAGTTCTGTTTTGCCGATAGACTTTCCGGCGTAAGGGTCAATCGCTGTATGAAGATTGCGAATCATGCGACCCTCAGTTGTGTTGAGATTAATCGTATTGGGAATCGATAAATTGGAATATTGATCGATTACATACAGACCGTTTTCACTCACCATTACGGAGTGAGTTCCCGCAATTGGTGTCATGTCGGTAAGTGTCATATCGGCCAGATTCACCTTATATCCTCTGCTTTCGGTTGGATTGCTGCCGGTGGCCATCACAAAGGCGTGCTTACCGCTAAAGTCGAAGCCTAAAAATTCTGTAATGTCGAACTTGATTTTCGTTTGTTTGAGAAGTGTCCCTTTTGTGTCGTACAGGTACAGGTTGTTAAATCCATCGCGTTGGCTAATCCAGAGAAATTGACCGGGAGCATTCGGGATGAAATAAGCTGGGAAAAGCGGCTCCACCCAACGGTCGTCATGCTCGGTAAACAGAGTTGCTACTTCTATTCCGGTTGCGGCGTCAAATGACACGAAACGCATATCTGTTGTAGCTCTGTTTAACCAGGCCACGTAAATGGTTTTTCCGTCGGGAGCCCATGTCAGATTGGTCATGTAGTATTGATCGTTTTCCGGTAAACGGCCCATTTTTAAGCGCACGGTTTGTGAGGTCGCTACGTCATATACACCCACATGAACTATCTCACTTTTTCCTCCGGCCATGGGGTACTTAATGGTTCTGGTTGAAGCCGGTGTTGTAGTAAAATCGACTAGCGGGTAATCGGTAACATTGCTTTCGTTTTTAATGTAGTAGGCAAGCTTCCCTCCATCGGGACTCCAGAAGGTGCCTTTGCTGATACCGTATTCGTTGCGGGAAATACTTTGACCGCATACCATATGGGTAGGCTCGCCGGTTACCGCAATTTCTTTTTGATTGGAAGTGATATACAGATTATTGTTCTTCGTGTAGGCTGTTCTGCGCGATTTATTGTGGAAGTCGACATTGGCGCCTTCAGCAGGATAGAATGAGATTCGTTGGGCTTTTTTCAATTTCATATCTGCTTCCCAGAATGCATTCTTGTCTTCGAAGTAGAATCGCTCAATGGTTAACCATGTTATGGCTGGAAATCGCTTCAAGTCGCCATTGCCTATCATCGTGTTGAGTTCGGGAAGTGCCAGTATCTTCTTGTCCGGAGTGCCTTGTTTGATTGCTCCTATCCACAGGGTTTCATCCTTCACATACGAATACAGGTCTGCCCCTGGTATCCATTGTAATTGTTGAATAGATGTGGGTGCGAATTGGCGAAACTGTCCTGTGACAGCTTCTTCCAGTGTGAGTTTTTGCTGAGCTGAGAATACAAGGTTCAGTGCTAGCAAGCAGAGGAGTAGGGATATTCGACGCATAAGGACTTTTGTTAAGTGGGCCGAAAATACAAAGAGTCGTTGCATGAAATAATTTCCGGTTGGGCGAGTTGAGGCTTACCCGCTCTATTTTTGGCCCTCGATGTATAAATTGATTATCCTGCTTTGTAGCACTTTATTACCGGCCATGTGCTGGGCACAATCTGCTACCTTGAAGGGTACCCTTCGTGATTTAGATGGTTTACCGGCATCGGGGGTTATTGTTCAGCAAAAGGACAACACGTCCAATGGCACGGCGACAGATGATATCGGCCAGTTCATTCTTCAATTGCCGGCCGAGCGACAGGTTGTTTTGATATTCAAGGGTATTGGAGCGGCATCGGTGGAGAGAGCGTTCAACTTGAGAGCAGGTGAGGTAAAGAATGTTGATCTCGTTTACGATAACACGGCTTCTGCTGGGGTCATCACCATTCGCGCAGAAAGAGAAGGAGGCATGAAGCCCATCGAAACGAAACTTCCCACCAAATTGCCCACCATCAACCCGGGCATTGAATCGTATCTGTTGCAAATGCCGGTGAACTTTGCATCTGAGCTCAGCAGCAGTTACAGCGTGCGCGGTGGAAGCTTCGATGAGAACCTGGTCTATGTAAACGGCATTCAAGTCTATCGGCCGTTTTTGGTTCGTGCCGGTGAGCAAGAAGGGTTGAGTTTTCCCAATCCGGATATGGTGAGTAACATTCGTTTTAGCGCTGGAGGATTTGCTGCACGTTACGGTGATAAGATGAGCTCGGTGCTTGATGTGCAATACGCGCGACCTGATAGTGCATATGGTTCCTTCACCATTGGTATGCTAGGTGGTTCGGTGCATACTGCCGGTATTTCGAAAAACAAAAAGTTTACCCACAATACGGGTATTCGATACAAGGACAATTCGTATGTGTTTAACTCGCTCGATGTGCAGGGCGATTATCAACCACGGTATTACGATATTCAATCGTATCTGACCTGGAAGCCGGGTCGCTACAGCCCATTTGAGTTGAGTTTTCTGGGTAACTATCAAAATAACCGATATCGATTTATACCGAGCACGCGAACAACCGATGTGGGAACGATTAATGAAGCATTGCGCTTAACGGTTTTCTTTGATGGAAAAGAGGAGACCCGATTCGAAACCATGTTCGGTGCCTTATCGGCAAAGTATAACCCATCGCCATCCTCGCAACTGACGCTCACCGCGAGTGCGTTTAATACGTTTGAAACAGAGCGATTCGATATTCAGGGTGCTTACAAGCTCGATGAATTGGAACGTGACTTGGGAAGTGATGAGTTTGGTGAAGTGCTTCGCAATCGGGGGGTTGGAGGATTTCTCGATCACGCCCGCAATGAATTGAATGCAACGGTGCTCAACGTAAGCCATCGCGGTTTTGTAGAACGGGAGTCGCGCAAGAATGTATTCTCATGGGGAGCAGATATGCAGCACGAAATAGTACTCGACGAGCTGCGCGAATGGTCGCTTATTGACTCTGCCGGTTATGCTTCGCCTCGCCCGCAAGATTCGCTCGGTTATACGGATCCTTCTGCTCAGCCTAATCAGCTCATCTTCCTGAAAAATCGCGTTCGCGCCAATAACGAGGTCACCTCGCAACGCTATTCAGCGTATGTGCAAAACGAGAAGCGTTGGGTGAAGGAGAACGGTGCTATCTGGACGTTGAATGCCGGAGCGCGTGCGAATTTTTGGTCGTTCAATGAACAGGTGGTGGGCGGACCGCGTGTTTCCATGTCATACACTCCGGTTTGGACACAGTATCGAACCAATGAAGATGGCAAGCGGGACTCGGTTCGCAAAGACATCGTGCTCACAGCGTCGTGGGGCTATTACTGGCAACCGGCGTTTTATCGTGAGATGCGCTTTTTGAATGGTGCAGTGAATCCGGAGATCCGCGCACAAAAAAGCATTCACTACATAGTGGGAGCGAACTATGTCTTCCAAGCTTGGGGACGTCCTTTCAAGCTGAACACAGAGATGTATTACAAGCAACTTCGGGAACTTATTCCTTACGAAGTAGAAAATGTGCGCTTACGTTATTTTGCTACCAATAACTCGAACGGTTACGCCTATGGAATGGACGTCATGCTCAACGGTGAATTCATTCGCGATGTGCAATCGTGGGCACGTTTTTCTTATTTGAAAACGGAGGAAGATCTGACGGACGATTTTTACTATCTGTACTTAAATCAAGCGGGTGACACCATATACAATGGCTTCACGCTCGACAATGTAGCGGTTGACAGCATTAGGCAGGTTCCCGGATTTATACCGCGCCCCAACGACCAGCGTGTGAGTTGTAGCTTGTTGTTTCAGGATGAAATGAAGAAGAAACCATGGTATAAGGTGTTGATGAGTTTTTATTTCTCAACCGGTATTCCCTATGGTCCACCATCCAATGAGCGCTACCTTGACATAAGCCGCACACGCAGTTATATACGCGCCGATATAGGCTTTAGCCGCGATTTGATTTTAGCAAAGAACAAGAATAAAAACTGGTTTAATCGCACGTTTGAAAAAGGGTATGTGGCAATCGAAATCTTCAATTTGCTTGGCACCAACAACATCATTAATCACCAGTGGATTGAAGACGTGAATGGACGTCAGTACGGAATTCCAACGTACCTCACCGGTCGTCGACTCAATCTTCGCATGAGTTTAAGTTTCTGATGTGTTTACTTTTGCGGCATTAATTCACAACGATGGACGAAGAACAAATTGAACGACTGCGGGCTCGTCTCAACGAGATCCACATTTGGCCGAGCATCTTCATGTTCAAATTCATACTTCCTAGCGATGAAGCTCGTATCACCGAGTTAAAGCTCATTTTTGGAGAAAGTGCAGAAATCAAGGAACGACTATCAGCCAAGGGTAATTTTACGAGCGTAACGATTCGGGAAATGATGCTGAGTGCTGATGATATTTTCGATCGATACAGACGAGTAGGAGGAATCAAAGGAATTATTTCACTTTAATACCAGTTGTCATGAATACGTTGAAAGATGTTCTTTTGGTTTTTTCGGTTGTATTGCTGGTCTATGTGCTTTACCAGCGATTGCTCCAGGTACTGGGGAAAAAGGAACGCTCTAAGCGATATGCCCGCGTGAGCGAAAAGCTTGAAATAACCGGTGGCATGTTAAGGATGGATTTGGAGCTTGAACAGCCGATGACGCTAAAGTTGAGCGTGCATACTTCTCAAGGCGAATCTTTGTTGTCGCCTGAGGAGCGCTCGCTTGAAACAGGTTCTCACAATATTGAGGTAGATATATCAGCATTGAAAAGTGGACGCTATTACATTCTGTTGCAAACACCGGCCGAAGCTTATTCCCGTTATTTTGAACTGACTTAACAGGTTTATATGAAGTCACTACGCATTGTTTTCATGGGGACTCCGGAGTTTGCTGCTACTTCGCTGGAAGCTCTCTTTCATAGTCAGCACCAGGTAGTGGGAGTGGTAACTGTGGCCGATAAACCGGCGGGTCGTGGATTACAGTTGCAATCAAGCCCTGTGAAGACTCTTGCTCTTCAGCATGACATCCCTGTTTTGCAACCCTTGAAATTGAAAGATCCTGTTTTTGTAGATGAGTTGAAAGCACTTCAAGCGGATTTATTTGTCGTGGTTGCGTTTCGAATGTTACCCGAAGTGGTTTGGAATATGCCTCCGATGGGTTCTATCAATCTGCATGGTTCGCTGTTGCCGAAATATCGTGGCGCTGCACCTATTAATCGCGCCATCATTAATGGTGAAACGGAAACCGGTGTAACCATCTTTTTTCTACAGCATGAAATAGACACTGGTAAAGTGATAGCTCGTGAAAGCATGCCGATTGGTCCTGATACAACCGCGGGTGAGTTGCATGATGAAATGATGCACGTCGGTGCTAAGGCTCTGGTAAATGCGATTGATGCAATTGCCGATGGAAGTGCTCAGGCAGTTGAACAAAAGGAATTAATGCCGGCAAGTGAAGATGTGCCCTCGGCACCGAAGATTTTCAAAGAAGACTGTCGCATCGATTGGTCGCAAACTGTCATGCAGGTTCACAATCATGTACGTGGGTTATCGCCGTATCCCGCAGCATGGACAGAGCTTGAAGGTAAAATCTTCAAGATTTTTCGAGGGAAACCTGCACATGGAAAAGAGCAATCGCATCCATTTGAAACGGATGGAAAGACATTTCTGAATTTTCGATGTGCCGATGGAGTCTATAGTGCACAAACCATACAACCGGAAGGCAAGAAACGGATGGAAGTAGATGAGTTTTTGCGCGGCTGGCGACCTTCGGCTAAAGGCTGATTTCTGCGATCAATTCCCGCACATGGTTACTACATATTGTAGAATTAGATCTTCTGTCGGTTTATCGATTTTTGCCTTGGGAGCCATTCGCTTCACATGTTTTCCCCATTGCTCTTCATTGTAAGCTGTTGGGCTCTTTAAACCATGACATTTGCCGCAGTTTTCTTCATAGAGTGTTTTTCCTTTTTGAAGAGATGCAAGCGAAGCGCCCGGATACTTGGCTGCGGCTCGCGAAGCATCTGACTCACTCAATGATATGGTCACTTTCTTCGAAGCACAGGCAGCAAGCAGAAGTATGGTAGCGGAAAGAAGGATTGTTTTTTTCATGGGTTATGGTTCTGGTGGTGTAGGCAGTCGGAAGCTGAAACGAGTTCCTTTGCCGGGAGTGGATTCTATATTGAGCGTTGATTTGTGTTTGGCCAAAAATTCGGTTACGAGCACCATACCAAATCCTCTTCCTTTTTCACGGTTGGTGCCACGTGTAGTAAATTGAATACCTCTTAGAATATTGTCAATTTGTTCCGGATTCATGCCAACTCCGGAGTCTTGAATGCTGAATTCAATTCCGGAATCTACTTGTGTCGCGCTTATGCTAATGACACCTTCTATGGGAGTGAATTTTATAGCATTAGCAATTATGTTTCTGAATACGCTGTCAATCATATTATGATCCACGTAAAGGACGAGCTTAACCGGAATGTTCAAGTATACCATCTGGTTTTTCGCATTCAATGCATAATCGTGATTACTCAATTGCTGGCTAATGAGCCTGTCTACTTCGTAGGGAGCAAAGTTGACATTGAGCTCATCTTGTTGCGTACGCGTCCACTGCAGCATATTGTCGAGCGTTTCCAGCGTTTTGGTAGCGTCGATTTTCAGGTTGTGCAGCAACGTCGATTGGTCTTCCGGGCTCAATGACATTTGCTCAATGACATCAACCACGCCTATCGTCTTTCCTATGTCGCCGCGGATATCATGCGACATCATACTGAGCAATTTGTCGCGCGTGCGCACGCTGCCAAGCATGATTTTATTTTGGCGTGCGTTTTCTTCGTTCTTGGCTTTCAACTCTTCCAGTATGGATTGGTTGAGACGAATGATGGTGACTACTATGTAAAGGCTGAATAGCAAGGCGCCCGAAAGATTAATAATCCAGTAGAGATGAACGGTGTTGTCAACGAGTTCCAGATGATCGCGGTTATCGTGAAGCAGCAAGTAAAGCGGCAGACTGATGAGGCAAGCCAGAATGATGATGGTGGCATATTTTTTTTCACGAGAGTTGAAAGTGACTAGCGAACTAAGAGCGGTTGGAATTATAAAGGCCCAGGCAAAAACATGTTCAGAGTATATAACCGTGATGCCCATTATCACAGCCAGCGTATGAAAGTGCACAATCAGTTTAGAGGCTATGCCATACCCGGTGCGAAACATACGCAGGTAAATAGGGCTTCCTATAGCCAATGAAACACACATAACTGCCACCGGCCAAACACCTATCATTATATCAATCAAGAAGAGAATAGCACCAAATACTCCCATTCCCATCAATAAAAGAGCATAGAGTCGTGCGGCTTTTATTTCATTCACAGATACCTCATCCGGGATGAAACGGTCAGCGAGTTTTTCCAAGCGAGGCTGGGGCGATGGCATACAATCGAATTGAGCGTGAATTTGACATGCGAAATGTATGAAAATCCATTGGAATGAACGGTAACTTGAATCAAACATTCACAGCTATCTTGCATGCCATGAGAAAGTGGTTAACAGGATTGTTTTTGCTCATGGCTTGTATAAGCGAGTCGTGTCGCAAGTCGTGCGACGATAATGTGGTTGATCCTGCAACGGAACAACCAATCATACCGCCTGTCAGTAACGTAGATAGCGCCTTAGTGCAATTGTCAGACTCCGTTTTACTATGGCTCGATAGTATGCAGTTGGATAACGGCTTAGTGGAAACCAGTTATCAAAGCAATTTGATTTCCTTGTACGATAATGCGCTGACGGCTTGTGCATTCATAATCGCAGGTCAGCACGAGCGAGCTGCACGAATTCTCGACTTTTTCAATGCTCGTCTCAACTCGGAGATGCTTTCAGGTAGCGGCGGCTATTTTCAGTTTCGCAGTGCCTCGGGCCCGCAGGGCAACCGCTGGCTCGGCGATAATGCCTGGTTGCTCATTGCCATTCACAATTATGAGCATGCCACAGGCGACTTTCAGTTTGCCGAAATGCGCGATGCGCTGGAGTCTTGGATTCGCGGGCTACAGGATATAGACGGCGGAGTAAATGGCGGAACTGATGCCAGCGGCGCCGTGATCGGAAAGGTGACGGAAGGAATCATAGATGCTTTTAATGCCGTTCGCGGTTTTGATGAATTTCATGAAGGTGTCTTGTCTTACCTCGAGCAGGAACGATGGGATACAACTGATCAACTGCTCGTGTCGTGGCCTGGGAGCAACTACTACTATGCACTCGACAATTTCTCGTGGGGATATTGCACGTTTGAAGGCATTCCTATCAGGATGCTGGATGATGCCGATCGTTTTTTGAATGTTCAATTGCACGCACCCAACCAACGTTACGTCACTGGGTATTGCTTCGATGAAGATCGCGACGCCGTCTGGATGGAGGGCACATCGCAAATGGCGGTGGCCTATACCAAGGCAGGTAATAGTGAAAAGGCCAATTCCATTTTGCAGGAAGTCGCTAAGACGCGGCTGACACAAGCCGGCTGGAGCGGCGCTCGAGGAATACCCTACGCAACCAATCAAGGCACCGGATACGGCGGAGGATTACTCTGGGATGGTATCGACACACAACCCGCCACCGCTGCAAGCACCTGGTTCATCATGGCATGTCATGAATTTGATCCTATGCAGGTGAACTATTCCAAGGCGATACCGGATAGTCTGCGGTTTTGGCAATAGCCGGTTGCAGTGATTACGGATGACAGATTACAGATTACGGATTACGGATTACGGATTACCGCTGTATACCTAACACCTATCACCTATCACCTATTACCTATTACCTATCACCTATCACCTATTACCTTTTCGCTCCCCTTAACAATCTCATCCACCACCGCCGGATCCAGCAACGTCGTCGTATCACCCAGCGAGCTCACATCGCCTTCGGCCACTTTGCGAAGAATGCGGCGCATGATTTTTCCTGAACGTGTTTTCGGAAGTCCGCTAACGAATTGTATCTTGTCGGGCTTGGCAATGCGGCCTATTTCATGAGCAACGGTTTCGATAATGCGATCGCGCATGTCTTGATTGGCTTCACTCCCATTCGCAAGTATCACATAAGCATAAATGCCCTGGCCTTTGATGTCGTGCGGGAAACCCACCACGGCGCTTTCTACAACATGTTTATTCTGATTGATAGCATTCTCGATTTCTGCAGTGCCAAAGCGATGGCCGCTTACGTTGATGACATCATCCACGCGACCAATGATCCGGTACAAACCATCCTCATCTCTTCGTGCACCATCGCCCGTAAAGTAGAGATTAGGGTAGGTCGAGAAGTAGGTCTGTCTGCAACGTTCATGATCGCCCCATGTGCTTCGTAAAATGGAAGGCCACGGGAACTTGAAACACAGGTGTCCTTCCACGCCGTTTCCTTCGATTTCATTACCGTTTGCATCGACTAGAATGGGTTGAACACCGGGCATGGGTAAGCCGGCTAGCGCGGGTTTAGAGTTTGTTACTCCTGCGCACGATGTGAGCATGATGCCTCCGGTTTCGGTTTGCCAGAATGTGTCTACAAGCGCACAGCGATTCTTTCCGATGTTCGTGTCGTACCAATGCCATGCTTCTTCATTGATGGGTTCGCCAACCGAACCTAATACGCGCAGGGTTTGAAGCGAGTAGGGGAGAACGTGTTCGATTCCGGCCGACATCAGCGAGCGAATCGCCGTGGGGGCTGTATAAAAAATATTGACTCGGTGCTTGTCCACTACTTCCCAAAATCGTCCTGCGTCGGGATAGGTGGGTATGCCTTCAAACATAAGCGTCGTAGCTCCATTCAAGAGTGGTCCGTAGAGGATGTAACTGTGGCCTGTTACCCAACCTATGTCGGCCGTGCACCAGTGAATCTCTCCGGGTTTGTATTGAAACACATTGCTAAACGTATATCCTGCATAAACCATGTATCCACCACATGTGTGTAAAACTCCTTTCGGTTTACCGGTACTTCCGCTTGTGTAGAGAATGAAAAGTGGGTCTTCGCTTTGCATCGATACGGGTTCGAAATGAGGCGCTGCATGAGCACGGGCTTTTTCATAGTCGACATCGCGACCTTCTGCCATGGGCACTTCCCAATTCATTCGATTAACAACTAACACACGCTCTACGGAGGTGCATTGCGTGATTGCCTCATCAACAATGGCCTTAACCGCTATTTGCTTCGCTCCGCGGCTCATGGCATCGGAGGTAATCACAACCTTGCAACTGCTGTCGTTGATACGGTCGGCAACCGAGTTAGCGCTAAACCCGGCAAATACCACCGAATGGATAGCTCCTATGCGAGCGCAAGCTAGTACCGCATAGGCGAGCTCGGGAATCATGGGCATGTAAATGCACACACGGTCGCCTTTGCTGACGCCCAATTCGGAGAGCACGTTGGCCATACGGCACACTTCGTCGTGCAGCTCACGATACGTAATGTGCTTGGCAGCTTCATGAGTATCGTTGGGTTCCCAGATAATGGCCGTTTGGTTGGCATGACTTTTCAAATGACGGTCGATACAGTTCTCTGTGATGTTCAATTCACCGCCCAAAAACCACCTTACATCCGGTTCTTTGAAATTCCACGCCAAAGCGGTATGCCAAGGCTTTCGCCATTGATAATGCGAGGCGACATCTTCCCAAAAGGCTTCGGGTGATTCGGTACTGAAACGATAGGCAGCATCGTAGTCTGCAGCGGTGGTCAATTGAAACGGGAAGCGTGACATAGTCTTATCGGTATGCTACGAAAGTAAGCAACGAGTCTTTTGCTTCATTTGGCACTTTATCATTTGCCAAAGGCATTTGGGAATTACCTTTACCCACATGTTGCTTTTCAATCGAAAATTGACTTTGTTGCTGTGCTTGCTGGTGGCAAGTGCACCGTTGTTTGCATTGCGTGTAACCTTTGATTATCGGGTGTTCTTCGCCCCCGGTGTTGGTCCGTACGCTGAATTTGTAACGTCGTTTGATGCTTCGACTTTCGAACATCAAGCGCTCGACTCTGGTTATATACAGGCGCATGCAGAGCTCACGCTCGTTCTAATGCGCGCTGGTTCGATAGTGGATGCTCGTAAGGTAATGGTTGATGGTCCTATGGTAAAGGGAAGTGATAAAGCGGACTTCCTTTCTATCGAGCGATTTGCTATTCCAGCGGGAAACTACGATCTCGAAATTGAGGTTCGTGATGTCAATGCTCCGCAAAAGGCTGCTGAATCACTCATGCAAAAAATAGAGGTGGTCGTTCCTGCTAAGGGAGTTTTTGTTTCAGACATCGAGTGGGTGAGTGCCTATCGCCAATCAATGGAGGCCAATGCCTTCAGCAAGTCAGGATATGACATGATTCCTTTTGTTAGCAGCTATTTCGGAACATCTCTCAATAGCCTCATCTATTATGCTGAAATCTATCGAACCGATAGTATTTGGGGAGCTGGCAGTCCTTTCGTAACTACGATTTGTATTGTAAACATGAAGGATAACTCCGTGGAGTTTTGCAAGCGGGTGAAGAAGGAGAAATCAGCTTCGGTAGTTCCGATGTTGCAAACACTCGATATTTCGGACGTTCCTGCGGGTCAATTCAAGCTTCGTATCGAAGTGCGAGATCGTGAGAACAACCTTGTTGCGTTGCGCGAGCGTGAATTCGCCAGAAATAAGATCGCTGAGCTGCCAATAGCAACACCGACCACAGAGGTTAGCGCTGCGCAGGTATCCTTATCCTTCGCTTCTCGATTCACCAATGCTGATTCGCTTCGACAAATTCTTTTCTATCACATTCCGATTGCGAAGGACGTGGATCGTGATGCCATCGATCGACAAATTCCGAAGGCCGATTTAATGACGATGCAGAGTTTTTTCTATTCATTTTGGTGGAAGCGAAATCCCGAAAATCCCGAGGCAGCATGGCTAGATTATGAAAAGAGTATAAAGGTGGTGATGGATAATTTCGAAACGCGCATCAAGAAAGGTTGGCAGACAGATCGTGGACGCGTGTATTTGCAGTATGGTCCGCCTAACACACGCATCGTGCGAAATAACGAAGTGGATTATTGGCCCTTTGAAATCTGGCACTACTATTCAACTGATAACAACCTGCACAATCGCCGATTCCTTTTCTACGATACAACGCTGATGGGTGATATGGATTTGTTGCATAGCGATGTTCCGGAGGAGACGAAGAATTTTAACTGGAAAGAAATGGTTCGCTCGCGTCCGACTTCCTTAAACATGGGTGATTCATCTATTCGCAATGCAAACAACCGCTCGGACACCAATAGCCGTGACGAAATCGAAAACCTCTGGTATAGTCCTCATTGATTAATCTGAATGAAACGTGTTGCCGTGGTCATATTGAATTGGAACGGGGAGAAATTCCTTCGTCAGTTCCTACCCGGTGTCGTTCAGCACAGTGAGTTGTTGGCTGATGTAGTGGTTATCGATAATGCTTCGACAGACCAGTCACTATCTATTCTGCGTAATGAGTTTCCTTCGGTATCAATTGTTGAATTGGATAAGAATTACGGTTTTGCCGGAGGTTACAATCATGGTCTACGCAAAGTGTCGAATGAGTTCTTCGTGCTCTTGAATTCAGATGTAGAAGTGACGCCCGATTGGATTGCTCCTGTGCTGCGGTATATGGATGACACTCCGCGCATGGTTGCTTGTCAGCCTAAAATCCTTGATTTTCATCGCAAAGAGTGGTTCGAATATGCCGGTGCTGCCGGAGGCTTCATCGATAAAGATGCTTATGCGTTTTGTGCCGGCCGCGTATTTTAT
>Ga0315904_10008769_pt1 | contig 13325 bp, 4 predicted proteins | sample LakEriMetagenome_6_FD_203529 | JGI IMG/M metagenome (GOLD analysis project Ga0315904, IMG submission 203529) | Freshwater fungal communities from buoy surface, Lake Erie, Ohio, United States - Buoy 12 MA120 | ecosystem: Environmental > Aquatic > Freshwater > Lake | place: USA: Lake Erie, Ohio... | reverse complement strand
ATGACTGATAAAACAATCCACTTCCTGAATAAAAATTGTTTGTTTTTATATCTGGTTCAACAGAAACATATTGCGCTCTATAAATGTCTGCAACATATCCTGTGCCAAAAATATCCCCAGAAATGCTTTGCTTGGATTGTAAGCCAGTAGCGTTTATGTACCCTGTTTGGTAAATTAATTCCCCAGAGTGCATTCCAGTAAAAGAAACTGGATTCAATCCGCTTCCATAATAATCTAGCTGATTTGTTTTTAAACTTCCAGATAATCTACCATTTAAAAATCCAGTTCCATATATGTTACCTGAAACAATACCAGTACCTGAACCGGTAAATTCTAAAAATCCGGTTTTAGTATTTTTATAATTAAATCCTGATATTTTTTCTAGCTTAAAAATAAATGGCGATCCAGTACATAACTTGCCATCTAAATAATAACTCCAAAAGTAATTGCTTGTAGTTTGATTAAACCCGCTATTTACACTATAAAAATCAATAAAGTATAAAGGATTATAATTTAAATTTAATGTTCCAGTTTGATTAATTGTTCCAAAGCTAGTATAAAAAAGCAAATTATAAGTAAGCGGATTTATACCGCTACTCTCAGAAAGAGAGTAATCAGATCCGTCTCCAGAATATCTAAATAAAAACGAACCAGTTTTACCTGGTTGCAAATTAAAATTAGAACTTAATCCGGAAAAACCATATCCACTATAATTGAAAGAAGCTTCTCCAGAAAAAACCCTAAAAGAAGAAAAACTTTCTGAAGATGTATTTAAAAATAATCCACTTATAGTTTTTTCTGTTAAAAAAGGAGAACCAATAAAAGAAAAATTATAAGTTGGCAATTTATATCCATAAATATTTACATCAAAATCTAAAGCTGCTTTTGAAGTAGAAACATAAACTTCACTAAATGTTCTAGACTGATTAGCTATATTTAAGTTGAGAGCAATTGGATTACCATTAATCCAGTATCCAAAATTTCCACTAGAATAATTACCAGATATACCAATATTATCATTATTAGAATAAGAATAAACAAATCTATTCAGAGGATCAATAAGTCTTCCATTTTGAAATTTAAATAAGTCAATAGCTCCCCCCGATCCGGATATGCCAAAAACGGAATTGCCAGACCAAGAGTAAGGAGAGGCATCTAAAGAAAAAGAAAAAGACGACTGCTCAGAAAAACTTCTATATTTTATTCCGCTTTGTAAAATCATTTATAAATTTTCCTTTATTATCTTGTTTGAATAGCCGCTGGAGAAGGGTTATTACCAATAACTACACGAGACAAGTCCTGATTTCCAAAAACAGGTGGTCTAGTTGAATAAGAATAAGTTGCAGAAAATCCATCGTCTGATATTGATATATCTAGATTATTTAGCCCCCTAGATACAGAAAGCGGCAATTCACTTATAAAGTCAGTGCAAACGTAAGTAACAGAATTTAAAGAACTACCTTGAGAATAACTTTCCCTAGAAAATAATTCGCTAGGAGATGGCTGATTTTTTACTAAATTTTCAGAAGTAGATCTATTTTCTAAAATAAATCTAGTTTGCATAAGTGGGTCATTTGTAGAAGTATTTCCATCAAATTGAAAAGTAATTTCTTCTTTTTTTGTTTCGTCTACTAATACTTCTGCCGAATAAGAAATATTAATACTCCCCTGATAAGAAGAGTCGCTAGAAGAAACAACTGTTACTTGACCCCCATGCGCTCTTACTGTAGCGCCCCTTCCCTGCTTTCCCATCGGTCCTGTCGAAATTTGATTTGTTCCACCGTTACTATTATCACTAGAAGCTCTCTGCTTATCAATTACCTGTTCTTTAGCAGATAAACATTTTTTTTCATTTAAATCTTTAAGCTTGCACTGATTTCCAGAAGACGAAGAGGAACTCATATCATAAATAGTTTGCTCTCTAGGGTTTGATGCACTTGAAGAACTAACTGAAAAACTCATCCAATTAGATAAATGCCCCTTTTTAGGTATAAATATAATAGTATTATAAGAACTAAGAAGAGACATGCTTATACCAGCCCACGAGTTAAGTCCTGCCGCAACTCCAGAGTCTGATGTTATATTATGTTTTGTCGGCATTAGATTCTGAACATATTGAGCACTATCATCAATCCCAAGCTCTGAAAGAGCTTGTGCTGCAGGCACGCTTGGTCCCGCACCCCCTCTTTCAAAGATTCTTCTACCTTTCAAAGCAGAGTTTTCCATTGCATCCGCATCTTCATACCTTGTTCCTTCCGGTTCAACCGAAATACTCATTGTCACAATAGAAGTAGCAGAACAAAAATAGCTTTCTCCCGATCGAGTTGCTGGTCCTCTATAATAGTTTCCAATTTTACTAGTAAAAATATCTTGCTCTATTTGCTCCCATTTAGCTTCTGCGCCTTCGTCGTAATTTACTAAATAGCAATCCCAAAATCCGCCTAACTGCTGAAGTGTGCTGCACCCAGCAAAAGCAGCCATATTATTCATTTGTTCTCCATAAGCAGACGCTCCTAACGCTGCAGCAGCTAAACCAGCATCTATCGATTTATAACCCCCAATAATACCACAATTTGAACCCAATTTACCCAAAACAACAAAATTATAAAAAGCTCTTAAAGACGGACTCAAATAACCACATACAGCAGAATTTATAAATTCTACACTAGTTCTGCCACCTCCATAAGTACTATCTTGATCGTACGAGTTTAAAAATCGAGTCCACGAAATGCAAGGCAAAGTTATGGTTTTTTGTATGGTATTAGAAGCAGATAAATTAGTAGTTTTAGGAGTGTATGGTTTTATAAAATAATTAGCCGCAATTTGATTATATTTTCCTTCAGCCGAGTAACTTGCTCTCTTGGAAACAATAGAAGCATTCGTTACATTCTCTGGAATATTAAAAACTGCATTTTTTAAGTCAAAAAACACAACTTTATTTTGCGAGTAATCCCAATAAAAAGAAAAACCAAAGTCTTGACACCAACTATTTAAAACAGAACGAAGAGTTCCTTCATATGTTTTTTTTACGCTAGAATTACTAATTGGACAACTAGAAACCCCCGCAACTCCAGCAGTAGTTTTCAAATCATTAAAAGTATAAGAAGTTGCAGCAACCTCACATGCCGTATCCGGAGGCTCCTCGGATCCAACTATGATTAAATCTCCCACCGCACCATTAAAAGACCTTACAGTTCTTGAAACACTACTGTTGACAAAATTTTTTTTAACTAAATTATAGCTACCACCAGTATCTTGCAAATCATAGTAAGCATCATCAGCTGTAAAAATAACAGGTAAAGATACCGTTTTTGATGTGCCCATTTTTCCAAAAATACCCGGTCTAAAAACAACTACGTATTTTTTATCTAAAATAACACTATTATCTATAAGCGTTATAGACAATATCTTTCCAGAAATACTTTCTTCTATTTCGTAAGAAAAAACTTTTCCGCTAAATGAAAACTGCCCAAACGAAACGCTCGAATCAGCTCCAATCGTAGGATTAACATAAAAACCGGTAGGAGATATTACTTTATAAGTCAATTTTGATGGAGCATCAGAATAAGACATGGAAAAATCTAATCCGAATACAAATCCGCCATAAGACGGAGCATTAATACTGGGTATATTTTTTATAGCCATAAACCTTATTTTATCCTTTTTTCCTTAACAAATCTAATTAGAATTACACTAATTAAAACCAAAAAGACTGGTCATTAAGGCTAGAATATAATAAATTATTAGAAGAAATAACTGGACAGCCGCTAAGTATTTCATAATTACTAATCTCTATATATTCAGATCCAGGCATGAGCCTAATTCCAGAACTATAAACCTGCGAATTTCCAGGCAAAAAATTCTCAAAACCAGAAAAAAGATTACCTAATCCTGTTTTATTTATTTTATACGTAGATGCATATGAATCTGAAATTTTTACCAAAACAGAAGAAGCCGGAATTCCAACATTAATCGTGCTTAAGTTATACTCAATACCGCTCAGTAATTTTCTACCATTTAAAAATAATGACATATCACTAAATGGAGCAGTAAAATAACTAGACAAACTAGAGCCAGGAGCTACAGCCGACTGAACAAATCTAGCAGATCTATTTAATCCAGTAGAATAATCATGTAGCATATTATCGGTACTTTTATTTAAATTATTAGACATTATATTCTTTTGCCCGCTTATAAAATAATCGCCGCTAAGATTATACTTTTGAGAATAACCGTCAGTATAAAAAGAAAATCCACTCTCAAGTAAAAGCTTACCATTTCTAAATATAAGATTCAAGTTTTGACCAGAGTAAGAGTTAGATAAAAAATATTCAGATATAGAAGAATCATATGATGGGATAATATTTAAATCCATTTTACTTTCTTCCTTTGGGTAAACGTAAACCTCGCCAGTCGATGAGGACAAACAATTGTTTAATCTATAAATAGAATTAAATCCTAAAGAATATATAAATCCAGTATCTATATCTATCCGAGAGGGATAATATATTTCTTTTCCAGTACATTGCGTAGTATTTATAGTAACAAATACACTACCGGTAAAATATCCTGTTAATCCAGAAGTAATATACGTTGGAGTTATAACTGTTGCGGTTCCACTATAAAGACCAGTAGTTCCAGAGGCATAAATCTGACCTGTTAATGGATTTAAAACATATAAAGCACTGCTAAATCCGCAAGCATCCTGAACATTTCCTATAAATTTATTCTCATACCCCGTAATACCAGTTCCCACAAGATACCTATATCCGCTTGTATAGTAACCAGTCGGGACATATCCTGTATTATTTTGAACAGTAGTTACATAACCGGTTATTCCAGTTCCAAGATTAATACCGCTTCCGCTAAGCGTACTAATATTTTCACAAGAAACAATAGTTCCACTAAGAGATCCAGACACCGGACATGAATAAAAACCACTACAGAGAGCCGGTATATAATCTAAAGGAAAAGACTGATTCAAACAATAAAAGTCGTCAAAATACCCGTTAAATCCACTTCCAGAAGACCAGAAGTTAGAGTAAGCTCCACCTAATCTAAATTTATCGCAATGTGCGTATGAACTGTTATATATTGGAAAAGAATAAAAGTTTAAGTTTCCCAATGAAGGATTAAAAACACCCAAATTAAAATTTTGAAAACCTTTATTTAAATAAACAATGTTTTTTGACGCGATATCATACGGAAAAGTAAAAGAAAAAATACCTTCAACAGGATTCCAGTACTCTAAATACAAACTATTAGAATCATTAATCCCCAAAGTTAAACCAGAACACGATGAAAAATTCGATCCAGTTGATGAAGTTAATATTGTTTGAGACCCATTAGAAACTCTATCATAGCAAAATAAAAAAGAAAAATTATCACTAGGTATTGAACCCATAACTTCAACAGAATTAGAAGTTAAAAAATACCCACTACCTGCTCTTTGTGAAAAAGAAGCGGTCGAACCATTAACTTTTCCACTATAAGATCCAGTAGCCCAATAAGCGGGATTAATAAATCCCCCGTTCGAAGATGGATTATTTGTAAAATCAAAAGCCGTCAAAAGACTTGATTGCTGAACCCCAAGCAGTTCCATTCTATATTTAAATCCAGAAGAGTTAACAGTAGACATAATTAAAACGCGATGATATTTCCATCAAAAGAGTATGTATAATTTAATGATATTTTTTTATAATTTTTATCAGTTGTTTCTACTTTCTCGTCCAAGAAAATATTAAAACCATTTACATATATATTTTTCAGTCGATTAAGCTCTGCAAAAACACAAGATTCTAATTCGGCTAGAGTCTTATCAGGTCTTGCCGTCGCATCAATTGCAATAGATACGCTAGTTCTATTTGCGCATCCAATATTTTGCACATTATATACTCCATCTTGTTGTAAAGATGGCTGAGCAGTGTAAATGTATATTGATGGATTTATAGATACCGTTTCAGAAATAGACACAAGAGTTTCTGAACAAGGAAGATATCTATCGCTCCAAGAGGCTGCATAAGAAATACTGGCATTAAATTTATCAAAATTAATTGATTCAGATATAGGAATAGTTGGAAAACCTTTAGAATATCCAGCTAAAGTATAAGCTGTTGAGGCTAAAGAATATCCATTAAATATATTTTTATAATAGTTGTTAACCGCGTCCCATCTTAAAGATATATCACCTCTATCACATAAAATTTTAGCATCTAATTTTATATCAATGATATTTTTTATTAAATCTTCAGATAGAGTAACCTTGTGAACACATTTAGCCATTCCGGGCGGAATCGGATTATCGTCATAGGAAAAAGAAAAAGATACTTCGGAAGCATTTTCATTTTCTGATATTTTTCTTGAAAAAGGAGTAGAATTTAAAGATTTTGAACCGGTTGTCTTATCAGCAGCGATAACGGCATCACTAAAAAAATCAAAATTTAAAACTCTATTTCTAAGAGCAGAAATATTAGAAAGTCCTATATTATTTTTTCCAATTACGGAACCGTCCACAACAACCTCTGTCAAACCATCTTCAGAATTTTTTGATACATCTATAGAATATCTTAATATTCCAGGTCCGCACATTCCACTGAATAAATCAGCCTTATATTTTTCATCAATAGAATAAGTTCCATTAAATCTATCTATTTTTTCAGAAATAGAATCAAGAACAAAACATGATCCCGAAACATTTTTAATTTTCAAAGATTCAACTTTATTAGATATTCCAGTTTTAGAACTAACCCATTTTTTAGCATTGTTAACTGCTGCAATTCCAGACGTATTAAAGCCAGCGGCAGAAACAGTATGCATTAAAGAAACTGTGCCATCTTTTTCTTCAGAAAAATCCCAAGAGTCAACAGGATTCAATACTCCGTAATTTTGAGAAAATGATCCGCTATCATAACACGAAGCGCTAATAGAAAAAGGAAGAAGAGCATAATATTTTGACTCTTCAAACGAAATATTGTCAATCAAACAGATATCTGAATCAAAAATCTTTATACCATCTTCTGTAATCGATATTGGTTGATTATCTTGTAAAAGTCCAGATATTAATTGATTTTTTTTATTTTCAAGATCATAGAAAGCGGCTGGTCCAAGCTTACCTGTTATTTGTCCCTCTATTGAAAATGCATATTTAGAACCCCATGAAGAACCATATTCTATATACTCTTTTTCAAAAAAAAGATAAGGAGCAGGACATATCCCGCTAAATATATCCTTTCCACCATATAATACTTTAACATCACCTTTTGGCATTTTTGACCTTTATAAATTATACACTTTTTATGTAGCCTTTTTAGAATACTTAAATTTAGCATTCACGCTACAAGTTTGCTGGATTTCGTCCGTGGTAAAGGATAGCGATTCCAAATAGCCGTCAAGAGTTTTTAACGAAGACCCATTATCGCTAATAGAATAATCATTTGCTACCCCAGTAACAATCCTAAACCCGCTATTTAAATATTTATTTCCTACAAATGGAATAGTTAAACTAGATATTTCAAGATCAGACTTTATATCTAATTCGCCTTGTTTAGATTGATTTGCCGGTTGAGCAATAGCATAAGATGATGCTCCTCCAATTATAACAAAATCATTATGAATCATTGTAGGTTTAGAATCCGTAATTGATGAAGCAGTTCTTCTAATTTCGCTATTCATATTTAAATTTAGATCGTCTGTAAATGAAAAGTTATACGAAACTACTCCATCAAATTGTTCAAAATCTAATGTTTTATTTATCAACTTCAAAGAAGACCCGACTGGTTTTATTTTTGCTTCATTAGAATAAATTCCACTAGCTCTACTAGATATACCTGGACTTTCAATTTTCCAACCAGTATAAGCATTATTAAATTTTATTTGTTCTCCAGCCCTACCGCTTCCCCTAATCGAACCAGCCTCAGAAACATTCCAAATATAGTCTTGTTCTCTAGATATATCCAAAGTGTATTCATGAAAATATAAACCCTTTCTTCTTTGGTCATTAGAAAAAACAATGCTATACTCAATTTCACCATTGAATTTATTTCTTTTAATAGATCTATTTACCTCGTCCCTAATTAGCCCACTTTGTATACCAAATGGTATTTTATAATTATTTAGCGCCCCAGAACACCTGATAAAAGCCCCCGTTATTTCAGATGCAAAGCCTATTTCGGCTGATCCAAATAAGTCAGGCTGTAAACAGTTTCCATTAATTTTATTTGATTCAGTTATTGTAGCAATTCCGTCTTCTTCAAAGCTTACAGATAAAGATCTCTGTTTAGTATAACAATCAGTGCTATTTGCATATGAAAAATTTCTTTTAAAACCACACTTTCCATCTATCTTATCATACGTTTCAGAATAAAAATCTTTTCTTAAGGACTCGACTGGTTTTTTGTAAGCTATTTTAGACAAATCTTCTATAAAAGTTCTAGAATATAGAACATCAGCTAAATTTTTAGCAGAAGCGATCTTATCTCCTGGAAAAAGAGATGAATATTTTATATCAATAGAATGAGTGCCATTGATTGAATCATCATTTGATGAATAATCTATAGAATAAGATTCACTGAACTCTTCTAAAAAATGAGAGGTAGCACTAATAGAAGATAAAATTTTATTTTTAAAAGATTCGTCATTAGCTAAATCTGTTAAATTTCCTTCTTTTAATATTTCAATACTTACAGTGTACTCGGTAACCTTAACCCAATTTCCAGAATCAAAAGAAACATTAGTTATTTTTCCCAATCCATAATTAACTTGATTAATTATAATATCTTGCTTAGAACCAAGAGAGTCTGCTAAGCTTTTACAAGCCTGAAAAACACTTTTAACTCCAGAAGTATTAGCTAGGTTCAAAATATAACCCTTAATGGACATGGAAATAGTAGCTCCATATTCGAGTCCAGAATCGCCCCAGAAATTATTTCTATGCTCGTAAGATAATAGCTTTACGTCTTGAAAATTCATAAATTATGCGAACATACCTTGAGTTGGAGGAACCTTGTTTCCAGCCACTTTATTAGCTGCAGCGATAGCAGCGTCTGCAGCCATCTTCTTTATTTGTGGTTCTAGTTGAGAAATAGCTTGAGAAACAAGCTGAGCAATCTGATTTGCCGCGTTTTCAGCTGCTCCAGAATCCGCGCCATTTCCAACCGAAATATTTATAGGAGTCGAAACATTGACATTCGAAGTTGAAGCCGAAGTAGATGAAGGGGCAGTAGACGCCAAATTAGCAACTTGATCTTTTGCTGTTCCAGAGGAATCAGGGTTAGAAATATATTGTAAAATTTGATTTACAGCGCCTAAGATAGAAGTTAAAGACTGAGAGTCGCTTTGCTGGACAACCTCTTGCTTGTTTTCTTGAGCATCTGGAGTTACCTTTTTTTGTTCTGTAGCTTGACTTAATAGGCTTGACTTTAATCTATCGCGGAACTCTTTAGCTCCAACAGCGTCAAGACCAGCAGCAGCACCCGCATCTCCTCCGGTAGCTATTTTTGCAAAACTAGAACGGCTATTCTTAGCGATTTCTAACTTTTCCTTAGCGCCATCATCCATTGGAAGCTGAGCGATTTGTGATTGCAGTTTAGAAATTTGCTCGTCAAGTCTAACAACAGTCTCAGCAGCCCGTAACTTGCCATCGCTTTCGCTTGAACGGATTGCACGAGCTGCATCAACTCCGTCCTGTTTTGAAGTTTCCGCCTCAACAGGAACGCTCTGATTAGACGATTTTTTATTAAAGAAATTTGCTTTTTCAAAAGCCGCATTTTTCTTTGCTGTTTCGTATTCGGCTTGCTGCAAAGCCTCTTTTGCATTTCCAGGTGCGGCTACATTTTTGAATCCGCCCTTTCCGTCAGGAACAGACCTAGAACCGGTAAGCTTGGGTTTCATACTTTCTACTGCCGCATCTTGATCTGCGAACATTTTTTTAGCTGATTCATCAGCTTCCATTTGCTTTATACTGGAACTAAGCCGATCTTTATCTTCAGCTCTTGAAGCAATCATTCCATGCTTTGTTTTTACCACAGAAGAAGAAAGAAACTCTTGCTTGGCTTTAGCAACACCTTCAGGAAGGGCTTCCTCCCCAGTTCCCATGCCCTTTGTAAGTTGAAAATCTTTAGGAATTTTGCCTTCTTTTTTCGCCCAATCGATAAAGCCACCTCTATTCGGATTGCCCAAAGCGCCGTTGTCTAATTCTTTTAAACGGCGCTCAGCATTGCCGATGGCTTCGGGAGGTAACAGGTAGTTTTTAAGATCCGACGCTTTGGCGTGATAATTATCTCGCGCTTCGTTGATCTTCTGCTGATCTCCGGTCTTTTCGGCCGCCTCCCAAGCTTCCTCAGCTGCTACAGCTTTATCAACTGCATTCAAGTGATTCATTATCTGTTCGCGCTCTACCGCAGCCGCGCTCTTTTTACTTTTTGCGCCCTGAACCTCCTGCTTTGCTAGTTTTTTTTCAGAATCTACCTTAACAACTTCTTCTTGACCATCTTTAACAACTTCTTCTTGACCAGCTTCAATCGGTAAAGTTTTAGATTTTTTATTAGCTAACCTAGCCTTTTCGTACGCTAAATTCCTTTTCGCGGTTTCGTATTCATTTTGCTGAAGAGTTTCTTGTGGCGTTTTAGGCTTACCTTTAGGCTTCATTGCCTCAACTTCTGCCTCTCGTTGTGCAAATTGCTTTCTATTTTCTTCTTCTGTCTGAAATTCTTTTATACTAGAAGCTAGCCTACCTTTCGCGTCTCCAGTTCTAGGCACCATCAATCCATTGTTAGGCAACATTATACCGCCTGCTCCAGTAAAGCCAGCTTCCGCTTCTTTAAGTTTAGCTTTAGATTTTGATATCTGCCCGCCAAGTTCATTTTTTCTCTCGCTAACAGCTTGAGAGCTTAAATTTTGCTCCTTGCCAAGAATATCTGCGCGCTGCTTCTTCATTGTAGCCAGCATATCTTTATTCGTAAATCCCGACGAATTTTTTTGCTTAGGATCTTTCTTTTCGTAATCCGCAATTAATTTATCAAGGGATTCCGCTTTCTCGTACTTTTTCTTATTTTTCGTATCTGTCTCTATCTGCCCACCAATACTAGCTCGTGCAGCCTGCAGCTCTTTCATTTTAGTTTTAGCTTCTGCACTTTCCGTCTTAGAGTATTTATTTGAATCTTGAACGCCTTGTTCAGTTGTTTTTTCTAACTCTTCTTTTGGCGGCTTAAAGTTTTGAAGCCAGTCTAAAAGACCGCCTCCACCGCTTTTAGGATCAGGAGCAAATTTATCAAGCACATTGCTGCCTCCAAAATTGATAGGAAACTTCTTAACTGGAGATTCCGTAGCTGGAAATGTTTTGTCAAAAGCAGCTTTTCTAGTAGGACCAGTCGCAAGTGGTTTTTCTGAGCTTGGAGTTTTTTTCTCTTCTTTTTTCTCTTCTTTTTTCTCTTCTTTTTTCTTTTGCGGAGTTTCTTTAATTGGCTGCTTAATAGGGTTTTCTTTTTTCGATACGCTCTTGTCTGCCCTATTCATTACTTGTCCAGCGTCAGGGGTTTTAACCGAAAGCGGCTGAAGCGATTCTGGTAATTTAATCACAATATTTGGATTAATAGCACCACCATTATTTATGTTTGCGCCATTTGGTAATTGAGGAACATTACCTTGAGCATTTAAACCAGCAGGGATTCCACCATTTAATGAAGGACGAAGAGATGGTGGAGCAAACAGAGTCATTTGCCCAAAAAGCGCGGCTAAAGCTTCCGCTATAGCTTGAGGCTGCATAGATAAAAGCCGATTTGTTTCAGTAATTAATTCAGGAACAGATGAAGATGCCCCAGGCTTATTATTTTTATTTTCGCCATCTGTCGAAGTAGTTTCTTTTTTATTCTTGATTGCGTCTATTAAAGCCGCCTCTATAGTTTTTGTATCAGAAGGGCGCACAGTAGATATGACATCAGACAATTTTGAAAAATCAAACCCTTGAGGCGCAGCGTTTTTAAAAGCATCAGATAGGTCGCCACGATTCATACCAGCATCAAGACTTATACCTATATGGTCTGCTAGTTTTTTAAGATCAACATTATTGTTAGAAATGGCATCTTTAAGCGCATCGCTGTATACCTTTGGATTATTATCATTTATCATTCTATCTTGTATAGAACTTGGAATAGGCTGCTGATTAGGAGTAGGCTGTTGATTGGTAGTAGGCTGTTGATTAGGAGTAGATGTTTTGGTTTTTGGATTATATGTATAGCCAAATTTTTCAGCTTTTTTCCTTTCATACTCGCCCCTAGCATATTCTTGTCCGCCGCCCATTTGAGCATAAACATCTTTAAATTTTTCAAAGCTTGGAAGAACATTTTGCTGGTCTGTTAATGTGAAAGCTTTGGTTAGTCTTTTTAAATATTCTTCTTGTCCAACATTTGCGCGCTCAGAAGATTGCGCTCCAGATCTATAAATCGCATCATTTTCTATAGTTCTAACCGCTCCATCGCCTGAAGTTATTTTATAGTTAGGAGAACTTTTTTTAATAGCCTCTTTCTGTCTATCAGTTTGATAAGCGCCACCCGCATTCTCTCTTCTAGTTTTTTCTATCAATCTGTCTCTTTCCCTAGAATTTACTTGCTCTATAGCAGACTGATCATAGCTTAAAACATTTGCCTGAGCTTCTGCCGCCTTCTTTGCGGCTTGTTCAAAATACTGAGCAGCTTTTTCAATCTCTGGAGCAATATTTGCCTGTTTAGTTTCTAATTCCTTTTTCTTTTCAGAAAGACCCTCGTTTTCTTTTTGTTTTTCAGCTATTGTGCTTGAATTTTTTTTCAAGGTTTCTATAGCAGCAGCTTTATCGATAAGAGCCAAAGCTTCATTATATCTTTTAATAGCATCTGGATCGTTTTTATCAACAGCTATAGTCTCTTCACCAATAGCTTGTCTCCAATTTCTGCCAGCACTTTCTTTCCATAATTTATTTTGCTCCTCAAAACCGCCTTTTCCCAGTCCGTCATTAGTCATGCCAAGAGTAGCCCAATCAGCTGCAAATGTACCAAATGCATGTGTGGAATCTCCCAAAGCGGCTAATAGCTTTACAGGAACCTCAAATCCAGCAGCTCTTCTTTCATTAAGATTCAGAGCTACAGTTTCTCTAGCTTTTTTAAGTTTATCTTGATCTATTTCAGACTCTTTTAGTTTTAAAAAATCAGATTCCGACATATTAGCCGGAGTTTTTCCAAGAATCTTTTCAGCAGCTTCTTTTTGCTTATCAAGATTTTGTATCTTAGTCTCATTAGATTTAATCTGGTTTTCTGTTTTATCAATATCTTCACCTATTGTTTTAGACTCTTTTTTTT
>Ga0315904_10008764_pt1 | contig 13328 bp, 13 predicted proteins | sample LakEriMetagenome_6_FD_203529 | JGI IMG/M metagenome (GOLD analysis project Ga0315904, IMG submission 203529) | Freshwater fungal communities from buoy surface, Lake Erie, Ohio, United States - Buoy 12 MA120 | ecosystem: Environmental > Aquatic > Freshwater > Lake | place: USA: Lake Erie, Ohio... | reverse complement strand
GCGCCGGCGACCGCGTAGAGCATCATCCAGCTGAACTCGGCGAAGCCCGGCCGAACGATCAGCAGCATGCCGGCGAAGCCGACGCCGACCGCGGCCCAGCGACGCCAACCCACCTTCTCGCCCAGCAGCGGGACCGAGAGCGCGGTGACGAGCAGCGGCGCGGAGGCGCCGATCGCATGCGCGTCGGCCAGCGGGATCGCCGCGAATGCCGACAGGAAGAACCACATCTCGACCAGCAGGATCACGACGCGCAGCGTCTGGAGCCATGGCATGCCGCTGCGCCACGCAATCCCCTGGCCCGGCCGCCAGGCGAGCGCCAGCGCGAAAGGCACGAACAGCACGAAGCGGACCCAGATGATCTGGAAGACCGACATCTCCTGGCCGAGGATCTTGCTGACGACGTCCAGGGACGAGAACATCGTCATGGCCAGGATGGCCATCGCGATCCCCGCGCCGGTGGTGGCGCCGCGCGGCGCAGGATCGCCCGCCATGACCGCGGTCAGACCGGATCGACCGGACGCGGGCGCCGGTCGTCGCCGATCGCCACGAACGAGAAGATGCCTTCCGTGACCTTGACCACGTCGCCGCCGTCGCGCCGCCGCACCCAGGTCTCGACCCGCACCGTCAACGACGTCCGCCCGACGCGTTCCAGCGCGCAATAACAACTCACCTCGTCGCCGACATATACCGGCAGATGGAACGTCATCGCCGTCACCGCGACGGTCGCGACCCGGCCGCGCGCGCGCTGGGAGGCGAAGTTCCCGCCCGCCAGATCCATCTGCGCCAGCAGCCAGCCGCCGAATATGTCGCCGTTGGGATTGGTGTCCGCCGGCATGGCGACGGCCCGAAGGCTCGGTTCGCCCGCCGGCCGCGCCGCCGCGACGCCCGCATTCCTTCCGTCGCTCGCAGCCGCCATGCCGTCCTTCGCTCCCGGCCCGACCGGCGGGCGTTTTGGATCCTAGCGTGCCGGCGACGGCGGCGACAGGCTCGGTTGGCCGTGGCTCGATCGCGACAAGGGGGCTTGATCCGGAGGAGTCGGGTGCAGCAGGCTCCCGGCCTCCAGCAACGAATCGAGCGACGGCAGATGGCTGATCTCTTCGGCGGCGGCCCACGGTCCGGGCCGCGCGACAAGGACAAGGGCGCAGGCAGGCAGCGCAGCGGCGGCGGCGGCAGCGCCGGTGGCAGCGGCGGCGGCTCCAGCTACACGGCGAAGGACATCGAGGTGCTCGAAGGCCTCGAGCCCGTGCGTCGGCGGCCGGGAATGTATGTCGGAGGCACCGACGAGCGTGCGCTGCATCATCTCGTCGCCGAGGTCCTCGACAACGCCATGGACGAGGCGGTCGCCGGCCACGCCGATCGTATCGAGGTGGAACTGTCGGCCACGGGCCATTGCACGATCCGCGACAACGGTCGCGGCATACCCGTCGACCCGCATCCGAAGTTCCGCGACACCTCGGCGCTCGAGGTCATCATGACCACGCTGCATTCCGGCGGCAAGTTCTCGGACAAGGCCTACTCGACCGCGGGTGGCCTGCACGGCGTCGGCATCTCGGTGGTCAACGCGCTCTCCGACGAGCTCGTCGTCGAAGTCGCGCGCGAGCGGACGATCTGGCAGCAGATCTACAGCCGCGGGCGTCCGAAGGGGCCGCTGCGCAAGATCGGATCGACGCCCAACCGGCGCGGCACCAGCGTCACCTTTCACCCCGATCCGGAGATCTTCGGCAAGGCCGCGCGCCTCAAGGCCGCGACCATCTACCGCATGGCCCGCGCCAAGGCCTTCCTGTTCCGGGGCGTCGAGCTGCGCTGGTCCTGCGACCCTGCGCTGGTCAAGGACGACGACGTTCCCGCCGAGGCGGTGCTGCGTTTTCCCGGCGGCTTGTCGGACTCGCTCGCCGAGGCGCTGGGCAAGCGGCCATGCGTGGGCAAGCCCTTCGCGGGCGAGGAGAAGCTGCCCGACGGGCTGGGCCGGATCGAATGGGCTGTCGCCTGGCCGGGGGACGAGCGCGGCGAGACGCATTCCTACGTCAACACCGTGCCCACGCCGCAGGGCGGCTCGCACGAGCTTGGCCTGCGCTCGGCGCTGTCGCGCGGTCTGCGCGCCTATGGCGAGCGGCTGAACAACAAGCGCGCGCAGCAGATCACCGCCGAGGATATAGGCGATGGAGCTGCGGTGTTCCTGTCGCTGTTCATCCGCGAGCCGCAGTTCCAGGGGCAGACCAAGGATCGCCTCGGCATGCCCGAGGCCCAGCGCGTCGTCGATGCGGTCATCAAGGACCATTTCGACCATTGGCTCGCCGACGACCCGACGAACGGCAGGCAGTTGCTCGAGACGATCGTCGAACGCGCCGAAGACCGCATCCGCCGCCGCAACGAGAAGGAGATGCAGCGCAAGAGCGCAACGCGCAAGCTACGCCTTCCCGGCAAGCTGGCGGATTGCTCGACCAACGCGCCGGGAGGCACCGAGATCTTCCTGGTCGAGGGCGACAGCGCCGGCGGATCGGCCAAGCAGGCGCGCGACCGCGCCACCCAGGCGGTGCTGCCGCTGCGCGGCAAGATCCTCAACGTCGCCAGCGCCTCGGCCGACAAGCTGCGCCAGAACCAGGAGCTCGCCGATCTCGTCCAGGCGCTTGGCTGCGGCACGGGCGACGCCTATGACGGCGAGAAGCTGCGCTACGAGCGGGTCGTCATCATGACCGACGCCGACGTCGACGGCGCCCACATCGCCTCGCTGCTGATGACGTTTTTCTACCGCGAGATGCCGCGGCTGATCGCCGATGGCCGACTGTTCCTCGCCATGCCGCCGCTCTACCGTCTCGCCCAGGGCGGCCAGGTCGCCTATGCCCGCGACGACCGCCACAAGGACGAGTTGATGGCGACCCAGTTCAAGGGCCGCGGCAAGGTCGAGATCAGCCGCTTCAAGGGCCTGGGCGAGATGCCCCCGTCCCAGCTCAAGGACACGACGATGGCGCCCGGCAGGCGCACGCTGCTGCAGGTCCGCATCGATCCCGAGGCCGAAAGGCCGACCGAGCGGCTCGTCGAGAGCCTGATGGGACGCAAGCCGGAGTTACGGCTTAAGTTCATCCAGGAGAACGCCAGGCTGGCGCGCGACCTCGACATCTGAAACGACGCGCCGGCCGTTCGACCGCCAGGAGGATACGGCCATGCCGCTCAAACGCATCGAGCACTACAACATCCACACCGAGCGCCTCGCCGAGACCGTAACTTTCTACGAACGCGTGCTGGGCATGAAGGCGGGGGAACGGCCGCCCTTCCCCTTTCCGGGCGCGTGGATCTATCTCGAGGGCACGCCGGTCCTGCATCTCGTGGACATCGCCGACGGCCAACGCCCCGCGCGCGCCGGCCAGCGCGGCACCGGCGTCCTCGACCATATCGCCTTCGAGGCCGTCGACCTTGCGGCCATGCGCGCGACGCTGACGCGCGAGGGCGTCGCTTTCGTCGAGCGGCTGGTCCCGCGCACCGGCGTCACCCAGGTCTTCGTCGAGGATCCCAACGGCGTGACGCTGGAACTCAACTTCGCCGAAACCGCGGCGCCGGCGAGCTGAGTCACCCCAGGTCGAGCGCGTGGCGCGGGCCGCGCGGCTCGAACCCGTTGCTGGCCAGGAACCGCGCCGTCGCGGCGTCGATGGCGGCAGGCCGGAGTTCCAGGCCACGCCACCCCCGAAGCTTCGCCTCGCGCCGCGCCGCCGCGACGAGACGCGCGCCAAGCCCCCGCCCCCGCCGATCCGGCGCAACGAAGAGCCCGGACAGGTCGCCGATCCCATCGCTCCCGGCGTGGAGAACGACGCGCCCGACGACGAGGCCGGACGCGTCGATCGCCACGACGCCGAGATCCGGCGCCTCGTCCAGCCCCGGACCGGCGAACGCAGCGCGCTCGGCGGCATCGGCCCGGCGCAGGCGCGCGGCGTCGTCCGGCCCGGGCAGCGAAGGCTCCGCGGCTCCATCGGGGCGACGTGCGAGCATCACGACGCGCTTGCTTGCGCCATAGACGTCCTGCACCGCGAGTTCGCGGAACCCGAGGCTGCCGTGGAAGGCGAGGCTGGTGTCGTTGGCTGGCCGAAGATTGACCTCGCAGACGACCGGCGGACCCGCGGGGCCGACAGCAGCGAAGATATCGGCATAGGCCGCCCGGCCGACCCCCCGGCCGCGCAGGCCCTCGCCCACGACGATGCGGTCGACATAGGCGAAGTCCGCCAGCTTGCGCAGGAACCACGCGTAGTTCTCGCTGCCATAGGCGCGGCCCGGCGGCAGCACCACGGTCAGGGCGGCGATCGCGCCTTGCCGATCCGACGCCACCCGTACGCGCGCGTCGCCGGCGAGGAACCCATGCCAGACCCGCTCGGGCAGCGCGTTGACATGCGGGATCGCCGCGTCGTTGAGCGCGACGATAGCGGGCAGGTCCCCGCGTTCGGCGGCTCTGAAGATCAGGGTCATGCAGCCATCCAGTCCAGCAGCGCGGCATTGACGGCCGCGGGTTGCTCGAGCGGCGCCAGATGGCCGCAGGTCTCGACGACCACGAGCCTTGCGCCGTCGATGTCGGCGGCGATCTCCCGCGCCGCCTCGACGGGGGTGGCGAGATCCTGGCGGCCGCACAGCACCAGCGTCGGAACGTGGATGCGCGACAGGCCGGGCCGGCTGTCCGGTCGGCCCAGGATCGCCTTCTGCTGACGGATGAACGCCTCGCGGCCGACGCGCAGCGTCATGGCGGAGACTGTGGCGACGAATTCCGGTTCGCGCATCCGATCGGGATGGACCCATTGCGGCAGCAGGCGCGGCGTCACCCCCTTGAAGTCGCCGCGCTCGGCGAGGCCGATCAGATCGCGACGCAGCTGCGCGCGCTCCGGCGGGTCGGGCCGCGCCGAGGTGTCGAGCAGCGCCAGCCGCGACACGCGCGCCGGCGCCCGGCGCATGATCTCGAAGGCGACATAGCCACCCATGGAAAAGCCGGCGAGCGCGAAGACAGGGGGCGCGGTCCGGAGGACCTCGGCCGCCATCGCGGCGATGCTGTCGGCGCGGGTCAGGTCGCCGACCGAAATCTCGGCGACGTCCGCGAGCGCCACGACCTGCGGCGCCCAGATCGCAGCGTCGCAGAGCAGGCCGGGCAGCAGGACGAGCGGCGGGCGCGTCACTTGATGAGCTTGAGCAGGTCGCGGAATTCGGCGGTACCGGCCCGCTCCAGCCATTCGAACAGAACCATCTCGACCGTGGCGATCGTGGCGCCCGCGGCGGCGAGGCGGCGCAGCCCGGCGTCGCGATCGCCGGCGCGCCGGGACGACACGGCGTCCTCCACCACAGCCACCGACCATCCCGCGTCGATCAGCCCCAGCGCCGATTGGAGCACGCAGACATGGGCCTCGATCCCGCACAGCACGGCCTGTCGCCGCGGCCCCATCAAGGCGAGCCGCGACTGGATGGCCGGCTCGGCGGCGCAGGAGAAGCACAGCTTCTCGAGCGTCTCGTCGGGCGTCGCGAGGGTCGCGAGCGACGGCACGGTCGGCCCGATCCCCTTCGGGTATTGCTCGCTGACCAGCAACGGCACGCCGAGCCGGCGCGCGGCGCGCATGAGCCGCGCCGCCCCGGCCTCGACCGTCTGGGGAGCGGCCATCGCCGGGAGCAACCTCTCCTGGATGTCGATCACGAGCAGAATGGAAAGATCGGCGCGCAACAGCATGGCCGCGAAGCTAGCCGCCGCCGCATGGCCGCGCCACCGCGCCGCGCGTGCCGATTGCGGCGATCCCAAGGCCCATGCCCCCGCGCAACCGGCGCCGAATGCCCTCCCAAGGCCGGAAAAGGGCCAGAAATCGGGGCTGGCGCGTTGACTTGCCGCCGTTTCTGCCGATAATCGCGGGTGCGGGTCAAGGGGGGCCGGGCGGCAAGCCACGGCCCCTTTCGTCTATTGGCCGGCCGCCCCGGCCAGGCCGCGACCGCGCACGAAAGGTTGAACCCAGCACGATGAGTTTCGACGATCTCGGCCTCGGCGCCGATGTTCTCCGGGCCGTTGCCGACGCCGGCTACAAGGAACCGACCCCTATCCAGCGGCAGGCCATCCCGCAGGTGCTCTCGGGACGCGATATCCTCGGCTGCGCGCAGACCGGTACCGGCAAGACCGCCAGCTTCACCCTGCCGATGATCGAGGTCCTGCAGGGATCGCGCGCCCGGGCCCGCATGCCGCGCTCGCTGATCCTGGAACCGACGCGCGAACTCGCCGCCCAGGTGGCAGAGAATTTCGACGTCTACGGGAAGTATCACAAGCTCACGAAGGCGCTGCTGATCGGCGGCGTCCAGTACGGAGACCAGGAGAAGGTGCTCGACCGCGGCGTCGACGTCCTGATCGCCACGCCGGGCCGCCTGCTCGACCATTTCGAGCGCGGCCGCCTTCTGCTCTCCGACGTCAAGATGCTGGTCATCGACGAGGCCGACCGCATGCTCGACATGGGGTTCATCCCCGACGTCGAGCGCATCGTCTCGCTGCTTCCCAAGCATCGCCAGACGCTGTTCTTCTCCGCGACCATGCCGCCGGAGATCCGGCGTCTCGCCGACGCCTTCCTGGTCGATCCCAAGGAGATCACGGTCGCGCGCCCCGCTACGACGGCGGACACCGTCAAGCAGTCGCTGGTGACCGCCGACGAACGCGTCAAGCGCGAAGTCCTGCGGGCCCTGCTGCGCGCCGAACCGGTGCGCAACGCGCTGATCTTCTGCAACCGCAAGCGCGACGTGGACATGCTGCACAAGTCGCTGCGCCGGCACGGCTTCAATGTTGGGCAGTTGCACGGCGACATGGACCAGGCGCAGCGCACGGCGACGCTCGAGTCCTTCAAGCGCGGCGAGATCACGCTGCTGGTCTGCTCGGACGTCGCGGCGCGCGGCCTCGACATCGACGATCTCAGCCACGTCTTCAATTTCGACGTTCCGATCCATGCCGAGGACTATGTCCACCGCATCGGCCGCACCGGCCGCGCCGGACGCTCGGGCGCAGCCTTCACCATCGCCACACGCGCCGACGGGAAGTTCCTTGCGGCGATCGAGAAGCTGATCGGCAAGCCCATCCCGCGCGCCGAACTACCCGGCTTCGACGCCGCGGAGCCTGCCGCTTCGGCCGGCGAGCCCTCTGCCGCGCCCGCGCCTGCGCCCGCGTCCGCGACCGACGCAGAAGCACCGCGCCAGCGCTCGCGCGGACGGCGCGGCGGTCGCGAACGCGACCGGGACCGCGAGCAACCCCGTGGCGGCGACCGGCCCGCCCAGCGCGAGCAGACGCGCCCGGCCGAGCCGCAGGAAGAACGTCCACGCGCCCCGACGCGCCCGGACGCGCCGCCCCCGAGGCCGGCTCCCGCCGCGCGCAGCGAACAGCCGCCGCGGCGCCGTCGGCCGGACACGGACGACGACCAGAGCCCGCTTGGACTGGGCGATCATGTGCCCGCGTTCCTGATGCGCGGGAAGCGGGCGAGCGGGTGATCCACCACCAGCGGAGCGACGCAGGATGCAGACGATCTTCGTCATGGTGAAATGCGACCTCGGCCGCGCCTACGACGTGGCCGACGCCGCCGTGCAGAACGTGGAACAGGTCTCGGAGATTCATTCGATCTCCGGCCAGTACGATCTGATGATGAAGTGCTACCTGACCGATGACCAGGACATCGGGCATTTCGTCATGGGCTTGCAGCGGCTTCCTGGCGTCAAGGACACCTTCACGCTGATCGCCTTCAAGGCTTTCGCCTGACCGCGCGTAGAAGCCTCAGCGCCTGGCCTGGCAGATAAGGCGCCAAGCGAGCCATGTCTCGCCGGGGCGCTCGACCCGGCGCTCGTCGTACACGACATAGCCGTTCGGGCAGGTCTTCTCGGCCTGCGCGACATCGAGCATCGGCGTGTCGACCGGCTTGCCTTCGCGCTGGTACAGCTTCTCGACCGTCGCGACCCGCCCGAACCAGGCCGGCTGTCCGGCGTCGGGCGCGTAGGTCGTGCCGCTGACCGCCGCGGCGGCGGTCGTGGCGAGGAAGTAAAACGCGCTGACGCCGATATCTGCCATGGTCGTGTCCTGGCTCCGGAATAGCTGCGCACACATCATATCCGGCGCCGCGGCCGGTGCCAGAGGTCTTTCGGCGCAGGGCTCAATCCAGGAAATCGGGCTCCTCGCGCCGCAGCGTCCTGACCACCGCCGCCATGAAGCCCTTCGCATAGGCCTTGAATCGTGGAACGTCGCGCGGGATAGCCGCCATCATGCGCGTGGGGATCGGCTGCAGGGCATGCCCGCCCGCTTCCGCCAGCAGTTGCATGCGGCAGGTGTCCTCGAGATAGATCAGCCGCAGCAGGGCCTCGCCGATCGACGCGCCGACGACCAGCGGCCCGTGATTCTCCATCATCAGGATGAAATCCTCGCCGATCAGCCCAGCCAGCCGCTCGCCCTCGGCCGGCGTCAGCGCCGGGCCGTCGAAGCCCCGGTCGTAGGCGATGCGCTGATAGAACGACATCGCGGAGAGATAGCTTGGGCTGACGGTTCCGCCGCTGCGCATGCAGATCGCGGTGGCGTGGTGCATGTGGGTATGGAGCACCGCGACCGCCTGCGGCAGCAGGCGGTGGATCGGCGCGTGGATGCAGAAGGCGGTCGTCTCGACCGTATGGCCACCGGCGGAGAGGATGCGGCCGTCATGGGCCGCGACCACAAGATCCCCGACCCGCGCCTCGGCCCAGAAATACCCTTCCGGATTGATCAGCATCAGATCCGGGCGCCCCGGCACGGCGACCGAGAAATGATTGCAGATGCCGCTCTGGTAGCCGAGCCGCGCGGCCCAGCGCAGCGCGGCCGCCAGTTCGATCTTCGCCTGCTGAAGGGATCCGTCCTGCGCGTTGCCGTCCTGCATGTCATCCTCGCCGATCTCGGGGGATGCGATCCCAACAGCACCTCCGTCCGCACCGCAAGTGCTTACTGCCGCCGCCTTGACCCGGCCACCGCCGGGACGAAATGGACGCTTACCATCCAGGAGGTTTCCCATGCCGAAGTCTGTCCGCGCCGCCATCTGCGCCGCCCTGCTGGCGCTGCTGGCCGCGCCGCCCCTCGCCGATGCCCAGCACCAGCACCATCGCCCTGCGCAGGGCGCCGCCAACGAGCCGGCGTCGACACGGGCCTTCCGCGCCGCGGCCGAGGTCATGCACAAGCAGATGGACATCCGCTATAGCGGCGACGCCGACCGCGATTTCGCCGCCGGCATGATTCCCCATCACCAGGGCGCCATCGACATGGCGCGCATCGTGCTCGCGCATGGCAAGGATCCGGAGATCCGCAGGCTCGCGCAGGAGATCATCGCGGCCCAGGAGAAGGAGATCGCCTGGATGAAGGCCTGGCTCGCCGCGCGCCGCTGAACTCGGCCGGCCTCACACCGCGTCGAGCGGGAAGATCGGCCGCCGCACCTTGCGGAAGGCCAGCTGGCCGTTGTCCGACGTCGTCACGCCCGCGCCGTCGCAGGTGAAGGTCTCCGAGGCGAGCGGCGCGAACCCGGCGCGGTAATGGATGCGCGATTTGAGCAGCAGATACCGCTGGGCGTGCGGATCGATGCCGTTCGATTCGAAGATGCCGAGATCGAAAGGCTCGTGGTGGATCGACGCCACGACGATCTTCATCCGGCCGAGATCGAGCACGGCGGTCGGCCCGGTATCGGCCATGACGCCCGTGTACATCGGGCCCTGGATGCGCCACCGCCCGTCGCCGAGATGCGCGACGCGGCCACGCACGCGCAACGGCCGCGGTGCGCGGCCGATCGACGGCATCTCTGTCTTGCCGCCCAGATCGAGCGTCACCTCCGCGCCCAGACCCGCCTCCTGCATCGTCGCCACCGCACCCGGATCGTGGACGGCCGCCATCGCGACGTCCGGCAGGTCCTGGCGCAGGACCTCGGCGATCACGTCCATGACGTCGGCGGTGCCGCCGGAGGCGACGTTGTCGGCATGGTCGAGGAGCACGACCGGACGCCCGCGCGGGATGGAGTTCTGCAGCCGCGACGCCGCGGCTATCGTCGCCGCGAGGTCGCGGTGGCCGTAGACGAAATCCGCCCGCCGCTCCCAGGCGGCCGCGAGCAACCGGTCGCGCAGCGCCTCGGCTACCATCCGGTCGCGATCGGCGACCACCACCGCCGAGACGCCCGCGTCGCGGATGTCGGCGAGCGGAAACCCGCCGAAGAGGGTGGCCGCCAGCACGGGTCCGGTTTCGCCGTCCCGCGCCATGCCCTGAAGCCCCTGCATCGGCTGGTCGGCCGTGCCCATCCGCAATGTCTGCGCCAGCAGCGGAACGGCGCCCCAGGCCATCACCGGCGAACAGCGACCGGCGAGGCTGGAGAGCAGGATGCGTCCGACCTGCGCGCCGACTTCGCGCATGTCGACATGGGGATAGGTCTTGTAGCCGATCATCGCGTCGCAGTTCTCGACCATGCGGGCGGTCAGGTTGCAATGCATGTCGAGCGCGACGCAGACGGGCACGCCGGGACGCACGGCACGGATGCGCGCCAGCAACTCGCCCTCGCCGTCGTCGAGATGCTCGGCCACCATCGCGCCATGCAGGTCGAGCATGACCGCGTCGCAGTCCGCCGCGACCGCGTCGACGATCGCGCCGGCCATCTCCTCGTAGGCGGCGCGCCGGACGGGACCGGAAGGCGGAGCCTCCGCAGCCAACGGCAGAACGATCTCGGCGCCGGCGTCGCGCAGCAGTCCGAGATAGGCGCCGAGCGGCGTGTTGGTCGGCGCATAGGCTTCGGCCGCTTCGGCGCCGCGCAGCAGTCCGCGTCGACCGAAGCGCGCGAGGTCGGTGGGCACCGGCGAGAAAGTGTTGGTCTCGTGCTTCATCATCGCGGCGACGACGCGCATGGGTGTCCTCCGGACGTATGGGGTCGCGCTCAGCGCGCCGAAGCGAGGACGAGGTCGCTCGCCTTCTCGCCGATCATGATGCAGGCGGCATTGGTATTGCCCGAAACCACCGTCGGCATCACCGCCGCATCGGCGACGCGCAGCCCGTCGATCCCGCGCACGCGCAATTCCGGGTCGACGACGGCCAGCGGGTCGTCGGCGGGCCCCATCCGGCAGGTGCTCGTGGGATGGAAGATGGTGGTGCCGTTGCGCCGCGCGATCGCGAGGAGTTCCTCGTCGCTGGCATGCGCCGGTCCCGGGATCGTCTCCTCGGCGATGAAGGGCGCGAGCGGGGCCTGCGCGGCGATCCTGCGCGCCACCCGCATCCCGTCGACGATCGTGCGCTGGTCGCCCGAGGTCGCGAGGTAGTTCGCGAAGATCGCGGGATGGACGCGTGGATCGGGGGACTTGAGGCGGATCCAGCCGCGGCTTTCGGGACGCAGCTGGCAGACCGAACTGGTGAAGCCGGGATAAGGATGGAAATTCCCGCCGGGCTTGTCCATCGAGACGGGAAACATGTGGAACTGGACGTCGGGGGTCGCGAGTTCCGGCCGCGTGCGGCAGAACACGCCGACCTGACCGGCGCCGATCGTCATCGGGCCGGAACTGCGCGTCAGCCATTCCCAAGCCACCGCCAGCTTCTTGAGAGGACTGCGCGCGATGTCGTTGAAGGTGATCGGCAGCGGGCATCGATAGACGAAGCGCACCTGGAGATGGTCCTGCAGGCAGCCGCCGACGCCGGGCAGGTCGTGCAGCACGGGGACGCCATGGCCGGAGAGCAGGTCGCCGGGCCCGATGCCCGACAATTGCAGCAGATGCGGCGAATTGACCGCGCCGCCGCAGAGGACGACCTCGCGCCGGGCACGCACGCTCCGCTCGATCCCGCCCTTCAGGAACGAGACGCCGACGGCGCGCCTGCCCTCGAAGAGGATCCGGGTCGCCAGCGCGTCGGTCTCGACCGCGAGATTCGGGCGGCCGCGAACCGGCCGCAGATAGGCGTTCGCGGTGCTCGAGCGCCATCCGCGACGCACCGTGAGCTGGAAATAGCCGACGCCCTCCTGACCGGCCCCGTTGAAATCGGGGTTGCGGGGGATCCCGGCTGCCTCCGCAGCCGCGATGAAGGCCTCGCAGATCGGATGGTTGAGCCGGAGATTGCCGACCCCGAGCGGTCCGCCGACACCGTGGAACGCATCGGCGCCGCGCTCCTGGTCCTCGGCGCGCCGGAAGTAAGGCAGCACGTCGGAGAAGCTCCAGCCGGGATTGCCGAGCTGGCGCCAATGGTCGAAATCCTCGGCCTGGCCGCGGATGTACACGAGCCCGTTGATCGAGCTCGAACCGCCCAGGACCTTGCCGCGCGGCCATGCGATCGAGCGCCCGCCCAGCCCCGGGTCCGGCTCGGTCTGAAAACCCCAGCTGAGCTTGGAATACATCGTCCGGAAGTAACCGACCGGGATATGGATCCAGGGGTCGCGATCCTCCGGCCCGGCCTCGAGCAGGAGCACGCGGTGGCGCGGGTCCGCGGACAGGCGGTTCGCCAGCACGCATCCCGCGGACCCTGCCCCGACCACCACGAAGTCGAATTCGCCGCCGGACACCATCGCGCTTCCCCGTCTTCGCCAAGGCGCGCAGCCTCGCATACCCCGTCCGCCGGGTGTAGCCGCTCGCGAGGGGCCGCTTGCGACTCGGGCCGGACGGGCTAGATTGATTGGCGCCGGTCCCCCGCGGGCAGGCGTCGCGGCGTTTTGCATCTGCCGCGGCCATTCCCACCAGGCGGTGTCGTGCGCAATTGATGCGCCCCGCCTCGACGAAAGGAGGTGATCCAGTGCGCAAAGGATTGTTTTTCGTGGCCGGTGCACTGATGGTCGTTTCGGCGACGTCTCCCGCTTTCGCTGAAGGGGGGTGCTCCTGGTCCACGAAGCAGATGTCGGTGGAGGCTCCAAAGTCCTCCGCGCCCGTGTCGACGGCTGCTTCGGGAACGATCGTCCCGCCAACGACGGGGCAGACGGGCGGCTGAGCCGACCGTCCCGCCATCTGCAGAGATATTCCTGCGGTGACCCGCCGGGCCTCCAGGCCCGGCGGGTTTTTCCTTTTCGGGGCTCCCCTGCCCGATCAGACGCGCCCCTCGCGGCGCAGCTTGCGTTCGCGCGCGTAGACGTAGATCCCGCTGGCGATGACGATCGCCGCCCCGACGAATGTCCATCCGTCGGGAAGGTCGCCGAACATCAGCCAGCCCAGGAAGGTGATCCAGGGCAGCTGGAGATACATGTAGGGCGCTAGCGACGACGCCTCGGCGCGCCGGAACGCATGGATCATGAAGTAATGCCCCAACGCGCCAGCACCCCCGACGATGGCCAGAAGCACCCAGTCGCCGGCGGTCGGCCATTGCCAGACGAACGGCACGAATGCCGTCGCCGCCGCCGCCC
>Ga0315904_10008762_pt1 | contig 13329 bp, 8 predicted proteins | sample LakEriMetagenome_6_FD_203529 | JGI IMG/M metagenome (GOLD analysis project Ga0315904, IMG submission 203529) | Freshwater fungal communities from buoy surface, Lake Erie, Ohio, United States - Buoy 12 MA120 | ecosystem: Environmental > Aquatic > Freshwater > Lake | place: USA: Lake Erie, Ohio... | reverse complement strand
GTAAATGCCTTAATGGAGCTGCTGATATCTACCATCAGTAAAGAGACAAAAACTCTAATGGAAAACAGCATCAAACTTCAGGCTATTGGCAATATAAATGATTTGCCTGCCAAATGTCAGAACGAATTAAACGAAGCCATAACAAAAACCAAAGATAACAATAGGTTAACCCTTATTCTTGCCTTAAGCTACAGTTCGAAGTGGGATTTGCTTCAAGCCATAAAAGGTATAGCCAGCGATGTCAGAAATGGTAAAACAACTACCGAAGACATCAATGAAAGCATGGTAAATTCATACTTATCTACGGCTCCATATCCTCACCCCGAATTGCTTATAAGAACCAGTGGCGAGCAGCGTATCAGCAATTTTTTATTGTGGGAAATTGCCTACAGTGAATTGTATTTTACACAAAAACTGTGGCCTGATATGCGTAAAGAGGACCTTTACGAAGCCCTTTATGAATACCAGCAGCGTGAAAGACGCTTCGGTAAAACCAGTGAACAATTAAACGCACCATCCAGATGAGAAAAATCTCCCTTGTGCTGTTGTTATTGGTTATTGCCTTACCCTATACCTTGCGCGTTCAGGCGCAGGATACAACCTTTCAGGATGTACCCGACTGGATAGATTATGCTTATCCAAAAACATACATTCTCGAAAATATTGTCATAACTGGCACCAGCTTTTATGATAAAACAGTACTTCAAATACTTTCCGGATTAACCATTGGGCAAAAAATTAAAATACCGGGTGAAGACATTTCAAAAGCCATAAACAATTTATGGAAGCAGAAAATGTTTGATGATATAGCCATCAAAGTTTTTGATGTAGACGGCAACAAAATTACACTGGAACTTTTTTTAAAAGAAAAACCTCGCTTGTCGACTTTTGCTATTAAGGGTTTAAAGAAGGGAAAAGCCAACAGCCTGCGTGAAGAAATATCGCTAAAAGCCGGGCAGGTTATTACTGAAACCCTGCTGGCCAATACGCGCTATGAAATAAAAAAGTTTTACAACGAAAAAGGATTTTTGGATGCCGATGTTCGTTTTGAACAGGAACCTGATGACCCAAAACGCAATACTGCCCGCTTAAAAATAAATGTAAACCTGGGCCGAAAAGTAAAAATCAGCGACATTTCATTTGATGGCAACACATCACTCACTGATAGTAAAATCAGAAGGTTATTCAAGGATACCAAACCCAAATACAGATTCCTGGCGAAGTCAAGGTTTGACGAAGACAAATACCAGGACGACAAGCAACGCATCATCTCTAAATATTTATCGTTGGGTTACCGCGATATTGCTATATTAAAAGACAGCATATACCGTGATGAAAAAGGGTTTATAAAAATCAAAATTGACCTTGCAGAGGGTAACAAATATTACTTCCGCAACATCAAATTCACCGGTAACAGTAAGTACACCAACGAGGATTTAAACTCCATTTTGCGCATCAAATCGGGCGATGTGTATGACCAGTCACAGTTAGATCAACGATTAAACATGAACCAGGGGGGTATGGACATCAGCACCTTGTATATGGATGATGGATACCTCTTTTTTAGTGTGCAACCGGTAGAAGTACTTGTTGAAAACGATTCCATTGATATGGAAATACGCATACATGAAGGGCAGCAGGCACGCATCAACAAAGTAATGGTTAGCGGTAATTCAAAAACCAGCGACCATGTCATCATGCGTGAATTGCGTACTCGCCCCGGGCAATTATTTAGCCGAAGCGATATTACGCGCACCATGCAGGCACTGTCACAAATTGGCTATTTCAACCCCGAAGCGCTGAACGTAAATCCGGTTCCGCATCCTGAATCAGGAACGGTTGATATTGAGTACACCGTTGAAGAGAGGCCGAACGACCAGATTGAATTATCGGCAGGATGGGGAGCAAATATGGTAGTGGGTACACTGGGCCTGTCACTGAATAATATTTCAGTAAAACGGTTTTTTGACCGAAAAGCATGGGCCCCCATACCCAGTGGTGACGGACAACGGCTTTCGCTGCGTGCACAAACTAACGGTACATTCTTTCAATCCTACAGTGCATCATTTAGCGAGCCGTGGCTGGGTGGTAAAAAACCTATTTCGTTCAGTACTTCATTATTCCATTCTATACAGGCAAACGGTTATGCAACCGGAAACCCTTTGCGTGCAGCACTTACTACTACAGGTGTAACAGTGGGTATTGGTAAACGCTTGCGATTCCCCGATGACTTTTTTACACTGCAGTACCAGATCAACTTTCAACGCTATTACAACGAGGTAAATGAACGTGGAGTGAGTTATTTACCAAGCATACCAGCAGGTGCAGCCAATAGTTTCAGCGTTCGTTTTATCCTATCGCGCAACTCAACCGATCAGCCCATTTATCCGCGTTCAGGTTCAAATATTTCCATTTCGGCACAATTCACTCCCCCGTATTCTTACTTCGGTGGCGAGGCTTATCTGAACAGGCCCGAAAGCGAACGAAGCAGATGGCTTGAATTTCACAAATGGAAAATAGATGCTACCTGGTTTTCTAAACTGGTTGATAAACTGGTATTGGTTAACCGCATTAACTTCGGGATGATAGGCCGATATAATTCCCGCATGGCATACACTCCCTTCGAGCGTTTCTGGGTGGGTGGTGCAGGGTTGATGGGCTTCAACCTAGATGGTCGTGAACTCATTGCTCTTCGTGGATACCAGGATAATAGCCTGACTCCTATCGAGTTCAATGCAGAAACACGTTCATTTGCACGACAGGGAGCGTTAATATATAACCGATACACCACCGAATTACGGTATCCAATATCTTTGAACCCATCGGCAACCGTATTTCCGCTTATTTTCTTCGAAGCGGGTTCGGCCTGGTCAAATTATAAGGCCTTCAACCCGTTTGAGGTTTACCGCTCTTTTGGCGGGGGGGTGCGCATATTTTTGCCTATGTTCGGCTTAATCGGTTTGGACTATGGGTGGGGGCTTGATAATGTGCCGCTTCAGCCCGGTGTAAACAAAGGTAATTTCCATTTTCTTATTGGTCAGCAATTTTAAGTTGAAATCAACGTATGAGTATTATGCATAAATTCAACTCGCGGATGAACAGGATTATCTTTTCACTGATTTTACTGGGTATTTCTCCTCTTGTACATGCTCAAAAATTTGGCTATGTAGATACCGAGTATATTCTGGATATGATGCCCGATTACCGTTCGGCTCAAAAACAACTGGATATGATGGCCGAAGACTGGCAAAAAGAACTGGATAAAAAGCAGGAAACGATTGACCGCATGTACCGCGACCTTCAGGCTGAACTGGTGTTGCTAACTGAGGAACTAAGGAAAAAACGCGAACAGGAGATAAAAGAAAAGGAAAAAGACCTGAAAGATTTCCGTAACCAAAAATTTGGGTATGAGGGCGAACTGTTTAAAAAAAGGCAAGAACTGGTCAAACCCATTCAGGATAAAATATTTGTAGCCGTTCAAAATATTGCTAAAAAAAATGCATATGACTTTATATTTGCCAAATCGGGCGAGCTGATCATGCTATACTCAAATGCCAAATACGACAAAAGCGATGAAGTATTGGCTGAACTAGGCATAACAGTCAGTAAATCGAAAGACCAACCAAACACGAATAAAAAATAGAAATACACAGACCATGACATCAATGATCAACAAATCACTTATTACTCTGGCGTTCATATGCCTGGGAGTATTCGCGTCAAACGCACAAAATAAATTTGGGTACCTTGATTTTCAAGAACTTATGCCTGAAATGGCCGAATACAAAAAAGCCAATACTGAAATGGAAGGCTACGGAAAGCAGCTTCAGGATGAACTGAAGAAAATGTACAGCGACTACGAGCGTAAAATGGAAGAGTACCAAAAGAATCAAGGTAAAATGGCTGATGCTATTCGTGAAATGCGCGAAAAAGAATTGAAAGATATGCAAACACGTATTCAGGAGTTTCAGGAAACAGCTCAATCGAAAATGCGTGAAAAGGAACAAGAATTGTTAAAGCCGATCATCGAAAAAGCTAAACTAGCCATAGCAGATGTAGCCAAAGAAAGCGGATATACTTACATATTTGACAGCAGCCCCGGCACACCGTTACTTTATAAACCTCAGGGTGATGATGTGATTAATCTGGTGCGTAAAAAACTGGCCATTACTGAAACCGCTGCTCCGGCAAAACCGGCCCCGGCAGCACCAAAGAAATAAACACTACTAACATCTAAGAAAGCGGCAATTGCCGCTTTTTTTATGCCAATTCATAGTGTGGTTAAAATCTGAGGTTAAGACTCTTGATTCGTTATGCATGTGGAACTCTTATCTGTTAGCCTTCTTATACTCTACCTTAAGCAAGGCGTAATTAACCATACCTGAACCGATAAGTTTTATATGTGACTATACTAAAGCAATTTAGTAAAGGATGCGGGGTCGTACTCATGCATTAGGTTTGCAACCGCGATGGCAATTTCCTCAGCATTCGGTTTGGAGAAATAATCTCCATCGGTGCCATAGGCTGGGCGGTGAGCCTTCGCTGTAATTGTAATTGGTTTCGCATCTAGGTATTGATAGCCTCCCTGCACTTCCAGTATTTGCTGCATTATATAACTACTGGCTCCACCCGGCACGTCTTCATCTATCACTATAAGTTTGTTGGTTTTTTTCAGCGACTGAACACATGCATGATTAACGTCAAACGGTAATAATGTCTGCACATCAATCAGCTCACATGATATTCGTAGCTGACTTAGATGTTTCAAGGCATCCTCAATTACACGAAGAGTGGACCCGTAGCTTACAATCGTACAATCAGTTCCTTCAACAAGCACTTCGGGTTTGCCAAGCGGAACGGTATATTCACCCAAATTATCAGGAAGTCGTTCTTTTAACCTATAGCCATTCAAGCATTCCACTATAAGTGCAGGCTCATCACTTTTCATCATCGTAGTGTACATTCCCGCAGCCTGTGTCATGTTTCGTGGAACCAGCACATGCATGCCTCGCAACGCATGAATAATCATACCCATTGGTGAGCCCGAATGCCATATACCTTCCAATCTGTGTCCGCGTGTACGAACTATCAACGGTGCCTTTTGACCGCCTTTACTGCGGTATTGCAACGTTGCCAGATCATCGCTTAAGGGCTGCAATCCGTAAAGTAAATAATCCAGGTACTGAATCTCAGCAATGGGTCGCAGGCCACGCATGGCGGCACCCAATCCCTGACCTATAATGGTAAGCTCGCGTATACCGGTGTCAAATACGCGCTTCTCGCTATACTTGTCCTGCAAGCCGGCAAACCCCTGATTTACATCGCCAATTTTGCCTACATCTTCGCCAAAAGCAAAAACCCTCGGATCTTTGTCAAGCAGAGTATCAAAATAAGCCTGCATGATTTCGCGTCCATCTACTAGTTTGCTTTCATCTGAGTATACGGGCTGTACATGTTCAACACTCATGGCGTTGAGCGATGAATGACTGAACAAGTAAGAATTGTAACGTTCAGCATTCGTAAGTTCGAATTCGGCTTTAAACTCAATCATCGACTGACGGGCTGGCGAATCTTCATCGGCAGTAATAAGCAAAGCTTTGCTTATAGCCACAGCAATATCTTTTCTGATAGGCTCTGTAAGAGTATTCAGCTCCTGTGCAATGGATTCGATGGCAGAACCGTGCACAGAATGGTTTGCTAAATTAGTCAGCAGGACAACTGTCTCTGCTATTTCAGCTTTTATTGGTTGTACATACGAATCCCATGCAGCTTTTTTAGAATCGTTGACATACTTTTTTGCTTCGCTTTCAATACCGGCCAGCTCCTCTTCGGTAGCAAGTCCTTCGCCAATAATCCATTTGCGAAACTGATTCATGCAATCATATTCCTGCTCCCAAGCTAGTCGTTCCTTCGTTTTATAACGTTCGTGTGATCCTGAAGTAGAGTGACCTTGCGGCTGAGTTAATTCGGTTACATGAATTAATACCGGCACATGGTGTTCGCGTGCAATTTTTCCGGCCTGTTCATATACCCGGCAAAGTTCAGCGTAATCCCAGCCCCTGGCCGTAAATATTTCATAGCCATTCCCTTTATCATCGCGCTGAAACCCTTTCAATATTTCAGATATATTTTCTTTAGTGGTTTGATACCTGGAAGGAACTGAAATGCCGTAATTATCATCCCATACCGAGATGACCATCGGTATTTGCATCACACCGGCTGCATTCAGTGCTTCAAAAAAATGTCCTTCGCTGGTACTGGCATTGCCTATGGAGCCCCACGCCACCTCATTTCCATTGTCTGAGAAATCATTCTCGCCAATGAGTTCTACATTTTCGCGGTAATACTTTGATGCAAGCGCAAGACCTACAAGGCGCAACATCTGGCCTGCTGTAGGCGAAATATCGGCCGATGAGTTATATAAATCTTTTAGCTTTTTCCATGTCCCGTCTTCGTTAAGCAAGCGTGTGCCAAAATGCCCGTTCATCATGCGACCGGCAGACGCAGGTTCAGCTGTTACATCGGTATGCGCATACAATTGGGCAAAAAACTCCTGAACGGTATGCTCACCAATGGCCATCATAAACGTTTGATCGCGGTAATATCCTGAGCGAAAATCACCTTTTTGAAAAACTTTGGCCCAGGCTATTTGGGGCAACTCTTTTCCATCGCCAAAAATGCCAAATTTGGCTTTACCCGTAAGCACCTCTTTACGACCCAGAAGACTTGCTTGGCGGCTTCGGTATGCCAGCACATAATCATTTAAAACCGCTGTTTTGAATTCGGAAATGGTCATGGATTGCGTTTTGCTTTTGCCCATAGTTCTTGGTGAATATATACGTGTTCAAATATAGTGTGTGCCATTAAATTAGGAGTACGGTTCACAAAAAAATCTTTAAGATATATTTAAGTAAAAACACTTTCGTAATATTGCCTCTGAAGTTATTTTCGAACTTTATAAAAAAGTTGGAACGCTTTTTGAAACTAAACCATACAATCAATAATTAGAAATATGAAAAAGTTAATCATCGCAACCTGTTTTGCATTAGGAACCATTTTCTACACAAATGCACAAACTACACCGGCCACTGAAAATAAAGATCAGGCTGAAATCACCTTTGACAAAGAGATTCACGACTTTGGTACAGTTCCTCAAAATGTACCTGCTTCTTACACCTTTACCTTCAAAAACACCGGCAAAGAGCCGTTGATTATTACCAGTGTTTCAGCATCATGCGGTTGTACGCAACCGGAATGGAGCAAAGAACCGATTAAAAAAGGTGAAAAAGGTTATGTAAAAGCTACATATAATGCGGCAAGTCCGGGTGTGTTTAATAAAACAGTAACTGTTGTGAGCAATGCTAAGAGAGGCACGGTTGTGCTTACACTTAAAGGCGATGTAAAAGCTCCAACTGCACCCGCACAATAAGTCGCTAGTCCATACACTACTTTAACCGGTTATGAAAAAACTACTGATTGCGTGTACTTTAATTATTTCCGCCTACACGGGTTGGTCCCAAGATGCTAATCCGGCAAACGAAGGCCCAATTATCACGTTTGAGAAACTGGAACACCATTTCGGCATAATCAAGGAAGGCGATTTGGCAGTACATGAGTTTAAATTTACCAATTCAGGTAAAATGCCTCTGCTACTTACCAGCGTTAACGCCTCATGCGGTTGTACAGCACCCGAGTGGCCTAAAGAGCCTATAGTACCTGGTGCATCAGCTGCAGTTAAGGCTGTTTTTAACTCTTATCAGCGGCCTGGTAATTTTGAGAAATTCATTACTGTAAAAACCAATACCTTACAAGGCGATATCGTACTTAGAATAAAAGGCGAGGTTAAACCAAAACCCATTGAGCCTGTATCGCCCGTGCGAAATCCGGGCATGGAAAACTAACTTATAAAATCCCCGCTTACAGCGGGGATTTTTGTTTATTAGTCATACGTAGTTGTTTAATTCGGGAGAATATTATTTTTGCCGACTTTAATAATAAATCCAATCATGATTATAGGTGTACCTAAAGAAATTAAAAATAACGAAAACCGCGTAGGATTAACCCCTGCGGGTGTTTCCTCGTTTACAAAAGCCGGACATAAAGTATTCGTTCAATCTACAGCCGGAGTTGGCAGTGGTTTCAGCGATGACGAATACAAAAAAGCCGGAGCTACCATGCTAAAAACCATTGCCGATGTATACAAAAAGGCAGAAATGATCGTGAAGGTGAAAGAGCCGATTAAAGAAGAATATGGCTTAATAAAACCCGGACAGTTATTATTTACCTATTTTCACTTTGCCTCATATGAACCATTAACTAAGGCCATGATTAAAAGCAAGGCTGTGTGTTTGGCTTACGAAACGGTAGAGAAAAAAGACCGTTCGCTTCCACTGCTGGTGCCCATGAGTGAAGTTGCCGGCAGAATGAGTGTGCAGGAAGGTGCCAAATATTTAGAAAAACCTATGGGTGGACGCGGCATATTGCTGGGTGGAGTACCCGGAGTAAAACCGGCCAATGTACTTGTGCTTGGTGGCGGTATAGTAGGCACACAGGCCGCGAAGATGGCAGCAGGACTAGGCGCTGATGTTACCATACTGGATGTATCACTGCCTCGCTTGCGTCAGTTGGATGATATTTTACCCAAAAACGTAAAAACAGTTTATTCCAATGAATACAATGTTCGTGAATTGATTAAAACAGCTGACTTAATCATAGGAGCAGTACTTATCCCCGGTGCTAAGGCTCCATCGCTTATTACACGCGATATGCTAAAAACCATGAAACCCGGAACAGTAATGGTAGACGTAGCTATAGATCAGGGTGGATGCTTTGAAACATCAAAACCTACTACGCACCAAGATCCTATTTATGTAGTGGATGGTGTTATTCACTACTGCGTGGCTAATATGCCAGGTGCCGTACCTTACACATCTACACTGGCGCTAACCAATGCAACACTGCCATATGGCTTACAACTGGCCAATAAAGGTTGGAAAAAAGCCTGTAAAGAAAATGAAGAACTGCTACTGGGACTGAATATTGTTGATGGCAAAGTGGTGTACAAAGGTGTATCCGAGGCATTTAACCTGAAGTACACACCTGTAGCAGAAGTATTGTAAACTAACTTAACTGTCAAAAAACAGAAGAAGACAGCCTTAAATAGCTGTCTTTTTTTTTACTTGCATGGATACAGTAAATACTATGATGAAAAGAATTTTGGTGGTATCGGTTTGTATGGTTTTCATTCATGCCGTGCACGCACAAATAGACCGAAGGCAAACCTGTGCCAATATTACAACCACAGCTTGGAATGCAATGATTGACGGGAAATTTGAATACGTGTTCAATTTATTTAATCCCGATATGAAAAGGCAACTTAGCATAGACGAATTAAAAGATACCTGGACAAATCTTGAACTGCAAATGGGTAAATACAAATCGACCGGAATTACATCGGTTGAAGAAAACGGACCCTACACCCTGACCGTTACTCCGGTTCAGTTCGAAAAAATGCCGTTGCTGCTAAAGGTCAATATCGATTCATTTTACCGCATTGCCGGATTATTTATTGTACCCGGTGGCGAGCAGTACACTCCTCCTTCCTATGTTAATACACTAAGTTTTATTGAATATAAGCTGAACTTTGGCAAAGCTCCGTTTACTATGGATGGCATGCTCAGCGTACCCAGAGCTAACCGTACCTCACCGGTTGTTATTCTTCTAGGCGGATCAGGTCCGACCGATAAAGATGGAACAACAGGTTACAATAAACCGCTTAAAGATATTGCGTGGGGCCTTGCCAGCCGTGGAATAGCCGTTTTCCGTTTTGATAAACGTACACAACGCCACGGGGTAACCTTATTCGGCAGCACATACCTTAAAACATTCACACCTGAGCAGGAGTACGTTGAAGATGCATTGGAAATAATTGCCATGCTAAAAAAACACTCTAAAATAGACTCTACTCAAATTTATCTGCTGGGCCATAGCCAGGGAGGAATGATGGCACCGCGCATTGCACAAAGGGCCAAATCGCTAAAAGGTATCATACTGTTGGCAACCAATGCCGGAACGATGCAGGATTTGATGATTGAACAACTGGACTATTTATACAATTATGACGGACCGGATGATGATGGCAAAAAAGCCGAAGCACAAAAATTGAAAGTGCAGGCAGCCTATGCGTTACGTAAAGATTTGAAGCCTGATGCCCCTGTAGATTTACTGCCGATGGGAACACCGGCTTCGTACTGGATTTATTTGAATAACTACAATCAGGTAGAAACCGCCAAACTGCTCAAACACGAGCGTATACTGGTATTGCAGGGCGAACGCGATTATCAGGTTCCTGTAAAAGAATTCGAAAAATGGCGTACCGAATTCAGTACAAAACCGAATGTTCAGTTTCAGCTGTATCCAAAATTAAATCACCTGATGATGCCGGGTGAAGGAAAGCCAACACCCGATGAGCACTCAAAACCCAATCACGTAGCTGAAGATGTGATTATAACCGTAACTGACTGGATAAAACTGCAGGGCATTTACAAGCCTGAACCAAAGTAAGCCTAGTCAGTTAAATTACTATCTTTGCGCCACTTATAGCATATAAGCTCTTATGGATAAATTTTCGTACATATCAAATGCCGATGTAAACACGATAGACGATTTATATCAGCAATACCTCCAAGACAACGAATCTGTCGACTTTGGCTGGAAAAAGTTTTTTGAAGGATTTGAACTGGGTCAGCAGAAATTTAATGGCCATGCAAAAGCCACTGTTGTATCTGAAAATTTTATCAAAGAAATACATGTACTAAATCTCATAAAAGGCTACCGCACCAGAGGCCATTTGTTCACCAAAACAAATCCGGTGCGTGAACGCAGAAAATATGAACCCACCTTATCTATTGAAAACTTCGGTTTAACCGCAGCTGATATGGATAGCACTTTCCATGCAGGCATTGAAGTGGGACTGGGACCAGCCAAGCTAAAAGATATTATTCAATTACTGGAACAAACCTATTGCGGATCGATAGGTGCGGAATATGCATATATACGCGAACCAAGAAAATTGGAATGGTTGCGCAGTAAAATGGAAACTTCACGCAATTTGCCCAATTTATCTTTGGATGAAAAAAGGCATTTGCTACACAAATTGAATCAGGCAAGCGTTTTTGAAAATTTTCTGCATACCAAATTTGTTGGTCAAAAACGCTTTTCGCTGGAGGGGCTTGAAACACTTATACCTGCGCTGGATGCTGTTATACAATACGGTGCTGAATTGGGAGTGAGTGAATTCATATTGGGTATGGCACACCGTGGCCGTTTAAATGTACTGGCCAACATACTGGGTAAAACCTACGAAGAAATTTTTAAGGAATTTGAGGGGAAAGCTTACGAAGAAGCACTGTTTGAAGGAGATGTAAAATATCACCTCGGCTATTCAACCGATATTACAACGGCCGCAGGTAAAACCGTACACCTGAGTCTTGCGCCCAATCCTTCACACCTTGAAACCGTAAACCCTGTTGTAAAAGGAATAACAAGGGCTAAACTGGAAAAGAAACACGGCAACGATATAGATAAGATTGCACCTATACTTATTCACGGTGATGCATCGGTAGCCGCACAGGGTATTGTGTATGAAGTGTTGCAAATGGCCGGTTTAAAAGCATACAATGTAGGAGGTTGCATACACATCGTAAGCAATAATCAGATTGGATTTACCACAAACTACACCGATGGCCGCACATCTACTTATTGTACTGATGTTGCAAAAACCACACTATGCCCTGTATTTCATGTGAATGCCGATGATGTAGAAGCCGTTGTATATACTATAAAACTGGCAATGGAATACCGACAAGAGTTTAACAGCGATGTATTTATTGATTTATTGGGTTACCGCAAATATGGACATAATGAAGGTGATGAGCCACGATTTACTCAGCCGCTTTTATACAAAGCTATCAGTTCGCATCCAAATCCACGGGAAATTTATAACCAGAAACTTTTAACCGCAGGAAGTGTTGAAGCTGACTTGGCCAAGGAAATGGAAAAGGAGTTTCGTGGGTTGTTGCAGCAAAAACTTGAAATGGCTAAAGCAGCAGAACCCTCACCGGTGAGTAGCTTTATTAAAAACACATGGGAAGGATTTCATGCTGCCGGTGAATCCGATTTTGACCAACAACCCAAAACCGGTGTGAGCAAGAAACTGCTGACCGAGCTTGCTGAAAAAATTTGCTCAATACCTGAAGGGTTTAAAGCTTTTAATAAAATAGAAAAGTTGTTTAACGACAGGCGTACTATGATTAAAAACAATTCGCTTGATTGGGCTATGGGCGAACTTCTGGCCTACGCTACACTGGCTAATGAAGGACATAACGTGCGCATGACCGGACAAGACTGCGAACGAGGAACATTTTCTCACCGCCATGCCATCATTAAACAGGAAGACTCCGAAAAAGAACACAATATTTTTGACAGTTTAGCTCACAACAAAAAGGCAGATGTTGTTTTTTACAACTCCCTGTTGTCAGAGTATGCCGTACTTGGTTTTGAATACGGATATTCCATGGTGACGCCAAATGATCTTACTATTTGGGAAGCACAGTTTGGCGATTTTGCCAATGGTGCACAAATTATAATTGACCAATACATAAGTAGTGCTGAAGCCAAATGGAAAACATACAGCGGTCTGGTATTGATGCTGCCACATGGATACGAAGGTCAGGGGCCTGAGCATTCTTCGGCACGTGTTGAAAGATTCCTGCAACTGTGTGCGAATTACAATATGCAGGTATGTAATATTACCTCACCGGCCAATTACTTTCATTTGTTGCGTAGGCAGATTCACCGAAAAACAAGGTTGCCTTTGGTTATTATGACACCGAAAAGCTTATTGCGTCACCCCATGTGCGTAAGCACGTTGGATGAGATGGTGAATGGTACTTTTATGGATGTGATTGATGATAGCTATGCGGATGCGAAAACTGTAAAAAAGGTACTTTTCTGCAGCGGTAAAATTTATTACGACCTGTTAGATAAACAGCAAAAAGATGCTAGAAAAGATATTGCGATTGTACGGGTAGAACAATTGTTTCCAATGCCTGAAAAAGGCATGGATGCAGTGATGAAAAAATATGCTGCTGCCACAGGATACTGGGTACAGGAAGAACCTAAAAACATGGGCGCATGGACTTACTTGCTTCGCAGAGAAGAAAATTATACGCTTAAGCTTATATCGCGCAAAGCCAGCGCATCGCCTGCAACAGGATTTGCTAAAGTGCATGCAAAAGAACAACAACAATTAATAAACGAAGCATTTGC
>Ga0315904_10008761_pt1 | contig 13333 bp, 8 predicted proteins | sample LakEriMetagenome_6_FD_203529 | JGI IMG/M metagenome (GOLD analysis project Ga0315904, IMG submission 203529) | Freshwater fungal communities from buoy surface, Lake Erie, Ohio, United States - Buoy 12 MA120 | ecosystem: Environmental > Aquatic > Freshwater > Lake | place: USA: Lake Erie, Ohio... | reverse complement strand
GCGGCCTGTTTCGAGGCGAGCGACCACCGCTTCCTTCGCTACCTCCAGTCTTGGCGCGCTCAAGGGCTCGTCGAACGCTGGCCAGCGCAAGCAGAGCGACACGTGCTGCTCTGCGCTGGCGAGACGACCCCTGTGACACGCCAGTTGGAACTGTACGCTGCCCGGCCGCAAATGAACTCGATTTGCAAACACCTCGCTCAAGGACTGGAGATCCGCAAGCAGACCCGGGTATCCTGCATTCGCGCGGCGCAAGGTCAGTGGGAATTACTGGACGAAACGGGCCAAGGCATGGGGCTTTACGATCGAGTTCTCTGTACGGCTCCAGCGGAACAGACTGCGGAGTTGTTTGCAGACTTTCCTGAAATCGCCCGGCCGGCCAAACAAGTCCCGATGCGGCTCGCTTGGGCCCTGATGGCAGCTTGGCCCCTGCCGCTCGACTTTGGTTGGGAGCTGGCTGAAATCAGCGGGAGTTGGCTGCAATTGGCGAGTCGCAACCAGACCAAACCGGGCCGGGATCAATCGCGAGAGCACCTCGTGCTGCACGCCGACTCGGAGTGGACTGCCGCTCACTGGGATTCGCCGCCGGAACAAGTCGCCGGAATGATGCTGGCTGAGTTCCAGCGCGTACTCGGGCGCGCGTTGGCGGTTCCTGAGCGAATGGTCGCTCACCGCTGGAAGTTCGCCAGCCCCCTTTTGGCCGAGGGAGCGTCGCCGCTGCCCGGACGCTGCCTCACCGCCGCGGGAGACCAATTGATTGCGGGCGGGGACTGGAGTAGCGGGTCCGGGGTCGAAGCTGCTTTTCTGGCGGGTGCGGCGCTTGCCGGCCGGGTGCTGAATCGACTGGAACCAGTCCCTGAAAAAGCCTCCGTTCCCCGGCAAACGCGGCTGTTTTGAACTTGGCCAGAGCGGCAGACCGGCGTTATCTTGCGTCGAATTAATCGGTTGAATCGCCATGAAGTCTCGTGAAAAAGTCATTTTGGTCCATGGTCTCTGCGGCAGCCGGCTCGATATGTGGCCGCTGGCACGGCATCTCCGTCGGCGCGGGTACGACGTCACGAACTGGGGTTACCTCAGCCTATTGGGTCGAATTGAACAGTACGCTGAGGAGTTGAGCGAAGTCCTGCTGAAGGCAGAAGCGGAGTCGGCTGGGCAGCGTTTCCACCTCGTGACCCACAGTCTGGGTGGCATCATTGCCAGAACGGTGCTGATGCAGCACAAGCTGCCGCAATTGGGCCGGATGGTCATGCTGGCCCCGCCGAATCAGGGCTCATTCGTGGCACGTCATTTGGCGCCTTATTTGAATTGGCTGGCGCCGACGCTGGAGCAACTTTCGGATGCCCCGCACAGCTACGTCAATCGGCTCGGCAATCCTCTTGCCGAACAGCCCTTTGAGCTGGGGATTATCGAGGCGACACGCGACCGAGTGATTGCTCCTGGGAAGGTCATCCTCGATGGTTACCGGGACATCGCGCAGGTGAATGGACATCACGGGATCCTTTCCTGGTACCCGCAGACGCTGGAACTGGTGTGCAGTTTTCTGGAGCAAGGGCGGTTTCAAACCTCCGCCGCCCAAGTCGACTCGCCCACGAAACTCGCCAATCCGCTCTCTTCCTGAGCGGCCTCCGCAATCCCCTGGTAGTTTTACCGTTCCGGCTTCTTTGAGCAACTCTTCCTGAACGGAACGGCGGACCTCTCAATAAAGAAGAGATCAAAAAAGAGGTGGTCAAAGTTGCCTTCGACCACCTCTTCGTTATTTGACAGACCAGAATGGCTTCCCTCGCGGGAAAGTCAGTTTTCTGGGCTTAGTTGCATCCGCATCCAGCGTTAGCACCTGCACCCGCATCGCAGCCGGCATCGCAGCCGTTGCCGCAACCGGCGTCACCGCAGCAGCCACCGAAGCCGCCACCGAAACCACCGCAGCAGGAGAACAGGCCGCGAACTCGGGACAGCAGGCCGCGAACGCGACCGGCAACTCGAGCGCCGATGCCCGGGCGACCGCAGCAAGGGTCACCACAGACGTTGCCGCAAGGGTCGCAGTCGCCGCAGCAAGGAGCGCAGCAGACGGTTACCGGAACTTGCTCTTCAACGCAGCGGGGAACGCATACGGTGCAGGTATAAGGAACTTGCGAGCAAACTCGCTTGCAGCAGGTTACCGTCTTCATCTCCGTCACTTGACGGCAGACAGTGTAAGGAACCTGGCAGGTCCGGGTTTCGCATTCCCAGCGGGTGGTGCAAACCGGAACTTGCTTGCTGCAGGTCTCGCAAACCCAGCGGGTCACGCAGCGAGACACGTCCTTGGTGCGGTTTTCGCAAACCCAACGAGTCACGCAGTAGTTAATCGTCTTCGGTTCGCAAACCCACTTGGTAACGCAGTAATTGACAGTCTTGGTGCAAGGTTCGCAAACCCAGCGGCAAACGCAAACCGGAACTTGCTCGCAAACCGTTTCGCAACGGTACTTGGTGCAAGTAACCTGGCGTTCTTCACAGGTCGGAACCCAAACCTTACGGCAGACGGTCCGGTCAGGAGTCTGGCAGCAAACTCGGTCGAAGTGACCGCAGCAGTGAGTCCGGCAACCAGTGCACGGGTCAAAGCTGAAGCTGCCCCGGTGCCAAACCAGCTTGCTGTAGCTGCGGCCCGGGATGACTTCTTGCCGGGTTTCCCAGTGACCGCCACGGACCATCACGGTCTTGGTTTCGGTGTAGGGAACGCGGATCGTCTTGCTCACGTTCCGCATCTGAGTCTCAGTGACCCGACGGCGAACGTTGTACGTCACTTCCCGGCTCTGCATTTCGCGAACCGGCTTGCGGACGTTGATGGTCTTGGTCTGCATTTCCTGAACAGGAACGCGGACCGTGTAGTTGACTTGCTCGGTGATCGTTTCGCGAACTGGACGACGAACCGTGTAGTTCACGGTCTTGTAGGTCGTCTCGCGAACCGGCCGGCGAACGGTGTATTCCTGAGTCCGGTAAGCGGTCTCACGAATAGTCCGGGTCACAGGAACCTGCTTCTCTTCAGAAACAGTCGACCAGACGTTGCGCGTCCGGGTGACTTCCTGCTTTTCCCAAACGATCCGGCGCTGAGTCCGCATCACGGTGTAACTGCCATTGGCATCACCAGCGGCCGAACCACCAGCAGCAGCACCAACAGCACTGTAGCTGGCGCCGCCACAACATTGGGCCCAGCTGAAGCTGGCCGACAGAACCGCAACCACGGTTGCAGCAGCCAGCAGACTTCGTACGACTTTCATTTCAATTCTCCCAAAAAAATCTGACGTTCCTACCCTGAGGCGGCATCTGGTCTGGCGATCCCTATCGCCTTGCCGTACCACAATTCCCAGCCCTGTCCGCAACGCGCCCCGTTCACTTTCCTGATTCCGCGAGCTGTCCGTTGGTCCAAACGCAGGCCCGATCAATCCCGACCGGACACGAACTATGGCCCTCTTGCGTTGTGGGAATCGGCTGACAGGGGAAGATAGGTTGAAAAGAGAAATCCTGAGGAATAAAAAAGCTGAAAATCTCAGGAAGGCTGTAGCGTTTATTCCGTCCGAACCGACCCAAACGTTATCGTCGCGCTCAGAGGAGCACCGTCGCCCCTGCCGATTACCCAATCGGCATCGGTCCGCTGGCTGATTTTCCCCAACCGATACCACTTGCTCGGCGAAGAGGGCCGCGGAGCCATACCGCGCGGAAAAAACGTCGGTTTGAACGTCTGGTTCGCCGCCAACCGGCGAACTTCCCGACCACCGGCGTTGTCAAATCAAAGAAAAAACGGTAAGAATGGGTGCACTGCCCGGTGGTGTAATGGTAACACTACGGATTTTGGTTCCGTCATTCTTGGTTCGAATCCAAGCCGGGTAATTCTCTTACTCCGCCCTCTCTTACTGGGGCGGCCTTCAACCCGCTTTTTCCGCACACAGCCCCATTTTGGGGCTCGCTATGCGGGGCTCGCTATGCGGGGCTCTCTGTTCAGCGTCCACTGCTGACCCGCCTTGTGCTCCCTAACTTGCTGCACCAGCGTTTGGGGGTGGCGAGGCCCCATTTTTCCCTTGGCTTTCATGGCCAGGCCCGAACTGGGGCCCGGCTGGCCGCGGGACAAATTTCGATCGGCCCCGGCGGCCGCCGGGTCCTTCCGTATCCGGGCCCACGGCTATCCCGGCCCCGCGCGACCGGCAGCTTTTTCCACAACTCCTGGCGGCACCCCTGGAATTTGATTCCGAAATCCCGCTGCCGGGAAAGACCCGAGGGCAAGTCGACACGAAATCGAATTTGTAACTGGACACTTTGGTAAAGTAGCCGGCCAGCTTCGATTTTCACGCCTGTGAATTTGTGCACGAATTGCCGAATGCAACTTGAGCACACTCCTCCCAGAGGCGTTAATTTCCGGCCGATCCCTGTTTCCCCGAGAACTCCGCCGTTTTGCCCTTGCGCTTGATTTTTCCCCTACTGCGTTTCTGGTCAGTCAACTACCGCAATCCAGAAAAAAACGAGCTAGTTTTCTTGCCGCCGAACATCGCGAGGGAAACACTTGGTTGCACCGCTGAAATGCCGGTGGAAGCTTGGTTGAATGACGCCCGAATGCTGCTGGCCCTGACAAGAAAATACAACTTTGACTCTGCCGAACACGGATGCGGTCCACATCCGGGAACAGAGCCCGCCGCACAGCCATTCGCCCGTCTGACCAAGAACCCCTACTGGCCTGAAGTGGAACGCTAGACCGCACAGACAAGGATGCTTTGGGGAAAAGGGATTTTGCGAGGACAACCCTTGGGAGGTTGTCTCGGCCCGGCGGCGACTCCCTGTAGTTAGTAGTTGGCACCCGCTTGAACGCTTGAATCCGTTGCATAAGGCCATGGACTGCGCGAGAATCCCGCATCTTTTGCGTGGTTTTTCGGCTTGCTCAACCCTACCACGCAACCTTCAAGAATCGGCTGGATCGCTGACAACCACTGCCGAGTTTTCGTGCCTTCTCTCCACCGAGCCATCGATTTTCTGGGGGTTTCAGATGAATCGCATTACCTGCTGGGCTGCACTGGCGTGCACCCTCCTCCCCTGCCTGGATGCCCAGGCACAACTTTTCCGCCGGGGCTCTCCGCCCCCGCGAAATTACGGGCAACAAACGCCCTATCAACAACCGCAACAGCTGCAAAACAGCGGCAACAGCGGAACCAATGGCCCCGCCGCAAACGTCAACTCTGAGAGTGGCAATGCCGCCTCAGGGGCGACCGCTAAAGCCGTGAATGGCCCCAAATTACACTGGTCGCAATCGCTCACCGACAAACGCGACCACGATTTCGGGGCTGTCCCCAAGGCTTCGAAACAGGAGCACGTCTTCAGCTTCGTCAACCAACTCGACTCCGAACTCAAGCTACTTTCGGTTTGGGCCAGTTGCGGGTGCACCAAGCCGACGATTCTGACCTCGGTGGTCCAACCGGGCGAAACTGCCAAGATCCTCGCGAAGTTCGACACTCTCAACTTCGATGGCCAAAGGGGCGCCACCGTCACCGTCCGAGTCCAGCGTTCCCAGCCCTACAACGAATCGGCCGAAGTCCAATTTACGGTCAAAGGCATGATTCGCCGCGACGTCGTCCTCAACCCGGGGGCAGTCGATTTTGGGAACATCGCGGTCGGCCAGGGTGCAAGCACCAAGGTCCGAATCATGTACGCCGGCAATCCGAGCTGGAACATCAGCGAAGTTCGCTCGAGTAACTCGAATGTCAGCGGAAATCTCGTTGAAACCCGCCGCGACCCCAACTCACGGCGGATCGATTACGAATTGGAAGTGCAAGTCAGTCCTGAACATCCAGCGGGGATTCTCAATGACGAGCTGACCCTCGTGACGAATGACAGCGCCAGCCAGTTTGTACGGATCCCGCTTTCGGGGCTGATCAAGCAGACCATCCAGGCTTCCCCCATTCAGCTGGGAGATGTCACGTTTGGTTCCAAAGTGAGCAAGACCTTGATACTCAATGGCGCAACCCCTTTCAGCATCAAGGAAATTCGCAAGTCAAGCGACCGCCTTAGCTTTACCCTCCCCGAGGGAAGCAAGCCGCTGCACATGGTGAAGTACGAGTTTGAAGCCTCTCACGAGGGGCCATTTACCGACACGATTGTGGTGGTTACCGACGACCCAAATCAGGGTGAGGTGACGATACCCTTCTCGGCAAACGTGAAACCTCAAGCTATTGAGGCGACCTACGCGCAAAATGACGGGAATTAATCCGAGTTGATGGTTGGCTGAGGCCCGGTTAAGGGGCCCCCAGCCACCCGGCGGAACGAGTCTCCTCTCCTGCTGTCCGCAAACCCCCTAAGCCTTGGCAAGTAGTGACCCTGTCGCGCTTGCCAGGGCTTTCCTTTTTTCTGGGGTCGCTGAACTTCCCGCCTCTCTTTGCCGTCCCATTCTCCGTTTTCAGCGATTGGTCAACACCGATTGCCGGTAATAGTCAATTGAGCGGGCCAGACCATCGCCGAAATCGACAGGCGGCACATAACCCAAGTCGCGAACGGCCGCGGCGATGTCGGCTTTCGAATCCCGGACATCGCCCGCCCGCGGTGGAAGAAATTCGGGCAGCACGGTTTTTCCCAGCAGTTTCCCGAGCAAGTCCAGCAGTTGAAGCAGCGAAATCGAACGTCCATCTGCCATGTTAAAAACGCGTCCTCCGACCCCTTCAGCTTGCATCGCCAGTAGGTTTCCCTCCACAACGTTCGCAACATAGGTGAAATCCCGGGACTGCTGACCATCGCCGTAAACCCGGGGACGTTGGCCCGTCAAGATTGCAGTGATGAACAGCGGGATCACGGCTGAATAGGGGCTGTTCGGGTCTTGTCGGGGACCGAACACGTTGAAGTAGCGAAGACATACCGTCTCCATCCCGAACGAATGAAAATAGGCCCGGCAGTAATGCTCGCCAGCAAGTTTTGCCGCCGCATAGGGAGACAGTGTCTGCAGTTGGTCGGTCTCCCGCTTGGCCGAGTACTCTGAGTCCCCATAACAACTGCTCGATGCCGCATAGACAAAGCGTTTGACGCCATTGGCCCGCGCGGCTTGCAGCATCGCCAAAGTGCCTTCCACACAAACGCGATTGACTTCAAGCGGTCGCTCCAGGCTCATCGGGACGCTGGCCAGCGCAGCCTGATGAAACACGCAACTCGCTCCAGCCACCAAATCCCTGACCCGGTTCGCGTCACAAACGTCGACCCGATGAAACTCATACCGACTGGAGTCTCGCGGGAGGTTGCTCTCAAATCCAGTCACCAGGTTGTCGATTACCCGCACCTTGAAGCCGCGGGAAATCAGGGCCTCAACGAGGTGCGAACCGATGAACCCAGCACCACCGGTCACTACCGCCAACCGCTCCATCGCCATGCTTGCCTCTTTCGGTTCTGTTCAGGCTACTCCCAAGACAAAATCTCCGCGCTGCTGGTCACCCCCTTGGCACGGGATGGGAGGAAGCGGAAGTCACTCTGGTATCGCCGCTGCAATGCAACCTAGCAGCCGATTGCCGGAAAGCTGCATTTGCTGGGCCGCCGCTCGCGCCAAACCACGACTGGTCAGCTGAAAATCGATCGTCAAAAAAGCACCCGAGCAGCAACGCCCCAGCAGATCGGTCTCCAAATCGTAGGCGCTGTCCGCGCAAGAGCAGATCCCGCCGTAGCGCTGCCCCAATTCGGCAACTAATTTCCGCACCACCAGTTCCTGCTCCGGGCCGCTCGATGAACTGAGTTTGATCACCCCTGCCGGGAGGACTTCGACCAGCGGATGAGATGTCGGCCGAACAAGGTTCCTCCAATTGAGTCCTGTCCGCACCACCTCGCGAAAGCCAGCTGCGAGATCAACCCCGAGCAGGCCGCTCAAGGGACGATGGGTCCGGGAACTGTCGAGCAAGAGGATTCGTCGCTGAGTCCGCTCTGCCAAATCAAAGCCGACCGAAAGGCAAACCTCCGCCGACCGTCGAGGTTGATCGATATCGCAAAAGTGAATCAGGAAACTCGGTGAGGAGCCGAACCGTGCGACAATGGACTCAACCACTGCGACATGACCGGTCGAACGCGCCTCGGAAGGGCCTGCGGTGAGTGGCTTTGTCTGGGGGATGGGAGCGGGGACTGGAGGCGAGGTTCCCCCTTCGGCAGCAGGCAATTCCTGCGGTGGACTGATCGCCACTTTGGGGCGATGCGGCAGTTGCTCAGGAGTGTCGACCGCTCGCTCGGGCGTGAACTCAGCCTGACACTGCGAGGTTTTCTGCGGAACTTCCTGCACGCCCGCGACTAACGTGACGTCGGACGCGACCGAGGGCCAATGCGGCCGCAGAGTCGCGTGAGCGGCTGACCGCAACAGACTCCCCTGCCCCTCACTTCCGCGTTCCGATGGCTTCAGCGGTTCGCCCGGTTGCTGTGAGAGATCGGGAATCGTCACGAGTACCAATTGCTCAGCAGGATTCCAATCCGGGCGCGATGCAGCCTGAATGGTTCGGACGGCGTCTTCGTCCAGGTTCACACCGCTCTGATTCAATCTGGAAATTGCAGCCTTCATGCCAACTACCTTGAAGAGGTCGCCTCACCCGCAGGCGGCGTCAGCGAATTGCGCAAACGGGAAAAGAGTTGTTTGTAATCCATGCGGTAAGCGCGACCGGTCGAGATGGCGGCTTCGTCTTCAATTTCTTCTGGTTCCGGACCGGGCGACGACACCATTTGGTTTTGCTTGCTTACGACCAGCATGTCGCGGTCGTCATTCTTGCCCGAGACCAGCGGACCCCGGCCAGCGTTCGAGTTGGCCAGAGGAGCGAACTCGCTTTCGACGAGACTCGATTCAAAAGCTGCGGCCGGGAAGGGCAAGGTAACCTTTTCGCTGGCTGAGACGAGATCGCGGCCCGAAATGGGGGCCAGTCCGGTTCCAGCGGCCTGGCTTGGATCAGGTCGCATTGGAAGCGACTCGGCAGCCCCGCGCTGGGCAGCCCTTCGCGTTTGCATCTCCAGGCGATCAACCTGGAACTCATCGAGAATGGCGCGCGTCAATTCACTTGCGGTCTGATTGTGGGCAATCGCGCCGCGAAGGAACGCTTCGGTGACCACCTCTTCCGTTTCAAACGTCTCTTCAAATGGATTGATGGTCGGCTGTTGTGTCACAGCCGGCTTCCTCTCGGCCGGTGCCGCATCCGGGAAATCCGGATCGAGATCGCATCGTGAGCGGAGCTTGGCTTCAGCCTCCGTCGTTTTGCCGCGGCTTGGCGTTGGGGTGGGGTAAATCACCGGGCGATATTCCATATCACCGGCTCGCTTGACTGTGGATTCCAGCATTGGTCGCTGGGTCGAACGCCCCTCGCACTCAGCCTCATCGCGAATGATTGACCGCTCTGGTTGCCCTGTGAATGCGGCAACTTCCGGATCATCGCTCAGAATTCCAAACTCAACCGTCGCCGACGACGGCGACTTGGAGTTTGTCTCGAAGTGAAAACCTGCGGCGGCCGCGGGAGTCCCCATCATGACTTCATCAGCGGGCAATCGCTGTAGTTCCGTCCAAGCCTGTTGGCAGAGTTCGGGAGTCACCATTGGCGAACCTAGTCGCGCGCATCGCTGCAAGGCGGCATCGCAAAGTTGATTGATTAAGCGCGGGATTCCCTGACAGAGGCGATGCACGAGCTTCAAGGCATCGGCGCTGAAAAACTCCCTGCTGCCCCCTCCAGCCCGACGCAAGTGTGCGCGGACATACTCCGCCGTTTCAATTTGGCTCAGTGCATTCAAATAGCTCCGGGTCGAGATCTTCTGGTTGAACGACTCCTGACGCGGGCTGGTGAGCATCTCTTCCAACCGCTGCGTCCCGGTCAAAACCAATTGAAATCGCAGCTGCCCGGCCCGGATGAAGCCGGAGATCACGCGCAACTCGTCCATCAACTCCTCGACCAGACAATGGGCATCGTCTACCAGACAGAGCAAACCATGCGGGCAATGCGGCCCGGGGCGGAGATAGTCAGCGAGTTCCAAACGCAGTTCGCTCTCGCTTAAATCGCGATAGGTTTGACCCAATTGAAACAGGATGTTTTGCAACAGGTCTCTGCGGGTGTCGGTCCGCGCACAGGCAAGTGTCACCACCTGATACTGCCCACTGTAGCCATCGGCCAACAAGTCCAGGAGCAGCGTTTTCCCCATCCCGGCAGCACCGAGAATCAATGCCGGCCCGGCTTGTCGGTCAACCGCCTCTCGGCAATTCCGCAAAGCCGTCTCGGCACCTTCCGTGGGATGGTACTGCAGCAGATTGGGCGCCGCTGAAAAAGGACGGCTCTTCAGTTGGTAAATTTTTTCGTACATCCTAGCTTCCGTAAAAACGACTTCCCATCTGCGAGCCACTCATCCGGTGCAACTCTCGTCGCGACGTTCTGTTCATCCCGATTTCGGGTTGACAGTTCGTCCTGGCGGGCGATGCCTCCCGGGTTGCTGGCTCACCGGTGACCTGCCCAGAGACAGGGGCTCAGATTTTCCACATCCAAAGCAAGCGGGCAAAAAGGTGCAGCGGGTTCTCAAGCACTGCGACCCGATACTCGGAATCAATCAACATCATTCCCGCGACCACCAGGAGGGTAGTAAACAGAATGATTTCACTCAATTTCAATATTCGGGCCGAGGCCGTGGTGGGGGCATTTCCGGCTGCAGCCGGAAGTTCCCCATTCCAGGAGAAAACAGGTACGGATAGTGACTCCTGAGCCGCGCGGCTGTTCTCGAATCCGCGGTCAAAACTCCAGACGTCAAACCGGGATGCTATCATCCCGCCGAGAACCACCGATGCCAGCATCGCCCACATCAGGTTTGCAGTGCTCAGTGATCCCAATGCCGAGACCTTCTCACTCGAGACCGCCACGTTCAGCGTCGACTCCTTGGCCAGCAAACTGCTGACAGCCTGCTGTTGTTCGCGGGCAGCTTGCAGAAGCACGCTTTGCTCCAACTGAATTCGCTCAATCGCAGCCCGCAGGGGTTGGGCATCGACGGTTGCGAGGAGAGCGCGTAATTCTTCGGTCGCGGGGGCTGATTCGACGACCGGTTCGGTTGGAAAGGACGCTTGGACAAACTGGTTGGAGATTCGTTTGGGTGCCGCCTGCTCCGCTTCCATGATCTCCAGTTGGACCTGTTCCTGCTCGCGACGCACGGCCAGGACCTCGGGGTGAGACTCGGGATGCTCGCGAAGCAGTTCGGCGCGTTGCATCCCGAGTTTTTCAAGTTTTTCCTCGAGGCGGGCTCGCTGTGAATCGAGCGGTCTCTCTTCAGGGCGACTGGCAACTGCGGTCGCGGACAGCAATTGCTCGAGAGGAAAGGAATGCAGCCTCTCCAGCGGTTGGGAAAGCCGAGCCAGTTCCTCTCGGAGCTGGCCGGCCGATTGGGCAAGTGATTGCTCGGCGGCCGCACACCGCGCGGTTGTGCTTTGCAGCGCAGCCAGTTGCTCTACGTCTGAATTACCCAACTCGCGCAGTCCCTGGGCAACCCGCTCGCTGAATAACTTCAAAAAGGCCCGCTCCTCGCTGTTTCCACGGCCGGTGTAACCCAACTGCAGCACCAGTTCACCGGAATTCGGACCGGCATCCAAGGCAAATGTCAAACGAGCACGGAGCTTTTCGTAGTCGACTTGATTCGGGTCGAGACCACCGCCGGCGATGCTCAAGTTGAGCCGATTGGTCCAGATGGCGACCAGCTTCCGCAACTCGTCCTCGGAAGTTACCTGACGGACGACTTGCAATGTCTGCTGGCGGGTCTCGTCGGCAACTCCCGGCGCAGCCGATTTCGGGCTCAGACGAATGGACTGAACGGAACGAAACTCGCGCACGGAGAACGAGAGACAAATCAGCAACACAATCAGAATCGCACAGCCCATTACCAAGCTGGCATAGAGTCGCCGGCGCCTCGAAATTCCGACGACGCTGGGATGTTGCAGGATGACATCCGCCTGTTCAAGTGACATCGCTAACCCGGGGGTAAAGGTCAACCGGAAACCGCCTCGCAAGCTGCGAGGGTACTCCTAGTCTTCCTGTTCGGGTTTGACGATTGGGAAACTTGAATCGATTCTGACGATTCTGAGGATTGCTCCAGCTCGCAACCTGGCAGTTCGCCAAATTTACCCAGACTGCCTCAAGCAAAGGGCTTCGCCGGGTATGAACCATTCAGCTGGTTCTTCAGCCAGTTGAACCTCAGCAACCGGCGGGAGCGAAACAAGAGGGGTCAGGACAGCGGAGCGGACGGCTCGTTTTTGACCGCAGGTTCCGTGGAACCTGCGCCGCTCGACTTCTGGGCGGATTTACCTTCCCGCAGTCGGGTGGCCACCAAGGTTTCAAAAACGCCTTGCTGTACCACCTCACTCCGTTGGTTGACGACTTTGATCAACCAAGCCACTTTACCCGAGCGACGACCAGTGGGGCGCTTGTCCAATACCTGTGTCTCAGCGTGCAAGGTATCGCCCGCGTAAACCGGCCGCAGGAACTCCCAATCCCGAATCGCAGCAAACGAAAGCGTGCTCACGCGGGGGAAGTTGCTCCCCAAGCCCGCGGCCCAACTCATGCCCATCAAGCCATGTGCGATCGGCTTGCGGTAAACGGTGCCCGCTGCGAATTCGGCATCGACATGCAGCGAATTAAAATCACCGGTTTGACATGCGAAATTCACGATGTCCGCATCGGTCACGGTTCGCCCCGGACTAATCCAGGTTTCGCCGACATTCAGATCTTCAAAAGAGAGAGCTGGAACCATCGACTGAAAGTCCGTTTTCTGGTGCATCCGTATCGTTTTTCGAACCAATGAACCACTCGGTCAGACGCGCTCAGGGCGGACGGTCCGAACGTTCATCCCGAGATCATTTCCCCCCTACGCGTCGACTGAACTCGCTCCGCCTCTGGCTTGTTCAAACCAAGCGAAACGAGGCAAGCAAGGAAAACAGGGAGGTTTGCGAAAACCGATTATAGAACTTCAAGTGGTTCCGCCTACCCCAGATAACGGCTGGCAGCGGGCCCCCATCGCGCTGAACCAAGAAACTCCGCTTGAGCGGGCTTTTTCAGGGGAAAAACGACACCAGAGAGGTCGCCCAAAGCCGCCCGAGCGGTTTCCCGCAGTCCCCGAATTTCCCGTAACCCGCCCGACAGTTATACCCTCGTTTCCCAGAAAAACAGCGCTCAACTTTGGCGATTAGGGCTGGCTTGGGTCCGAGACCAGTTGGCCTTGAACAACTTGGCTCGAACGTTTGGACGAGGGCCGCAAAAGCAGCGAAAATCGCGGCGAAAACAGCACTCTGCCGCGGGCCAAAAAAATCCCTGAAACGGGTCCCCGGCGGGAGAAACTTGGGGGACGCTACCGGCACGTTCCTGGC
>Ga0315904_10008759_pt1 | contig 13334 bp, 13 predicted proteins | sample LakEriMetagenome_6_FD_203529 | JGI IMG/M metagenome (GOLD analysis project Ga0315904, IMG submission 203529) | Freshwater fungal communities from buoy surface, Lake Erie, Ohio, United States - Buoy 12 MA120 | ecosystem: Environmental > Aquatic > Freshwater > Lake | place: USA: Lake Erie, Ohio... | reverse complement strand
TGCACTACTACTATTACCCAGAGTCGATCACAACGGCTTCTTCTGGGCAGTCTTGGCTAGGCGACAATTTTGATTCTGTGCTTCTGTACGGCTCTCTTGTTGAGGCGTACACCTTTATGAAGGGCGAAGCCGATCTCGTCGCTCTATATGAGACGAAATACAAAGAAGCCCTTGCCCTTGCTAAACGTCTTGGGGATGGTATGGAGCGTCAGGATGCGTATCGTTCTGGACAATACCGCCAGCCGGTGACCTGATATGGCCCTTATTCAAACCGCTACCAACGCATTCAAGACAGGCTTGGCGACAGGCTCGTACAACTTTGCGTCTGATACGTTTAAAATCGCGTTGTATACGAGCGCTGCTAGTCTGGATGAGACCACAGCGGCGTACACTTCTGTAGGGGAAGTTGTTGCTGGTGGATATGTGGCAGGTGGAGAAGCGCTGACTGTATCTCTAGCGCCCACTGTGGGTACGTCTGGGAATATTGCGTACTTGTCGTTTAGCAACGCTTCTTGGACGGCGGCGATTACTGCTCGCGGCGCGTTGATTTACAAAGTAGCGGCGGGTAACCCCACTGTATGTGTGCTGGATTTTGGGGCGGACAAAACGTCTACTTCTACATTTCAGGTGCAGTTCCCCCCTGCGTCCAACACCAGCGCTATCATCCGAATTAGCTAAGAGGCCATAATGGGCGAGAAAACTAAATCAGTTGACTCTGTAAGCGCTAGCGTAACTAGCGTTCGTCGGCACGAAAACAATGCTTCTGCGGGGGGCGTATTCCACGTAAAGTGCCATAGCGCCGACGGAGTCCTTAAGTGGGAAGCCCAGTCTCATAACCTAGTGGTCGATCAAGGGCTACAGGATATGAACAACAAGTATTTTGGCGGCTCAGTCTATACAGCCTCTTTTTTCCTTGGGCTTATTGCTGGCCCCGGATCGGGTACCGCATATAGCGGCAGCGACACGATGACTACCCATCCGGGTTGGGTTGAGTTCACCGATTACACGGGTACGCGCAAGGCCATGGCTTTTGGCGCGGCGAACTTCGACAATCCGTCTGTCGTGCCTAACACCTCAGTTGCGTTTTCGATCACCGCTACGGGTATCGTGGCTGGAGCGTTTCTCTGCACTACTACTAGCGGCACGGGTGGCATTCTGTTTTCAGAAGCGGACTTTCAGTCTCCCGGAGATCGCTCTGTGCAGAGTGGCGATATTTTGAATGTGGCGTACACCTTCAGTCTGGCAGCGAGCTAATAGATGCCTACCGCATATACACCCCTTCTAGGGTTCGCGCTTCCCGTAACCGGAGAGTTGTCCGGTACATGGGGGGACACGATAAACAGCTACATTACGGAGTATATCGACGCCTCCGTAGCGGGATCGTTGACGCTTTCGACCGATGCCAGCGTAACTCTGTCTATTACTAACGGCAGCGCGTTAGGTAGCACTTCCGCACAGTATTCCACGCTGAATATGATTGGTGTGAGGACGGCGGTTCGGGTTGTTACCCTTCCGCTGTCTAGTCGTAGCTACATTGTTTTTAACAGCACTACAGGTGGGTATAACGTAACAGTAGGTGGCGTGACCGTATATAACGGGGAGCGCTGCACGATTGCGTACAACACTGCTACGGGTGCTTATGAGAAAGTAAACTCTGACAAGTACGGGACTACGCAAGTTCCGGGTACAAACGATACTTCGTTTGCAACTACAGGGTTTGTGCAGGCTGCGGTTACAGCGTTTTTGAATGCGGTGTACCCGGTTGGGTCTGTGTACACAAACGCAGTAAATGGCACCAATCCCGGAACGCTTCTAGGCTTTGGTACTTGGACAGCGTTTGGCGCTGGTCGCGTTGCCGTTGGTTTTGACGCCGGTAATGCGTTGTTTGATTCGCCTGAAGAAACGGGCGGTAGCTATGACGCCACGCTTGTAAGCCACACGCACACGGCAACATCTGGGAATCAAAGCGTAGACCATACGCATACGTTTAGCGGTACGACTGCTGCGGTTGGTGACCACCAGCACCCGGAAATTCACTACTCGACAAACGGATCTGGCGACGGACCCGGACCCGGCGCTAGTTGTTGCGGAGGCGCTCAAATTACCTCGGCACTAAGTACAGGTAGTGCAGGGGCGCACTCTCACTCTTTCTCTGGAACAACTTCGGGCATGAGCGTAAGCCATAATCACGCGATTACTGTAGATTCGGCGGGTTCGTCCGGTACCAACGCAAACGTGCAGCCTTATATCACCGTGTATATGTGGAAGCGAACAGCATGAGCTTGCCTAACTTAGACTCCGAAGAAGTGCGTAATCGGCCTGAGTTTAATACCGACGCCTTCCGAAACGAAGAATCTTCTGCTGAGATGCTAGCCCGTAGGCGGGCGCTATGTGACGCATGTGAGCACAAAACCAGCGTCGGACTGTGCGGTAAATGTTTTTGCATAATCGCGCTTAAGACTAAATGGGCGTCTCAGAGTTGCCCTATCCATAAGTGGTAAGACGCAATATGTGGGTGGTGTTTTGTTATGTTCCCCAAACTTACCCCCGTGGTGCAGTTCCTGACTGCCTCGTTTGCCCTATCCGTAGGCGGGTATAGCGCTGGGGATAAGTTTGGATGGTTTGACCGCAGCATTATTGAGTGGGCACCGGAGCACTTTAGTATCAAGGATGCCAAGATCGGTGAGCCTGTGCAGGTGACGGTAGCCCGGATCAAGAAGCGCGATGACTGTTCGGTTGAAGGCTTTATCCCGACGGTGCGTGATGGATACGGGGTGATTCACGAAGCCACTCCCAGCATGTCGAAGTTCACCGGCCCCGCTGGCCCTGAGATTGATACCTTCACGTACCTGCTGAAGATTTCGGACAAAGAGCCCGTAAATCCCGGAAAGGCCACCCTGCTGGCGACCATCAAATATAAGTGCCCAGAGGGTGAGCGGACAGTAACTTACCCCCGGCACAAGAACCTGACGTTCAATTTAAAAGGCTAAGCATGCTCCCAATCGTCGCCTCTATCGTCTCTGGCCTGATCTCCAACGGTCTGCCTAAGATTGCCGACGCCGTGCTGGAAAAGGGCGTTGATTACGTCGAGAAAAAACTCGGGGTAGAACTCAAGCCAGAAGAAGAAATGACCCCCGACCATGTTGCTTCCCTGCGCGAGCGGGCCATGGAGCATGCTGAGTTCATGGTAGAACAAGAAGTTAAGGACAAGGCCAACGCCCGAGACATGGCAAAACACGCCATGTCCTCCTCAGATTGGTTCGTAAGGCGGTTCACCTATTTCTTCATTACCGCATGGTCACTCTTTGCAATGGTGTACATTCCCTACATCACCTTCGGCCCCATCCCGGCTGAGAACGTGCGGTTTGCTGACACCATCCTCGGCTTCATGCTGGGCACTGTGATGGCTTCGATGTTCTCGTTCTTGCTGGGTTCCTCCTTTGGCTCCCGTGTCAAGGATGAGAAGAAATGATTGAGATTGCTCACCTCGTTGCCGTTGGCGTAAAACCCGAGACTGCTGCTACGTGGCTTCCTGCTGTGCAGGCTGCTTGTGAGCGGTTTGAGATCAACAACCCGAATCGGATCGCGGCGTTTCTCGCGCAGTGCGGCCATGAGTCTGGCGGCTTTACTCGGCTTGTCGAGAACCTGAACTACAGCGCCGAGGCGCTCATGCGCGTGTGGCCCAGTCGGTTCCCGACGATGGAAGTGGCTATGCGGTACCACCGTCAGCCTGAGAAGATCGCTAACAATGTGTATAGCAACCGGATGGGTAACGGCTCTGAGGCAAGTGGCGAAGGCTGGAAGTACCGGGGCCGGGGGCTGAAACAACTCACTGGTAAGTCAAACTACACAGCGTGTAGCAAGGGGTTGGGTAAAGATCTCGTTGCTGAACCTGACTTGCTGCTTACGCCTGAGTTTGCTGCGCTGTCTGCCGGGTGGTTCTGGAAGGCGAATAACTGCTCGCCTATGGCCGACGCACGGGAGTTTGAACTGTTGACCAAACGCATCAACGGTGGTCTCATTGGACTGGCCGACCGCAAGGCCCGATACGCTAAGGCGCTCGCTTGTTTCCCTGAGTAACTATGCCCCTCCAAAAGATCCTGTTTAAGCCCGGAGTCAACCGGGAAAATACTCGATATACCACTGAGGGTGGGTGGTATGAGGGCGACAAGATCCGCTTTAGGCAGGGCAACCCGGAGAGTATCGGTGGGTGGGTGCCGTTCTCGCTAAACACCTTTAAAGGTGTTTGCAGGTCGCTGTGGAATTGGATTACGTTGACCGGCCAGAACCTCATGGGGGTCGGCACTAATCTTAAGTTTTACATCGAGAGCGGGGGTGGGTTTAACGATATTACCCCCCTGCGTAAGACCACAAGCCCTATGAGCGCTAACCCTTTTGCGGGGGATGGTACTTCTATCGTAGTGGTTACCGATGCGGCTCACGGCTGCGCTACTGGTGATTTCGTTACGTTCAGTGGTGCTACTGGTACTTATGCCACAGAACTGACTGGGAACTTTCAGGTAACTGCGCTTACGATTAACACCTACTCTATTAATGTAGGCACTTCGATTGCAGCAGGTGCTTATGGCGGGGCTAGTGTTGTCGCTAAGTACGAAATAGGAGTTGGGCCTGAGGTAGCAGTACCGCTTACGGGTTGGGGCGCAGGCCCATGGGGTGCCGGTACATGGGGTGTGGGTACATCAAGTGCTTCGTTTACCGCTTCCAGAATTTGGAACCAACAGAATTATGGGCAAGATCTAATCTATGGCCCACGTAAAGGCGGTATCTATTACTGGGAAGCTAGTGACGGCTTAACCGCTCGTGGCGAACTGCTTAATACTTTAGGTGGTACGGTATCGTTCTCCGTTTCGTCCCCAACGATTATTACGACTAGCAAAGTTTTTAGCGAAGGTACTGCGGTTCAGTTTTCAGTATCCAGTGGCGGTACTTTACCTACAGGCATTTCCGCTAGCACAACTTACTATCTGTTCAATACAAACGGCGTCCTAGCAAACCTTCTGGATTCCGCAGGTAATTTAGTCAATGTGACTGGTGCAGGTAGCGGCACGTTCTCTGTATCGTTGTTGGTAGACGTTCCCACAGTAGCCAATCTGCTGTACGTATCTGATATCAGCCGGTTTGTGTTTGCTCTTGGGTGCAATGACTACGGAGACAACGACGTTGACCCAATGTTGATTCGTTGGTCGGATCAAGATAATCCGTATGTTTGGACTCCAGACGCCACCAATCAGGCGGGTAGCATTAGGCTTTCTCGGGGATCCTCTATCACTGCCGTAATTTATACTCGGCAGGAGATTCTTGTTTTTACCGACTCCAGTCTGTACTCCCTGCAATATCTCGGCCCGCCTGTAGTCTGGGGGGCGCAGTTGCTCGCAGACAATATTTCGATTGTTGGGTCTAACTCCCTTACCATTGCTTCGGGCATTGTGTACTGGATGGGGGTGGATAAGTTTTACGTATACGATGGTCGAGTGCAAACGCTTAACTGTGACTTGCGGCGGTTCGTCTTTAGCGACTACAACTTTGTTCAGCAGTTGCAGACATACGCTGGCACAAACGAAGGGTTCAATGAGGTTTGGTGGTTCTACCCAAGTGCAACGTCGGAGCAGATCACCAACTATGTAGTCTATAACTACATTGATCGCGGTTGGTATTACGGCACTATGTCTCGTAGTGCATGGATTGATTCCGGTCTCCGGCCTACCCCTATCGCTACCACGTTTGATTCCAGCACTAAGCTGGGCCGTTTGATCTCACATGAAAACGGCCTTAACGACAACACTGAAGGCGTAAACCTTCCGCTTAATGCCTACATCTCTTCTTCTGAGTTTGATATCGGTGACGGGCATAATTTCGGGTTTGTGTGGCGGGTTATTCCAGACTTGACGTTTGCAAATTCCACCAATACGCCGACTAATACCCCCGCACAGGTAACCATGACTCTGTACCCCTTGCAAAACTCCGGGTCAGGTATTGGGAAATCGGACACCGATACGGTACGGCTGGGTAGTGCGTACACACTCACCGATACGGAAAAATTTACCGGGCAGATATACACCCGAGTGCGCGGTCGGCAGATGATTTTCCGAATTGAATCGAATCAAGTAAACACCGCTTGGCAGTTGGGCGCACCCCGTATTGACATTCGTCCGGACGGGCGTAGATGAGTAACGCCCTTCAATTCCCAGCAGCCCCTAATCTACCTGTAGCACCCAATGATTGGGATGCTAGGTTTCAGAATCAGTTTGCCAACGCTCTGCGTCTGTATTTCAATCGGCTTAGTTCGGACTTACAGCAACTTAGTGGCTCACAAGGAGGGCAGCGACTCAGCTTCCCCTACGGATCTTTTTCCTCTTCCGCTACTCAGAATATTGCGGTAGTTACCAATGCTTATGTTGTACAGCTAGACACAACTGTTTTTGGTAACGGCGTATCTCTCGTTGATGGGTCTAAGATACGGGTTGATCGTGAAGGTATCTACAACCTTCAGTTCAGTATTCAGCTAAGCAGTGATGACAATCAACCTCAAGACTCAGACATCTGGCTTCGTCAAAACGGCACTGATGTTCCGGGGTCTAACAGCAGGTTTGGTTTGGTCGCGCACAAGAACCCCGGTAACCCGTCGCACTTGATTGCGGCTTTGAACGTTTTTGCGTCTATGAACGTAGGGGATTATCTCCAACTCGCTTGGTCTGCGACTAGCACGAACATTTCTATCGCTGACTATGCTGCGGGCACTGGGCCTACGCGCCCCGCTATCCCTTCGGTAATCACAACTCTTTCTTTTATTTCCGCACGTACGTAAACTTACGGCTTAAGTAAGTGAGGCAATTATGACCTTTGGCGTTGGTGAAAGTATGCTTCTTGGCGCTGCTCTAGGCGGCGTTTCTTCCGCAGCGCAAGGTGGTGACCCCCTTAAAGGCGCGTTGCTTGGTGGCATTACGGGCGGTGTGGGTAGTGGGATCTCTAGTGCTATACCAAGTCTTTTTGGGCCTGCTGCTAGTTCTATCCCCAGCGTAGGCGCTCCTGCGGCAGCAAACGCTGCTCAGTTTGCTACGCCTAGCCTGTTCGGCGCAGGGGCTACTCCGGGCATTTCTGGGCTGACTAGTGTTATGCCGGAGGCTATTAGCGGTGGGTTGAGTGCTGCTGCCCCCCCGTCTGTTACTGCTCTGGGTGCTCCCTCGGTCGCCTCGACTCCGCTTCCTATGGGCGGTGCGCTCGATGCAGTTAGGTCTATGGGGTTTAATCCAGCGCAGGGCGGTATTGGGGCTTTGCTGGATGGGGGGACTGACTTAGGACTACTTAATTCCGCTACGCCTGAGGCTCTTGCAGCGGAAGCCTCACAGGTACCCACGGTTTATAACCGAGTGGATCCACTGCCGGTGGACGCGATTGACGATTTTAGACTTGCTTCCTCAAACGCTGCCTCCCCGAGCACTGCTCAAGCGACTTCCCCGTCGCTTCTTTCTGACCCTAACGCCGCATCTAGGCTTTACGGGCAAACCGGCACCGGTATGTCTTCTTTTGGTCAGCCGACGGGTAAGCCCAGCTTCATGGATAGCCCGACCCAGTGGTGGAAGTCGCTTAGCCCCAAAGAGAAACTCCTCTACGGCGGCGCGGGTGGTCTTGGTCTGATGGCGCTTATGGGGCGACAGGGTGATGTTCCGGGGCAGGCTCCTTATACTGGGCCGCTGTCTAAGTTTAAGTACGATCCTAGCCGGTATATCCCTGCATATATTCCACGACGCGCTGCGACTGGCGGCATTATGGATAGCGCTCCTATTACGGTGGGCGCAGGTGAGACTGTTGTTGGGGGCGACCCGCGCAGGAATCCTCCTGTTGTAGGTATGCGGCAGGGTGGTATCGCTGATCTTGGCTCTTACTCAGACGGTGGCCGACTGCTTAAAGGTCCGGGTGATGGCATGTCTGACAACATCCCCGCTACTATCTCTAACAAGCGCCCTGCTCGGTTGGCCGATGGTGAGTTCGTGGTACCTGCCGATGTGGTGTCCCACCTTGGGAATGGCTCGACCGATGCTGGCGCTAAGCAGTTGTATTCCATGATGGACAAGGTTCGCTCTGCACGGACTGGGCGTAAGTCTCAAGGCAAACAGATCCGCCCCCAGAAATACATGCCTGCGTGAGGCTTACATGAAGACCCGATATTTTGAAGATGGCGGCGGAGTTGGCGGCGGTGAAGGTGAAGGCGGGTTCGGTGGTATTGGTTCCGCTGATGGTGGCCCTTCTGGCCTTGGTGGAAATGTTGGTGGAGGTCAGGGGCCCGGAGACGGTCCTGCTGGCGCTGAAGGGATAGGTTCCGTTTCTGATGGTGGGTTTGGTGGTGGCAGCGATGCTGGTGGTATTGCTGATTTGCTATCCGCGCTGTCTGATAAGACTTCACAGCCCATGCTGTCGTCTGAGTACACTCCTCAGGATATGTCGCGGCAGTTTTATCAGCCCGTGTATAAGCCGTCCTATCAGGACTACAATCAGGGGAATCCACTTGCCGTAAGCCAATACGGGCAAGACTACGTTTCTACGTTCGGGCAGTTCCAAAACCCGTTCAGTTACTTCCAGCAATCCTATACACCGCAGTTTTTTATGCCTCAAGCAAACTACATGGGCGGTCAGGGGCTTGGTGGGCTGAGCCCGTTTGGCGATTACGGCATGCAGTTTGAAGGTATGACTTCTCCGAACTACGGGATCGCAGGGCTTTACAGGTGACGGTATCAGTTCACTATGTAGAGACTGAGCATGTGGCTCAACTCTGGCCTCAGGTTGCCGTGTTTTTGGAAGAGGCTTTGACCAGTAGCCCAGAGTTCCCTGACTGGTACCCGAACTACAACATTCACCACGTTCAGGTCTTTCTAACGTCCGGGGCGTGGTTGTTGCTGGTGGCAGTAGATGAGTCGGGCGTGATTCACGGTGCGTGTACCGTGTCTTTTATTAACTACCCACTGCATCGTATTGCTTTTATTACCACAATTGGCGGAAAATTGATCTCCAGTAGGGGCACGTTTGAGCAACTCAAACAGATCCTAAAGCAGCGTGGGGCCACAAAGATTCAAGGTCTGGCTAGGGAGTCAATCGCACGGCTGTGGAAACGGTACGATTTTGAGCCAAGGCTGACCTTGGTTGAGACAAAGATTTAGGAGGTCGTATGAGTGGCGGTGGCGGTGGTCCTACTAGCAGTACAGTAACTCAGTCCAATATCCCTGACTGGCTGCGCCCTCAGGTTGAAGCTACGCTTGGCGCTGGTATGCAGGAGATGTTCCAGACCCAAAAGGGCGAGGACGGTACTCTGCAAATCACGGGGATGAAGCCGTTCACTCCGTACAGTGAAGATCCTAGTAACTATGTAGCAGGGTTCTCCCCTCTCCAGCAGCAGGCGTTTGGGAATACAGCTAATCTGCAAGTGCCCGGACAGTATCGTGGCGCTACGGATATGGCTACCCAAGCAGGTCTTGGTGGTCTGAGCACTGCGGGGCAGGCTGCTGGAATCGCCGGTATGCAGGCGGGCGCGGGCAATCAGTACATGCAGATGGCGACGAATCCGTTTGCCACTCAGGCGTTCATGTCCCCGTACATGCAGAACGTCGTTAATGTTCAGCAGCAACAAGCGCAGCGACAGGCAGATATTGCCCGTCAATCGGATCAGGCTAGGTTCGCGCAATCCGGTGCGTTTGGTGGTAGTCGGCAAGGTATTGCTGGTGCTCAGGCTAACGCTGACCTTATGCGTCAGAAACAGGGGATTCAGGCTACTGGTCTTCAGAACGCCTTCCAACAAGCGCAGCAAGCGCAGCAGTTTGGTGCTGACCTTGGGCTTCGTGGGCTTACTGGGGCACAGCAGGGCATGCAGAACGTGCTGGGCGCTTACGATCTTGTCGGTCGCCAAGGTGCCAATCTGGCAAATATCGGTAGCCAGCAACTTGGGGCGCAGAAAGACATCATTGGCTTGCAGGCTCAGATGGGCGGGCAGCAACAGCAGCGCGAACAGAACATCATTAATCAGGCAATCCAGAACTACTCGAACGCGCAAGAAAACCCACTCCAACGACTGAGCGCCTTTAATTCATTGCTGCGCGGTTATGCGGTACCGGGTCAGACAACTACCTCGTATCAAGCCGCCCCGCCGATGGCGTCTCAGTTGGCCGGTCTAGGCATGGGTGCATACGGCGCGTCTAAACTGTTTGCTAAAGGCGGCAAGGTTGAAGGGCCGCAGCGGATGGCGACGGGTGGCATCCCGGCAATCAACCGCAAGGTGTTTTTTGACCCGGATTCAGTGACACTTGATCAAGTCAAACAAGGAATCAAGAACCAGACGCTCAGCGACCTGATTGGCCGTCCCGTTGAGATGCAAAAAGAGCAGGCAAAGGCAATGCCTGGGATTAACGCTCTGACATCAAACCTTCCTGAAGAAATGAAGGGCGGGGGGATCGTTGCTTTCAACGGGGATGAAGGCTCTTTGGTTGAAAGCAAGCCCCGGGCCGAAGAGCAGAAAGCCGAGCCCCAGACCGCAGCGGAGAAACTTGGTCTTACGAGGCCAGCCCTTGGCACCACTTTGGCCGACCTTCGGAAGGCGCTGGGAACAGATAGGGCTCCGTCTCCTGAGGTTCAGGCTTATCTGAAAGCTCAGAGGGATGCGGCGCTAAGCCCGGACGATATGGAAAAACAAAAAGGCTTTCGCCTTCTTCAGGCTGGCCTTGGGATCATGGGCGGTCGCTCGCCTAACGCACTGCAAAACATTGCAGAGGGCGCTCAGACTGCATTGAAAGGATACGAAGAGGATCTGTCGAAACAAAAAGCCGCTGGTATTGCGAGTCTCAAGGCGCAAGCGGATGTCGCAGAAGCTCAGCGCAAAGAGCGCACGGGCGAGGTTATGAAAGCGGCTGACATGCTTGCCAAGGAAAGGGATGACTATATCAAGGCAATGGTCTCCAAAGCGCCGCACATCTCCATGCAGTCTGCACAGAACTATGTGAAGATGATGAGGGACAAGGGCGATGCACGGCCAGACGCAGAACTGGTTGATGAAGGGCTGAAGCTTTGGGCATACCGTCAAGGCGCTGCCTATGAGCGAGTTGGTGCAATGATGGGCGCAACCGCAAGCGGAGCCCAAACAGCTGCTGGATCGCAAAACCTCCAGGCCGACCAACTTCGCATTGAAGCGCGTGGCAAAGCTCTTGATGCCTGGGGTAAGCTGAAGATCTCCAGCCCAGACCTCATGGCGTATCGTCGAATGATGAAAGCCGAGGGCAAAGAGGCTGCGGATGCGTTTAAAGAAGAATGGATTAATAAAAACATACAGACTAGACTCCAAGACGCATCTCTTATTGGTAGACAACCGCCCGGTCAGCCAGCCCCCGGTCGGCCTGCCCCCGGCAATGCACCGGCCGTAGCACCCCCACAAGGCGCTATCGATCTTCTAAAGAAAGATCCAAGCCTGAAATCGAAGTTTGAGGCAAAATATGGACCGGGGTCTGCCGATCAATACTTGAAGTAACAAACTATGGCCGCTAATCCGTTTGACCAGTTTGACAAACCCTCGGCCAATCCGTTTGATCAGTTTGATCAAAATCCAGCGGCCAATCCTTTTGATCAATTTGACAGGGCTGAAAGACAAGCCAAACGCCCCACATTGGTTCGTACTGAGCCTGTCGTTCCGCCGTCAGCGCCAACAGTAACAGCGCCGGAGCCATTCAAGACTTCGGCAGAAAAGCTTGGCGCACCGGCAGAGCCCGCGACCCAAGCTCCGAGCATTGTGTCGCCAGAGGAAATGCTGACGCCTCTGGGTGAGACTGAACAAGCAGCGAAGCGGCCCGCTGCTGCTAAGCCCGTAGCATTGCCTACTGATCCGTCAAAGCTTCAAGAAGGCGTTCTCTACAAAGATCGCGCCGGACGGGAGTATTACTGGGACGCATCTAGCAGGCAGCTTAACAAAGCGCTTGCCGCAGAAAAGCCCGCTCCTAAGTCGGGGTCGGTGTTTGATGAAGTCACCTCCCCAAAGGTAGAGTCGCTTCCGGGCGAGAACCGCTTTGGCATGAACCCCGAGTTCGTCAAGGCAGTCGAGGCGCAACTCAATGCTTTGCCAGAGGCGCAGCGCGGTGCGGCATTGCAAAAGCTGTTGGCACGGAAAGATCTGTATGGCCGTGCAGCACAGGACATTCAGGCCAGATATAAGCAGCTAGACAAGCTGAAGACCCAGGCGCTCAAGCGAACATTTGACCCGAGACTAGAGACTCAGGCAGCAAAGCTGGCAGTTGAAGGGGACATGGATCCCGAAGCGGCTCAAGCCTGGGCGGCAAAAGAACTGCGACTTGGAAGGATGCCGACTATCCTTCCACAGGCCGTGCCAGATCGTGCGGCAGAGCTTGCCCAAGAAGAGGCGGCTCGCGTTCAGCAGGAGATGGAGGGCGCTGGCTTTCTAGATCGCGTCGGTGCAGAGATGGGCACTCGCATGCGCCAGTCTTCATTGGGCGCAGCACAGATCTACGCAGACATTTCGGGCGACAAAGAGCTTGACCAGCGCCTTCGTGGATTGCGGCAAGTTGAAGAAGCTCGCGGCGAAGCAATTCCCAAGGGCGACACCATCTTTGAGCGATCCGCCCAGCAAGCAATTGCCACTCTTGCTAGCACTGCGCCGATGAAGGTCTTGGGCGCAATGACTGGGTTTGCTGCGCCCGTGTTGTCTCAGATGGCCTTTGAGACGTTTACGACGGCATACGGCCAAAGCCGCAGCGCCTTCAAAGATCCAATGGAGGCTTCTGTCAGGGCCGGCCTGATGACAACCGCCGAGGTTCTGTTTGAGCGATTTGGCTTGGCAGATCAGTTCAAGGCAATTAGAGGTGTCGTTAACGGCATCCCTACTAAGGAATTGTCTGGCTACCTGTCCAAGGCATTTCTAAAGGAAGTGCCGGCAGAGCTTGCAACAACAACTTCAAACTTCATTACCGACCTCGCTCCGCAAATCGGTCTTAATCAAAACGCTGGGCTCAAGGACTATTTCGATCAAGCCGGGGAAACGATTCGCCAGACCGTTATCCAAGGCGGCGCTTCGATTGGCGCTGTGCGCGGGGCGGCTGCTGCCGAGCAGGCGTATTCGACTCGAGTCCTTCCGGCCATCAGCCCAGAGCGAGCAGTAGCTCGCGCAATCCGTCAGGGCGCAGAACAGGCAGAACCAACTCCTGCTGCGCTTCGTGCCCTTTCTGTCACCGGCGGGCTTAGGGCAGAGCCGCCTCAAGTGCCTGAGGCCAAGAGCCCAGCGGAGCAGCCGACCGTACCGCAGGCGGAGCCAGTGCAGACTGCCGAGCCTA
>Ga0315904_10008755_pt1 | contig 13337 bp, 11 predicted proteins | sample LakEriMetagenome_6_FD_203529 | JGI IMG/M metagenome (GOLD analysis project Ga0315904, IMG submission 203529) | Freshwater fungal communities from buoy surface, Lake Erie, Ohio, United States - Buoy 12 MA120 | ecosystem: Environmental > Aquatic > Freshwater > Lake | place: USA: Lake Erie, Ohio... | reverse complement strand
CTGCTTCCCAAGGACGACGTCCGTCGCAGACTGACGGGCGAATACGCGACCGACGTGAGCGATGCCAGCGGCATGCTGCTGCTGGATGTGGCCAAGCGCGACTGGTCGAAAAAACTGCTCAGCGCCCTGCAACTCGATATCGATCTGTTCGGCAAGTGTTACGAGTCGGAAGACGTCACGGGCCAACTGACGGCCGCTGCCGCCAAGGAGTTGGGGCTGACCACGGATTGCCTCGTGGTCGGCGGGGCAGGGGATTGTGCCGCCAACGGCGTCGGCACCGGCGTCGTCAACAGCGGGACCTTGTCGACTTCGGTCGGGACCAGCGGAATCATGTTCGTGCACAGCGATGAGGTGAAGATCGATCCGCTGGGGCGATTGCATACGTTTTGTCATGCCGTTCGCGGCAAGTGGCACATGATGGGTGTCTCACTGACCGGGGGCGGAGCACTTGACTGGTTCCGCGACCGCCTCTGCAATGAACTGGGGAACCGCAAACGCTCTTTTGAAATCCTCAACGAGGAAGCCAAAGCTGTTTCGCCTGGCTGCGAGGGTTTGTTCTTCCTGCCTTATCTTGCCGGCGAGCGGACACCGCATGCCGACCCCGATGCACGCGGCTGCTGGATCGGCTTGACTCTCAAACATGGTCGCGGCCATTTGGCCCGGGCCATCATGGAAGGAGTCGCCTTTGCCATGCGCGACAGCCTGGCGATCATCGAGGACCTTGGCGTGCCGGTGCGGCAGATCCGCGCTTCGGGCGGCGGGTCCAAGAGCCCGCTCTGGAGGCAAATCCAGGCTGACATGTTCGGCCAGCCAGCCGTCACCATCAACGCCGAACAGGGTCCCGCATTCGGCGTTGCCCTGTTGGCAGCCGTCGGCGCCGGCGAGTTCAAGAACGTTGAGGAAGCTTGCCGGGCGACGATCTCGGTCGTGGCTCGCACCGCCGTTCAAAAGCCAGCCCAAAAAGTCTACGACCGGATGTTCCCTCAGTACCAACAGCTTTATCGCTCCTTGAAGCAGGACTTCAAAGCAATCTCTGCCCTCGGACTCTAACCCGCAAAGAAGCCCTGGATTCCGTCGGCCCCGGATTCCGTCGGCCGGAGACCGACCCGATCAGCGAGTGCGGAAAACTGTCGACTTCCAAACCAAAATTGCCTCCCCCTTCCTCTTTCCCTCCAACTCCATGGCTGCAGTTGAACCACGCAGTGACCGCACCCCGAAGTGTCACTGCCCCATTGGTTTGGCGGAGTGGTCCTGGCACTTGTCCCGCTGGCGACTGTTTGGCTTGTGGCTGACGGTCGCCGCGCAGGCTGTCACCGTCGCAATCACCTGGCCGCTCTGGCAAGCTCGTTCCGAGCCACCGCAGTTGCCACTACTTCCCCAACTTGCTGAATGGCCATTTGGGTTGCTGCTCTGGGCGTCACTGGCGCTGACGCTGATCACGCCGCGTTGGGGCTGGGGCAGTCATCTCGCCCTGCTGCTGCTGGGAATCGCGGGCGATCAGTTTCGACTCCAACCTCAATTCATTGGACTCGCGTTGCTGATTTGGGCCACTGCCAGTCCGCTCGGCTGGCGAATCGTCCGCTGGTACCTGGTCTCGCTTTGGCTCTGGGCCGGTCTGCACAAGGTGCTCTCGGCGGACTGGTGGGGCGATTATCCCTGGAGCCTGCTGTCTCAGGCGGGAATGGATCCGGAGGGGAAGACGTTGCTCTTTGCCTCGGGGATCATTGCGGTTGAGTTGGCTTTGGGGCTGTTCGCCATCTGGCGACCGCGGTGGGGAATTCCGCTCTGCCTGCTGGTTCACTTCGGCGTGCTGGTGCTGTTCTCGCCTTGGCTGGCCAATCGAAATTACAGCGTGCTGCCTTGGAACGTTGCGATGGCCTTGATCGGTTCCGGAATTCTCTGGACGAGCTCCGCCGGCCTGCCTCGCGGTGGCAAAGAATTTTGGACCGCGCTGTTTTTGCTTTTGCTTCCCGGTTTGTACTACACCGGCTGGCTCGACCGCGGGCTGGCCCACGTCCTGTACGCGGGCAATGTTCCCCGCGGGATTATCGCCACGGGTGGCGAGGTGCGTGAGATTGAAGGCTGGGGCGAGTTGGCCGTCCCTTTTCCAGCCCAAGAGCGATTGCTTATCGAGTATTTCCGGCTGGTGGCAAAGCCGGCCGAGCGTTTGCTCATTCGCTCCCCTTTTACCGGCGGGCGAGAGCGCTATTTCCGGGCCGATGCTGCCGGCGAGGTTCGTGAACTGCTGCCCGGTGGAACGGATTTCCTGCTCAGCTTTGGCGAAGGCCAACGGCCGGACGATCCCAAGGCGATCAAGGAGTTGATGGAGCGCGGTGTTCAGCTTCTGCGGCGCTCGCCGGAGGAGATGATTTACGCAGCCGAAATCCCGGCGGAAAACTTCCAGCGACGCGCTTTGGAACTCCTGCCAAGGTTGCCCAATCTGGAACAGTTGCAATTGCGGAATTGTCCGCTCGAGGAACGAGACCTCCCGAGCCTGCTCCGGCTCAACAGGCTGCGCGGACTGGGACTGGAGGGAACGCAGTTCAGTGCCGAGGCGATCGAGCAGCTGAAACAATTGCCGAGGCTGGAAGTGATCGAACGCTGAGCCCCGCGGCGCAGCCCCTGTAGGCCGAGCGCTTTGGCCTTGCCATTAGCTGCGAGAGGACGAGCACACCCACCGGTTGTGTGGCCCCTATCCCGCCCAGACTCTTCCTGCGTTGCTGCACCGTTTGGGCAGCGGCGTCGGCAATTCCCCTCGCTGCTTGCGGATCGATTTCCGGGCTGATTAGAATAGCGGCACGGTCGTTCGCAATTCCGCTCCCTTGGCACTTTGGCAAGGGCCCGCAAATTCGAAGCCCGGCCACGTTGTTTCGAGAGCCACGTTGTTTCGAGAGCCACGTTGTTTCGAGAGCCACGTTGTTTCGACGGCCGCGTTGGGGCCTCGACAAATTAAATCCGCGTCCTTCATCAGGGTGAAGCATGAAATCAGTCTTCTTTGGCAACCGGTTGTTTGCTGGCGCGACTTGGCTGGCGGTTGCCCTGTTGCTCCATGTTTCAACGTGGCTGAATCCGGCGAAAGCCGAAGACTCTGGCAAGGATGGCCAGCCGGCCAAGCGAAAAGTCGCCTTTGTGACGAACCAGCAAGCCGACTTCTGGAACATCGCGGAAAAAGGTTGCCGGGCTGCAGAAAAGGATTTTGATGTCGAAGTTGATGTGCGCATGCCGGATACCGCCAACGCCACGCGGCAGAAGCAGATTGTCGAGGACCTGATCGTCAACGGCATTGAAGCCTTGGCAATCAGCCCGATCGACGCGACCAACCAGACAGCCATGCTCAATGACTGGTGCAAGAAGATCCCGGTCTTGACCCATGATTCGGATGCTCCCCAGTCCAATCGGCTGGTCTACATCGGCATGGACAACTATGCGGCTGGCCGGATGGTTGGCAAGCTGGTCAAGCAGGCGATTCCCGACGGCGGCAAGGTCTGCCTGTTTATCGGCCGACTTGAGCAGGACAATTCCAAGAAACGCCGCCAAGGCGTGATCGACGAGTTGCTGGACCGGCCGAATCGCGCCGAGGACGATCCTTACGAAGAGGTTGAAGGCGAGATCGCCAGTGACAAGTACACCATCGTCGCGACCCTGACCGACCAAGGCGCGATGGAAGTCTCCAAGCAGAAGGCCGAGGACGCGTTGACGGCCTACCCGGACTTGAACGTGATGGTGGGATTGTTCGAATACAACCCGCCCGCGATCCTGCAAGCGCTCAAGCAGAGCAACAAGCTGGGGACGATCAAGGTCGTGGGCTTCGATGAGAACTCGGCGACCCTGCAGGGTATCAAGGATGGCCATGTGATTGGGACAGTCGTCCAGAACCCGTACGAGTACGGGTACAAGTCGGTCGAAGTTCTGACCAAGTTGCTGGACGGAGACAAGTCGGTGATTCCGGCTTCGAAGTATATCGACATCGCTCCCCGATCGATCACCAAGTCCAATGTGGACGAATTCTGGGAAGACCTGAAGCGGCTCTCCAGCGACAACTGATTCGCGAGTCGGGACGGTTGGCTCTTTCCAGCCCGTCGATTGGATTTTTGCCTTTTCCCAGCCGCCCGAGCGGCTGGTTTTTTGTTGCCCGGCCCTGAACCGTCCGTTGCTTGATGGCCCACATTTCCCCCACTTCCAACTGCAGCCTGCCTGACCAGGGCAACCCGGGCAATTGCCTGCTGGAAGTCCGGGGGCTGAGCAAGAGCTTTCCCGGCGTCAAGGCCTTGGATGATGTCAGCCTGCATTTGCGGGCCGGTGAAGTCCTCGCGGTGATTGGCGAAAACGGCGCAGGCAAAAGTTCTCTGATGAAAATCCTCGCCGGTGTGCAAACGGCTGACACCGGCCAGATTCTCCTGCAGGGAGCGGAGGTGCGATTTGAATCGACCCGCGCCGCCCTCGATGCGGGTGTCGTCCTGATTCATCAGGAACTGAATCTCTGCGAGAACCTGAATGTGGGGCAGAATATCTTTCTGGGTCGCGAGCCGCGGATCGGTCCGTTTATCCTGAGCCGCGAGATCGAGCAACGCTCGACCCAATTCCTGAATGCCGTCGGCTTGCAGACCTCTCCGCGGACTTTGGTCAGCAAATTGAGCGTGGGCCAGCAGCAGATGGTTGAGATCGCCAAGGCCCTTTCAGTCCAGGCCAAAGTGATCATCTTTGACGAGCCGACCTCCAGTCTCTCGGCGAAGGAAACCGAATCGTTGTTCGCAATGATTCGTTCGCTCCAAGAGCAGGGCGTGGGGATTATTTATATTTCTCATCGGCTCGAGGAGGTCAAACACCTGGCCAGTCGCGTGACGGTGCTTCGGGATGGACAAAACGCGGGAGAACTCTCGGGAGACGCGATCACTCACGACAACATGGTCAGCCGGATGATCGGGCGCGATGTCACCCGGGTTTACAGTCGGACTCGACATCAGCTCGGCCCGGTGGTGCTCGAGGTCCGGGACGCCGTGACAACGGCTTATCCCGAGCAGGCGGTCTCTTTTTCAGTCCGAGCGGGAGAAATCGTCGGGATCGCTGGCCTGGTTGGGGCCGGGCGAAGTGAATTGCTCCGCGGCATTTTCGGCGTCGACCAACTGGTCCGGGGGACCATTGAGATCAATGGCCAGCCCCAATCGATTCACTCAGCTCGCGCAGCCCAAGCGGCTGGTTTGGCACTTGTACCCGAGGACCGCAAGCAGCAGGGACTGATCGTCGAGTTCAACATCCGCAAGAACGTCGGACTGGCAAAACTGCGGGACGCTGCCGGGCCCGGTGGCTGGATCAATTTCGGCGGCGAGAAGACTGCGGCCAGTGAAGCCATTCAACGGCTGAACATCAAAACCAGTTCCGACCTCAAGCTGGCCAAGTTCCTCTCGGGAGGTAATCAGCAGAAGGTGGTAATTGGCAAATGGCTGGCAGTTGGCCCGCGTGTGCTCTTGCTGGACGAGCCAACTCGAGGAATCGATGTGGGAGCCAAACAGGAGATTTACCGGTTGATTGAATCGCTCGCGGCCAAGTCGCTGGCGATTCTGTTTGTCTCAAGCGAGATGGAGGAAGTTCTCGGCTTGTCCGACCGGGTGCTGGTGATGCACGAAGGCCGACTCGCGGGGGAACTCGCCCAGAATCAAATCAGCGAAGCTAACATCATGCGGCTGGCGACCGGACAGGGTTTGCCGCCCAATCCCTCGGCGAATTGAGCCGAGCCCCAATCTAGAGCGAATTCAGGAAGTCATGAACGAGAACTTGACCGGATTAATCAAAATTGTCGGAATCAGCATTTTGCTGGTGACGCTCTGGATCATCCTTTCTGTCTATGTCCCCGAAAAATTCCTCAGCCCCAACAATATCGAGAACTTGCTGCGGCGAACCGCTCTGTACGGCATCCTCGGGGTGGGGGTGGCGTTTGTAATCATGACGAGCGGGATCGACCTTTCACTCGGTTCCCTGGTCTGCCTCTGTGGCTGCCTGCTGGCGATTTTTCTGCGGGTCGAATACCAGCCGATCAACCAAGCCGATGTTTGGGCCATTTCGGCCGAAAACCGTACGCTGCTCGTACCCTCGGAGACGTCGCTGGAGAGCGGCCAATCGCTGCGGCTGTTCAATGCGCGGAAGGCACGCAACCTGCTCGCCCGGATTGAGTCGGTGCGGACTACCGAATTCAATGGCCGACCAGCCAAAGAACTGACCCTTGACCAAAAGCCCTCTCGCGACGACGCCTTGGATGGATCGCTCACCGCAATCGGAAAAGTCGTCCCGGTGTATCCTCTGGAGTCCATCGAGACCCCTGCGTCCGACGACTCAGGCAACGCGAGGCCCAGCGAGTTGACCATAGCGGCTGGAGCGCTAGGGCTGCAGCCGCGCGACCGCCTGGTGCTCGTCTCATCTAAGGGAGGAATTCAGGAAAAGACGATCGCAACGGTGAGTTCCAGTGGACAACAGACCAAAATTCAGCTCAAGGATGCGGCCAGCGAAGTTGACAATCAATGGCAAGCGATCCCGGTCAAGCGGGTTCAGCGGATGAGCGTACCGAGCGCTGTCGGACTGGTGCTGCTGATTGCAGCCGGATTGGGGCTGCTCCACGGGCTCCTGATTACCCGGCTGGGGCAACAGCCGTTCGTGGTGACGCTGTGCGGATTGCTGATTTACCGCGGACTCTCCCGCCGGCTCTCGAATGATCAAGTGCTCGGCTTCGGCGATGAGTATGCGGACTCGTTGAATGCCTTGGCAACGGGGCGCTGGGTCCTCTGGGAAGCGGCTGACGGGAGCGGCTCCTTTGGCATCCCCTATGTCTTCTTCATCCTTCTGGGGGTCGCGCTGTTGGCGGCGATTTTCCTCAACCTGACCATTTGGGGCCGTTATATCCTGGCTCTGGGAAAGAACCAGGAAGCCGCCCGGTACTCCGGAATCAACACCGGGCGGATGATCTGCCTGACCTACCTTCTCTGCGGCCTGATTACCGGATTGGGCGGCATTCTCCACGCCATCGACGCCAACTCGATCTCTCCCAGCAGTTTTGGGAACTGGTTTGAACTCTGGGCGATCGCTGCGGCGGTCCTCGGTGGTTGCTCCCTGCGAGGCGGCGAAGGCGGAATTATCGGCGTGATTGTCGGAACCGCCCTGATGCAGACCCTCTACAACATGATCGTGCTGCTCAAAATTCCAAGCGAACTGGAGTACGTCATTATCGGAGCCGTGATTCTGATCGGGGTCGTCTCGGATGAATTGATTCGACGGGCGGCCACGGCCGTTCGCACGCGGTAGGCCCGTTCCCAGGCTCGCCTCGCGGTTGGCTTTGATGCATCCTCGATTCCCTGCATCCGCCGGCGAACAAACGGCCCCCAAGACCTCGGGTTTACCCGCCCGAGCAACTGCGACCGGGCCCCGTACCCCATCTCAATCCTTCGGCCAAGTTCCAGCCGGAACTCTGGCATCCAGCCCCCGCCAGCGGCTTTAGCAATTTTCTTTCCGCCCGCTTGCGAAGTCGCAATGCGTACGAGCGTCATTTGTTGCCAAGCTTCCCAAGCTGCAGGGGAAGGGCGGACGATACTCTGTGCTACCGGGTGGAACTCCCCCGGACATGTTTCAGGAACTACTCTCTCGGCCAGCTTTCTGTCCTGTGAATTCAGTCGGCACTTCCCATCCCGAACCGACCTCCCAGCCAACCCGGCAGGTTCCCGATCACTTTCAGTGCTGGGCCCCGCAATCGCTGCTGGGTCGCAGCCGCTGGTTTGACTACTACCTGGCAGCTCCCCGCACGCGCGGCCAATCGGAGGGGGGAGCTGCCCGGACCGAAGGAACCCAACGCAGTTCCTACTTTCTCCGCGTCGTTCGCCAGGACCTGGAAGAAGCACGGCGCTGGCAAGCTATTGATCGGCTGAGCCGCAGGCTGATTGCCGCCGAGGCATTCAGCCACCCTCAAGCCGTTCCCGTCCTGGACGCCGAACTCGATCGCTCGCCTTTTTTCGTGGTCGAGCCATTCGTTCCAGGACTCTCACTGTTGCAGTGGCGCGACGCGGAAAAAGAGAGCTGTACGGTTTCCAGAATCATCTGGACGCTTCGGCAAGTCGCCGAGCTGATCAACGCGGCTCACGAGCATGACCGCGTGCATCTGGGGATCTCGCCGCAGCACCTGCTGATCGGGTCCGATGGCAAGGTAACCCTTACCGGCTGGTGTCAAACTCATCAAACCCAGCAACGCACCTGGCTGCCTCAGGAGACCATCGACGACATTATCTGCCAGGCACCGGAGACAGCGATTGGTCCTTACCGCGCCCACTCCGCCAGCGACGTGTACTCCTGGGGCGTTCTCGCTTACTGGCTGATGAGCGAACACTGGCCGTTCGCAAGCGAGACTGTGGAAGGGCTTCAGACCGCACATCGCCAGCAACTGCCAGCCGAATTACAGGTCCGGCAACCGCATTGCCCCGGACCTCTGAATCAATTGGTCACTCAAGCTCTTGCCAAAAACCCGCTTCGCCGCCCCGGCCCCAAGTTTCTGCTCGACTGCCTGATTTCAATTGAAATCGATCACCTGCACGACCTGCGCCGCGTCGCCTGACCGGCCGAAATTTCCCGGCCACTGAAGCGCCGACAGCGAAAACGGTCGCAGCTCGCGTCCGAGGAACTATCGCTGCGGACCGCTTTTAAGAGCCCCCCAAGAAAGGCAGCCAGTACCGACTCCGCGCCGGTGCGTTCCGCTGCAACAAGGCTCCCCAGCCTCCTGAGCCACTTTCGCCCAGTCGCGGTCTCGGGTAGTTACCGCGAGATACCCGCCCCGCCGAGGTCACTTGCTTTGGCCCCTCGCGTCACTCGGGATGGTCAGCCAATCGCTGGCGAAGAATGCGCAGGTGGTGTTCAACGTGTCCGACCAAGACGTAAGCACAAGCCCGGGCTGAAATCGGCTTGCCATCGGCGACACCGATCCGTGCCAATTGCTCTGCGTTCAGCCGATCAAACAGGTAAGAGTTGGAAAAGCGGAGATAGAGTAATTCCTCGACCAGCGAGGCGAGGGTGACGTCGCGATAATCCAAGCCAGCGACAAGCGCATTTTCATCAAATCCGGGAAGCCAAGTCTGATCCCCGGCCGCCACGCGATTGGCGCGGTAACCAAAGACCCGTTCGGTGTCGAGCATGTGACCCAACACCTGCTTGAATGTCCAGCGATAAGGCGAATCAACAATCGCCGCGCGTTCTTCACTCACGCCAGAGCAGAATTCCCGAACCTCTTCCAACTGTTCGTGAAACAACTGGGCGAGAGGCCGAGCTGGCACGAGCTCGATGTAGCGACTGAAGTAGGGGGCATGTTCATTCGGCTGGGGACGTTCGTTCAACAAGAGATTACCAGTCATGCGCAGCAAGCCTTCCTTCGTTTAACCCTTTAAAAATCTGGCGACCGCAGGTTCTCAGTTGCCGCCGATCAATTTCGAGACCGACCGGGAGAACTGACCTCGGGTCATGACACTGACTCCAGGCAAGTTCGCAGCAAAGCTCAACAATTCCTCGTTCACATGCTGGGCGTACATCACCACCGGCGGCAAAGCAGGCTGGGAAACCAGCGATTGCAATCGCTGCAGATCAAGCCCCGGCGTTTGCAAGTCAATCAGCACCTTGTCCAAACCACCCGCCTGAAGCGCGGTTGCCAAGTCGTCCAGATTACGGCTGAACTGAACTTGGGTTCCAGCCTGGTTGGCCGCGGCTCGGACGGCTGAAGAGAGCATCAAATCGTTATTCAAGTGAAGAATCATTTGTTTTAAACCAGAGAACCAATCGACTTCATGAAGTGAATGCATCGGCGAGCGGGACCTGGGGGTTAGCACGCTTCCCGTTAAGCGGCCGCTCACCGCTCAGAAAATCCCGAACTCGCTTCTCGCCTCCCGCTCCTACCCATTTACACTGCGCCAGGGCCGCGTTTTTCAGGCCAAAACTCGATCGCGTCGAGGGCTGGCAAGACAAAAATCTTTCCGTCCCCGTCGTTTCCGTAGGCTCCTGTCCGGGCCATTTCCTGAATCGTGGCCACGGTCCGTTCGAGGTAATCATCGTTGACGACAATCTCGATCGTGATTTTGCGCAAAATCGCAGTGCGGTATTGAACCCCGCGGTAAATCGGAATGCGACCGGTCGACTTGGCAAACTCCTGCGAATCGCAAATCGTGATCCGCTCGACGCCGACATTTTCCAAAGCGGCCTTGAGCGCTCTCAGTTTGGTCGGCTGAATCACCGCTACGATCATCTTCACGTCGCTTCTCCCTGCCCAAGCTTCCGGCAACCGGAAAATCCAAAACCTAATCTGCCAGCACTTCGAATGATAGCATTCTTGCCGAAATCCCGAGCAACTGGGATTGGGGCGTTGCCGGGACCTTGATATCGTCCCGGCAAGCTGGCGAAGAGCGGCCGGGTTCCATCCCGCCTGTTCTTTTCCCATGTGTTCTTTTCCATGGACCGGTAATTGAGAGAGGAATTTCGAGATGATTGCACGGTTGGAGAAGGGGTCGCGATTAGCGCTGGTGGGACTCGCCATGGGATGGCTGAGCCTCCTGATGGGTGGATTCCCCTCAACTCTAGCCGCGCAGCAAGTCGAGCAAATACCGGAAATCGGCGAGGCCGAAGTGGCGGCTCCTTACCAACTGTCCGCTCAGTTGGCGGCCGCGTCCGGCTCCGACACCGCCTATTTGATTGTGCAGGTCGAGTTGCCTGCTGAAAGCTACCTCTATTCCCTGACGCAACCTGGAGATTTGGCCACAAAAGTCGAAGTTGCCTTGGGCGAGGATGGCAAAATCGCCGGCATCATGCGACCGGTAACCTTGCCAACGGTCAAGGAAAAGGACGAATTTCTGGGTGGCCGTTCCGAAAAGCACTACGGTACGATTCAGTTCGTGCTGCCGGTCCAGCGGCTCACCGCGCGCCCTGTGGAACAGTGGCAAGTGGCAGTTCGATTCAATGGTCAGGTCTGCTCCGAGCATGGCTCCTGCCAGTTGATTCGCAACGAAGTATTCTCCGCCAAGTGGACTCCGATGGACGAGAGGCTGGGAGCCTTGCTTCGCCAGGCTGAGGAGAGCCATCGCCCGCTCGTTCGATGAGTTCCAAGGCTCGGTGGCGCTGGAAAGCGTTTCTGGAGTGATTCCAATCATGAGATTCAGGCTGTCAAAACCATTCCCCAAGACTGTCTGCATTGGATTCCACGAGCCTGTTTCCCGATGGAGCGTCACGGCATTTGCTCTATAATTGGGGTTTCATTCCCAGTCCTCTGGTATCACCAGCAAATAGATTCCCGATGAACCAAGAACTCCCATTTTCCGGACAGCGAAGTCGACTTTCTGATTCGCTCGTCATTCCTCTCCTTGCACTGCAGGACAGAACCCGCTCGGCAGGCCCTCTGGCGTTGCTGCTGCTGGTGCTGAGTCTGTTCTTTCCCAACTCGGCCGCCTGGGGCCAAGTTGATTTGGGACAGGACTTTGGGCTGGGTGGCTTGGGGCAGGCTGCCGAGAGTGACCCGATCCTTTGGAGGGCTGAGTATCGGCTAACCCCCGACAAGCAGCAGGGCCAATTGAAACTGACTGCGGACATCAGCCCCGACTGGGTACTTTACGCCTTGACCCAAAAGCCCAAGCAAGGCCCCATTCCGCTTGCCTTCACGCTCAAGAGTGGCAAGGAAATCATCGAACTCGACAGCTTTCAAGTCGATCCGGCACCGCACGTTTACGCGGGAAGCGATCCGAGCTACCCCGAGAAAGAGGTACAGAAGCACGATGGAAAAGTGATTTGGACAGCCCGTTTCAAAGTAGTCGACGCGGAAAAACTGGCGGCAGGTCCGCTGGAAATTGCCGTCAAAGGACAGACCTGCAAAATCGATCTCTCGTCCGGGATGACATCTACCTGCATTCAGGTCAGCGAAAAGCTCAAGGCAGCCAGCAGCGGCGAAATTCAAGCTGACGCTCTGGCGGCGACTCCCGTCCCGGTCGAGTCCGTTTCGCCGGCCAGTGCCCAGAGTGCGGCTCGCGACGCGGGTGAGTGGAAAAACTATCCGCTGGCCCTCGTGCTCTCGCTGGCCTTTCTCGCCGGGCTCATCCTCAATGTGATGCCGTGCGTCCTGCCGGTGATCGGCCTGAAGATCATGTCGTTTGTGAATCAGGCGGGGGCCAATTACGGCCGGATCGTGCTGCTGAATCTGGTCTTCTCGGCCGGCATTGTGTCGGTCTTCCTGGTGCTCGCGACGCTGGCCGCTTTTTTCCAACTCGGTTGGGGCGGACTGTATCAGCAACTCGGATTCACGGTGCTGATGATCAGCGTCGTGTTTGTCTTTGGTTTGAGCTTTCTCGGTGTTTGGGAAATTCCGATTCCGGGGTTTTCCGGCAGCCCCAGCGGCGGACAACAGGAGGGACTCCTGGGAGCATTTATCAAAGGCGTGTTGACGACCTTTCTCGCCACGCCCTGCAGCGGTCCCCTGCTGGTCCCGGCCGTGGTCTGGGCGATGGCCCAGCCGACGTTCATCACGTATCTGGTATTTTTTGCGATGGGTGTCGGGATGGCCGCACCTTATCTCTTGTTTGGGATGTTTCCCCAATTGGTCCGAACCTTGCCGCGCCCCGGAAACTGGATGGTGATATTCAAGCAATTGATGGGCTTTGTGCTGATGGCCGCCGTCGTGTTCTTCCTCAGCGCGGTCCCACCCAAGTATGAGACCAGCACCTTGGCGCTGCTGGTCTTCCTCTCGATTGCCTGCTGGCTGGTCGGGCAAATCTCGATCTCCGCCGAGACGCCAGAGAAACTTCGCGCATGGGGTTTCGCCCTGGCGGTTGTCGGCTTTGGAATTTACTTCAGCTTTTATCTGCTGATTTCCAAGCATGAACTGAATTGGCAGCCTTATTCCAAGGCCAAATTGAATCAACTTCTGGAAGCCGGCCAGCCAGTCTTTGTCGACTTCACGGCGGAATGGTGCGGAACCTGCAAGACCAACGAACGCCTCGCCCTCAATTCAAAATTGATGAAATCCTATTTCGAGGAACGGGGCGTCGTCACGCTCAAGGCTGACTTCACGGAAAACCTGCCGGAGGGGGATGAACTGCTCAAGGCTCTGGGTAACGAGGCGACGGCGATTCCCTATTACGCTTATTACCCCAAGGGCGAAAAGTCTCCCGTCCATTTCAATGGCCTGTTTTTGACCCCGCAGAGTTTTGTGAACAAGCTTCAATCGGAACAAGAACTCCGCAAATCGACGGCCACACAGCCGACCAATGGTTCGGTCGCACCCGGCGTGCCGACAGCAGCCAGTCCATCGATGCTGGTTCCGCGGTGAACCTGTTGTAGTGAAC
>Ga0315904_10008753_pt1 | contig 13338 bp, 18 predicted proteins | sample LakEriMetagenome_6_FD_203529 | JGI IMG/M metagenome (GOLD analysis project Ga0315904, IMG submission 203529) | Freshwater fungal communities from buoy surface, Lake Erie, Ohio, United States - Buoy 12 MA120 | ecosystem: Environmental > Aquatic > Freshwater > Lake | place: USA: Lake Erie, Ohio... | reverse complement strand
GAGGTCAAAAAGAAACGAGCGCAGAGAAACAAGGCCCGCCGAATGCTGGAGCGCGAAGGCGTTGTCCACAAGGGCGACGGCAAGGATGTCGACCACATCACCCCTCTCGGGAAAGGCGGCACGACGGTTCGCAGCAACCTGCGGGCTAAGTCTGCGTCTGCCAACAGGTCATTTAAACGCAAGGCCGACGGCAGCCAAAAATGATTGAAGAGCTTGTAAGCCAACAGCATTTCGACACCGCCGCACGGGTTGTATGCCCGTTTTGCTCACCAGAGCGCAAGAAAAAGAACATCAAGGATATGACGCTGACCCGTAAGTCTGACGGGGCGGTGCTGTATTACTGCCACCATTGTTTCGCCGAGGGATCGGTTCAGCCCCAAAAGCAGGAGAGAAAATTGTCAGCAGTCCCAAACCCCGTCATCACGAGCGAGAGGCTTGAAGAGAACCATTACGAATACTTGGCGGGCCGTGGCATCAGCCGCCAGACCGCAGACAGGGCCAAGCTGTTCTCTGCGAATAAATGGTTTGCCAAGTTGGGTCGCAGCACCGACTCCATCGGGTTCCCGTACTTTCGCAACGGCGCACTGGTCGCAGCCAAGTACCGATCCATCGAAGAGAAGGACTTCACGCAAGAAGGCGGCGGCGCTCACGATTTCTTTGGCCTTGAACATGTCGAGAAGGGCCAACCCCTCATCATTGTGGAAGGCGAGATGGATTGCCTGTCTGCGATGGAGGCGGGTTTAAATAACGTTGTCAGCGTGCCCGCAGGCGCTCCGATCAAGGTGGCAGACGGAAAGGTTCTCCCCTCTGAGGACAAGCGGTTTGCCTACGTTTGGAACGCCCGAGAGATCATCGACGCAGCCCCCTACGTTGTGCTGGCAACCGATCAAGACACGCCCGGGCAGGCCCTCGCAGAAGAACTCGCTCGACGCATTGGGAAGGAAAAATGCCGGGTCGCCAAGTTTGACAAAAAAGATTTGAACGAAGTTTTGCTCGATGACCCCTCTCAGGTAGGTACGGTCATCAATGCCGCCGAGCCGTATCCGATCAGCGGAATCAGCGAGGCAGACAAGTTTAAACAGTCCATCGAAGACCTGTATTCCAAGGGCAACGGGCGGGGGATCAGCACCGGGTATCCATCCCTCGATGAAATCTACACGGTCGGCCCCGGTCAGTTGACGGTCGTCACAGGCTACCCGTCATCGGGCAAGTCCAACTTTGTCGATCAGGTGATGGTGAACCTCGCCCGAGACAATGACTGGAAGTTCGTGGTCTGTTCTTTTGAGAACCAGCCCGAGACCCATATCGTGCGTCTGATGGAGATATACACGCAGATGCGTTTCCATGACGGGCGCGATCGGATGGACGCAGTGACCCGGGACAAGGCGTTTAAATGGGTCAATGATCACTTCATCTTCATGGACACGAACGGGGAGGAACCGAGTACGCTGGACTCGATCTTGGAGCGGGCGCGGGCCTCAGTGAAGAGAATGGGTGTGCGGGGGATGGTGATTGACCCGTACAACTACATCGACATGTCCCGGAAAGACACGGCGGAAACGGAAGCGATCAGCAACATGCTGACAAAGGTGCGGAAGTTTTGCATGGCACACGAAGTCCATTGCTGGTTCGTGGCGCATCCAGCCAAGATGACCCGTTCAGGAAACGACCAGCCCCGTCCAGACGGGATGTCGATCAGCGGATCAATGGCATGGTGGGCGAAGACCGACTGCGGCATCACCGTCCACAGGGGACAGGGCGCAGTGGTCGAGGTAGCGGTCTGGAAGTGTCGCTACAGATGGATCGGGTCTCAGGGCGAGACCAGCCTGCTCTACAACAAGACGGCAGGTGTGTACACGGAGAATCTAGATACGTTCTGACGGGGGTTTCTCATATTGACCCGTCCGGGCGTTAGGTGTGCAGTGGCCCGAAAAATATAACCACATCAGTTTGTCGGGCGGCCTCCAACAGGTTTGCTTTCCCGCTGACAGGACAAACAGGAAGGGGGGCCTTGGCCCCCCTTTCTTCATGCCCTGATCACACAGATACTGGTTTGGGATTGTTGCGCACGAATCGAGCTAATTGGGCCTCGGACCGAAGGGCATCAGCCAGATGCTCAATCAACATCTGTTGAGCCTCGTCCGGATGCTGCCTGCCGATCATCTCGCTGGTCAGGGCCAGACTGAGTTGCTCAAGGCGCTCGTCTTTCGGAATGGAATCCACCATCTCGGCGACATGGGCGCTAGTGGTGACCCACAGTTGTTTGAGGGACTCGCGTTGTGCGTTTCGCGCTAAAGCGTAGGCGCTGGTTGTCATGGTTGGTTTCCCTTCATTTAAAGTGCAACAAACACATCATCGGTCGTCTCACAGATGGCGGTCGCGCTGACCCGAGACAGCCTGTCGTTGTAGTTCTTGACGGTGTCGACCGCCTCGTCGCTGGACGGCGCGGTTAGGGTGAACCTCCACCATTCGTTGTTGTGGTGGCTGTACCCGGTGACGTAGTACAGGGTCATTTTCTTGTTGGGGCTGGATGCCTCTTTCAGCAGCGTTTCCATTTCATCGACCGTCATGTCGTTTCTGTGTTCCATCTCATCTCTCCTGTTTAAACACGCTTGGCGCAGTTGACCGCGCTGCGAAGGTTGTTGAACTTGCGGACGCTGATCGGGTTGTCGGCCTTGATGCAAACGACAAACGACAGACCATCGAATCGGATGAACCGATCCCCGTGGCTGATCCATCGCTCGTCGTTGACCAGATCGACAACACCGTCCAGCTTGTATGCCTCTTTCAAGAACGTGGGGTGGCGGTTTGTCACCGCCTTGACCATTTGCATTGAGCCTCCTCAACTGAGAGCAGGGGGCACATCCACCTCGTCACCGAGTTGGCCTATCACATGGCAACGCATCGCTGCGATCAGGGGCGTTGGGCCAATCGTGTGATTGGTCAAGTTGTCAGTGGCTATCCATTCTTCCCCGTCATACGGGCGAACCTCAATCCGCTCTCGCTCAATGATCGGCCCGCCTTGCGCCCAATTGGTGGAGGGGTGGAAGTCGGGTGAGCCGTAGAACTCAATCGCCCCGTTAATGTTCGCCTGTGCCACCGCCCAATCAAGTGCGGCCCCGGTCAGTTCAGATGTTTTCAACATGATTGCTTTCTCCTTCTTCAGTTTCCAGAATCGTCGCCTCTGGTTCAGCGTAGTACCATGAGTCTTGAAAGTCATCCTTTTCCATGCAGCGGTTCAGTGCCGCCTCCTCGCTGTCGGCCTCGACCGACACCACAATTACCTTCTTCAGTTCAATCACATATTGCATTGCTTTCTCCTAAAAAAAAGACGGGGGGTGGCAAGCCCCCCAAACCTCACGCAGCCAACTTAATTTGTTTAAACGACACCGCACCCAGGTCGGCTGCGTCCTTGACGTTGACCGACTGCGGGTAGACGCGACTCACATCGAGTTCGATGCCGACCCCGATGGTCGTGATGCCAAGTCGCTCGCCTGTCTTGATCTGCGCGCGCACGAAGGGCGAGTTACCCTCACCGTCGGTGATCACGAAGGCGATCTTGCGTTGCTCCGGGCGATTCAACAGCAGCTTGTGGGCGTAGCGCACCGCGAAGTAATCGTTCGTTGACCCACCGCTAGACAGGCCAGTAATCCGGGCCTTGGCCTTGGTCGGGTGTTCGCCGAATGCCTTGATCACCGCAGTGTGCGAACCGAACGTCAGGACACAGGTGGCGACCTGCGCCCGGTGCAGGGTGTCCAACAGGGCCTGGGTGGCAAGTGCAGCCTGCACGATACGGTTGCTGACACCATGCTTGGCGTTGCTTTTGCCCTCGTCAAACATCGAGCCAGACACATCGACGCAGATCACGACAGCAGAGTCGATGCCCTCGATCTCATGGCGGCGCTGGAACAACTTGTCGGTCAGCCCGACCTTGTGCAAGGCGCTCACGTTGATCGACCCCGACTTGCGGTTGCGCTGGAAATCCTCGATGCCCGAGTTGTCGAACAAACGCTTGACCTCATACCGCAGCCGCGCCGACACAGAGGGCTGGTCATCAAGCCAGCTTGTGCGGGTGTGGTAGTTGGCCTCGGTCAGGCTTGCACCCTCAGACCATGACCCCAGGCCCCCCTTGCCCTGCGCCAGCTTGGCGCTAGGCTCGACCTGCACCGCATCCTGGCCCGACGCAGGGGCACGGGCCTTGCCCGGACTCGGATGGGGGTTGCCGTCCAGGCGCCCCGATTGACCCTCACCCTCACCATCCCCTTGACCATCACCCGATTGCGCCTCTGAGGGCGTTTTGGAGGCTTCTGAAGGGGTGTCCTGGGGGGTGTTGTCCGACAGGGCCTTGAGTTGATCCATGATCCACTGCGCCACCCGCAGGGTGTCGGTCGACGACTTGCAATCGCCGATCATCTGGGTGGCCCCGTGAATGATGGGCTCCAGACCCTCAGGGACGGGGACGTAGCAGTTCAGGTGACGGCGCAGGTAAACCGCGAAGATGAACGGGTACTGACGGGGGTCAGACCAGTCGGTGACGGTGGCATTGGCCTCGCTGACCATCTGATCCAGCAGCGCGGTGAGCAGGCCACCGATGTTCCCGGTCAGGCTGGCATCGATGCCCGTGTGCTCGATCCATGCGTCCTCGCAGGCGTTGTGCAACTGGTCGAGGTAGGACAGTTCAGAGCGCACCGCCCAATCGGTGTATTTCTGGTGCAGCATCTCATGCACCACGAACCCGACGTAGCGTTGAACGTCAACGTCGAACAGCACCGCATCATCAGCCACATCAGCGAAGAACACATCGCCCGCCCGGTTTGTGCCTGCGGTCGGGATGTAGTTCACCCATTCGATGTCGTTGCAGCGTACACGCAACTCAGCGGCGACCTTGCGGGTCAACTCCTCGACCGCTTGTTTAAACTGATATCCAAAGTAGCGTTTCATGGTGTCCTCACAGGTTGTCAGCGAACAGGGTGGGGCTGATGCAGGCATCGAAGATGCCCATCAGGGTGGCGTGTGACTCGACAGGTTGACGGGCCACAACGGTGGAAGTCCACGCCTCACGCAGGGGCAGGACTCGGATCGCCCGGGCGAAGGCGATAGCAGAACGGATCGACGGTGCGTCCACAATGTCGGCAGACTTGACCTTGTGGCGGGCCACGGTGATCGCCTCATGGATCGCCTCAGCCAGCACCTTGGGGCAACCGCTGCGGCGGGTGATCGCGTCGATTTCGTGGTCGGCGGGCAGGTACTGGAACTCGACGACACGCGAGAACCGATCCACCAGGGCGCTGTTTTGCATGCGAGTGCCAGCATGCCGACCCGAGTCGTCACCATTGCCGAAGGTGTTGTCCGCGACAATGATCAGGACACCCTCAGCCCGGGTGTGGGTCAGGCCACCGAATGATACGCAGGCATTCGGCTCCAGAAACCCGTTCAGGGTAGCCAGTTCGCCGGGGTCGGCGTTGGTCACCTCATCGAGCAGCAGCACGGTCGAGGGCATGGCATAGGCCAGCAGGAAATCTTTAGGCTGGAACACGGTCTTGCCGTCCTCGATCCCGACCGCGCCGACGTACTCTTCAACCGTCGTGTGCTTGTGGAAGTTGATGCGTTTAAACGCTCGACCAGTGCGGGCTGCGAACTGACGGGCCGTCTCGCTCTTGCCTGTGCCCTTCTCGCCACCAAACCACAGGTTCTCTCCCGTGCGGTCGGACAGCAGCAGGTGCTTGAGGATGCCGTCCGTCCAGATGAAGTCCGGGTCAACCGCAGGAGCCTGGGGGTGATTCCACACATCGACCATCAGGGGCTGGCCCTTAACGTCGAACACATCGACACCGAACACCTCGAAACAGGACTTGCTGGCGACACGGTAGGCTGCGACTTGGTCGGCAATGAACTGCACCGCACCCTTGTCCTCGACCAGCTTGGCCCACTTGGAAAAGTGGTCACCGATCAGGGTGTCCACCGCCAGCTTGACCTCATGGTCGTCGACCTTCAGCCCGTCGATTTTCTCAGCGAGGGAGGCAAGTCGATCATGCGTCCGGTTTGCGAGGTCTGCGACATGGGTCACGCTGACCGCCACATCACCCGCCTTCTTGAGCGCGGACAGCGCGTCGGCCTGGGCCTTGGACGCAACCGATGCAGTGGCATCGACCTTGGCCCCGATCGCGGGGTCAATGGCGGCGGCGTTGGCGAACGTGCCAGCGGGCGCATTCATCACATCAGTGAGGCCGATGGACCCGTTCACGACCTGCTCCGCGAGCCAGCGGGCTGCGTCGGTCTTGGTGATGCCCTGGACGGGGTTGGTCTGATACTTGTTGTAAGCACCTGCCACTGTGCCAATGGGCAGGCGGGCGATTTGGATGGTTGTCTGTGCGAGGGTCATGGTCTGCTTTCTTAGGGTTGAGGGTCAGATGGAAAGGGTGTCGCCGCAGGGGCAGGTCGGCATGCCCTGCTCTGCCCATTTCTGGGTCAGGCGCACGGTGTACCCGCAGGACGGGCAGCATGCCTTGAGCAGGCGAGTTGTCTGCTTTTTGATCTGGCGGTCGGACTTCAATTCGGCGTGAGGGTAGTCGCCCAGGGACGCGATGATGTCGCCGTACACCACGACAAAGTCAGCGTCACCCTTGGTCGCCTTCCACGGCTGCTTGCCCGAGCCGCAGGCTTGCAGGTGCATAGCCTTGGCGATCTTCTGGAAGTTGACCCCATGATTGAAGGCCCCGGCGGTCGCATGGCAAAGCTCATGCACCAGCACCTCAAACACCGACACCGGGTCGGCTAACTTGGGGTGGATCAGGATTTCAAACGTGCCGTCTGCCGAAGCAGAGTTGATCCAACATTCACCGATAGCGCCAGAGCGCAGGGCGGTGGACGGGAATCCGCACGACACCCGGATGCGGGCGGGCAGGGGTTTGGAGTACAGGTCGAACAGTGAGCGCACCTCTTCAATGCCAGCGGTGAGCCACTCTTCACGGGTTGAGAATTGACGGGACATGTTGCACCTTTAAACGGGGGGACGCCCCGATAATATCAGGGCTGGATGACGGGTGATATTTACCCGACTAGGATGGAGGGATATCGACGGTGACTGAAAGCGCGTCGGGCCCGGATGGCCTCGCGGTACGCTTGCAGTACGTCATATCGCCAGATGTTGATTTGTCCGAGGGTCATACGGTGAGCCCTCCGATCACGACAACCAGCAGGTACAGGAGGCAGGTCAAGCCTGCGATAGTGCTCATTCGACCTTTCCCCCGGCGTACAGGGCCCCGCCCAGACTGACGGTGCAGTAGATGATGGCGGGGATCGGATCGATCAGGCCAAGCAGGCCACCGAGGCCCGCAATGGTGAAGGCCACAAGGGCCGCGAGTCCTGCGAGGGTCAGGAGCAGGTTGGGGATGAATTTTTCCATGATTTGCTTTCAGAAGGATCGGTCATCAGTGGGGGGGTTACCAGCCGAAATTAGCAGCGCACACCGGGCCGATGCCCCGTGCAATCGATGCCTCATCAGTCAGGGTACGGGCGCAGACGCTGCACTTGCCGTACTTCTTGCCGTAGGCAATGGCTGCGTTCAGGGGGTCATGTGCCACCCCGACAATCTCGCGTTCGACCTCGCCGCTCACGCTTGCGACGGTGAACAGGCGGGAGCCTGCCACCTTGCCAAGGTATGTCCCATCCGAGTGCTTGACGTAGATCGCGCCGGGGTTCTTGCCCGTGGCGGGCGCGGGGCTGAAGGTGAACTCACCCAGACGCAGCTTGGGGCGGGCGACACCCGCAGCCTGGGCCTTGGCGAAGGCGGTCTCAATCGGCTCGACCGACACCGTCGGGGCGTTGTCTGCCTTGACCTGGGCGATCTGGGCGCGGGCAATGGACGCATGGATGGCGGCGGTCTGCTTGTCGGTCAGTCGCCCCCATTTGCGAAGGTTGTCGAGCAGGGAGGCCGCGAAGGGGTTGTTGTCGCAGCGGTCGACCAACCATTCGAAGGCCACGGGGTTATCTTTGATCCACTGACCCGCACGGGAGGCGGCGACAGGGGCGGCGGCGCGGTCAGCGCGGGCGGCTTGCAGGTACTTCATGTTGGTTTGCATGGTTCGCTTTCGGGTAGTTGCACAAGACCCCCTCGCGGGGGTTTCGCCTATTGAAGGCTCATCAGTTGTACTGTTCGTGGGGCTCGCGGCACAGGCCGATCCCGATCAGATGGGAGGCTTGCCGACCGAACCAGCCTTGCAGTTTCCAAGCGAGGCCCGTGTCGATCAGGTGTTGCCACGCCTCGATCTGCTCCAGTTCGCTGGCCTCGGTCAGGCCCTCTGCAATGCTCACTGCGGTGAATGTGTCCATGTTTACGCTCCCATCAAAAGCTTTTTGAGGGCCGGGACAGTCCAGCCCGACAGGCGGGACAGTTCCGCGAGGGTGATATTGGTGGAGTCGAACAGGTCGACGATTTGCTGTTGGGTCATAGGGCCTCCGGGTTAAGTGCGGATCGCACTCCAATGCCCTCGGGGTGAGGGCATCAGGGTGAGGTCAGGCGAGGACTTCAGCGCAGGTCAGGCCGGTAGTGGCGCGGCAGATAACGTCGGGCCACTGGTCGACGGGTGCGTCACCGACAGCAGCGACAAGGGCGGCGCGATCGACCCTGGGGGTCAGGGCGGCGTAAATGATTTGCTGGTAGGCCAGCATGGCGCGGGTGTTGGCCTGCCAGTTATCGGAGGTCGGGTTCTTGATGAATTCCTTCTGCACTCGGGTCAGTTCCCGCTTGCAGGAAGAAACGATCAGGTCGAAGGCGGCGATATTGTTCATAGGTGCTTTCGGGTTGGTTGGGGGAATAGTGCGGACTGCACTCCAATAGCCCCGGCGGGGCTATCAGGCTGCGGTCAGGCGGCGGGGCGATGCCAGACCCCTGCGTACAGAGATTCGTTTTTGGTCAGGCATCCGACAAATTGCAGGGAGTCCGGGTTCTGGCTGAAAGCCGTGCCTACGGCGTGGGTCACTGCGTTGTCCGCGCCGTAGTCATAGCCGATCACGCGGGAGATGCCGTCATCCAGTCGGGTGACCTTGAATCGGCTAGGTTTGGTGTCGGTGGAAGACAGGTATTTGACTTTGTAGACGGTGATGTTCATGTTGACTCCGGGTTAAGTGCGACATGCACTCCAATGCCCAAAGGGCATCAGGCTGCAAGCAGCGTCTTCAATATGGAAGTGGTTTTTTCTCTACCGTCGCGGTGGACTGGTGCAGGGCGTTGCCCCTGCCTGACTTGCTCCCAAGCTTCCCTTGGGTTTCGCCTCAGACCGACCTTATCGCGGGCCGTTCGCTCCGAACTCCATCGGGGGGTCATGGGCTCATAGGGCCATGCACCTTGCCAGTGATATGAGGCGTTCGCAAACTCTCACGCTGGCATGGCTGCATTCTATGCACGTTTAAATCGACCTGTCAACAACCCTACAACTTAGTCGGGTATTGCCCAGAACGGGGGGTTGGTTTCGCCTTCTATTAGTGGATCAGGATGGCCTGAGGCAAGGGCCTAGGAGGCCCTGGAAGGGGTGGAAGCAGGGTAGGTATGGGTAGGGTCAGGATGGAAGCAGGGAGGCTGGTTTGCAATGAAAAGGTTCTAATAAGTTATCAACAGACCTGTGGACAAGTTGGAGTTATCCACAGGGGTCTGTGGATACTGCGGATAAGATTTGTAGTACGTTTTCATTGCAACATTGCTTTAAACGGGCGATCGGGGCAAGGGTGATACCAACCCCTGGATCGGGGGTTTCTGACACGAAACTGACGGTACTTGGGGAAAAGATGTGGACAACTTTTAGTTATTCACAGGCTGTGGATAACCTGCTAGGATGCGAACGGTGATGGTGATTTAAACAGTGCAAGGGGAATCTGATGATGATGCAAGACGGACAGGATCGGCGGGATGGTCGAACGTCGAAGGATGAGCTACTGCGGCGGTTGGATGAGGTGATGCTGGACGACGGTTTAAACGGTGATGATGCCGGGCCCGGTCTGAGCGAAGCGGAACGGATGGCACGTGACGCAGTACCTCCTAAGAGGAGAACAGACGGAGAACTACCAGGGACAGCAAGACAACGTCCGATGACAGCAAGCATGATGGAGTTCGCAAAGGGTCTGATAGAGGGAAAGACACAACTAGAAGCGTACAGAGAGGCATACCCAAACGCCAAGGCAAACGACAGGGTACTCAAGTCGAATGCATGGAAGCTGGCACAGGACGTACGCATTCAGAGGATGCTGCAAGAGCATTGGGGTCAGACGGTGGAAGCGCTCACGGATGATGCAGTGGCGGTGAAACGGTACGTCATCAAGTCGCTGCTTGATCTGAGCAAAGAAGCCAAGCAGGAGGGCAGCAAACTCAAGGCCCTAGAACTCATGGGCAAGACCGTCGGCATGTTCAAGCAAGCACCGCAAGAGGAGGACGATTCACTCTCAGCGGAGCAGTTGAAGCTGGAGCTATCGCGTCACCTCAAGCTGGTTGGCAACGTCAGGCGTATCAGCAAGGCGCAGATCATCGAGCCTGTAGTGATCGACAGTGTGAGCGCAGCGTCCGACGCAGTGTCAGTGCAACGTGAGGCAGGCGAAGCAGCGTAGCCGTTTACACGCGCAAGGGGGGATCGGTCATCAGGTGGCGCTAGGGCCGACCCCACCCGTCCCCCACCCCCCGACATGGCCGTTGGGGCCCCCTCCCCTGCCCTACGCTGTATTCCACTCATCCCATTTCCCCCGAAAAGACCCCCCCATGCAAACGTTCGCATCTCACCCCCACCCCCTATATATTTTTTGAAAAGATGCTTGCGAACGTTCTCATCTTCGTTTAAACTGCTGCCATGATTGATTACGCTTATCCCACGATGATGGCTGAGAATGCCTTGAAGAAGTTGCATGAGGCGATGCTCTCGGGCAATTTTGAGGAGGCTAAGTTTGAGGCGACCCGGTGCATTGTTGAATGTCGTCTGGCGTACCAGAGTATTGTTTTGATGGAGCAAGAGCGTGCCGGACAAGCATCAACTCGTTCTTGATTTCATCAGGGCGTACATCAAGATGTACGGGATGGCTCCGTCTTATCAGACGATAGCCTCTGGGGTGGGATTGAAGTCCAAGGCCAATATTCACCGGATCGTGCATAAATTGCAGGATGAGGGGTTGTTGGTGATTCGCCCGTATAAGTTCAATTCGATCAAATTGATTGACCGCAGTGCTCGTGAGGTTGCGGCTCTATGACCCTCCTGACCCGGCAGGAGATTGATGACTATGAGGCGATGATTCCTCTGGTCGGGCTGGATCAGAGAAAGAAGATTCAAAGGCTGTTGGACTTGGACAAGGCTGAGAGATGCCGTGAGTCCTTTGTGTTCTTTGTCTCCCAGATGTGGCCCGTGTTTATTTCGGGGAAACATCATCAGATCATGGCTGATGCCTTTGAAAGGGTGGCCCGGGGCGAGTTAAAGCGGTTGATCATCAACATGCCTCCCCGGCACACTAAGTCGGAGTTTGCCTCTTACCTTCTCCCGGCGTGGTTTCTGGGCATGTTCCCGGAGAAAAAGATCATCCAGACTGCTCACACCGCAGAATTGGCTGTTGGATTCGGGCGTAAGGTGAGGAACTTGGTCTCCTCTGCGGCCTACCAGAAGGTCTTTCAGACGGAACTTTCCTCGGATTCCAAGGCCGCAGGGCGGTGGAATACCTCTGCCGGGGGTGATTACTTTGCTATTGGTGTGGGTGGTGCTGTAACCGGTAAGGGCGCTGATCTTTTGATCATTGACGACCCCCATTCGGAGCAGGAGGCCAAGCAAAACAACCCGGCAGTCTATGACGGGGTGTATGAGTGGTACACCTCCGGGCCGCGTCAGCGTCTTCAGCCGGGCGGCTCCATCATTATTGTGATGACACGCTGGGCAAAGCGTGATTTGACCGGCCAAATCCTCAAAAACAGCGAAAAAGACGGGACAGATGAGTGGGAAGTCATCGAATTTCCCGCGATTTTGCCCTCTGGAACCCCTCTTTGGCCCGGATTTTGGAAGAAAGAGGAACTCGACGCCATCAAAGCCGAGATTCCTGCGTCCAAATGGAACGCCCAGTACCAGCAAAACCCCACATCCGAAGAAGGCGCCATCGTTAAACGCGAGCAATGGCGTATCTGGGAGACTGATACACCCCCGCAGTGCGAGTACATCATTCAATCTTGGGATACCGCCTTCGAAAAACACAACCGCGCAGACTACTCCGCCTGCACCACATGGGGTGTGTTTAAACATCCCGACTCCAAGGGCAACTACAAGAACAACATCATCCTTTTGGACGCATTTAAGGACCGGATGGAGTTCCCTGACCTCAAGGCCAAGGCCGTGGAGATGTACAAGGAGTGGAACCCGGACACCCTGATCGTGGAGAAGAAGGCCGCCGGGGCTCCTTTGATCTATGAACTAAGGCAAACCGGAATCCCGCTTTCGGAGTACACACCGAGCAAAGGACAGGATAAGATTGCGCGTGTAAACGCGATCTCAGACCTCTTTGCCTCTGGAGTGGTGTGGTGCCCAGACACCCGCTGGGCTGATGAACTCATGGAAGAAATGGCATCTTTCCCAAATGGCGACCACGATGACTTGGTCGACTCCTCCTCGCAGGCCCTTTTGAGGTTCCGGCAGGGCGGTTTTATCCCAATTGAGTCAGACGAACCCGAAGAGACGGTTTATTTCCGTGGTCGTCGTGACCGCTTCTACACAGTTTAAGGATTCACTATGGCGACCAGTTCGATGGACAAAGCCCTTTACCCCGCCCCTATGGGTCTGGGCGCTGAAGAAACCCCGATTGAGATTGAAATCGAAAACCCCGATTCGGTTTCGATTGGGATTGGCGACATGGAGATCGATTTCTCCCCGGCCCCGGAAGGCCCGGAAGATTTCAACGCCAACCTAGCAGACTACATGAGTGACTCGGACCTCGACTCCCTTGGGTCTGAGCTGGTCGCAGATTTTGAGAAAGACCTGCGCGATCGCAAAGAATGGGTCCAAACCTACATCGAAGGTCTCAAACTTCTGGGCCTGAAGTACGAGGAGCGTACTGAGCCTTGGAACGGCGCCTGCGGTGTGTTCCACCCCATGCTCACCGAGTCTGTGGTTCGCTTCCAAGCCGAAGGCATCACAGAGACGTTCCCGGCTGCTGGCCCCGTCAAGACGGTAATCATCGGCAAAGAGACGCCCGAGAAGAAAGAATCGGCCCAGCGTGTCCAAGAGGACATGAACTATCAGTTGACTGAGGTGATGACGGAGTACCGCCCGGAGCATGAAAAGATGCTCTGGAGCCTGCCGATTACCGGCTCCGCATTCAAGAAGGTGT
>Ga0315904_10008751_pt1 | contig 13339 bp, 15 predicted proteins | sample LakEriMetagenome_6_FD_203529 | JGI IMG/M metagenome (GOLD analysis project Ga0315904, IMG submission 203529) | Freshwater fungal communities from buoy surface, Lake Erie, Ohio, United States - Buoy 12 MA120 | ecosystem: Environmental > Aquatic > Freshwater > Lake | place: USA: Lake Erie, Ohio... | reverse complement strand
CATCAATGTCAGTTTTAACGAAAACATTTCTTCAAAAGTATCTTCATTCAAAATAACCAAACGGTTTTTTGTAAAAAGTTTTTTCTTTAATAATTGCCTTTTAAGACGCTTTTCAGACATGATTTTGTTTTGATTCACAAATATATAAATTTATGGTTGTTTTATGATTGATATGCTTTTTTGTTGTTATCTTTGCCTTATTAAATACTAAATATATGATATCATTAGTACTTTTTCTTGGAGAATTTGGTCCAACTGAAATTATACTTGTTTTAGCAGTTGTATTGTTACTTTTTGGCGGTAAAAAAATCCCTGAATTAATGAAAGGTCTTGGAAGTGGTGTAAGAGAATTTAAAAACGCTGCCAAAGACGATAAAGTTGCTGATAAAACAGAAGAAACTAATTAAAATTTAAAAAAATGACTGCATTAACAATATTTTTAGGAGAAGTAGGTCCAATGCAAATAATTCTTGTTTTGGCTATTATTTTACTTCTTTTTGGTGGTAAAAAAATCCCTGAATTAATGAAAGGATTGGGTAGTGGTGTAAAAGAGTTTAAAAACGCTGCTAAAGACGACCAAGCTGCTGATAAAAAAGAGGAAACTAAAGAGTAATTCTTTATTTTATCTATATTAAAATTCCAACTTTTAAATTTATAATAAACTTAAAAGTTGGAATTTTTTTTACTTTTTAAAGTATCATGGAAAGTTGAATTCGCTTTCGATCTTCATCAACTTCTACCACTTTTACTTGAACATGTTGATGTAATTTTACCACTTCATTTACATCGGAAACAAAACCTGCTTTGAGCTGAGAAATGTGTACCAATCCGCTTTCTTTGATTCCTATGTCTACAAAACAACCAAAATTGGTAATGTTATTTACTATACCGGGTAAAACCATTCCTGTTTTCACATCTTTTATGGTTTGAATTTTAGCATCAAATTCAAAAACTTTAGCTGATTTTCGTGGATCAATTCCAGGCTTTTCTAATTCCTTGATAATATCTTTTAAACCTAATAAACCTATTTCTGAGGTAATATATTTCTCAGGTTGTATTAATGCCGTTTTTTCTTTATTCGCTATTAATTCGTTAACGGAAATCTTCAAATCCTTGGCCATCTTCTCAACAATTTCATACGCCTCTGGATGGACCGCCGAATTATCCAACGGGTTTTTAGCATTTGGAATTCGGATAAAAGCTACGCCTTGTTGATAGGCTTTATCTCCCAATCGAGGTACTTTCTTAAGTTGCTTTCTATCTTCAAAAGGACCATTCTCTGAGCGATACTGTACAATATTTTCTGCTAGCTTCTCTCCTATTCCGCTCACATAACTCAGCAAATGTTTACTGGCTGTATTAATATTTACTCCAACAGAATTTACGCAACGAATCACGGTATTATCAAGCTCTTCTTTTAATTTATTTTGGTCCACATCGTGCTGGTACTGCCCTACTCCTATTGCTTTCGGGTCAATTTTTACCAATTCTGCCAAAGGGTCCGATAGCCTTCTCCCAATAGAAACTGAACCACGAACCGTAACATCATAATTTGGGAACTCATCTCTTGCTATTTTTGAAGCGGAATACACAGACGCTCCTGCTTCTGAAACAATAAAAACCTGAACCGGTTTGGCTTCGCCCTGTTCGCCTTTGGCTCGGGTGTCAAAAGCGATTTTCTTAATAAAAAATTCGGTTTCTCTGGATGCGGTTCCATTACCAATAGAAATCGCATCAATTTTATACGAATTGACCATAGAACGAATTTTCTTCATTGCCATTGCCTCTTCTTTCTGAGGCGCGTGCGGATAAATGGTTTCGTTATATAATAAATCTCCTTTTTCATCCAAACAAACCACTTTACAACCACTACGGAAACCTGGATCTATGGCTAAAATTCGTTTTTCACCTAAGGGTGGTGCTAACAATAATTGGCTCAAGTTGGTCGAAAAAACCTGAATGGAATTAGTATCCGCTTTTGCTTTGGCTTCTTGTAAACTTTCATTAGAAATAGCTGGATAAAGCAATCGTTTGTAACTGTCTTCAATGGCTAATTGCAAATGTGGTGTCGTATCGTTTTTCTTTTTAATAACTATTTCATCAATAATTTCAAGAGCTTCTGCAGGCTCAACTTCAATTTTTAATTTTACAAAACCTTCATTTTCAGCGCGAAGCATGGCTAATAATCGATGTGATGGCGCTTTTGTTAACGACTCTGACCAATCAAAATACTGATTGAATTTTTGTGCTGCTTCATCCTCTTTTTTTGATTTTACAACTTTTGTAGTGATGGTAGCTTTTCGCTGATAAAGCCTTCTCAATTGTTTACGAACATAAATATTCTCATTAATCCACTCCGCAATAATGTCTCGTGCGCCTTGCAGAGCTTCGTCTTCGTTGATTACATTTTTATTTAAATACCTTGAGGCAATAAAATCGATATCATCATTATTTTGAGCCATGATGATTTTGGCCAATGGCTCTAAACCATTTTCACGAGCAACATCTGCTTTCGTTTTTTTCTTTTTCTTAAAAGGCAAATAAAAATCTTCCAATTCTTGCAAATCGAAACTTTGTTGAATTTTTTGATTCAATTCAGGAGTAAGTAACTTTTGTTCATCTACCGATTTTAAAATAGCTTCCTTTCGTTTTACAATGGCTTCGTACTCTTTTTGAAGTTTGGCTATTTGTTCAATAACTACTTCATCAAGATTACCGATTTTGTCTTTTCGATAACGAGAAATGAAAGGAATGGTGCAATCTTCCTCTAATAATTGAATTGTATTTTGAATGTTTATAGCCGCTGTTTGAACAGTTTTAGAAATGAATTGTATGTTGGTCATAGTATGAATTAACGTTAATCCTAAACGATAGAGTCTTTGTAAACAAAAAATAGATTTTTATCTTTTACCTTGTTGTTGTGGTTATGAACCCTACACTATGGAAGATGAAATGAAATTGTATATTTTAAATCCTAAATCAACATATAAAAATCCAATAGGAATATTAAGAAAAAGTAAAAAAAGTGTGGTTAATATTGGTTTTCTAAACTCCCTATTATTACTAAAACTAATCAGAAGTTGAATGGTAAAAAATGTATTTACAAAGAATGCGCTTACCATAAAAAAAAGTGCAAAATATATAGTTCCATGAAAATGGGTAATATGATAAAGTAATAAAATAATGCTTCCTATAAGAAAAGTAAAAAACGCTACTCGCTTACTTATAAAAATTTGTTCTTTACAATCTTTAGAAAAAAAATTCATATTTAACAACTTATTTTATCCACTCTGTTTTGGTGTCTTCCACCTTCAAAAGCGGTATTTAGAAAAGTTTCTACTATTTCAACTGCTTGAGGAATGGAAGTAAATCGCGCCGGAATACTTATAATATTTGCATCATTATGCAATCGTGTTAAATAAGCAATTTCTTTGGTCCAACATAACCCAGCTCTCACTTTTGGATGTTTGTTCACCGTCATCGCAATTCCGTTTCCGCTGCCGCAAATAACAATCCCAAAATCTACTTTTCCTTCGGAAACATCGGATGCTACTGGATGTCCAAAATCAGGATAATCTACACTATCAGTTGAGTCGGTTCCATAATTTATGACTTCATATCCTTTTGACTCAAGCATGGATACAATGGCTTTTTTATAATCTGGTCCCGCGTGATCGTTGCCTATCGCTATTTTCATTTCAATTTTTTTTTTGATTGTTATGTTGCAAATTTACCAAAACTAATCTGTTTAAATTACTTCTCATAATGAAAACTAATCAATGTACTTCAACTCCTTCATTGTGAATTGAGTATATTTTTAATAAAACACAACTTGCTATAAATCAATTATTTAATTATGTAAAAAATACAAAAATTAACAATTGTTAATAGCTAAAACTAATTCCTTGATAATCAGTTAACTTTAAATTAACATAATTTGTTTATAAATTAATACAAATTTTTAGAACTATTTCTTGTTTGTATGCGATAAAATTGTAATCCAAAACCGAGCTTTAAAAACCTAATTTAGTTTGCTAATTTTTTATAAAAGTTATTAGCGCTAAAAAGAACGTTGTTAACAAAAAAAGCATAGTAAACTTATTTACAAAAACAGTAATTTTATAATTGTTAACAGTTGTTTATTGTTTTATAAAATGACTTCAAAATGAATGATTTATATTCTGAAAAAGCTGTTGATAATTCTTTATAAAAAAAGATAATTAAAAAAACACGATTTTAAAAACAAAGTTATTGCAACTATTAACACGCTATAATAACCATTATAAATTAATTTAAAATTCAATTTTCTTTTTATTGTTTTTAATAGATGTTGAAAACTTTGCTCTTTAAACAATATTTAAATTCGAATTATTCAATTCCTCTAAAATCAATTGTACCGTTTCAAAATCGTTAGGGTGTACTTTCAATTGAATACCTCCGTAAGCAAAACTAGCTAATGGATCAATGGAGATTAAATTTTCATTTTGAAAAAGATGAGGAATATTTTCATGCTCTAAAATAGATTTTAGCACCATAATTTCGTGTGTAAAATTGAATGTGGCCACAGTTATAAATTCAGTCATTACAATTGTTTTTATAAAGATACAAAAGTTATATTTTCAATAAATCTTAAAACTAATTACTATTTACTAATTACTATTCACTAATTTTAGACTTTTAAGAAAAGAATATATGAGTAATAGACCAAAAAAGTTTGGAAAAAAAGGAAAAACGTTCTCCGAAAAGATTTTAAAAATACTTTCTCAAAATGCCAATAAACCCTACAATTACAAACAAATAGCAGCTATTTTAGAGCTTGACGATACCAAAAGTAGGAATGAAATTATAAAAGATTTAAAAATATTAGCGGCTCAAAAAGTAATTATAGAAACCGAACCAGGTAAGTATCTAGTAAAAGCAATCAGTCAAGATTATTATGAAGGAACAATCGATATGACCAGCCGTCGTACTGCTTTCTTTATTTGTCCTGAACTGGAAGAAGATGTTTTTATTCCTACCAATAATTTAAATCGCGCTTTAGATAAAGATACTGTAAAAGTATACATCTACAACAGACGAAAAGGACGAAGACCAGAAGGTGAAGTCATTGAAATCATCGAAAGAGCTAAAACAGAATTTGTTGGAGTGATAGACATTCAAAAGAATTTTGCTTTCGTATCAACGGCTAATCCTAAAATGTATACTGATATTTTTATCCCAAAAGATAAGATAGGCGAAGCGCAACAAGGCGATGTAGTCATAGCAAAAATTGAAGATTGGCCAAAAAAAGCCGATAGTCCATTTGGTTCTATTATCAAAGTTTTAGGTAAACAAGGCGAACACAATACGGAAATTCATGCCATTTTAGCGGAATATGGATTGCCCTACGATTTTCCCATCGAAGTTGAAGTTTTTGCTCAAAAATTAGACACTTCAATTCAAGAAAGTGAAATTAAAAAGCGTCGTGACATGCGAGATACGTTGACTTTTACTATCGATCCAAAAGATGCAAAAGATTTTGATGACGCCCTCTCTTTCAAAAAATTAGATAATGGAAACTACGAAATTGGTGTTCATATTGCCGATGTTTCTCATTATTTACAAGAAGGAACTGTTCTGGATGATGAAGCGTATAAACGTGCCACTTCAGTATATTTGGTTGATAGAGTAGTACCAATGCTTCCTGAGGTTTTGTCTAATTTTGCGTGTTCTTTACGACCCAATGAAGAGAAATATACCTTCTCTGCTGTTTTTGAATTGAACGAAAAAGCGCAATTAATCAATCAATGGTTTGGAAGAACGGTTATTCATTCCAATCAACGTTTTTCTTACGAAGAAGCACAATATATTATTGAAAGTAACACTAAAAATTTAAATTCCGACAAAAAAGAGTTGCTTCTTGACGACACAACTAAAAATAATATTTCGTCGTCAAAAACCAAAGAAAATACAATTCCAGAGGAAATTTCCATTACAGGAAAAGCGTATCAAGTTCCTGATGATATTGTGGCTGCTACATTAAAAATGGATGAATTAGCTAAAATTCTTCGCAGACATCGAATGAGTGATGGAGCCATTTCTTTTGACAAAGTAGAAGTAAAATTCAATTTGAATGAAGAAGGCGAACCCGAAGGTGTTTATTTTAAAATATCCAAAGATGCTAATCATTTAATTGAAGAATTCATGCTCTTAGCCAATAAAAAAGTGGCTGAATTCATAGGAAAACAAAAGAAAACGTTTATTTACAGGATACACGATGAGCCTAATGAAGATAAATTATTCAATCTTCAAACGGTAATTTCTAAGTTTGGATACAGCATCAATTTGAAATCGAAAACAGAAATTTCTAAATCGTTAAACACTTTATTACAAGATGTTGTTGGTAAAAAAGAGCAAAATTTAATTGATACCTTAACCATTCGAAGTATGAGTAAAGCCAAATATTCTACTGAAAATATTGGTCATTATGGATTAGCTTTTGATTATTATTCCCATTTTACGTCACCAATTCGACGTTATCCTGATGTTATGGCACATCGATTATTACAACATTATTTAGACGGTGGAAAATCTGTTGATGCAGAATTGTATGAAGAAAAATGTGTCCATTCTTCTAACATGGAAGGTTTAGCAACCAATGCGGAACGAGACAGCGTGAAATACATGCAAATTAAATTCATGCAAGACCACAAAGATCAAGAGTTTTTAGGCGTAATTTCTGGAGTTACTGAATGGGGAATTTATGTCGAAATAGTAGAAAATAAGTGTGAAGGAATGTGTAGAATTCGCGAAATTAGAGACGATTATTACACCTTTGATGACAAACAATATGCTCTTGTAGGAGAAATTTCTAAAAGTATATTACAATTAGGCGATGAAGTTTACGTTAAAGTTAAAAATGCCGATTTGGTTAAGAAACAATTGGATTTTAATTTTATCAGAAAAAATGAATAAATAACATCATGCAAAAAGTAGTTGTAGTAGTAGTAGTATTTTTGAGTCAACTTGGTTTTTCTCAAAATAGTGTGACCAAAAAATTAGGCGATTTTACCAAAGTCACTTCCTTTGATCAAATCGATGTGTTATTAGTTCCATCCAATGAAAATAAAATTATTCTGAGTGGAGAAGGAGCAAATGAAGTCGAATTAGTCACTAAAAATGACGAGTTAAAAATCAGAATGCCGTTAACCAAATTGTTAAAAGGGGAATCTATTTCTGCCACAGTGTATTATAAAAATATTGATGCTGTAGAAGCCAATGAAGGTTCTAGAATTGCGAGCGAAGCAACATTTAACGCTATAAATTTTGATATAATTGCTAAAGAAGGTTCTGAAATCAAATTAAAATTAGACGTCGAAAGAGTTTCCATTAAAGCTTCTGACGGTTCTAAAATTGATGTGGAAGGAAATGCAACTAATCAAGAGGTTTTGGTTAATACAGGAGGTATGTATGAAGCCGAAAAACTAAGAAGTAAACTAGTAAGTATTACCGTAAATGCTGGAGGTGAAGCGGCTATTTTTGCTACTGATTTTGTCGATGCAAAGGTTAGGGCAGGAGGAGATATCGTAATTTTTGGTAAACCTAAACAGATAAACCAAAAAGTAATTGCCGGAGGAACAATTACAGAAAGTAAAGAATAATTTCTTATTTTTGATTTTATTCATACCTCAAAAACATGCTTCAAGATATTATATCAGGAATACCATTAGGAATTTTTTTAAGTTTCATGGTAGGTCCTGTTTTTTTTGTTTTGTTAGAAACCAGTGCGGTCAAAGGATTTAGAGCTGCTTTTGTTTTTGATTTAGGAGTGGTTCTAGCGGATATTTTTTTTATTGCTGTCGCGTATTTAGGAAGTTATCGATTAATTCAAAGTATAAAAGACAAACCTGCTCTTTTTATTTTTGGAGGAATTGTAATGCTTGTTTACGGAATCATTTCATTGTCTAAATTAAAAAAACAGCAAAAAGTAAAATTCGAATTAATTGACCAAGAAATTATCAAGAAAAATTATGGAAGCCTTTTTGCGAAAGGATTTTTTTTAAACTTTATCAATATTGGGGTATTGGGTTTTTGGCTAGCGGTAATTATATCCATAGGACCAAAACTACAATTAGAAACCTCTAGAATGATTGTGTTTTTCTCTTCTGTAATAGGATCGTATTTACTGGTAGATATTGGAAAAATAGTATTAGCCAAACAACTAAAACACAAAATGACACCTGCTAATATCCTTAAAATGAAAAAAGTCACCAGTATTTTACTCATTATTTTTGGCTGCATATTGATGTTTCAAGGCTGGTTTCCTTCCGACCAAAAACTAGCGAAAGAAGTGTTAGAGAAGATAGATTAAAAACAAAGAAAATGAAAAGATGGTTTTGTATTATTATTGTATTTCACTTTTCACTTTCAATCGTTGCCCAAAACGATACAATTATTTTAAAAAAATCTAAAATAGGAGTTGTTGCCGCTGATAAAATGAATATAGTTTATAGAGGAATTTTGAATCCTATTTCTATTTCTGTTCCTGGTGTAAAATCTTTTATAGCTTCTGGTTTAGGATTAAAAATAATTGAAGGAAAGTATTATATTTCTCCAGGTCAAGGACTTGAAACAATTATCAAATTAAATATTGTATTAAATGATAATTCTGAAATTATTGAAGAACATAAATTTAGGATTAAAGGTATAAGTTCTTCAATAGGACTTATTAATGGTTTAAATTGTTCCCGGTGTATTGTTGAAATGACTAAAGAGCAATTAAAACAAGCATGTATTTCTATAAAAAACGAAGATTTTTTGTTTGATTTTGGTTTTCAGGTAAAAAGTTTTGTAATCTATATTTCAAATAAAAAAAGTATAAAAGTACTTGGTGATAAAATTAATGATGAAGCATTTAATGAAATTAATAAGTTAAAAAAGGGTTCAGTTTTTACAATAGGAGAAATCAACTTTTTAAATAATTTGAATCTTTGTCTTACTCCAGTTATCCCAATCAAGGTTATTATTGTTGACAAAGAAATAAAAGTCAACTATTATGAAAGCAAGGAATTCATTAAAGACAGTCTTCATAATTTAAGAATCGAACGTAGATTACTCAAAAAACAGTCAAAGAAGAAATTAGATTTATGAAAGTATCTTTCTAAATTCGTTCTAAAAATTATATAAAAAAAGAGACATATTGCTGTATCTCATCTTGAGGCATCGTCCGGATTCGAATTATACCTTTAATTCATTTTTTCTAAAAATGATATAAAAAAAAGAGACACATTACTGTATCTCTTTTAGAGGCATCGTCCGGATTCGAACCGGAGTAGGAGCTTTTGCAGAGCCCAGCCTAGCCGCTCGGCCACGACGCCAATTATTTTAATGGTTTGCAAATATAGGAAACAATTCATAATTAGCAATTATCAATTGTTAATTATCAATTAATTTCTGTATTCTTCCAATTCTATCGTAACCGCTTCAACATCACCACCTATAGGCGGATTGAGTTTAGAAACCGCTAAATTTATTCTAGATATAGAAGGAATTTCTTTGAAAATTCTGGAGACAATTCTATGACCTACATGTTCCAATAAATGCGAACGAATGGCCATTTCTTCAACCACTATCGTGTTCAAAAGGACATAATCGACCGTATCTTTCAAATCGTCAGAAATACAGGATTTGCGCAGGTCGGTTTTTACTTCTAAGTTAACAGAATAATCCGATCCAATTTTTCCCTCTTCCAGTAAGCAACCGTGGTAAGAGAAGGTTCGAATATTTTTTAGTTTTATAACTCCCATAATTTTTTGTTCAAAGTTCAAAGTTTAAGGTTTAAAGTTGCACTAGTTAACTTTAAACCTTAAACTTTAAACCATTTTAACTAGCTTTTTTTATCTTTGCTAAAATTAAGCAAAAAATGTCAACCGAAGAGAAATCACTGAATTTTATTGAGCAAATTATAGAAGAAGATTTAAAAAATGGTTTGTCTCAGGACAAATTGCGTTTTCGTTTTCCTCCGGAACCTAATGGCTATTTACACATCGGTCATGCCAGTGCTATTTGTTTGAATTTTGGATTAGGAATAGACTATAAAGCCCCTGTTAATCTACGTTTTGACGATACCAATCCAGCAAAAGAAGAGCAAGAGTTCGTAGATGCTATAAAACGAGATGTTCAATGGTTGGGATTTGAGTGGTCGGAAGAGCGATATGCTTCCGATTATTTTCAGCAGTTGTATGACTGGACCGTTGATTTTATTAAACAAGGAAAAGCCTACGTAGACAGTCAAACTTCAGAAGAAATGGCGCAACAAAAAGGAACTCCATCTACTTTTGGAACCGATAGTCCATATAGAAATCGCTCTATTGAGGAGAATTTAGAACTCTTTGAACGAATGAAAAATGGAGAATTTCCTGAGGGCGCTCATATTTTACGTGCAAAAATTGACATGAAATCGACAAATATGTTGATGCGTGATCCCATCATGTACCGTATTTTACACAAACACCATCACAGAACAGGCGATGCATGGTGTATTTATCCGATGTATGATTGGGCACATGGAGAAAGTGATTATATAGAACAAATTTCTCATTCTTTCTGTACTTTGGAATTTTTGCCACATAGAGAGTTGTACGATTGGTTTTTAGATCAGATCTATGATGCTACTAAAGTTCGTCCAAAGCAACGAGAATTTGCACGTAGAAATTTAAGCCACACTGTTGTTAGTAAAAGAAAACTATTACAGTTGGTCAAAGAAAATCACGTAATAGGCTGGGATGATCCTAGAATGTCTACGATTTCTGGTTTAAGAAGAAGAGGGTATACACCGGCTTCAATACGCAATTTTGCAACAACAATTGGAATTGCTAAACGCGATAATTTAATAAACGTTTCCGTATTAGAATACTGTGTTCGTGAGGATTTAAATAAAATTGCACCTCGTGTAATGGCTGTTTTAGACCCAGTAAAAGTAGTTATTACTAATTATCCTGAAGGGAAAGAGGAATGGTTGGAAGCTGAAAACAATCCCGAAGAGGAACAGGTAACCTATAGAAAAGTCCCTTTTTCTAGAGAATTATACATTGAAAGAGAAGACTTTTTGGAAGAGGCTCCTGCTAAATTTTTCCGACTAAGTATAGGAAAAGAAGTGCGATTGAAAAATGCCTACATCATCAAAGGCGAAAGTGTGATTAAGGATGCTCAAGGAAACATTACAGAAATTCATGTGACTTATGATACAGATAGTTTAAGCGGAAGCGGGACAGAAGCCAGTCAACGTAAAGTATCAGGAACATTACATTGGGTGTCCATTCCTCATGCTATTGAAGCAGAAGTTAGGGTGTATGACAGGTTGTTTATAGACGAAGCTCCGGATAGTCATAAAGAGAAAGATTTCCTAGAATTTGTAAATCTAGAGTCACTTAAAGTGGTAAAAGGATTTGTAGAACCAAGTCTTAAGGAAGCTAAAAATGAAGATAAATTCCAGTTTCAACGTTTAGGATATTTTACGGTTGATAAAGACTCAACACCAGGTAAATTGGTTTTTAATAAAACAGTGGGATTGAAAGATGCCTGGGAGGAAAAAGGCAAAAAAGAAGAGAATATATTGATGGCTACCCAAAAGGAAATCAATAAATATGTAAAGGAAAAAGACGAAACTAATGCGATTGTAATTCTAGAGAATATTGTTTCCAACATCAAAAGCATTGATAATTTTAGTTTATTAGTACAAACAGTAACTAAGAACATCAAGAATGATAACAATTCATTATTGTTTTCTAATTTAATTTTGAATTCTTCCGATAATGTTTCAGCAAAAGATATCGAGAAAGAGTCCTTAATAAAATTGTATACGATGTCACTGAAAAGTCAATTGGCTTCCGTAAGAATTTTTGGTATTCAAAATTTAGTTAAGGATGTACATCATTTCAACGATTTTAAAACTCAATTGGCTGAATTAAAAAATTCTGAAAAAAATGAAAAAGTTTTAGCTTTGTTAGATTAATTAAAAATCTAAAAACAAACGATAGATTTTAAATATGAAAAGCGCTTTATTAAGCGCTTTTTCTGATAATTATAAATTCTTATCAAAAATATATAAAATATAGTTTTTACTAATTAAAATCGGCTTCTATAAATTGATTTTAAGACCACTTTATTAATTCTAACACAAGAAATACATTTATTATTTTTTATTACAACAAAAGGCTTTATTTTGATTTTTTTATCAAAAAAAGGATTCCTTTTAACATCTTATTAACAGCGTTTGGCTCTAGTATTTCGTAACTTTAATGTAGTATTAATTTAATAAGTAAAGTCATGTCAAACAACAACGGAAATGTATTAGTAGCTCTTTTAGCGGGAGTTGCAATTGGAGCAGGAATAGGAATTTTGTTTGCTCCCGATAAAGGTTCAAAAACCAGAGAAAAAATAAAAGATGGTTATGATGATGTTAAAGATAATTTGTTACACAAATTACAAAAAGCATCAAAAGGGATTAAAGATAAATTTTCACATGCTAAATACGATTTAGAAGAAACTTATGAAGATTTGGTTTCAAACATGAATCATAAAAGTGAAGATGTAATCTCATTTTTAGAAACTAAGTTAGCCGACTTAAAAGAACAAAATGCTAAACTTCAAAATTAATTGAAATTAAAAGTAGCATAAAACTTAAAAACAACTATTATGGCTTTTGAAGAATTGAAAGAGCATACAGAAGAAATACAAGACCAAGCTCAGGCTTTTTTTGAAACCAATTTAGCGTATTATAAATTATGGGGTTTTAAAGTGGCAATGAAATCCACTACCATGATTTTAAAATTTACCTTAATTGCGATTTGTTTGAGTATGGTCTTGTTGTTTAGTTCGGTTGCTGGAGCATTAGCCATAGGAAATTTTTTAGGTAGTTATCCATACGGTTTTATGATAGTAGGTGGCATTTATTTGGTTTTATCAGGTATTTTATTTCTTATAAAAGATAAAATTGTTGAAGGTCCAATTTTAGAGAAATTTTCAGAAATCTTTTTTAACGATTAAGGTATGGCAACTAAAAAATATTCTTCCTATGCTGAAATCGACAGTGAATTAGAAATCTTAAAGTTAGAGAAAGAAATTCATTATCGAAAAATGATGCAAAGTGTTCAGAGAACCAAAGAAAGTCTTACTCCGAGTGGCATTGTAAGTGATTTTATTAGTTCTTCAACTTCTGCGTTAAAAGGACCTTATGGGCCAATTCTTACCATGGTAGCACCTTTTGTTTTGAACAAAGTAGTTCCTTATATTAAGAAATGGATTTCTAAAAACATAAAAAAAGAGGTTTAACAACCTCTTTTTCTTTTTTAAACTTCTT
>Ga0315904_10008746_pt1 | contig 13342 bp, 15 predicted proteins | sample LakEriMetagenome_6_FD_203529 | JGI IMG/M metagenome (GOLD analysis project Ga0315904, IMG submission 203529) | Freshwater fungal communities from buoy surface, Lake Erie, Ohio, United States - Buoy 12 MA120 | ecosystem: Environmental > Aquatic > Freshwater > Lake | place: USA: Lake Erie, Ohio... | reverse complement strand
ACGCCATGGGCAGCGTGACATCAGTGCTGAGTTCGACCGGCGAGGTCCTGGAGCGCCGCAGTTACGATGCGTTCGGTCAAATGACATGCATGCTGCCCGATGGCACACCCGTCGCGACAAGCCCGACAGGCCTTAAGGTGGGTTTCCATGGGCAACTTATTGATGAGCTTACCGGCATGTACCAGATGGGCTATCGATGGTATTCTCCGGTGCTAGGACGATAGGTGAGCCGGGATCCGATTGGTCTTAAGGGGGGGCTGAATCTCTACGGTGCATATTCTAACAATCCCATTAGTCATTTGGATGTATTTGGTGAGCTAAGCTTTGAAAACTTCTCAAATTTCTGCGCTGGATGGGGTGACACATTATCAACTATTCCATTTACATCGTTTAGCTTTACCCGTGAATTTCGTGAGGCTCTCCCATCGATTTACGGCGAAAGTGGTGGCGTAGATAAAAAATCTACTTCGTACGAGGCGGGTGAATGGACAGGCGTGGCACATTCTTGCGCGTTTGCCTGCAAAGGTGCTAGCAATATAGCAGTTCGGCTTAAGCAAATGCCACCTCGAACACGTCTTTATGAATTGGGACAAAAAACGCTAACTGCCGAAAAGCACAATGCCTACAAGCACATTTCTGATCCGGTTGAGAGAGGAATTGCTATGATGAAAAACAGGGACCAAAGTTCACTTTCACTTGCAGGATTATTGACACAGTCATTTAAGACTGTGCGACAAGGTTTGACGCCAGAGGCCGCAGCGTCTCTTCCGGACATTTTTACTGTCCTTTACGGCTCAGCCCTTGCTGAAACAGGTTATAAAAACATAAATGAATCTCGCTGAACTTGTTGTGTGGTCTTCTGCTCTGCTAGCAGGATCCACGTTTTTATTCTTAACATATGGAAGAATTAACCTGATAATGCTAGTCATAGGAACAATCATATCCGGGGTTGTGGCTTTAGCAATTTGCTGCTATTTTTTGCGGCGCATTTATTTTCAAAAAATTCATTGCGAACAATGTCGTAGGGGAGATGATGACGAAATTCCTCCATCATAAAGTAAAATCGAAAACGCTGCCTGTTTAGATGAAGAGCGGCGCGCTGATGGTGTTCTAGGAACTAAAGGTGTTGCCAATGGACGTCTCTGTCCGATTGCAAAACGCCACCAGGATCGCGCAGCACGCCGAGCCTGCGCTCATGGCAGAAATCCACCCAGTAGTCCGCCGGGGCGTCGAAACGCTTCAGGTGCCCGATGAAGCCCTTGGCTCCCTCCCGTGACATCCAGAGCATGGTGGTGCCGTAGGGATATCGGTCCCCTGGCACCAGCAGGTCGGCGGTTTCTCTTCGCACCGAGAAAGGGTTTTCGGGCTTGCAGCAGAGGATGATGTCGACGGCTGGGGCCTGCGCCTTCGCGGCGTTAATCCGCCTCCAGAGCACATGTGGCTCGACGATGGGCGTGACGTCGTCTTCCATCACCAGCACGCCATCCTGGCCACACTGTTCGAGCAGCCGCTCGGCAGCTGCAATGTGCGACATGAGGCAGGCGATCTCGCCGGTGCTCAGCGGGCGTCCAATCCTTGAGACGACTCTAGGTCGTGGGATGGCGCCCGAGTCGATGTCGCGCATGTCCACGGCATCATGGAATGGGAATGGGAAATCCCTGGGTAGAAAACGGGACCATCTCGCCACCATGGCCTCCCTGCGCTCCACGGCCCTGGTAAGGCTAATACAGAGGGTGGGTATGCATTCGGCGAGATGGCGCCACTCAGGCGCCGGTGGCCTGCCTCGGAAGCTCATCCCGGCCCAAGGTTGCCCGTAATGTCCGAGACACCGCCCAGCTGGTCGAAGATGGTCGTCCGAGGGGCGTAATAGAGCCCCTTGGGCATCTGGCGCTGCATGAAGAGATCCCATTCGCTGCTGCAGGCCCGCAGACCCGGGATGATCGCCCTGGCGTGCTTGGTCGACATCCAGAAGGCGGTGCAACGCCGGGCTCCCATGATCCGCCTTAGGCATGTGCCCTCGAGGTCGTGTGACGGGGCGTTGACTGCAAGGCAGTCCAGCCAAAGCGCGTCGGCATCGGCCGGCAAGTCCGCGAAGGCTAGAAGGAAGAGGTCGGGGTCCTTGAGCAAGAAGTCATCCTCCAGCACGATGAAGCCGGGTGCGCCGCGCGGGTCGGCCTCGGCGAGCTCCACACCTCGTTCCAAGGCAGCCAGGCCGGCCAGGCGGCAGCCAAGCGCGGCCGGTATGTAGCGGTTGCGGAAATTGGCGATGGAACCGTAGGCCTCCATGCCATTGATCGATTGCCAGGATATGCTCGCGGGGTCCACCAGCACCCCGGGCGACCAGATGACCTCATGGCTGAATTCCGCGGCTCGAGCCAGCGCCGGTTGCTTCCTGAGGGAGCCTGGCAGGGAGATGACCAAGGTGTGGCTGTATTGCCAAGGCAGGTTCGGCCAACGAGGCTTTGTCAGGCCGGCGGGCCTCGCTGGGAGCCATCGCCTGCCCTTGTCGCCCTCGAGGACGGCTGAGCTGACGTATCCGGCATCCGTCGCCTCGAATTCCTCGGTGCCCCATTGCTTCCAGTCCAACCTCAGCTTGCCTGCCTCGGGCTCGGACCAACGTCCCATGCAGCCGGAGGATTTACGCGCGAAGTTGCCCGAAGACAGCAGCAAGAGGTCGTCGCGCCAGTGCCTGTGCTCCGCGCGGACCACCCGGAGGGCGCTGTCGGTCATCAGCTCGTGTATGATCCGGAGATGCGATGGGTCGCACCAGTGGCATGACGCCAACTGGTTGTCAGCCGAGGGTAATCTCGACCGATCCTTGCAGAGCGCGGGCGATGACACCATCCGGGCACCCAGACGAGCCGCCTGAAGTCCAATTAGGATGTCCTCTGGGCCTACGTCCCGGGATTCCTTGTCCGCGACTATCTTGGCAGCCGTTTCGGCGGATAGGAAATACCCAGCGCCTCCGCTCGGGCTGCCCCGATTGTCCAGGCTGACGTCCCCGATGAGGCCAGCGTCCGCCCTCGTGATGATGGCCTGGAGCCTGTCGAGTGCCACATAGGTGTCGTCATCGCATTTGAAGATCCAATCGCAGTCGTAGGTGCTCAGGATGCTGGCAAAAGCTGCCCTGACCTTCTGGGGCAGGTAATCATAGCTGTCATCTGCGTCCACGACCAGCACATCGCTCTCCCCGGAGACGTCTGCGCCGCGCCCGACGAAGAACACGCACTTCATGCCGGCTGCCGGCCTCGAGAGCCAGGTTTGCCGGACTGCTTCGCGCCGTTCGCGGTTCTTGCCACAGCTGCAGATTACCACAACAATGGGCACGCGTTCACGCGATGTGTAGACGTGAGCTTGGCTACCGGGCGAGAGGCCTCCTGTAGTCGTCGCTAACCTGCCGCCTCTGGCAATTGGCTTCGGCCGCATCATGGCGTTTAGGGTGCCGTTACAATGGTGCTTTACAGTAAAATAGTGAGCGGACTGCTCTGGTGCGTGGCAGGAGGGCCGACAGATAGCTTTGTTCAAAAGTTGTAAAAGCAAGGTCTACGTTGACACCGCGAGCGGGGCAAAGATGATGCCATGTATGGCCCGAGTCCTGAGATATGTCACGACGGACGCCATGGGCAGCGTGACGTCGGTGCTGAGCTCGACCGGCGAGGTCCTGGAGCGCCGCAGCTACGATGTGTTCGGTCAAGTGACTTACATGCTGCCCGATGGCACACCCGTCGCGACAAGCCCGACGGGCCTGAAGGTGGGCTTCCACGGGCAGCTGATGGATCAGCTCACCAGGATGTACCAGATGGGCTACCGGTGGTATTCTCCGCTGCTGGGACGATGGGCGAGCCGGGATCCGATCGGGCTGGAGGGCGGGGTTAACCCAAACACCTTCTGTCGAAATATTCCAACCGATGCACATGACACTTTCGGCTTAATCATTGATATTGGTCAGTCAGGGATTTCTGTTGGGAAACCTAACCCTGCAGTTTATGGACTTGGTGAATTGGCCGCAGTGCCAGACTTCGTGGCGCTGGAAGCTACCCCGCAAAAGAAGTCCATCTCTGAATTCATAAACGGCAGTGGAGCGAAGCAGGCAATCGACGCTCTGTGCAAACGGTGCGACAGGGACAAGATCCCGCGTCAGAACTTCCACATTGCCATCGTAACTGGGCACGGAAGTCCCGGACCTGACCAACCAGGCATCGTCGAGTTTCGGAAGGGCAGGCTTCTGCCAGGGCGACCACCGTTTACTGCCCCAGATGGCACGCATATCCCGTTGGACTGGCATGTGATTCGGCCAGCCGATGTAGCCAACAAGGTTAAGATACGGACAGAAGAGTTTAGCCACCACACCAGCGCGGTACTTCTCCTATCGTGCTACGGGGCTACTGGAACGGCGCAAGCCATCGCCAACCGTCTACAGATACCCGTTGTAGCGACCAGTGACATAGTATGGGCAAGGAATGATTCTCGGAACGGCGCCGTGTGGCTCTCGCCGGTAAGACGCGTTCTTGCAGGAGAGACATACGCCCCATATTCGCTCGAAGCGGATCGCGAGACCCAGGTTCGATCAGACAAAACCTCCTCTACCTGGGTTGTAATCATGCCGGCGAGCCGTCCGCGCTGAACTCGATGTCTAAATGCGTCACAGCGGCAATCTGCTTCGGGCTTGGATTGCTTGGCGGCATTCTTTGCCATTTCCCAACCTCAAACACAAAGGGCGTCTCGCGAGCCAGCCTAGAGCTTTCCGCAATCAAAATTGACCGAGCAAATCTGGCGCAAGGCGACCTAGCCACCCTGCGAAAGGCTCTCGACAGGATAACCATCTTTGAAGGTCTCGCCCCGAACGAAAACGAAGGGGCGTATTTCCTCGAAGAAATATCGAGCGCCGTCCGACGACTGCCTGTGCAGAAGGAAGGATGGTCGGGGCAACCACTCACGCCAGAGGTCGAGCTCGACCTACGATTGCTCCAGTCGGGCCTCATGCCGATGGGGGGACTTCTACGCTCCGAGCTTAAACCCAGCTGCGCTGCCACCTATTGGGCGCTCGAGGCAGCGGCGCGCTTCACAGACTCCGCAAACTCGCCCTTGATCGCGATTGCTAGCAAGGACCTGCCCTTCCTCGCTGGCAACCCCGACCAGCTGCCGTTTTCAACTGCAGCCCGGCGCGAGCATCTCCAACTGGCTGCACGGTTGGCAGCAGGCCATGACTGCGAGTCATGTCGAAACAGGATTCGACGCTTCATCCGGCAACACTCAACCTACAACGCCTGCAAGTACTCCGCGCAGCTGGAACGCGCAATGCGGGAGGAGGAGCCCAATCGATGAGGACAGGATTGATCGCGCTGGTTCTTGGCTATCTTTGTGGCTGGTTATTGATACCACAGAAGAACTACACCCTCTCCTACCCGTTCAATGCCGGAGCCAACCCGCTATGGACGGCGCCGGTGTCGCTAAGGCTTGTTTCCCAGGAAAGACGATCGCTGCTCCACAGGCAGACCTCGCTAGAGGGATACGATCGAGCGCTTGCCTGGGACTCTTACGACATCGCACTCAAGATTATGGATGTGCGCCTCAATGCATCCACGTCGAAGGCCGGCTTGGTGCGTCAACACCTGTCTGACGGATACTACTCTACGTGGGCGAAGGTCACTTGCCTGCGGTCGCTACAGTGTTTTTACCAAAACCCGACCCCACCTGCCAGCGTTGACCCAGGGCTCTATGCGGCACGAAGGGCAAATGTACTTCGCCTACGGGAGCTCATGGTGGTGGACGGCGGCTCAAGCGACTGGAAAAAGAATGCCCGAGACGGCGCACGCGTTGATTGGACAGACATGGTCAATGTAAGCTACGAGCACGAGGCGTCGATTGCCGGACATCACCTAATGATGGTTCTGAAGCGCAACTGGCATGACGAAGACCTGTCGATGCCACTTCAATCAACGCCTTACCGTCACCAATTGCTTAGCAGAATTGTGAACCTAGCTACGGTTTCCCAGGACGCCTTACTTGCCGAAGAGCTACGGGACTATCGACTATATTATCCCGGTAAGGCCCCTGATGCAGATTGGGATGAGCTGCTGGCAAGGCTCAGCAAGACACACGACCGCAAGTCCAAGTGATTACACTCAGCAAGCGCGACGTGCCAGACTATCGCCACTCGGAATCACATTGTCGGACACAGGCTTCGGCCGAGACCTGGGCCGGCATCTTCGCCGAGCCCTCTCGCATGCCCGAATGATTATAGAATCCCACGTGCTCCAACCTGTTGACAGCATCCAACCCCCGGAGACAATCCCCCTACCCCACCCCCATGGCCCGAGTCCTTAGATATGTGACGACCGACGCCATGGGCAGCGTGACGTCGGTGCTGAGCTCGACCGGCGAGGTCCTGGAGCGGCGCAGCTACGATGCGTTCGGTCAAATGACATGCATGCTGCCCGATGGCACACCCGTCGCGACAAGCCCGACGGGCCTGAAGGTCGGCTTCCACGGGCAGCTGATGGATCAGCTCACCGGGATGTACCAGATGGGCTACCGGTGGTATTCACCGGTGCTGGGACGCTGGGCGAGCCGGGATCCGATTGGGCTGGAGGGAGGGGTGAATGTGTACAGAGCGTTTCGGAACGATTCAACCGGCTGGAAAGACCCTTGGGGAAAGTTGGATGCCAGGGCCATCGTTGTAATGTCGTTTGATGGCAGAGGACTTCCTAAATGCCGGCTCACCATCACAGCCGATGATTGCCATGAAATGGAAGATTATGCTGCGTCATCTACCGGCGCATACCTCTCGATATATAGCATGCGCCAAGGCAACAAAGTCGGGGGCGGATTTCTCGATTACAGCTTTGATGCAGGCTTTTATGCGAGAATTGACTGTGGCCACGGGGGGCCTGGCGATGTCCCTGTCTATCCCTTGAATGCCTATTCAGGCGCAGCCATTGATGCGCCCTACGGACGTGGCGCCTCCTACGGCATGACAGTAAACTACAATAAGCATATTGGGCTAACTGTTCTTGGCACAACATCAGCCTACTGGGATGGTTGGTATGCCTATTATGGAAATGACGCCAACATGGCTCCGTCATTTGTACCCCAAAGCCTAACCAGCGACAAGTCATGGACAGGGACAGGAGGAGTTGGCTTTAGCGATGGAATTAGGAAGTTTGAGATTTCGTACATGGCCTTCACGGCTATGCCACAGGGTCACGATTCCAACAGGCCGTTTGGCGACTCACCTGCAGGCTATTACCTCTCAAATGAGAGCCTAAATCGAAATGGCTGGCTGCTCAGCGCCGGGGGCATGGGTGATAGCGTTGGTGTTTATATTCCGGCAGCAAACTGGAGCAACCTGCAACAAGCCCTGCATGACCGGCTTTGGCTTAATCCAGATGGGTCGATTAAGGCTCAAAATCCGGCGGATCCGCTGCCTTATAGGTTTCATTTTCCGAGTGACCCGGGATGGGAATGGTTCATCAGACATCGCCATGACCACAAGCGCTAAGATAGCTTCATTCAGCGCGATCTTGGTTTACTCGCTTGTTTTGTCCGGCTGTTGGGTAGGTGAGGAAATCGCCTTCAGTAGACCCACCCCCGGCCATCCGAATATACCGAAGGACATCAGCCTGCTCAGGAAAGATTTGGACCACAAGCCTCCTCCGCCCGACATCGTCGGGGAGACCGGCACAGTCTGGAGGATGGACATGACAAACCCTCGCGATGGCGAGCGGCGCGTTCACTGGCTGATTCTTTATCCTGACGGAAAATGCCTGACCAGCCTGCGAGAGGAGAGATGGCGAGGGACATTCGAAACCTGGCTGGACGAAATTGCCGACGAGGAGAGCATCCGGGTACGGAATGCCTGGATGCTTGATACAAAACGCGCTGAGTCGGCCCGCAGGATTGAGATTCTCAACTCAGGAAACACTGGGCGCTTGCGAGCGGAATACGAATCGGAGCGCGATCTATTCGTGGCGCCCAAGCTGGGCAGATTCTCGGCAACCGGGGACACAATCCGCATCAATCTTTTCGAGCTGAATCCGATGCAGGGTGTCGGCTTGGTAAATTACGACACAGCCGCCGTCTCTCGAATCACCTTTGTGAAACAAGGCGATTGTTGGAAGATTAGCGTCGATGAGACCAAAACCATTTGGTGGTCGCCCTACGACTTAACCGGGAAACTTTTCCGACAAGACCATGCCACCGTGTACTCGACAAGGGGCATCGACGTCACCCTTCGCAAGGTGGATGGATTCAAGCCCGCGGCGCTCCCCGAGGACTGGAATTGGTGATGTTATCACGAACCCCAGCGTCGCTGCTCGGAGCTACGAATGGGGCGAGCAACTGGGTCAGGCCGTTACTCACCCACGTGTCACCAGCAGCGCCGACTTTCCCCGGTCTTGGCAGCAGGTGCGCCTGTTGACGGCCTGACCCCTCGTCCTCCGTCACTTAAAATTCATCAAGCAGGCCAGTTGAGATAGAAGCTGTTTCGCCATGCCAACCCAGGTTCATCTGCGAATAATTGGCCGTAACGCCTCGGCCGAGACCTGGGCCGACATCTTCGCCAGCTCTCGCGCATGCCCGAGTGATCCTTTCGGGATTATAGCCACGGCCTGTTGACAGCATCCAAACCCCGGAGACAATCCCCTCACCCCACCCCATGGCCCGAGTCCTAAGATATGTCACGACCGACGCCATGGGCAGCGTGACGTCGGTGCTGAGCTCGACCGGCGAGGTCCTGGAGCGCCGCAGCTACGATGCGTTCGGTCAAATGACCTGCACGCTACCTGATGGCACACCCGTCGCGACAAGCCCGACAGGCCTTAAGGTGGGCTTCCATGGGCAACTTATTGATGAGCTCACTGGGATGTACCAGATGGGCTACCGGTGGTATTCGCCGGTGCTAGGACGATGGGTGAGCCGGGATCCGATCGGACTGGAGGGCGGGGTGAATGTTTATGGTGCCTTCGACAACAACCCGATTACTCGAACCGACCCATGGGGAAAGGAGGTTTACGTATTCACAAACGACGGGAGAATCGAAAGGGCTAACAGTTCAAGGGATTTGCTTCATCTTCTTCTCAATACTAAAGACGGAAGTATCATCAGGCTAGAAATATCGGGTCATGGAACCGAAAGAACGCAGACACTAGATCCTAACAATGACTCTAGCATCGAACGTTTATTCATCGCTGCCCACTCAGGCCCAGCATCAGGCTCGAACAACATAGGACTTTACCTAGGGGGTGCTGGTTTTAAGCCCGAGGATTGTGAACGCATAAAAGTCAACAAGTGTTTCGACGGGTCGATGGACGTTGAGATCAGCTCGTTGCTGATTAACAAGATGGCAGAAGGCTCTAGAATCTATCTCTTTGGATGCAGAGTCGGCGGACACTATAAGTCATGCGAACTGCATGAATGCCAAAAGAAATCGCCCGTATCCATTGCCGAAATCGTTAGCCTCAAAGCCCCCAAGAGCGATATTTATGCATCCTCTACCGCAACAGTTCATATGCGAAATATGATCATGTTCTATTCCAATGAAATCAGATGGAGTCACATAAGCCTTTTTAGGAACGGGACAATAATTGAACATGACACGCATCAATCAACTTATGACCTTGGGGAGAGATGACTCGTCTCGGCTCCATCGCAAACTCAATGCTGTGGCTATTATGCATTGCGGGCATTCATGGTCTCTACGCATTTCCCCATGTGATATCACCCGTGGTAGATCCAGATACAGGTGTGTTTAGCTCGAAAGTCTTCGCGAACCATGCGCTAGCAAATGCGGCTCTCGTTTCAGATTGGGTGGGAATTCTTTTCGCGTTCTGGCAATTGAGGCCCTCCGAAAGGCAACGGGACATTCGCAAGTTGAGCCTCGCCTTCACGTTACTAGGCATTGCGCTCTGCCTGGTAGGCCACTTTCTCACTTCAAACTCACTACTTGAAGCGCTTGATAACTTTGTTCACTCAGGTCTGTTTTGAAATCTCCCCGATAAATCAACCTTCGGTATATTCCCTGGCCGGGGACGGTTTGTGGAGCCAACCACAAGGTTACATCTTGGTCTCGAACGGGTCGAGCAACGGGGTCAGGCATTTACGCACTTCACGTGATACCAGAAACGCAGACTTTACCCGGTCTTGGCAACAGGTGCGCCTGGTGACGGCCCGACCCCTCGTCCTCCGAGCAAGGCTCCGGTCTGCTCGCGGTCTTGTCGAAACTAGGCTCAGCTGGACCAACCCAGGTGTATATCCCCCCGACTCCTTATTAAATCTAAGTGCGTTTCGCTTTAATAACGGCCAAGCTGATTAAAGCGGTCCGGGACCCTGACTTCGTCACCACCCGTGCGTTATTGAGCCTGAGCGAAATACCAAGCACGCGGACGGCATAACCGCGCCGGGACCCTTCAACCGGCCCATCGAGGATCCGCCCCTGCCCTGCCAGATGAGCAACCGGGTCGGGCTCCAGGATGGAATCGTGGACTCGGCGGCGGTCGGACATGCGCACCAAACTACGGACAATCGTGTTTTGGTAAAGCGGCAGGGACGCGGTAGGACGAAATCGCCCACCTGGCTTTAAATTAGTCAGACCTTGACTTTAAATTAGTCAGGTCGAGTCTTTAAATAAGTCAGCCTATGATTCTCTCCCGCCCCATCGAGAAACGGATACGCCGGGACCTGCGCGACACCCGCGTCGTCCTCCGGCGCGCCGGGGCCGACCTCATCCTGACCTACTTCGCCGAGGCCTTCGCGCGGGACACGGTCCGGGACTGACCCGGGCCGGCCGACTCAGAGGAAAAGCGGCCGGATGTGCCGCTCGAGCAGGTTGGCGGTGACATTGCGCGAGCAGGATTCGCGGCAGGCCTTGAGCTGCTCGAGGTAGCGCGGGCCCATCTTGGCGGCGACCTTGAAGCCGACGTGGATGAGCTGGCGGATGTCGGGGTTGTAGAGGGGATTCCGCTGGTCGTGACGCAGGGCGCCGACGAATTGCTCGCTGGTCCAGCCGTTAACGACCGCCGCGGTGGGAAGCCTCGCGCGGTCGATGTCGATGACGGTCGCGTAGGGCTGGCAGAGCTCATCCATGTGCGAGAGGGCTTCGGCGTAAATTTCCCTGGCGAGCGCGAGGCCGGCGCCGCCGGCCTCGGCGAGACCGATGACTTCCTCGAGCCAGGTCGTGCCCGCGGTCTTCACGTGCACGCCGGCGCCGTGCTTGGCGAGGGCGCGACGGATGGCTGGGTAGATGGAGAACTTGTCGCTGCCGCTGTGGACGGAGAGCTTGAGGTTCGCCGGCAGGCCGTACCGCCCAACCGCATGGGCGATGACGCAGAGGTCGTCGTTGAACTCGCGCTCGAACCGGGCGAGGTCGCCGACGTAGTCGACGCCCTTGTTGAAACGACCGGTGAACTTCGGGGCGATGGTCTGGATTGGCACGCCCTCGTCGGCGATGGCCGCGAGGATGACCAGCAGCTCGGGCGGGGTCTGGGGGCTGTCGGTCTCGTCCATCGAGATCTCGGGTACGAAGCGGCCGACACCCTTCGCGGCGGCGATGTGGCGGTGGACCTTGCCGGCCTCCTGGACGGCCAGGAGGAACTTGGCGGCCGTGCGCTCGACGTCGGCGCGGGTCGTGGTGAGCGGACGGTCGATGCCGGCGAGGGTGATCGTGCCGACGAGCTCGGGGTGACGGTCGACGAAGGCCTTGACTGCGGCGGGGTCGGCCGGCTGGGCGATGAAGTCGGCGACGTCGATGGTGAAGAAGTCGGAGACGCCGACGAAACGGTCGACGGTCTTCAGGCCGATATGGTCGGCGTCGACGAAGTAAGGGGTTTTCCAGCCGAGGGCCCTCACGGCGGCGTCGGCCGCGGCGCGGGTGCTGGTCGGCTCGGAGCCGATGATGTTGTGCTCGCGGTTGGACTTGTTCCAGACCGGGACGATCTCGACCCCGAGGGTCTTCGCCGCGAGGCAGGCGGCGAGCTGGGCCTCGGCCTCGTGGGCGAAGCGGTCGCCGACACCCAGGGAGAACTTGCCGAGAACCAGGGGGGGCGGGGACATGGGATAAGGGCGGTCTAGGGGGCGGCTTGCCCGCCTGGCAACACCCGACTGCTCGCGTTCACGCCGTCAGCGCTGGTGGCGGACGTCCTCGCCGCTGAGGAGGAAGATGACCTGCTCGGCGATGTTCTTGGCGTGGTCGCCGATGCGCTCGTAGGCCTTGGAGATGAAGATGAGCTCGACGTGCGAGGGGGAGATGCGGGCGGTGTCGCCGGTCTTCCCGAGAAGGGCGACGTAGTTCTCCTTGTTGAGGCGGTCGATCTCCTTGTCGGCCTCGAGGATGCCCTTGGCCTTGGCGAGGTCGCCCTCGATGAAGCTGTCCATGGCGGCGCGGAGGGCGGCGGCGGCGAGCCGGCCTTCCTCGGGGACCATGAGGAGGTCCTTGAGGGGGCCTCGGCCGGAGATGGTGAGGGAGCGGCGGGCGATGCCCGAGGCCTCGTCGGCGATGCGCTCGATGTCGTGGCAGATGTCGCGGGCGCCGAGAAGGAGGCGCACGTCGCCGCCCATGGGTCCGAAGAGGGTGAGGTAGCGCATGATCTCGCGGTCGACGCGCTTCTCGAGGTCGTCCACCCCGTCGTCCATCCCGCGGACCTGGAGGGCGAGCTTATCGTCGCCCTCCTCGAGGGCCTTGAGGGAGAGGCGGCTCATGTCGAGCGCGCGCTCGCCCATCAGGACGAGGTCGTCGCGGAGTTGGCGGAGCTCTTCGTGGAAGTAGCGTTGCATCGTGGAAATGGGTAATGGGGGGCCGGGGGAACAGGAATCAGCCGAAGCGGCCGGAGATGTAGGCCTCGGTCTGGGCCTGGCCGGGGTTCATGAAGATCTTCTCGGTGCGGTCGGATTCGACGAGCTTGCCGAGGTAGAAGAAGGCGGTGCGGTCGGAGACGCGGGCGGCCTGCTGCATGGAGTGGGTGACGATGACGATGGTGAACTGGGCCTTGAGCTCGTGGATGAGCTCCTCGATCTTGCCGGTGGCGATGGGGTCGAGGGCCGAGCAGGGCTCGTCCATGAGGAGGATCTCGGGCTGGTTGGCGATGGCGCGCGCGATGCAGAGTCGCTGCATCTGGCCGCCGGAGAGGCCGAGGGCGCTGTCCTGGAGGCGGTCCTTGGCCTCGTCCCAGAGGGCGGCGCGGCGGAGGGACGACTCGCAGGTCTCGTCGAGGACGTCGCGGTCGGAGACCCCGGCGACGCGGAGGGAGTAGACGACGTTCTCGTAGATGGACTTGGGGAAGGGGTTGGACTTCTGGAAGACCATGCCGACGCGGCGGCGGAGGGAGATGACCTCGACGGTCGGGTCGTA
>Ga0315904_10008745_pt1 | contig 13342 bp, 2 predicted proteins | sample LakEriMetagenome_6_FD_203529 | JGI IMG/M metagenome (GOLD analysis project Ga0315904, IMG submission 203529) | Freshwater fungal communities from buoy surface, Lake Erie, Ohio, United States - Buoy 12 MA120 | ecosystem: Environmental > Aquatic > Freshwater > Lake | place: USA: Lake Erie, Ohio... | reverse complement strand
TTGCTTTTTTATATCGGCAACAGATCTTTCTGCCGCTCTTCTTACTTGACCAAACCAAACAGCTTTAGACTCAAGCTCACTGATATCCTTTATTTGCTTGTGTTGACGAAGCATGGAGTATATCTGAGCTATCATTCTTGACTTCAGAGACATAATATCTCCACCACCATCTTCTATCTCTTTTATCTTGGCTAGTATTTCCTCTGTATTCTGTGCGTGCATAGCATCAGCCATAGCATATCCAGAAACGATTCCACTAAGACCGAGAATAGATCTGATCTTTGTCATCTTTGCGCGACTAACACCAGCAAATAAAAGCCTGTGGAATGACTCTATACTATCAAACATAGATGAGTTTCTCAACTTGCTAGAAGACCTTGCCTTAACACCATCCTTAAGAAGATTTTCTACTTGTGTTATCCCATCAAGCTTTGCAGACAACGCAGCCTCAAGCTGTCCAAGCCCGTATTTGTTTCCGTTATCTATAAAGTCTCTCATCCTAAACTCAAGCTGTAATAGCTCACGCTTAGACAATGTTAGCATCCTTGCCATAAGTGTTGCCCTGTCAAGAGTATTTATAGGGCCAGACTCTTGTATCGCATCACCGAATATAGAAGCGAATTCTTTTTCTTTAGCAAGTGTCTCTATGTTATTTTCAAGTAGATCTCCAATAGCTTGATCTATGATTGCTTCTACACGCAACTTGTCTTCTGTTGCTTTCTGATCTGCTATCCTTTCGTAGAAGTATTCAAGATCTTCCCAGTTAGATAAAGACTTTTGATCGGTTGGGTTTGCTAGATTGTGGGCCTCAACCATCTCCATAAGTTTCTTACGAGTAGCTGGGATAAGTCTATCTTGTTCAGCTTTAATAATAGCATCGTACTCTTCAGTTACTTTATCTGCTATGTCTTGAGCTATTGAAGCCTTAAAGTCAGCCCTGCTTCCAGTATATCCTGCTGCTTTGGCTGCTGTGTATTGTTCATTAGCCCAGCTGTTTGCTCTCTTCTCAGCAGTCTGTCTGCGATATACATCCTTAAACACTTCTTCTACAGCCGCATATCTGTCCACTTGTGCTTGTATCTCGTAGGCTGTTATGCCTTCTGGGTTAGGGACAACAGCTATAATATCGCCAGTATCTGCATCCTTTATAGTCTTTGTCTTAGAGGCAGCAGCAATAAGATCAGCAGCTGTAGATATAAATTCATCTACATTAGGAATGAAAGCAGGATCTATCTTGGCCATTTCAAGCATGGCTTGTCTAAAAGATTGTATACTATCAACTGCTTTCTTCGGTGCTGAAGCAAGCTTGCTCATCCTTGACTGTAGTTTCTTAGCTGTCTCTACTTGCTTCTTAAATGCTATCATTTCTGCTTTAGCATCTTGAGCATCGAATATCTTTGACAACCTTCCTATAAACGCTTCTACAACGGCATATCCGTTTGTTCTAACATTGTCCGCAGACACCTTAGTTGTTCCGCTAATAATGTTAAACAATGACTCTATCTGCGACTTGCTGAATGGAGGATTGCCCCTCTCTTTCATGCGAGCGTTAACGAGATCCAAAGCGGCAATGATAAATTCATCTGTACTCCACTTCTTCATGCGTAGCTCAGACGCTTGCTTCTCTGCTGTCTGTGCTTGACTCTCTACTACAGCATACTCTTCAAGCAGCTTTTTAAGCTCGTCATTCAACGATATTGCTTCTCTTGACCTAAGATCCAACCATTTGCCGATCGTCTGTTTAGCGAAGTCGTATGCAGTCTTCTTGCCTTGTCTATTACCAGCAAGATATGCTTTAGCTCTCTTGTATGTTTCCTCTGCTTCTTTCTTGCTCATGCCAACTTCTTCAGTAAGAAGCTTCATGATTGCAGGCTTTGCCATACCAGCTTTAACATACTCAAGAGTCTTCTTGTCTATGAGTATTGTTCTACCCTTGTATGTTATTGTCTTAAGACCGGGGACAGCTATATCCTTATTCATTAAGTCAGCAACGTAAGCATCAAGATCGCCTTGAGCCTTACCAGCCTGTCTTGGTGAATCACTTGACTTAATAGCGTTCCTTGATGCTATAGCCTCGCCAAGCCCAGCTTGAGCTAGTCCAATGCTACCACGAAAAGATACTCCAGCTTCCAGCTGAGTCTTCCCAGCCATTGTTAAAAGAACATCACCAGCCTCGTACTGTCTGTCGTTAAATACAGTTACTACTGGCCTTCCTAAATCTTTTATCTCTTCTTTTATCTCTTCCTTTCTTTCTTCAGTAGCTGTCTCTAATTCTTTATTAAGTTCTTTTTCTATTTCTATTATCTCTTTAGTCTTCTTTTTTTGTATTGTTGTTCCGTATGCTTCATGTGTTGACGATTTAACCATTTCAACTTCTCCGTCAACTTCTATAGCTGCATATACTCTTCCGCTTGGAACGTCTGTTAGTATTCTTTCAGACATAAGTTTTCCAATGCTTTCAAGAATAGCTGATTTCGAAAAGGTAAACTGCTTAATTCCCTTTTTGCCCTGTCTTACAGCTCCTAAAAACTCTCCTATTTTAGCGTTGTTGTCTTTGTCTTTAGAAAACTCTAAGCTAGAAAGCTCGCCTATTAATTGCTCAAAGAAGTTGCCTCTTTTCTCAAACGTAGAATCGCTTGGATCCATGAAGCTTTTCTTGATGTCTGCCTTTATGTCTTTTGCAGAATCATTTCCAGAGAAGTTTATGTTGTATTTTTTACCAGTAGAAACAAGTGCTTTCCTCATTGCCGACTTTGGAATAAGCCCTTTGTCCATCATCTCTTCGAGGATAGTCATAGCTGCCTTCACTCCAGTGGTTGTAGATATTAATTTAGATTGAGGGCCAGATACTAGTATTATTTTAGCTTTTCCATTCTGCTTAACTATTCCATTAATGATTTTCACCATCCTATTTACGGCAGCTTCTGATGAAGCCCATACATTTCCAGACTTAAGAGCGTAATAAATACCGCCATTTCCCTCTACAATAAGTCTTTTTACTTGTGTTGTTTTTCCGTCATCTCCTTTTGCCTCATCTATAATACTTAACTTCCCAACAAACATATTGTCTGGGGCATGAACCATTATTGGTTCTCCTTCTTGTGTTATATCAAATATGTTATCGGCAAACTTTATAAATCCTTTTTGCTTAAGTCTTTTAAACTTGTCTTCATCTTCATATATTTCTTTTTCAAATGCCCCGATGGGTTGAGCTTTTCCGAATACTTTTTCAGCATCTATCTTTATTCCTGTTTGTTCTTCAGCTGCTAGTGATTCAACTGGCTGTGCCTTACCTTCGACAACAAGATATTCTGACTCATGCTTTGTAATGCTATTCTTCATTGCGTCCCATATTGCATGGTGAGCAATGTATCCTGCTAAGTCTTCTTGATATCCAAGCTTAATACCAACTTCTTTTATTCTGTCAAGTAGGTCTTTCTGTATTCCTATACTTCTTTCTGCCTTTTTTCTTAACTGCTTCTGCTCTTCTGTAAGCTTCATTGATCCAGCTACCCAAGCATTGTACTCTCTTGCGTCAAGAACAGCCTGAGAAGAGACACCAATGAATTGATTAAAGAAGGAAGTCTTTCCTTCTCCTACTCCAAACAAAAACTCTTTAGCACCTAAAAACAACTCATCAAAGTTTGATCCTTTGTTTGAGTTAAACAATGATGTCATCTTTGATATGCCGTCTTGCCCTTGTGTTTTTTCTGTCCATTCTGCTTTTTGACTTTCCTTTCCAAGTCCAACATAATTAAACATGGACATGATTTGATCTTGAGTCGCTACTCCGTTAGACAAATCGTCAACCAGCTGCTTGCCATCGTCTGTAACTAAATATGCAGCGGCAATACCTTCTGGCCTAAGCCACAGCTTTCCATCTTGCATTTCTGCAAAAACAGAACTAATCTTCTTGCCTTGTTTTTCTTCCCATTTATTTAACCAAGTTCCAGAAGATCCTTGAGAAGCTACAGTTATTAGATATGACTTTATTACAGATTCTTTTGTGACGTTTCCAGACTTTAGAACATCTCTTGCGTCAAGAATATGTTGAATTACACTATCAAGATATGAAAGGTCTCTGTCTTTTAACATTGAATACATTGAGTCTGCTGTAACAAATCCAGTTTCATCATGTATTAATTGTGCCTTTCCTAGTCTGTCTTTTGTTGTTTTTGGCTCTTCAGACAAAGATTCTATAACTGGCTGTGCCTTACCTGTTGGCTTGCTTACAGTTTCAGATAGTGGCTTGTTGTCTGGGAGTACAAAGTATTCTGAGTTAAACGGCCCCCAGTCAGTTGTGCCGTGAATAACACCCTCTCCATCAGCAAGCTGTGGTATAGCCATCTGCTTTGTGTCGGAAAGGAACTTATCCATCTCTGCATCAGTAAGCTTTCTGCTTAACTGAACAGACACAGTAGGCTCTGTGCCTTGAACTTCTTTAGCTTCAATAACTGTTATGCCTTGTGGTAACTTATCTAGTATTTCAGAAACTGGAATAACACGATTAGTCATTCCTTCAAGAAGTCCGATATTCAAGAAGACTCCTTTTGGAGATCCCTCTATTGTAACTGGCTCTGTTCTTTCGCCAAGCTGTGCCTTGCCTGTTCTTGCTTGAGTAGTTCTTTTAACGCCTTCTGTAACCTTCGCTTCAGCAGCGAGAGAGACAGCTTCACCACGCCTCATAGATCCAACAGAAGCGTTTATAGCTGACACAACGTCACGAGTCTTTGGATTGCCTACACCAGTTCTGAATATATTGCGAGAGACAAACTCCTTAAGCTTACCAGCAAGGCTTGTTTTAAAGTCAAGCGTAGCTTCTCCGGTCTCTATAGTGGCTTTTAATTCAGTCAAGAATTCATCAGCCACAGTTCCTGTATCGTCAGCCTTGATCATCTTGCCTAAGTCATTAGAATCAAGAGCCTCTTGAAGCTTGCTTACAGTAGCATTATCATTTGCTTCTTCTGCTTTGTTTATTAACTGTCTAACTTGTTCTCTAACAAAGCTACCAAGATCTTCTTTTGTGTTCTCATCAAACTGAGCAGAAGCAAATGCAGTCGCTAATGATTGAGAAGCACCTCCCTTTAGCTGAGAGAACTCTGCTTCGTGATATGCTTCGTGGTATGCTGTGTTTGTCTTTAATGCAGGAACATACAAGTGTATTTCGTTAGCTTGTCCTTGCTCGTTCTTGTTCACCCAGTACCCACGAGACGCTTGTCCAGAAGCCTTCTGCATGGACTCTTTTGTTCCGTGAACAATTACCTTAGCATTAGGTGATGATTTAGCCAAAGACTTAACAGTGCTTACTACATTGCGAAGACCTTTCGTTATTTGCTCGGCAGTTGAATACTTTGTAGATCTAATTTTACCAGAAGATACTATTCCGTTTATTACTTGCTCTGCATTTTCAGCAGTAACCTCTATTGACTCTTGTCCTTCAGATAGCTGTCCAAAGCTTTCTATGTCTGCGTCTAAAGAAGAAACTTCCTTAACAACCCTTATTTCTTCTTCATCAAGAGCTTTGTTATCATACTTAGAAGCCTCTCTAATGTATTTAGATTCTATCTCTTTCTTGCTGTTGAACTCTGTCTCAACTATTGTCTTAATCTTCTCTATACGAGCATCTCTTTCTTCAGCAGATATTTTACCACCAGAAAACAATGTTCTAGCTTGTACAGCGGCTTGCCTTGCAGCAGTAATTGTTCTGTTTGAAGCAGATATTTTCTTTATCTCTTCTTCAGTCATTGACTCATACACGATAGCGTCTTTCATTGCTAGCCTGTTATGAGACTCTGCAAGTGTTGCTATGTCTTTCTTTATCTCTGCCTTTCTTGCTTCGTCTGTGGTCTTTGCTAACTCATCAAGTAAAGCAGACTCTTTACTGCGTATAGCAGCTCTTTCTTTTGCAGAAGCAAAAGTACCTACAGCATTATAACCCTTAGCTAAAACATATGGGCCTGATCCAACTCCAGTTCCAACAACAAAAGAATCGAACACCTCTCCAGCATCCACCCACTTAAGCATATCCTTGCGTACAGTGGCATCTGTTATTTGAGCTTGCAGTTCTTGTCTGCGTATCTCATCAGTAGTTATTCTAAGCTGTTGACTATATCCATCTATCTCACGATCTATTGACAACGATTCAAAAGCTGTTTCTACTGGCCTTGTAGCAAGTGATACAACAGCCTCTTCAAGTCCTTCTGAAAGTGGTGTATCAGCAAGCTTTTTTAAGAATGTTTTTTTAGCAGTATCTACAGCTTCCTTCTTAACAGACTTTAGAAGAACTGACTCAGCATTTCTAAACACTGGAACCAATTCAACACCAGCTTCTATGCCACCAACGATTGTTGCGTATAGGCTCTTCTCTGCAAGGCTCAGATATTCATCTCCCCTCACTTGACTATATGCAGATCCAGCAGTTGTTACAAAGCCAGTTGCTGCACCATATGCCATACCGCCAACGCCTCCAGTAGCTACTGTAACAACAGAGTTCTCAATTATTTGAGGAAGAGCATTTGCTATGTCTACACCAGCCTTCTTTGCGGCAAGATCTCCCTTGCCTTCGTTTATGAGTTCAATATAGCTTTTAGACCTGTCCATAAGAGACAGACCTATTTCTTCCATCTGTCCAGCATATATGCCTTGAGACTCTTGTTCGTACTCTTTTGCCTTATTTCCTAATATGTCAGCAAGATTCTTTCTTGCTTGTGCCGCCTCATCTATTGCTTCAATGCCAGTAATGTCTGACACGGACTCAACAATCGCTGATGTGGCATCATAATACCAAGTTCCAAAACCTAGTATTCCAGATCCTTTATCTAAAAGAAACTTGTATATTGATTCAGCTGTCTGTCCGCTTTCTTTAGCAAACTTTCTTCCTTCTTCATACTTTGAGTCCTCAAGGGCAGACATTGTCTTTAGTGCTGACTCATAGTTCTTTATCTGAAGACCTTGATTAACAACATCATCAAGTGTTGATATCTGGTCTAGATTATATTTAGAGGCGTACTCGTTATACGCATTTACTATGCTTCCGCTTTCTACATATTGAGCTAGCTGAATCTTTGCATTCTGATCTCCGCTATAAGCTTTGTTTAGAACAGAAAATAAATCATCTCTGATTGTAGAGAATTCAGCTTCAAACTCTTCGTTTGTGTTTGGGGCTTTAGCAATTAGGTCTGGAGCAGTTTCTAATATAGATAGAACCTCATCCGTAGTGGCTCCGGGAGAAAACCCTTTAGCTAATTTTATAGCGTAGTATAACTTTTCTTCTGGGACTTGCTGAATGTCGCTTTGCTTAAATCCAGAAACTATACTACTATACTGTTCTAAATCTCTTTGCTTTGCAAATTCAGCAGCATCTTTCTTTTCAGCTTCTATTTGTTTCTCTGCAATTTGAAATGCAGGATCTGTCATGTCTACTTCTTCTGTCTTTTCCCCAACGCTTAATTGTCCTACTTTCGGCTCAGTAAAAGAGACAGGAACTGATGAATATACGTCCTCTAGCTTTTTCTTTTGTATTGTTGTCTTTGCTTCATCGACACGATATTTAGCTACTGGATCTACTGGAACTTCAGCCTTTCTACGTTTTCTCTCAGCATCAAATACAGTAAACTCTTCTTCAGACACCTGTCCCATTGCACCAGCCTTGTTGAACTGGCGATCATCCCCATAAACTTTGTATAAGAAGTCGTATCTCTCAGGAGTCAATTCTGCTCCAGCCGAATCTCCATTCGGTTGTTTTTCCACTGGAGCTTGAGCTTGCATAGATCCCCGTGAAGGAGCTGCTGAAGGAGAAACCGACAGCGACTGTTCTTTTTTTTTTAAACCTATTGCACTCTCAAAACCAAACTTATCTTTAACCAGACCAGCATTAACCGCATAGTCAACTGTCATGCTTAATGCCTTTTCGTTTGTCTTAAGAAGATTTAAAAACTCATCTTGAGTTCCCGTATATCCATTGCTTGTAGCGTATTCAAACGACTTCTGTAATACTTCTGGGTTCATTTGGCTTTGTTAAATGGTGCGTAGTCTACCTGTTGCGAAGATACGGAAAAACCACGAGCTTTAAGTACATTCGCATCTTGTGTTGCTGAAACTTTTTGAGAAGCAAGTCCAACATTTTTATTGTTTTTTAACGTGGCTGAAACTTCTTGTGACACATTTGTTTCTCTTATTATGCCATCGTTAATTAACCCAGCTTTAACATAAGAATAAGCAATTACGTTTCCATCTTTATCAAACTCAACAGAAGAGATTTCCCTATCTCCAACCTTTGAATTAACACCAGAAAGTGCCCAATTTCCTGCGTTTGATTGGTATAATGCTGGAGCTTCTTCAAGACCTGTTTTCGCTGTCTTCACAGCCTCTTGTGCTTTTTCAGATTTTGCTTCTACTTCAGCCCTTCTTTTTTCTTTTTGATACGCCTCATAATCAGAACTTTCGTCTTTTATAGGCATATTGTTTTTAGTAGCTGTATAAAGCTCCTTAACGTACTCTGATTTAGACTGTCTCCATTTTGTTAGTTCTGTAGCTTTGGGATGATTTTCTATCTCTTTATCTGGCACAGCATATACAACAGTTCCGTCTGGGCTTATAGACTGTATCTCCCCTATCCTTTTCTCTGCGCCGTCTATTGTAACAGTAGCGTCATTAAAAGACGGGTTGTAGATAGTCAATGCTTCTGACTCTTTGTCTGTAGTGAAAGATGTGTCAGATCCAAGAGTCTTTGAAAATGCATTAAAAGCTATAGCTTGATTGAACTCGCTGTTTCTGTCCAATGCCTTTACCTTATCTGCAACGTGAGTAGTAAGCTTTGTATCGTCTATTCCAGTAGTAAATGACCTTCCGAAAGCCTGCTCTGTTGTAGCAAAGTTTTCTGCCTTGTTGCCGATGTCAGCAACTATCTGCTCGCCAAACACATTAGCTGCATATTTAGTTGTCTCACTCAATACTGGCGGAGCAAACACATTAGTAACATCAGCTATATCTGTGTTTCTCCAGTATTGTCCATCTATAGTTACCTTACCATCAACAACTTTAACTCTACCAACAGCATCTTGTGCATTAAACAAATCAATAGCCTCACCTTTAGTAACAGCCATTCCTTTAACCTTGTCGCTATTTATGTTTACAACGGTGTTGTTATTTGTTTGAGACACGGCTGTAGCAACCTTCAAGAAGTCTTCGTAGTCTGTCTTAGCTCTTGTGTAAGCATCAAGATTGTTTGCACTTGGATTTAGCTTCGCTTCGGCAGCTGTCTTTTGAAGCTGATTAAGCATCTGTTGAGCAGGATCAGTAAACTTCTTGTTTAGCCCAGTAGGTATAGCTGTCTTTATGGGCTGATCAAGTCCGTATCTTTCAACAGTCTCGTTAATAGCCTTTTGCCTCTGTTGGGCAACTCCTTGCATAGCTGCTCCTACGCCTTGAAACGTCTTCTCTATAACGTCTCCTGCTGTTGTCTGTGGGCGATATAACTCACCTACGTATCGTGTCTTAAATTGAGCCATTACTTTTCGAACTTCTTAACCAGTTGTTTAACATATTTCTTTAGCTTGGCAGCATCGCCAGCACTCATCTTTCTAAGGGCTTCTGCTTGTGTAGGGTTGAGGATATACTCACCTCCAGTAACTTCAGCTACTTTCTTTCCATCATTATCTACAACGTGCAGTGGATTTGTATCGTGGCTGAACTTACCCGGTGTCTTACGAACCTTCATTCCAGTTTCTCCAGTTCCGCCAAGAAAGCCACCAGTAAACAAGCCAACAGCGGTTCCAGCAAGACCTCCTACTATTTTACCAGCAGCTTCTCTTTTCATTTGCTTTCCCTGCATCTCAAGAGCTTGTGCCTGTGCAAGACCAGCTTCAGCAGCTACCCTTTCATCGTAGGCAAGACCAATCTCTCTTGCTGACCTTTGTTCTTTTAGTTGCTGTTCTGTCTGTCTTGCTGATCCAAGATATCTAAGGGCCTCAATCTCTCTTTGTTGCTGTGCAAGTATTGCTGCTTGTTCTTGAGAAACAGCTTGTCCTTGAGCCTCTATAACAGCACCAAGACCACGACTGCCATATCGTTGAGCCGCCTCTGTAGTTGTAGCAAATGCTCTGCCTATAGACTCTCTCTGCATTTGAAGAACCTTGTCATCATAGGCTTTCTTAGCCATTTCAAAGTATTCAGATGGAGTAGACAGTGATGGTTGAGATTCTTTGAGCCTTTTAAGTTCTTGCTCTGCTTGAGCATAACGAGAACTCCATGTAGCCTCCATCTCTTGAGCCTGACCAATTATGTCTTTAGATGCTCCTATGTCTGTTATTCCCCCAACAACTGCACCTATTCCAGCCAATCCCATACCAATACCTTGTAGTTGAGATGATGTTATTCCAGCTCCAGAGCTTGATCCAGCTCTAGTAGTTGTGGTTATTCCTGTGGCTCCTGTGGTTCCTGTGGCTCCAAAATCAGAAGCACCTCCAGTCTCTATGTAATTACCAAAATTTAAATCAAGTGGGCCTGCCATATATGCAAAATTAATTTACTTGTTGATTATGTAGTTGAGAAGTTTCGAACACAGCATTAACAGCGTACAGTTCTCTAGCTGTAGGTATTCCGTTAATGAGTCTTATCTTAATGTAGTAGTCTCGTATTCTATCTCCAGAGATATAAGGATCAGAAGATACAAGCAATATGTCTCCAGCAGCAACAGAAGAAACATCTCCAGTAACAAGCATAGAGTTTCTTGATGTTATCTGACCAGCAGTTATTCCTCCTGCATCTCCCGTGTCTTTAACTATCAAAGATCCAACATTAAACGTAGCATCGCTAATTCTATTTGAGAATGTTATCTCTTGACCAGACACAGAAGCTACAACGCCTAGAACTACTAAGTTTGATGTAGATGTGTTATTCGTGTTTCTCAATATGTCGCTATAGTACATACCTTCTCTGTTGATAAACTTGTAAGATGGTATGTTTGTATCTTGTGTTGAGTTAGATATTATAGCAGGCCACATAGAGTTTCCTTCTATAGACAAAGCTGTGTACGTCTTTATCATAGATGGATTCTGCTTAGACACTATCTCTATTTCGCTGTTGTACTGCTGCCCATAGAAGTTGTTCCTAAGCTCATTGTTGTTGTGTCTGTATATGTTTCCATTATAGAACGTGAACATTCTGTTATGGACATTGGCATACAGTTCTGGAACGAAAGAGTATAGTGTCTTCCACAGCCCTGCTGAAACATCATATGCAGCGGTCTTTCCTGTGTATGCTACAACGATAAGATCAGCTGGGATAGTAGGTGTGTATATCTCTGGTTCTGGAACTTGAGGATCTCCAATAACAATAGGAGGAACATATATTGTAGGAGTAGAAGATGTTTGCTTTCTCTGCTCTATGTCGTATTGGTCTGCTATGTCTTTTGATATAAATAGCTGTCCAGACGCTAGTGCTATTGTGCCATATCCTATTACGTCTCCTTTGTCATTCTTTATAGCTGCTCTTATGTTTTTTCCAGTGGCTATCTTGTCTTTGCTAACATAAACACCACCTTCAGCATTCACTCTTTCAACATAGATAACCGCATCACCAGAGTCATCAAACGTGATTTCAGCTTCGTCAATAACATCATCTTGGAATCTAATGCTTCCCCTATCTTCAGTCATCTCTTCAATAACTGGAAGGCTAATAACTATTACTGGCTCGGTTTCAACTGGCCCAACTCCGCCACCGCTACCACCTAAAGGATCTGCAAGAATTGGCTCTGTTCCTACTGGTTCAAAGTCTGTAGGCTTGTCAATGCCAGTTCCACCTTCTTCAATAAGTGGCTCTTCAATAAAGTACTCACTCCAAGAGATAATGAACTCATCATTGTCTGGATCAAAGCCACAAGGAATCTTTACATCTGCATCAAGTGCAGACAAGTTCTCCATAAAGAAAGCATCCATGCTCTTGTCGCTGATAAGCTCTATGCCATTACCACCTATCTGAACAACCTTTCCAGTTGTCTTGCTAGGGAAGTATATCCTGCCCATAGCTTGAACAACTCCTTCTGGATTGTTACCCGGCCCGAAGTTTCCAGCAAAGTAGTTCTCTGTTCCCATCACGTTCTGCGATGTAACAAGCATACCACCACTTGAATGTTCTATGTACTGCCTGCTTATTGGCTGTTGAGCAACCTTATACTGCTGTAGCACATACAGAACCTCACCACCATCGTGCAAGTATGTTATAGCCCCGTGTTTAGAGTTATAATCTTTGTATGGGAATAGAGAAGGATTGAAGCTAGACAAAGAGAGGACAGCGGAATCAAACGCATAAGGATCGCTATACGTAACAGAAGACGAGCGAATAATCTCTCTTTGGTCTGGTGTCTCAATATGAGGACGGCCTATAGACGTAGCCTTAGAATCAAAGAAGTCGCTAACCGTGTCTGACTCAATCAAGAATGTATCATATTCTTGCAAGTCTGGTTTAGTCTTGTTGAACTTAAATGTCTGACCAGCTTGAATATAATCATTGCTTTCTGGGTTTACTAGCTGTTCTCTAAGTCTTAAGTAAACATCTCCTTTCGTTAATGTAACAACGCCAGCAAACAATCCAGCAGATGTAGAGTCTTGTACGTTTGCTATTGCTGGTACGTTAAAGTTAGTAAATGCTTGAGAAGGAGTTGTATTAGTGCTATAATTATATGTTCCAGCCCCAATAGGTAACACACCATTTACAAATACATATCCATCTGCATTTTGACCAGACGTTAATACCTTATCTCCTATGTAAAGTCGTTGAGAAGAAGTAAATGAATGCGATCCAGTTATTGTTATGAGGAAGTCTGGTATTGATATATTGTCTCTGTCTCCACCGTGAGTCCTTCCAAAAGGAGTATCAACAACAGGATATACAGATCCAATCTCAAAGTATGGAACCTTGTCAGTGTTCTTTTTAGGAGAGAAAATCTCTATCAAACACTTTTGAGAAAACAAGTCTGTACCAGCAGCAACAGCCTCTTGATTAAACCCACTAATGTCTTCGTCTCTTATGGCTAAAAACCAACCAGTTCTTCTATAATTATTCTCGTCTAAGTTTGAAGATGTTTGAACTACCTTTATTGGGTTTTTGTCATCGTCTTGAAAGTAATGATATCCAGTAACAACAAACTCGTAATGTGGAGCCACTGTGTATCCTGTTTCAGTCTTATACTCCATTATCCTTATCTTGTCACCCGGGGTAAATGAATACTTTAACTCTGCTCCCTTGAACTCTTTGTAACTTTCATTCTTTCCTTCAAGACCTCTCAATGACAAGAATATAGTTCCCTTATCACTTCCGTCAAGAGCCTGTATGATTGGTCTGT
>Ga0315904_10008742_pt1 | contig 13344 bp, 32 predicted proteins | sample LakEriMetagenome_6_FD_203529 | JGI IMG/M metagenome (GOLD analysis project Ga0315904, IMG submission 203529) | Freshwater fungal communities from buoy surface, Lake Erie, Ohio, United States - Buoy 12 MA120 | ecosystem: Environmental > Aquatic > Freshwater > Lake | place: USA: Lake Erie, Ohio... | reverse complement strand
AATTTATAAGGTCCCTTAGCTCAGTCAGCCACTGCATCATAAGCAGTGAATTGAGTTTTGATATTATGGTCCCGTAACTCAGTCCGCCGCGGCGGAAGCAACTGCATCACAAGCAGTGAATTGAGTAATGATATTTTGGTCCGCTAGCTCAGCTGGATAGAGCAACTGCCTTCTAAGCAGTAGGTCTCAGGTTCGAATCCTGAGCGGATCACCAGTATAAATTTAGGTCCTTTAACTCAGTGGTAGAGTGCCGCCCTCATAAGGCGAGAGTCGTAGGTTCGAATCCTACAAGGACCACAAATATTAAAAGGATGGATTTTAAATCACTCGTAGAAGGAGCACCTCACATCATTAAAAGAAAACTTGAACAGCTCAAGTTCCTTAGAGAGCGTCCTGATTTTCATCCGGAGCCTTCTGCATTTGAACACATTCGAATTGTCACGGAGAGACTAATCCCTACAGGAGATCCTAATCTCATAATGGCAGGAATCCTTCATGACATCTGCAAGTTTGATTGCGTAAGGGTAAACCCTAAGAACGGACATCCTACCTCTCCTGGGCATGATAAAGAAGCTTGCGAACTTATTCACAACGACCGAGAAATTCGTCAATGGATTACTGATAATGGTGGTGACTGGAGAAAGGTTGCTGGAATTGTATTTGGACATATGAGATTCCATCAACTTGGTCAGATGAGGGAATTCAAAAGAGAGAAACAGATACAGGACTGGAAAGACCAGGGAATCTGGGATGCTCTTGCTATCCACGGCGCAGCGGATAACATGCTAGAAGAGTTTGATCTAAACAACATAGAAAAATCTTGGAAATGGAAAAAGAGTTAATTTTAGTGAGGGGAATCCCCGGATCGGGAAAGAGCACATTTGCTAAAACCCTCGGGGGAGTACATTATGAAGCGGATATGTTCTTCTTGGATGAGAATAGCACTTATGTTTTTGACCCTTCCAAAATAAAACATGCACATGCCTGGTGTATAAATTCGGTATTGGAGAAGATGAAAGAAGGAGAAGAGAGGATTGTGGTCTCTAATACATTTACCCAGAAATGGGAATTAGATCCCTACATGGATCTCGGTAAACATCAAGGGTATAAGGTTTTTGTAATTGTGGTGGAAAACCGTCACGGAGGAGTAAACACCCACGGGTGCCCAGAAGATAAGGTAGAGGCTATGAAGAACAGATTTGAATTTTCTCTGTAGGTTTTTTTTCTACGAGGTAAATTCGTATATTAGCTTCATTAAAACATAACACCATGAGTAAAAAAATTCAAAGTTTTCAGTTGATAAAAGATCTTCTAGAAGAAGCAGCAGCTAAAGATCCGTCAGCTAAAGAGTGTTCTGCTAAACTTTCTAGGGAAGAGGTTCAAATTCTAAAAGAAGTCACAGGGGTAGACTTCATGAATACTCTTGATAAGATCGGAGCTCTAAAAGATTAAAATATTTACCCGTAGGTTTTTTCCCTACGGGTTTTTTGTGTACATTTATTATAAATCAAAAAAAACTATAATAAAAAGAATATATAATTCAATTAATTTCTAAAAATGAAAAAATGAAGCACGTAAAATTATTCGAATCCTATTCCAGGAATTTAAGATTTTCTTCAGAAGATGTATCCCGTCCCGGAGAGGTGGTATACTGCTGGAATTTTGAAGATGGATGGATGGTTGCTCTGGCCGGAAGAAGTGATTCTAATGATCTACACGAGTTCCTTTTGGCAAGCCAAGAAAACCTGGTAACACGAGAAATAGAACACTCAAGAAATCCGGGGATAGCCTTTGTTACTACTGGAAAACCCTATGATCTATCCGTTGGTTTCACAGGTTCTGATTTTGATCCTTCTGAATTTTCTATTCTGGTAAGTTCTAAAGGTGCAGTAGAAAATCTCGAAGGAGATTACAATCTTTCCTGCTGCTTTGCTTTAAAAAGAGGCCAAGTTATTTTTTATAGATGGAACGGAGGAGATGTTACTGTTACTCCTATCCAAGATTATCTAGAATATAATCGATATGACGACCTTGATGATTACGAAGAAGAGTATGAAAGATAAATAATATAAATAAATTTCACCCGTAGGTTTTTTTCCTACGGGTTTTTTGTGTACTTTAGCTTCATAACCAATTAAAACAAATTCACATGAAGGTAGAGATTAAATCTAAAGTCATTAACACCTCAAGAATTATAGTTAAAGATCTCTATGAAGGTAATGACGTAAGCAAAAGAATGGGAAGAATACTTGCAATTTCCCTAGATGTTCTGGAAAAGAGCGATGCCAGATTCGATCGAATGCGGGAGGAATTAAAAGAGGTATATGAGGAGATGACCAATGCCCACAATAAGATTTATCAAAAACTCGGGGGAAGAATGGGATCCGGAGAAATACTAGGGGTCGATATTGACGTCATAGAAAAGAAAACCGAAGTCAATTTCAACAAATTAGTTGAAGGGGTAAACCCAAAAGGATTCATGAGACTTCAGATGACTATGACTTCCATAGGAGGATTAGTTCAAGATCTGATGGGAATCGAGGGATTTCCTTTTGCGGAAAGAATTCAATTTGCACACTGGCTTTCTTTTGTGAGCATTTATGATAGCAGACACAGAGATAGGGTTTTAAAAATAATAGGTAAATATGACCCAAAAGCTTCTTAAGAAATATACCCGTAGGTTTTTTTCCTACGAAATGAATTAGTACATTAGCTTCATAACCAATTAAAACATATACCATGAAACAGTTATTTTGTGTAGTAGTTACAGACCCAGATTATGTAGTAGGTCTAGATTCACCAATCATTTTTCACGTAGAGTGTGAGACGCAGGAGGAGGCGGAGGGAGTTGTATTAGAAAAATTGTCTTCCGAAGAGTATGGATATGACCAGCAGGGTCATATAGAAGGATATGAACCAGAAGACGTCGAATGCCTTGACATCTTCTCTTTTCCAGTTACAGATTTAGACATCATTAAATTATAAAGCCATGACAGACAGACAAAAAGCCACAGAGGTTCTATCCAGATTGTACGACTTAGGAATCTCTCCAGATGAAATCCTAGAACACATCATTTATAACGTCCTATCAGGGTCAGAAGCACTAGAAGTCTTAGAGGATGCTCGGGATGAATTTATACCCGACGACGAAGATTAAAAAATATTCCCTCCTAGGTTTTTTTCCTACGAAAGGATTTATTACTTTTACTTTATAACCAATTAAAACAAATAAAAATGGCAACAAGATCAAGAATCGGAATGGAAATGGCAGACGGATCAGTAAAATCTATTTACTGCCACTGGGATGGGTATGTGTCTCACAACGGAGCTATCTTAGCAGAACACTACACAGACCCTAAAAAAGTAGAGGCTTTAATAGAGTTAGGAGCTATCTCTTCTTTAAATGAAAATGTGAACCCCGAAAACGAGGGTCATTCCTTTAATTCTCCCCAAAAAGGGGTAACCGTAGCTTACCATAGAGATCGGGGGGAGAAAAGAATACCGCCCAGAATAGACTTATCGGTTCCGGACTTCTTTAATTCCGACATAGAAGAATATGGGTACCTTTTCACCCAAGAGGGAGAATGGCTAGTAAAATCGGCTAGTCGAGGAGGACTTGACCCTATGACTGTTCAGAACTTTAGCCTTATATCTTAAGTTTACAGTAAACACCCTACTGTAAACTAATTTCCCCGTAGGTTTTTTTTCTACGGGGAAATTCAGTACTTTAGCTTCATAACCAATTAACAAAAAGAGATATGAAAAACGGAATTGAATCCCAAGTAATTGAAGAAGGTAACTTAAGAGCAGTCAAAGACACCGGAGACTTCGGAGGTCCTAATATGTGGCACCTCAAAGTCAAAGACGCCACGGGATGGTTCAGAGATGTCCAATGGATGGATGTATCAAATATCCAACCGTTCTTTAAAACCCGTCTTCCCCAATATACCCAAGTAGGAACTAATCGATTCAAAAAACTTTAAAACCAATACCATGACAAAATCAGAATTTGAACAAATAATAAAGGGTGTTACCCTACTAATGGATTTTAGAAATGACTTTCAGTTTGACCGGGAGGATCCAGACTACTTAGGATTCCTTAATACCGGAGTACCCCTGCTCAGTGACGAAGACGGGGAGACTTTTAGATTCATAGTAAAGAATCAGGAATTGTATAAACCCGTAATGGATAAGCTGGGACTTACGACAGAGATGGGATTTGACGAGGGGGAAACGGTATTTGTACTAACGGAGGACGTAAAAGATTTGAAGTAGGTTTTTTTCCTACGAAAAGAATTAGTACATTTACTTCATAAACCAATTAAAACCAGAAACATGACAGAAGAAAAGATTCACGGTTACTACACCCTTTCTAATGCTATCTCTTACGGAGTTATCCTTTCGGACTGCGGGGATTCGGCTAAGTTAGTCTTCATGAAAGATGAGCCAGAGACAACAGATTGGCTTCCTATTGAATGGGTTGTCAACGAGGACGGAGAAGTAGATGATGAGGGATTTCCAGAGTTAGAACCAATAATCGATCCTGAAGGATTTGGTGTTCCTCTAAATCTTGTAATGAGAGCTTAGATCAAAAAAAAAGAATTTTTGTGATATATAGATCAGATTAAATTATAAAACCAAAATAAAATGAAAAACGTAAAAATGTATGAATCCTTTCTTAATGAAGGATATATCTATGGAAAATTCTCTAAAGAGGATGTTTCGAGAAAAGGGCTGAAAAATGTTATAACTGGAGATTTTTTCCTAGACCTGTGGTTCGATTCTTATTTTAAAAACACTTCAGGGGATTCGTCTTATGACTATAGAAGAGATGATGATTTTTGGATGCACACAGATGAGATACTAGATCCTGATACAGACCAGGAAAGAGAAATCCTTAGAAATCCCACAATAGCTGATTCGTATCACGATTCTCACTGGGCTACAGTTCTTAGCTATATAGACTTAAATAAACCGAATCCTTTTAGCTTAGATGCTGGGGATGATGCATTACAAAATGTTATCAAAGATGCTCTTTCTGATTTTAATTCCTCAAGAAGACGTAGATAATTTATCGATGTAAAAAATTTAACCCGTAGGTTTTTTTCCTACGGGTTTTTTGTGTACATTAGCTTTATAGAACAATGAGATACACTTCATCACATATCGAAGAGCTAGCAAAAGAAGGGTTATCCTTTATATCCTCCCATAAGAAAGGAGTTGTTTATCTGGAGGCGGAAGGAATGAACGATCTCGATATAATTCTAACCATTGTACCGCATTCTACTAGAAAAAAGGTAGAGGATTTTTTAATAGATGGTAATTTCTATCAGGAGGATTTGGTGATAGAAATATATTTAGTCTACAACCCGGATAAAGAGAAAGATCTCTACTGGATGAACTGGGCTCTTAATGAAATACTTGCCCACGAAATTTGTCACTACCATCAGTGGCTTGAAGGGAGATTACCACGAAAGGGAAGAAAAGAATTACCCCCTTCTAAATACTTCTTGCAGAGTCACGAGGTGGAAGCCCAGATTGCAGGATGGGAAAGGGTAGCTCAGATGACAGGGGATACACCAGAGCGATCTGCAGAGATCTGGTTCGGAAGGAATTCCCAATTTCACGGGATGGAAGAAAAAAAATGGAAAAAAATTATCCAAAAGATTTTTTTCCTACGGGGGAAATTAGTACTTTAGCTTCATAACCAATTAAAACAAATAATATGATTTTTCAAGCAACACTGGAAGGAGAAGAAATTGGAATTTTAAGGGTGGTTGAGTGCCACGGAAATAATTTTTCACCTTCTTCATACGGGGATATAATTTCTAAATCTGTAATTCTTTTCCAGGAGATAGGTGAGAATGACGGATGGGATGTAGACGATCTTGACGATTTTGTTCAGTTTCATAATCTTCGTAGCGTATTGATTATAGAAAGGGTATTTATTGAGGATGTTATAGAATTTAACCCGTAGGTTTTTTTCCTACGGGAGGATTTAGTACTTTAGCTTCATAACCAATTAAAATAAAACAAAATGGAAACAACACACTCAATCTGGGAAATTTTAGATGAAGGGGTAGCTTTTGAGCCAATAGATCTTAAGTCTTCCTTTATTAAGAATGCAATGCTATTCGAGATAAGCGAGGACACTGATGATGGTACATTCCCTAGAGTTTCTGACTACACGAGATTCGCAAACTCTTTAGACAATGACGGTACCTCTTACTACCTGAATCGTCTTACCAGAAAGAAGAACAAATTGGAATTGGACTTCTGCGGAGTTAAGATCACAAGAGAGAGCCAATGGAATACTAAAGCGATCTTAGAGTTCAAAGATCCAATAGATGTAATTATGGGGTACGTAGGGGAAAAGCCTATCGTCGAAAAAGTCAAAAGAATAGAAGGGGTATTTACTCATGATTGGTTCTTTAAGAAAAGCGGAAGACAAGATAAGATTGCCAATGGATTTGAAATCTGGTTCGAGGTTGAAAAATATCTCGGCTAGGTTTTTTTCCTACGAAAAGAATTAGTACTTTTATCTTATAACCAATTAAAACAAATGCCATGACAGTTCAAAAAATTAGAGAAACGATTGCGGAGTCAGGAAAAATGAAAGTCTCCGACGTAGTAAATTATTTCAAGCATCGAGCTCCAGAAGCAGATATCAAAATTGTAAAAGCGGAAGCTAAAGAAATGATTAGAGAAGCTAAAAAATACATGTAGGTTTTTTTCCTACGAAATGAATTAGTACATTTACTTTATAACCAATTAAAACAAATAACATGTCAGAAGGATTTAAAGAGCTATTAAAGCTAGCGAAAGCAGAAAGAGTTAAGACTTTCGCTGAATTACACGATTTAGTTTTTCAGTGCAAAAACGAAATCACGGGAGCAGATTTTGAATGTGTTCGAGAGAGATTAAAAATCACTTTAAGAATATTTCCATCCTAGGTTTTTTTCTACGAAATGAATTAGTACTTTTACCTTATAACCAATTAAAACAAACACAATGAGAAAAGGATTCGACCGCCTAGTGGCAAAGCTCCAAAAGACAAACCTTAAAGTTAGGGTTAAAATGGAAATCAACGAAGTGATCGTTGAATGTGGATTTAATTATCCGGAAGAAGTTGCTATACAAATATTCCAAATAGCCGATGAACTATCTATGGAGGTTACTGTATGTGCAGAACAGCACGGGGGAAAAATTCTTGATTCGATTACAATCAACGGAGGTCCAAAAAGATTCTAAAAATATTCCCTCCTAGGTTTTTTTCCTACGAGGGGATTTATTACTTTTACTTTATAACCAATTAAAACAAATAAAATGAAAAAAGAACTTTTAGAAAAAAAGGCGGAGTTGCTTAAAGAGATCCAATCCATAGACCAATCCTTAGAGATGGAGGAAATGAGAGAAGACGCAGAAAGACTCGATGAGATTACGGATACCCTTAACGCGATTTTTCAAGATCCGGTGGTTGAAAAATACTCTTCCGAAGCTGCAGAACTTTTATACAGGGGAATGCAAATATTGGATAGGATTTGGGCAGACCTAGAAGAGGATTTAACCGAAATGGAGATCGAAAAAGAAAATAAATTTTAATCCTAGGTTTTTTTCCTACGAAAAGAATTAGTACATTTACTTCATAAACCAATTAAAACAAATAAAAAATGGAAAAGCGCACATTAGTACAGGCAAAAGAATTAGTTAACTCTTCTTTCCCTACAATCTTCTCTAAAGAGGATGTTATGAATCTTCTAAACTCTATTGAAGAGACGGAAGTAAAACAAACAGAGGGAAAAGACTTTCTTTCTTTAAGTGATTCAGAAATATCGGTATTGGCCGAAAGAATTGCATCGAAGATCGAGGATGAGGTGGATGATGTCGTAGATACTTCAGATTTGGATTTTGATATCGATGTAGACTACGACCGAAGAATCAATATCGAGGTCAGCGGCGGGGTTCAAATCGATACTTCATTGATAGAAAGAATCACAAGTGATATCATCGAAGAGTTCATAGTGGAGTTGAATGAAAAGGACGACGAGGAATAAGAAATAGGTTGGTTGGTTAGTTGGTAGGAAAGGGGAGAATTTATTTCTCCCTTTTTTGTGTTTAGGTTTTTTTCCTACGGGGGAAATTAGTACATTTACTTTATAACCAATTAAAACAATTCAAATGGAAAAGCCAGTAGAAAAACCAAAATGCGAACACAAAAGAACTTATGTTGCTGTTCGTCACGTATCAGGAATTCAGCTAGTAAAGTGTTCAGATTGTGGACAAAAACTTTAATAGGTTTTTTTCCTACGAAGGGAATTAGTACTTTTATCTTATAACCAATTAAAACAAAAGATCATGTTAAAAGCAAGTATTTTTGTAGACCCCAGAATCACAGATGAGGTTGTTGACAATCTCAAGTCTTGGGGATTTGAATCCGTTAAAGTTCACTCTAGTTCAAGGCAACCCCTTATCGGGTTTAAAGGTAAAGAGGAGGATATAGAAGAATGGGCTGGGGAATTCAATCGATTCGGAATTACATCCGAAAGTGTTTTTTATTCTTGAAAAATATTTAATCTAGGTTTTTTTCCTACGAGGGGAATTAGTACTTTTATCTTATAACCAATTAAAAAAATCCAAATGAAAACAAATCTCAAAGCTCAATTAGAAGCATTAGAAAAAGGAATCTTCTTAGACTCGGACGGGAATGAAAGCTGGTGTTTCAATTTCTATGACTGGTTCTGTAATGACTCCTCATTAGAAAGAAAATCACGATCCCTCTATGCTAAGGTAAAGAAATTCCTAAAAGCACATCCTTGGATCGATACATCTAAGGTGTATGTGTTCTTCAAGAACAATTGCCCGGTAGGAGGACCACTCTATGATGATTTCCGTATCTGTAACGAGCATGGGGTAATCTACACAGTTATACCTAAATGCGGTCACTCAGGAAAAGCAGAGATCTGGGGTAAGGAAAATGATTTCACACAACCTTTAATGGTTGCAGATACTTTCACGGGACTATTAAGTTAGTCCCTAGGGTTTTTTCCTACGGCGGGATTTTGTACTTTAGCTTCATAACCAATTAAAATAAAATTATGTTAAACCGGAAAACAGTTTTTAGTATAGACATATACGAGGATTTAAATGCAAGGGGAAGATCCCTATTAGCGGAATGGACTTCTAATCCAGAAATTCTAGCCGTTTTGTCCGAAGATAGCTTCGAATATACTAAGGGAGCAGTAGTACAGAACATAAATACCCCTATCCATATACTCGAGAAAATGCTGAATGAGTACGATAAGGTTTGTGGTGTTATAAATGAAAGTTATTACTCCGGGTATAGAAAAGAGAATATAGAAAAAACATTAAAACTGATTAAAAGGAAGTTGGGAAAGGAAGGATTTGAAAGAAGCAAAAGACTAGGAGAAATTTTATACTCGGGAAAATATTTAATCTAGGTTTTTTTCCTACGAAATGAATTAGTACTTTTATATTATAACCAATTAAAATAAATAAAAATGAAAGATTTATCAGAACACGAAAAAGCAATTTTAGCAATTGAATCATTAGCTATACAGATAGGGGATAGAGGACTTGAACTGGATAACCAAATTCTTCTAAATATAGCATCGGATCTCCAATTATTTATGATCAGTGCAATATCAGGGGATCTTGCTAATTTCTTGAATCACGTTCATTCTTTTAGAGAGAAAAGAATCCAGGAAAATCTAGACGAGATGGAGGATCTTGTTAGAGAAATGGAGACCGGGAAAAAGGTTACCCCTACTGAAAAGATCGCAAGAATGAAATTGGGAACTCAAAATTAGAAATCATGAGAGATGAGATTTATTTGGGTCCGGTTCCTCTGGAAGAGGATTGCTCACAGGTGGGATCCGTAGGATATTTCGAAAGATCTAGAGCGGAATGCAAAGCCTATATTAACCAGCTAAGAAGACAATTTGGAGATCCCCCTTTCGGGGGAGATTTAATTATCAAGTCTTGTCCCCACGACTTCGGAACATATCATGAGGTGGTTGCCGTCTTCGATGATCTCTATCCGGATTCTTGCAAATGGGCTTTTGAGATGGAAGAAAGTATTCCTCTAAGATGGGACGAGGAAGCTTTAGTTGACATTACCCTTTTAACTATATCGGGAAAATAATTTTTTTCCTACGGGAAATACCCTATATTTGACCTGAACATTTTTTGTTTTTTGTTTGTTTAATGGTTGAAAGGTCCTGGATTCGATTCGGGATCTTTTTTGTGTGTAGGGTTTTTTCCTACGAGGGGATTTTGTACTTTTATATTATAACCAATTAAAACAAATGAAATGAAAATTAGACTTTCGATCAAGCAAAATCTATTAGTAGAGGTTACGCTAAACGAAGACCTCGTAATGAAGAGTGCTGGTATACAAAGTTATACCACTATGGTGGGATTTATAAAGGATGGTAAAATATTCGAGGACGGAAAGTTCAGCCGAACCACCACAAAACACATGAACGAAATAGTTTACATCACAGGATTTCCTAAACAGGATTCGGGACAGAGAAAACACTTCTGGGAATATCCCTACGGAACAAGAATTCGCCACGATGATTCTCTGTCTTCCTTTTCTTCACAGACAATACTAAAAGAACTTGCGGCGGGGAAATCGTTCTTTGAAGCAGTATCCGAAATAGAAAAAATGACAAGAAGGGATAATCAAATAATAGAGGATATCCTAGAAGCCAAGGGGCTTAAAGAAGCATTGGTACACTACAGAAAGATCAAGAACTCTTTTGCCTTAATATAGGCACTATAGTGATAAGATAGTGTATAGGCACCCTCTCGGGATAACGATCTCGAGAGGGCCTCGTACACGAGAAACCCGTACACGTAGAGATATATAGAGAAAACTATATAAAATGAAAAATCTAAAATTGTACGAATATTATGGCCCAAGAGGAGAACATGCAGATCCACAAGAAAGAATAGAACTACTACAAGAAGCACAGGGAAAAATAACTGAAGCTGTAGGTCTTATAGAGCAAGCTCTTAAAGGAACAACTCATGAAAGACATGCACAGACTTATATCCTCGGACACCTTAACAACTGGATCGATTCAGGGAATAGATTCGATATGGGGATCCAGCAATACATCGATAAGCTCCAGGAAGAAGAGGAATACGAAGACGAGGAAGAAGAGTACTAGGGATAAATAAAATTTCACCCGTAGGTTTTTTTCCTACGGGTTTTTTGTGTACATTTGCTTCATAACCAATCAAAATGAACACAATGGAAATTTCACAAATCGCACAAAAGGTAATTGACAACATCAACCGTGCAATTGCCAAATCACCTACAGGAGTTACTATGGTATCGATCAGAGAATACCAAAACTCAAATGGGGAAATCTCCAACAACATCGTTAACATCGGTGCAAGTTTGGAGAATGCAAAGGCCAAGGATATCCAATTCCTTAAAAACAAAAATGGATCTACCGAGATCGAAGAGATCGCAAGACTCGAGCTTATCAAATCATTCGAAAGTCCTAATCCAAATCGAAGCAAGGGTCAAATCGATGCTTACACAACCATCGCAAAAGGTATTAAGGTTCATAATGTTACCGGAGAAATCTACGTATTTGGCCTTAGAATGAAAAAAGAAATTCTACAACCGGGAACTTACCCTACGATGAATTCGAAAGAGCTTACAATTGCTAAGAATGTTCTACGTAAAGAGCTAAAGTCCTCTAAGTTCACACAATTTAAGATTAGCGAAATCTCAGAAATTAAAATTGCAGGGGAGGAAATTTCTTTCTCCTAGGTTTTTTCCTACGAAAAATACCTTATATTTGATATGTTAATTCGTTTTATTAAATATATAAAGAAAGTTCTGGAGAAATCTGGAACTTTTTTTTGTCTAGGTTTTTTTCCTACGCAAAAGATTAGTATATTTACTTTATAAACAAATTAAAACTTTTATTATGAAAAAAACAATCAAAAGACAAATTGTAGAATTTGTAGCTAGCAAAGGATCAGCAAGTAGAATGGAAATTATTGAATTCTATGTGGATCTAAAAAATGGAAAAGGTCACTATCAAGAAAACAAAAATTCTCCATTCTGGATTGGGAGTAAAAAAGATGAAAATGGAATTTATCAAGCAATTTTCCACCCAACAAAAACACACAATCCATTCAGAGGATGTTTATCTTCAGGTTTTAATAAAATCTATGAAGAATGGCAAATTGAATACAATGCCAAAGTTGGATACCAAGGTTCAATTACAAAAGCTTGGTTAATGAATGAAAACACCAAAGAATTTTTAGTTAAAGCTGAAGGTAATCAATATCAAGCAGTAATTAAAGATTAATTTTAAAAAAATCCCCTCCTAGGTTTTTTTCCTACGAGGGGATTTTGTACTTTAGCTTCATAACCAATTAAAACTAAAATATGAAAAACGACAATCCAATTGCAACCCTCTATGTTTATAACTATATTTCCTCTAGTAATATGGGAAGTGGAGGATTTTCCAATACTCATAAAATGAAAGCATTCTTTGCCCCCAATGACGATTTTATGACATCTATCTTCGAAGTATTCATTGAGAGTGAGTGGGAAGATTCTTGGGGGGATTTTGAAGAATTTGAAAGGAGAGATGATGAGGGGGGATTCGCTAAATGGGAATTAATAGATACTTTAGGGATAACCGAAAAAGAATTAGAAACTCAAGGAATGGGTCAAATGGGTCTTGGATCTTTCAAAGAATTAATTGAAGGTCCATTAGAAGATTTTTCCATTGAGGATTTTGAATTCGAGGGATTTGATGAATCTTCGTACAATAAATTATTCTTCGATGCTAAATCCCTAATTAATCCCTTTAAGAGATTATCTAATTCCCAATTAGATTCTTTAATAGAAGCTTTGGAATCCCTTAAAAAATAATTTCAAAAATTCCCCTCCTAGGTTTTTTTCCTACGAGGGGATTTTGTACTTTAGCTTCATAACCAATTAAAACATACACCATGTCAACAAAAGAAAAAACCAAAGTTACCCCGGGAATCAAAACTACCCCGACAAAGTACCCTTCCCCAATTAGGAGAAATGCTCCTTCTGTTAAACCAGACCATAAAGCTTACCATACCCCAGAGGATGGGGAGGGATGGGATAATCTAAGCTGGGAATCCCAAAGAGGATAATTAAAAAAATCCCCTCCTAGGTTTTTTTCCTACGAGGGGATTTATTACTTTTACTTTATAACCAATTAAAACAAATAAAATGAATGTAACTATCTTATCTATGCTCCAGGAATTAAATTCCTTTGTAGATTGTAAAAGGTATTTCGAGGAGGCAAAAGACTC
>Ga0315904_10008741_pt1 | contig 13345 bp, 12 predicted proteins | sample LakEriMetagenome_6_FD_203529 | JGI IMG/M metagenome (GOLD analysis project Ga0315904, IMG submission 203529) | Freshwater fungal communities from buoy surface, Lake Erie, Ohio, United States - Buoy 12 MA120 | ecosystem: Environmental > Aquatic > Freshwater > Lake | place: USA: Lake Erie, Ohio... | reverse complement strand
AAATAGTTTGCTAGAATCCCAATCATCTTGCTCTTGATCTATCTGAATCATGAGAAATCCATCAGAATTGTCTAGTGTTTCTATTGGTGCTATACAATCTTCCAGTTTGGACAACTCAAAATTCATATCAAAGAGATGGAGAGCCTCTGGGGTGTCTTCTAAATTAAATGGCTCATCTGCAATGTCATATAGATTTAGATTTTTTCTGGATATAGTCTCATCTGTTGCTAATTGTAGATGTTCATTTATCTGAGAAAATAGATTGCTTTGAATTTCTATCCAGTCTTTAGATAAATCCATCTCTAAACAATATTCATTAATTACTTGATTGGACATATTGATGACCTCAATCAGCAATTCTTTGGCAACCCAATCAATCTCTGTACGACGATCGCACAATAAATTGATTGAAGCTTCAAGGTTATGAATTATTTCTGCGAAAGGTGAGTTGGGTATATAAAAATCAGCTTTAATTGCAGCTTCCTGAACTAACTTAATCGTTAAAAATATCGCGTCACGTTGCTGGTGAAAATTTGGCAACCTAACATCTAACTCTAAAATTTTATTTTTTAACTCATGCATCAAAGCTTGAGATTCCTTAGAAAAAATTTTTTTGGTTTGTGGCTCTATCTCAATCATGGGAGAATCCATTACATATATATGGTCAACTTCTATCTTGAAATTAGCGAAATGAAGGATTACTAATCTTTGCGGATGCTCAACCGAATTTTAGCGAGTTTTGAAATGAGCCAAGGATTGTTGAAGTTCTTCAGAATAGCCTCTGGTAGCTTTAATTAACTTAGAGGCTTCTGAAGAAGATGCAAGCGTCCTTCTAGCCATATGCGAAATATCATTCATCAAGTTGGCAACGCCCTCGGTTGTCTGGGCTTGTGAAGTTGTAGCCTCGGAGATAGCGATCATTAATCCGTCAATTTGTTGTGAGATTTGGGCGATTTGTTGCAGGCTATCTTTAGCAGCGATCGCTAGGGTGTTACTCTCCAATAGTTGATTACTGCCAGACTCAACCGATGACATCACTGCTTTAGTTTCAATTTGAATATTTCTGAGTAGGACTTCTACTTCTTTGGTTGCTGTAACTGAACGAGCGGCTAGTTCTCCTACCTCTTCTGCAATCATTACAAATCCACTATTTGCATCGTTCGACCGAGATGCTTCAAGCGAGGCGTTGATTGCTAGAAAATTGGTTTTAATCGCAATTTCATTAATTGAAGAAATTGCCTTAGCAATCTTTTGGGAGACAACACCTAAATTCTTGACCCTCTTGGCTGTTGTAGCGACTACATTCTGCAATTCTCCGACCTTGGACATCACTGCATCAATAGAGCGATCGCTATCGGATAGTTTTTCGACTACTCGTTGCGATGATTGCAATACTTGATGACTATTATTGACAATTTTTGTTACTGACAGCTTAGTCATCTTCATTGTGCTAAGCGATCGCGTAACTATATCTACTTGTCTTTGAGAGACATTGGCAAGATTAGCGATCGCCTGTTCGTTTTGCCCAAGTGAGAAATTAACTTGGTTTGCCGAAGATTTAACTTGCCCGACAATATTTTGTAAACCCCGAATGACATCATCAAAAAACATATCGACATTGGGTAGACTTCCATCAACTGATTGAGTGGAAACCGTAAGGTCACCATCAGCTAAAGCTTGTACATCTTTGAGCATTTGCATCAAATGATCCTGAAGATCTTCCTGTTGTTGGCGATAGCTCTTAACTTCGGCATGGCGCTGTACTATCTCTGAGCGCACTTTTTTACCTAAACGCAAAATATTTTCATCGGAAAAATCTGTATCTTTTGCTTCATGCCTTCCTTCTCTAGCAAGTTTTGCTAAGACGTTAAATAACTTTACTACCTGCAACTGTAAGTTTTGTTTTTCCTGCTCTTGCTTTTGCATCATCGTCTGGAATTGTTCAGACATTTTATTAATACTTAAGGAAATATCTGATAGTTCATCATTTCCCTCTACACTCAAACACCCAAGACTGAGAGTAGCAGTTCCTTGTCTAATATCTCGCAAAGCAGCGCGAATATCTTTAAGTCTTGAACTAAGTTTACGGGATAGGGCATAGGCAATTGTTGCTACTAGCAATGGTGTAGCTGCGATGCCAATTCCAATCACCAGCAGTAGACTTTGATTGCCTGTAATCGCTTTAGTTTTATCTATGGTCGTTAATACATCCCATGTCAACATGTCATAAGTCTTCATGTCAGGCACGGTGGCATAGGCAACCAATTTCCCATTGCGATCAAGCCCGACCGCATCGCCTATGCCAGAAGATTTTGAAGTTCGCAAATCTTGGAGTCCTGCAAAGCTTGTTGACGCATCCTCTCCAACTTTGACAATCTGTGAACTAGTAATATATTTGTTAGAGCTATCAATTACATAAAAATCTTTATTCCCATTGGCATCTTTATTGGCAATAATTAAATCATTCTCTAAATTTTTTACAGGAATTTCAACCTGCAAAATCATGTTGACTTTTTGTGAAACAGAATTCTTGATAGACCTAGCTACGTAGAGATATACGCCATCTTTCTCAACAACAGGGTTGCCAAAAAAAACTGTATCCGCAGCAAGGGCTTTGCTAAGGATATCAGGGTTAAGAGTTTGTAAGGTTTTTGATGTGCTTGACTGAGCAATTAGCTCACCATTAGTAGAAAACAGCGCAATACTATTGTAATTTGGATAAGCTTGACTATAGAGATTTAACCGATTTGTCAACTGTTGCTTGTATTGACGCTGTTGAGCAATTGGCAATGAACTGAGAGGATTAGCTGCTTTATCGTTTGATGATGTAGTGGGGAGCTTAAGCAGTGTGTTCTGCCCAATCTCATTTGAGACGAATAATTTTTGCAACACTTCCACATCATTAAGCTGCTGCTTTAAAAAGTTTCTAGTCACGTTAGCTAAAGCGATCGCCTCCGATTGCTGTGCTTGTTTGACCTTACTTAACAGCAACCCATCCCCTACTTGGTATGCTACGACACCCAAGGCAATCGCAGGAATAGTCGCTACTAAAGCACCCCATAAAGTAATCTTTTGACCAACACTAGAGAACTTAAACACATCCTCTAATGCGATCGCTGAAACATCATTTCCCGCAGAAACTTTACCGTGAGCTAAAACACCATTTCCCGTAGAACCTTTACCATCAGAACTGCTACGCTCTTGGTTGATATCATGATCCTGAGAATCTATCCCCCATCCAAAAAACACAGATTCTGGAGGTGGAAATTCTATTCTTTGTTTATTACTTTCGCTTGCTTCTTGAATGTTGGCGATCGTATCGCTAAAAATTGATGTTGGAGCCTTATCTGTTATATCTTCTAGACCTCCAATCATTATCCCCGCATCTGCAATCATCATGGTTTCATCATCTGCAAATGATGTTTCTAATGTGAATAACGGTTCTTGCAAAACAGTTATTTCTTTCTGCGCCTGTTCCACTTGCTGGCTTTTATATTGTGCGGCGATCGCAGGTGGCGGTGGGACTATTCCATTACCATTAGCTAAAGCATTTACAGCAACTTTGGGCTTAATAGCTACATTAATGGAAGAAGGGTTAGCTAAGATAGCAAGGCCGCCCGTAGTTGATTCGTCATGGTCAAGAATGTAGGAAATACTCTTACTGCTAGATCCACCATTTATCTTAGAGCCAACATTTTGCATATCCTTTAGTTGCAAGGCTCTATAGTTAGCTGCTTGGGCTTTATCTGCATCGCTGGATTCTTTGAACGCTGGACTGTGCGTTTCCACATCTTTCTGAAAAACTTTTTGAGGCTTATTTGTCTGAGAAATATTAGCTAGTTTATTTTGAATTTGAGCAAGCGAAGTACTCGCGAGATCAAGTAAATCTGGATCGTCGGTAAGAGTCAATACTTGTTGATATTGTGTCTTAGCATAATCAATTTTACCCGCCTTACGAAAGGTTGCACCTAACCAAATATGCAGCTTGGGATTGCGAGGATCTCCATGCAACAATTCCGAGAACTGTTTCATCGCCTCTTCATACCGACCCTCTGCATAGGATTGTAGAGCTGCCTGATACTGCGCTATCATCATGATCGACCCTGAATGAAAATACGTCTTTGTTTCAAGAAGGATGCTTAAGCTTCGACAAGCCTCCTGATACATAATTAAACGCATTTATATGTAAAACCTCTAGCGCCATTTTGCTTGTGTTTCCCAAAATAAGTGCTATCATAGCTAAGGAATTGTTGCACTCAGCTAAATAGAAATTGAAAAAACTGGTTTTATTGCTTGGATGTGATTGGCTCCTCAACCTAAAGTTAGATGAAAGACGCGAGTCTGATCCTACTCTTTCTTGGGATGATGCCTGTGAAGGACCTAGTATGTTCCGATCGACCTTCTAACTATAAGGGTTGTAACCACTGTTAACAACCTCGGTCGATCGCTTCTCATCGTGGAGAAGACTAAATATTTCCCGAAACTTAATAAGCTGTAGAAAAGACGCTTGGGACGAGAATCTTTTTTGTGCGCAGATTGTAAAATTATCATTATCTATCTTTTGACTGATTAGATAGTGTCATTTACGATTGTGAGCCATTAAAAAAGTTACTGTTCTTAGATGTTTAGTTTCGCTTGTTATGTTATGGAACTCTGCTCAAAATTTTTTCGCATACATCTACAACACATAACATCTAGGACAAACAGAATCATGAAGCGCGAACTACTTAAACAGACCGTTGAACACATCGACATCAAAGATTTTGATGTAGTTGGATTAGTTGACGCAATGGCAAATACTGCTTTTCAAGGTAGAAACCTTGGACGTGCGGCTCATATCTATGACGATATGATCAAGGACAAAGATTGCGCGATCATCCTGTGTTTGGCAGGTTCTTTATTTAGTGCAGGACTTAAGGGAGTTGTCTACGATCTCATCGTCAACAACATGGTAGACATGATTGTCTCTACAGGCGCAAACATCGTTGACCAAGACTTCTTTGAAGCCCTCGGATTTCGTCACTACGTTGGTGATACCTTTGCTGATGACACAGTACTCCGCGAAAATGCGATTGATCGCATCTATGACACCTTCATCGACGAAGACGAGTTGCGCGTTTGCGACATGACGATCGCCGAAATTGCCAACTCTCTTCCTCCTCGTCCTTACTCTTCTCGTGAGTTCATCTATGAAATGGGTGCATACCTCGATAAGAATGCTAAAAACCGTCACTCCGTCGTTTTGGCTGCTTACGAACATCAAGTTCCCATCTTCGTTCCTGCTTTCAGTGATTGTTCCGCAGGTTTCGGCTTAGTCCACCATCAGTGGTTCTCTCCTGAAGAGCATGTCAGCATCGACTCTGTACGCGACTTCCGCGAGTTGACTCAGTGCAAGTTGGCAAGCCCTCACACTGGGCTATTCATGATCGGTGGTGGTGTTCCTAAGAACTTCGCTCAAGATACCGTAGTTGCGGCTGAGTTGCTTGGTTTTGAAGCTGCCATGCACAAGTATGCAGTTCAAATCACTGTTGCTGACGAACGTGATGGTGCTCTATCTGGTTCGACTTTGAAGGAAGCACATTCTTGGGGCAAGGTGGATATTGTCCAAGAACAAATGGTTTACTCCGAAGCCACTGTAGCGCTGCCCTTGATTGCAGGCTATGTCTATGGCAAGAAGAACTGGTGCGATCGCGCTCCTCGTCAATTGGCTCAAGTCTTCAACAAGCCATCTGTTGCTTTCAGTCAATTTCCTACACCTGTAGGCGTGTAGTAACATAAAGCAAAAGGGGGTGTTTTGCGCCCCCTTTTGCTTTTAGAACGTAAAACCCCAGAGAAAGATGCGGCGCAAAGCGCCGCATCTTTCTCTGGGGTTTTAGTTTTGTCATAACATTGATGGTTATAACTATAAGCACGATAAATCACGATAAATATAGTGACTATTAAAGTTCTCCATCTCTCCGATATTCACCTTGGTAGTACTACCCATGGCAAAGTCAATCCGCAAACAGGATTGAATACTCGCCTAGAAGACTTTGTAGCAGCATTGACAATCTGTATAGATCGCGCAATTAACGAGCCAGCCGATATCGTTCTATTTGGTGGCGATGCCTTCCCAGATGCTACGCCACCGCCACTTGTGCAGCAAGCCTTTGCTAAGCAATTTCGTCGCCTTGCGGATGCTGGTATTCCCACGGTGTTATTAGTAGGAAATCATGATCAACATTCGCAGGGTGTGGGCGGTGCAAGTCTAGCGATTTATCGTAGTTTGGCTGTGCCCAACTTCACCGTAGGTGACACGATCGCCACCCATCGGATTTCCACAGATGCAGGGGATATTCAGATTATTACTTTGCCTTGGATTACGCGATCGACTTTACTTACAAAGTCGGAAACAGAAGGCTTTTCGATGACTGAAGTAAGTCAATTCCTGATCGATCGCTTGCAAGTTGTCATCGAAGGCGAAATCCGTCAGCTTGATCCCAAGTTACCCACAATTCTACTGGCACATGTGATGGTGGATACAGCAACCTATGGCGCGGAGAGATTTCTAGCGGCTGGCAAAGGTTTCACAATTCCATTATCAATGTTAACCCGTGAGGCGTTTGATTATGTAGCGCTCGGACATGTGCATCGTCATCAAATTCTAGCGACGCAACCTCTTGTCGTCTACCCAGGAAGTATTGAGCGAGTAGATTTTGGCGAAGAGAATGAATCAAAAGGTTATTGCTGGCTAGAAGTAGAGAAAGGGAATGTAAAGTTTGAGTTTTGTGCAATTCCCACTCGTGCATTTCGGACGATGGAAGTAGATGTGACCAAATCGGAAGATCCTCAAGGGAAGTTGTTAAAAGCTATTCAGAAAGGAAAGATTGATCAGGCGATCGCCAGACTTATTTACAAGGTCAAAGCCGAACAGTTAGCCCAAATCGACGATCGCCTATTACATGAAGCAATGGCGATCGCCCATAATTACTCGCTTATTCCTGAAGTAGTTAGCCAAAATCCGCGCACACGATTACCTGAACTAAGTACAGCCGAGGCTCTCGATCCGATGACTGCACTTAAGACCTATCTCAGTACTCGTGAAGATCTCAAAAATCTAGAGCCTGAAATGTTGACTGCGGCACAAGAATTGCTCAGTGAGATTGGCTTAGCAATGGATGGACTTGACTCAGTTGAAGATTCAGCCCAGCCTAGTCAATTGACGATAAGTTTCAACTAGTTGTATTTGCAGTGTTTCCAGTGAAATATGGCGCAGGCTAGCGGCGCGATCGTAAATTTGCTCAATGTTAATGTCATTGCGATCATCGGTTTCTAAAAGGAATCTACCTTGCGGTATAGTAGCGATCGCCTGAGTCACAGGGGAGCGATCGCTTAAAATAGCGGCTCCAAAAGAAAAATAGAAATCATGCTTCAGGAGTTGTTGAAATACTTCTTCTTTCTTATTAAATCCATGAATAATCCAAGGAATTGAATGCTTAGTATTTTTTTTAAGTGCAATCAACTCCGCAAATGCTTTGACACAATGAATTACAAGTGGTTTCTGTAACTCTTCAGCAAGTTCGATATGTCTTTTAAAAATAGAAATTTGTGTTTCTAAAGGCAAATCAATATTTCGATCTAATCCACATTCTCCGATCGCTACCACCTGTGACGATTGTGCTAAATCTACAAGATTCACCAATGCCATTTCCCATGTCTCCAACTGGATAAACCAAGGATGTAAGCCAAGACTGCAAGTATTAGGTAAGGATTCAGCTTGCAATTCTGGAGCAACATGCAAAGTTTGCAGATTGATGAGATCTGAGGATTTGCGATCGTGATGTGTATGGAAGTCAATAAATAAGTACTTATACAAAATAAATTACCCAACCCTGTAAAGTTGCGTCCCGCAGGGGCGCAACTTTACAGGGTTATAATTAAAACTCATCATCTGGATAGATACCCAAAGCACGTAAACGCTCTGCAAGTCGATCAGCTCGTTTACGTTCCTGTTCAGCGCGTTGTCCTTCCTGTATGACTCGTTGCTGCTCCTGCCAAACCTGAATCTTAGATTGCTGCAATAGTTGATCTAACTCTACAGGGGATAGAAATTTTTGCCCGTCGGGACGAAATAATACTAATTCTTGTCCCTGCTACCCAATCAAAACGGATTCCTAACAATGGACTCACCCAGTTGCTCATTGAGAGAATTGGAGTTAGGCGATCTCCTTGTCTCTGCCAGCCTGCTAAGGTTAAATCATCAGGATCGTAAATATAATATTCCTGAATGCCATAGGTTTCATAAAATGTAAACTTCTCATCTAGAGCATCAATACCGCGACTATCTTTATTGCTGGGTGACAAAATCTCAAAAGTAACCTGTGGAGAGATATTATCCTCTAGCCATTGCTTGTAAGAGCCTCGCCTACCTTTAGGTCTGCCAAATGCAACCATCACATCTAGAGCCATACGTCTTAGGGTATAACGCACAGGATACCAAGCCAAGTCTCCTCCCACAAATACAAGGGGATCGTTAGCATACATAATCTCTAAATTTTCTTTGATGATAACAATCCAGCGAAATTGCTCGGTATTGTCAGACATAGGATTACCGTCACTATCTGGATAGTCGATCTCTGGGGCGATCGCTTCATGAGTTAATGGTTGCAGAGTCATGGATTTGCCCTCGCATAGACCTGTGCGTGATTAATATATTCTATAGGCAAACCTAAAAGAGAGTTGCGGCGCAACTCTCTTTTAGGTTTGCCTACTGCTATTCAGCAGTCTTTGCTTCTAGTTCCGCAATTCTCTTTTCTAGTTTGCGAACTGTGTGTAATAAATCTGGAAGTTGACGCTCTGAAATAACAATGCGCTTCCAATCCTTTTCGGGAACAACGGGATAGCCCATCATTGTCACACCTGCGGGAACATCACTGGGAATCCCCGACTTTGCACCAATGATTGCGCCATCACCGATGTGGATATGATTAGCTGCACCGACTTGTCCTGCCATGACCACATGATGACCAAGGGTGACACCACCTGCTAAGCCCACCTGTGAAGCGAGAACGGAATGCGCTCCCACTTCCACCCCATGACCAATCTGCACAAAGTTATCCAGTTTTGCACCCTTATGAATAACAGTAACCCCAACGGCAGGACGGTCAACGGCACAGGAGCAGCCCAGTTCGACATTATCTTCGATGATCACATGACCGATTTGAGGAACTTTGTACCAAGTGCCATTGGGTGATATCTCAAAGCCAAAACCATCGCCCCCTAAAACTGTGCTGGGATGGAACAGACAATTTGCGCCGATTTGAGTGCGATCACTAATTACACAATTGGCGTGAATAGTTGTATTTGCGCCAATTTCGACATCGTTGTAAATGGTGACATGGGGATAAATCGTAACGTTATCACCAATTTTGACGCGATCGCTAATGACCACATAGGGTGCGATCGCCACATTTGCACCTAACTGCACACCTTCACCCAAAATTGCAGTGGGATGAATACCCTGTGGCGGTGTGGGTGGTTGATAAAACTTTTCGAGAACCTTGGCGAAGAGAATGCGGGGATGGGCGGTACGGATGCAGGGTAAAGGTGAGGGGGTTTTAAGATCGAGGATGACAGCGCTAGCTTGGGTATCCTTGAGATGGGCGACAAATTTCGATGAAGACACAAAGGTTATCTCTCCAGATTGCGCCTTATCGATCGCAGCGACACCCGTAATTATGGGATCAGTACCATCGGCTTCAAATCGACAATCGGGCAGTGAGGTGACAAACTCGGCTGCGAGTTCGGAGAGTTTAAAAGAAATTGTTTGTGTCATGGATCTGATGTCATATCAAGAATACGCGATTACCATAATACTTAATTGTGCCAAAACACGCGGCTTAGCGATGAACCAAACTTGATAGAGATCGCCCCAAATATATATACTTCACCCCACAAACGATCGCCCCCTCAATAAACCAACAACATCAAACAGCGATCGCCTATAATCTCTGGCTATTCATAGTGTGACCATACAGAAACAACTCTAGCGGTTTTAGTAGCCTCATCGACTGAATAAACTAGACGATGTTTGATATTGATTCTTCTTGAGAAATATCCTTTCAAGTTGCCTGAAAGTTTTTCATAGGGAGGTTCATAGGGATTCTGCTTGAGAATTTCTAATAAAGTTTTGAGGTTAGAGTCCAAATTGGTAGACTTCAACTTTTTAGCATCCTTAATCACATTTCGGCTAAATTCAATCTTCCAACCCATTCAAGGCTCCTAGAAATTCAGCTTCAGAAACCCAATCATCTGCTTGTTCGGCGGCTCTTATTGACTCAACTAGATTAGGGATAGATTGTAAATAGAGAGTTTCTTGTATGCTTTCCCAGTCAGATTTAGATAGCAATACTGCGTCACCTTGCCGACTTGTAATAAATCTTGGTAAATGATCTTTATTAACTTGCTCGACTAAGTTAAACAAGTTGGCTCTCGCTTCACTTGCATTAAGAATTTTCATTAATAAATCCAAACTCGTACAATTTATCGTACCACTTTTTTGTTAAAGCGATCGCCCCCTCAATAAACCACCAACATCAAACAGCGATCGCCCCTAATCTCATTCACAAAGCGATCGCCCCTCAACAAACCAACAACATCAAACAGCGCCTCTAATTTCAATCAAACAGCGATCACCTCACATATCATGATCTGGCAATTTACGAAGATAAGTTAAAAATTCATGTGATTCTTCTAGCTTCATTAGTGTGCGCGATCGCTTCTGGAAATTATGTATCAAATACTCAATACACCGCTCCTTTGACCACCCAACCCTTTCGATTTCTTGATCGACCTCAATAATTAATTCAGCGATCGGGCAGAATTCATCACCTGTTAGCTCAATCACACCTGCAATTAGTCGATGACACATTAGTTCAGTATCTTCCGATTTTTGGAAAGGTTGGCTAAAGCTCATTATCAGTAGACAATTTTGGCTAATCTGATAACCATTATCAAGCAATCTGCATAATTTTGGGTCAGTAATGCTGGCATTTAGAACTTCATCACTATTGCCGATAGGCATAATCCCGCGCCATTTACCTAACTCTTTCTGTCTCACTTGAAAGTCATCAGTTTGGACAAGTTGCAAAGTACGACATTTATTTTTAGACAGCGATCGCAGATATTCATAGGGAACAGCCTGTAGCCACCCATCTTCTTCAAAATGTAATAGCTCTGACTCTCGAAACTTAAGCAAATCAGATGATTGAGCCTGTCCCGTAATTTGCCATTCTCCTGATCGAATTAGTCGATTTTCTGATTCATATCCCTTTCCCCGTTCTTTCTCATTTAAAGGAATATTAACTACATCTAAAATCTGTAACGCTCTACCATTGATTAGGGTTAAATAATTGGGAATTGCACCATCTTCAGTATTAGTAACTGGACGAATCCATTGACCTGTTTTAAGATTAAGCCCTGCAACACATTTACTATTGTGCTTACGAGAATTAGCCAAACAAACTATTTCTGTCATTGTTTCTTAATTTTCTATTACAGATGCTTGATATCAACATTTCCCCAACTGTTTTGAAGATACTCAGCGACAAGTCGGCGATGGCAATTGTGGGGTTTGGCTTCGCTGCATAGCAAACAGCCATGATTAATTAGTTCGGGTGTTACTTTCTTTTCAATTTGACGTTCTGAAATTAGTTTGAGAAACTTCTCTTCATATACTCCCCAATCTCCTTTATTTTTTTTGTAATCATCCAAAATATCTTTGGTTGGCGCTAAATCCGTAATATGAATATAGTCAATACCACCAATCTGCTTGAGAAAATATTTTAAGTCATTTTTTTTCGCAAACCCTGCCAACTGAGAGACATTGTTTAGCCTTGTGTCAATTAGTGTCTTTACTCCAGAATTGATCAAAGTTTCAAAAAACTGCTCAGCACTCTTTTGAGTAAATCCAATCGTGAATAGTTGAATAGAACTAGGCATAGACTTCTCTTTCCACTTTAGTTTCCACATAGGCTATTTCTTCACCTTGTTTTCTATACGCTTCTACAAGCTGATCTTCAGGAGCTAGATCATTGAGAAATGACATATCAAACAATGAGGTTTGAATAACACCCTTAAAACCATGTTTAGTTAAAAGCCGATCTTCTAGCTCTCCGTGAGATTCTAGGTTTCCATCTGACTGAATATGCTGAATATCCAAATCATATTCTTTGAGTTGGGGACAAACCAAAATCGCCCGATGACAGGTCATAGGATCTTTTTCGGCACACATCAATGCGATTCTGTGACGACTCTTGATTCCTTTGAGAATACGCCTAAGTCCATCAGTAAATAAATCTGTGGCGACAATTTTTTCGTAAATCGCTTTACCATCGATATAGCAGCTTTGGTCTTCAGGTCTAGCGCCTAACTCTTGACCTAAAAATACATAACGGATTTTTTTAGATTCTAAATGATTCTTTAATTGTGCTTGGCAATAATCAGGTAGATAACGACTATAGGGGTGTGATCGAACATCCGCCAAAGCCGTAATTTCATGCTTTTGCAGAAGTTCAATAAAAGTCTTGATGTTGTGATTTGAATGACCGATGGTAAATAGTTGCATGGAAAGTCAACCTCAAGAATATAAAAATTTTAACGCGATCGCAAATCTTCTGGAAACTGAGGATCGAGGATTTGGGCGATCGCATAGGGACAATCTGAGGGTAAATCGGGATAATCGAGAGGCGTTTCTCGCACAACCAAGGATAGAGCCAGTCTATGGGCTTCGATTACGGCTTCATCGAGATAGGACTTCAAACTGGGATTATCTTTTAAATGCAGTTTGATGCGATCGCGTTGTTCGATAATAGTTGACCGCCAACTTTTACCGCGCAATTCAGGTTGAAACTCCCACTTCAGCAAATGTCCAATCAAAACACCCAAACGATTGCGAAGTTCTTGTTTTTGCTGCTTACCCAACGACTCAATTTCCTCCACCAAATTCTCTATGTCCAGAGATTGCCATTGACCACGACTTAATAGTGCTGACTGCTCCTGTGTCCAAGCATAAAAATCTATCTCATACAAGTCATTCGATAAATCAATATTTGTTTTTAGCTCTAAATTTGTTTTTTGTTCTAACTGAGATTTGAGCATTACGTTTCAGCCTACGCTAAGGTACATATCACTATAACAAACCGCTAAACTCACCATGTAACAGGTTTAAAATCGTTATCATTGGCGATCGCCACACCATCACCAGAAGGCTTAATCACAAACAAACCTTGACGATAGGCATAACGATCTATCCCCTCATTAATCTCAATCCCTGCCACAGCACCATAGGCTTTGAAGTTGCCATAAT
>Ga0315904_10008739_pt1 | contig 13347 bp, 13 predicted proteins | sample LakEriMetagenome_6_FD_203529 | JGI IMG/M metagenome (GOLD analysis project Ga0315904, IMG submission 203529) | Freshwater fungal communities from buoy surface, Lake Erie, Ohio, United States - Buoy 12 MA120 | ecosystem: Environmental > Aquatic > Freshwater > Lake | place: USA: Lake Erie, Ohio... | reverse complement strand
GGGTCTTCATCCGGTTCGGCAGCGGGGGTCGCGGCGGGGTTCTTACCGCTCGCTTTCGGCACGCAAACCGGCGGTAGCATTATTCGCCCGGCGGCGTTTTGCGGCATTGTCGGCTTCAAGCCGAGTTTTGGTGCCATCCATCGCGGCGGTATGAAGGTCATGAGCGAAAGCCATGACACGATCGGCGTCATGGCCCGCAGCGTCGCCGATTGCGCACTTTCCATGGGCGCGATGACGGGGCGCGATTACGGGAACCCAGAGGCCAAACTGCCCCGCGCGCCGCGCCTGGCTTTCACGCTCGGCCCGCCTGCGGCCAAGGCCGCGCCGGAAACCCTTGCGCTGATGGAACGCGCTATCGCCGCCTGCCGCAAGGCGGGTGCTGAGGTGGTGGAGATCACGCTGCCCGAGGTGATGACCGAAGCCTTTGAAGCGCATGAATATGTGACGAATATGGAAAGCGTGCAGTCACTCGGCTGGGAATTAGTCGCAGCGCGGGCGCAGCTTTCCGATGTGCTCAGGGAAAAGCTTGATTGGGCCAAGCGCTTCCCAACCGCGCAGCTTGATGCCTGCAAGACCGTGCAGGCCAAGGCACGCGCGGCGCTGCCTGGCGCGATTGAAGGCTTTGATGCGGTGATCACCGCGTCCGCGGCAGGTGAGGCACCGGCGGGCATTGGCTGGACCGGTGATCCTGCCTTCAATTCGCTCTGGACGCTGCTGCATGGGCCATGTGTCACGGTGCCAGCCGGGGCGGGACCAAAGGGCCTGCCGCTTGGCGTGCAAATCGCTGGCCGCATCGGCGAAGATGCCAAGGTGCTCGCGATTGGGGAATGGCTGCGCGGCGCCTTGTGATCCGGCGATATGGATCGGCGCAAAGAAAAGCATGTTGCGTCACAAGGGCGCGCGGGCATTTGGTGTTGCCAAGCCAAATCGGATGGTTTGGTGGCCCATGCATGGGCATGAAAACATCGACGCGGCTTTGTAGGGATTGATAAACTATCGCCGCGCGGGGAGTAGCGAGATGACCGCAAGCATTGATGCCTTCGACATGCGCCAATCCACACGCCGCATCGGGTGCGTGCGCTTGAAGCTGCGCGATCTGGACCGCGGCGCGGCGTTTTATGAGAACATCCTTGGTCTCAGGCGGATTTCCGCCGAGGCCGGGCGGGTAGTGCTCGGCACCACCAAGACAGCTTTGCTGGAATTGATTTCGGCCCCAGAAGCCACAGCGCGTGACCCGCGCGATGCCGGGCTGTTTCATACGGCCTTCCTGTTGCCAAGCCGCGCGTCACTTGGCGCCTGGCTGGCCTTCGCCATGGCCAAGGGCGTGCCCGTGCAAGGCGCTTCCGATCATGTGGTGAGTGAGGCGATTTACCTTGCCGATCCTGAAGGCAATGGGATCGAGGTTTACGCCGATACCCCGACTTCAAGCTGGCATGACGCCACAGGCAAGTTGCTGATGACAACCCAGGCGTTGGATGCGGATGGCGTGCTTGGCGCGGGGCAGGGCAGGGCCTGGCAGGGCTTTCCGGATGATGGCTTGATCGGCCATATCCATCTTCAGGTCGGCGATACTGCCGCTTCCGAAAAATTCTACGGCGATGTGCTCGGCTTTGATCTGACCAAGCGCTATCCCAAGGCGAGTTTCTTCGGCGCCGATGGCTATCATCACCAACTCGCCTGCAATAGCTGGAACAGTGCGGGTGCCGGCACGCGGCCCCGTAATGCGACGGGGTTGGATGGGTTTGAACTCCTGCTCCGCCGGTCAGAAGATCACGCCGCCATTCTGGAACGCGCGGCAGAGGCGGGTGTTATTGCTGAACAGCAGGGCGATAGCGCTGTATTGCATGACCCCTGGGGCAATAGCGTCACGCTTCACCGCACCATGCTATAGCCCGGCACGCCTTTCAGCGCCTCGGTCGTATCGAAATCGCGCAGCACCGCGTCATCGGCCATTTCAACTTCAACACAGCGATCGGCGTATTTGCCGGCGAGGTGTCGCGCGCCCACATCGCCGGTAATCGCCAGCATCTCAGGCAGAAATTCGCGTGACCACAGCATGGGATTGCCCTGCTTGCCGCGGAAGGTCGGCATCACAATCGCGCGGCCTTCTTCCGGATCGAAGGCCGCCATCAGCCGATCGAGCATGGCCGCACTCACCAGCGGCATATCGCCAAGACAGACCATGAAGCCTTCGACATCTTCGGGCAGAGCGCGCAGCCCGGCCTTCAATGATGCGGAAAGCCCCTGCGCATAATCCTCGGCAATCGCGAATTGCACCGCACGGCCGCCGAGCGCTTCTTCCACCCGGTCATGTTCATGCCCCGTCACCACCACCACGGGCCGCGCATGGGAAGCGAGCACCTGATCCACCACGCGCACCACCATGGGCACGCCATCATTATCCGTGACCAGCAGCTTATTGAGCGGCGCCATGCGGCGGGACCGGCCGGCCGCCAGCACAATCGCCGCCACACGCCGTCCGCGACGTGGGGCGAGGGCGGGCGGTGGCGTGCGCGGCGCCTGGTCTCGCGGCAAAGGCCGCAGTTCGATTTCCTTGAGAAGACCGCCCACACCCATGGCGCCGATATCGTCCGGCGTGACTTCCAACCCCGCGAAAAGCCGTTGCAGCACCCAATCAAAGCCATTCAGCTTGGGGCTGCGCGCACAGCCAGGCAGCACCATGGCGGGGATTTTGCCGATATGCCCAAGGCAGAGCAGATTGCCCGGATCAACCGGCATGCCGAAATGATCAATCGCGCCGCCAGCGCGCACAATCGCCGCAGGCCCGACATCGCGCCGATCCACCACGGCGGAGGCGCCGGCCACCAGCAACATCTCAGCCCCCGCACGGCGCAGCCGTGACAGCGCATCGGAAATCGCGACCGTGTCATGGCGCACACGTTCCACGGGCAGCAGCGTGCCGCAAAGCCCGGCGATGCGTTCTTCTGTCGCCTCCACCGCGCCTTCCATGACGCTTTCCTTGATGCCGGGCAGTTCAGACAGCACCAGCCCAACCTTCAAGGCGCGGAAGGGATGAATGGCGAGCACCGGCCCCGCGCCGCTTTTCGCGACCGCTTCCACCACGCCGAGCATTTGCCCCGGCACGGCAAAGGGAATCACCTTAATGGTCGCGACCATTTCCTTGGTGTTCACCGGCGTGAAATTGGGCAGCGTCGCAATCGTCAGGCTTTCATCCACCGCATTCATGCGCGCGATGCGCTTGGTATCCAGCACCAAAAGCCCAGCCGTTTCCGCCAGGAGATTCACACGCCCGGTGGCCGCGCGAGACCGCGCGAGCAAGGGCGCGGCCAATACCTGCCCCAGCCTTTCGGCGGCTTCATCTTCCGGCACATCACCCACTTCAAGCCGCGCGGCGATGATTTCCCGATGGCCACCCTCACGCAGCGCGGCGATGGCGCCATCATCCAGCACCGTGCCTTTTTTCAGCACGCGCCCGGTCAGGCGCATGGTATGCGCCAGGATCGCGCCCTTCGCTTCTTCAAGCCGCGTTGGGCCGAAAATCATGCCGCAAGACCGGGGATGGGCCGCACCGCACCAAGCGCCGCACCACGCCGCGCCGCGACAATTTCCGCCATGATGGAAAGCGCAATTTCCGGCGCCGTGATCGCTTCAATATTCAAGCCAACCGGCGCATGGATGCGCCCCATGGCTTCCGCATTATGGCCAAGCTCCGCGAGGCGCGCGATACGCTTCGCATGTGTGCGCCTGCTGCCGAGCGCGCCGATGTAAAACGCCTCGCTCTTCAGCGCCGCATCCAGGGCGGGATCATCCAGCTTCGGGTCATGCGTCAGCGTCACCACTGCGGTGCGCGCATCAGGCGCCAAGGCTTCCATCGCCTCATCCGGCCAATCGGTGGAAAGCGTCACCCCTGGCAGGCGTTCTTCGCTCGCAAAGGCACGGCGTGGGTCCACCACAACCATGGCAAAGCCAAGCGGGGCGGCCATGGGCGCCATGGCCTGCGCGATATGCACGGCACCCACAACAATGATCCTCAGCGGCGGGTTATGCGGATGCACAAACCAGGTCGCGTCGCCCTCGGTCACATTGCCGGCTTCTTCGCTGCCGAGTGCCGATTTGGACGCTTCCACTAGCGCCGCCGGCATATCATCACCGGGCCAAAGCAGCTGCGCGCCATCGGAAAGCCGCGTCAGCAGCACCACGGGGCGCTTGGCAGCGCGTTCGGCTTGCAACCGGGCAAGGATGGTGGCCTTCATGACAGCGGCTCCACAAACACCTTCACCTTGCCGCCGCAGGATAGCCCGACTTCCCAGGCCCGCTCATCGGAGATGCCAAAATCGAGCAATTGCGGCGCGCCGCTTGCCATGGATTGCCGCGCGGCATCCGCGACCGCCCCTTCAATGCAGCCGCCAGATACCGACCCCGCCAGCTTGCCCGATTTGGTGATGGCCAAGCGCGATCCCGCCGGACGTGGCGAGGACCCCCAGGTTTCCACCACGGTCGCGATGGCGACATCTTCGCCCGCCGCTTTCCAATTGGCAGCGATGGCCAGGATATCTTCGGCATTGTCGTTCTGGGTCATGCGACCTTCCTCCTGCTCTGGCCTGTGCGCGGATCGGATAAGGTTTGGATCAGCGCCCGCAGGCTTTCAAGATTATGCACGGGCCGGAAATCATCCACATGGGGCAGCATGGCCCGAATGCCCTGGGATTTCGGTTGAAAGCCCGAAAAACGCAACAGCGGATTGAGCCAGATCAGACGCGTGCAGGATTGCCGGAGCCTCTCGGTCGCTTCCGCGAGCCCCGCCGCGCCTTCGCGATCAAGCCCATCCGTGATCAGCAGCACCACCGCCCCCTGGCCCAAGACGCGCCGTGCCCAGAGCTTGTTGAACAGGCCAAGGCTTTCGCCAATCCGCGTGCCGCCCGACCAATCGGGCACGATATGGGACACCATCTCAAAGGCGAATTCTGGATCGCGATGGCGCAATTGCCGTGTCACATTGGTCAGCCGCGTGCCGAACAGGAAGCTATGCACCCGGTCGCGTTCATTGGTGACGGCGTGGAGGAAATGCAGCAGGATTTGCGCATAACGCGCCATGCTGCCGCTGATGTCACACAGCACCACCAAGGGCGGCGGCTTTTCCTGCCGCTGCTTGTGTTCCAGCTTCAGGATATCGCCCCCAAGGCGCAGGCTTTGGCGCAATGTCGCGCGCAAATCCACGATGCGGCCCGATGGGTGCGTGCGAAAGCGCCGCGTTGGTTTTTCATCCAAGGGCAGCGATAATTTGCGGATTTCCTGCTTGGCGGCGGCAATCTCCGCCGCTGACATGGCTTCGAAATCGAGCTTTTGCAGTTTTTCGCGGTCGCTGACCGTGAAGCTCATATCATGGCGCGGTGGTTCCGGCTCGGGCGGGCGGGGCTTGGGTTTTTCGCCCTGCATGGCTTCCGCCAAACGGCGCGATGCAGGCGGAGGTTTGTCCGACGGCGCCTTATTGCCATCCAGCGCTGCCATGGCGGCAGCATGCGCAGCCGCTTCCGGATCGCGCCAGAACAGCTGAAAGGCCTGATCAAACACTTCAAAATGCTCGCGCCGATGCACCATCACGGCGCGCAAAGCGGCATGCACTTGCCGGCGATCCCCGATATCAATCGCGGCCAAGGCGGCGAGGGCGCTGAGGGCCTCACCAGGCCCAAGCGGCAGGCCGGAACGGCGCAGCAGCCGCGTGAAAGCCAGCAGATTGGTCGCGATATGCCCACCCGCACCCGGCGCCGTGGCCAGCAGGGGCTGGCCGCCGGCGATGATCCGGGCAGGGTCGCGATCCGGCGTCACCCCGCGCGAACTTCCGCAATAAGCCGAGCGGCTTCCTCGCCCTTCAGCTTCGCGATGTCATCCTGGTATTTCAGCAAAACACCGAGCGTTTCATCCACCACGCCCTGCTCCAGCGCCTTGGCATCCAATGCGGCCAAAGCCTGCGCCCAATCAATCGTCTCGGCCACACCAGGCAGCTTGAAGTAATCGCCATCGCGCAGCTTTTGCACAAAGGCGACCACCTGGGCGGAAAGCGCTTCCGGCAGGCCAGGGGCGCGCAGTTTCAGAATGGCGCGTTCACGCGCCGCATCCGGGTAATCCACCCAGTGATAGAGGCAGCGCCGACGCACCGCATCATGCACTTCACGTGTGCGGTTGGAGGTGATGATGACAACCGGCGGGGTTGCTGCCTTTACAGTGCCAAGCTCAGGGATTGTGATTTGAAAATCCGCGAGGATTTCCAGCAAAAACGCCTCAAAAGGTTCATCGGCGCGGTCAAGTTCATCAATCAGCAGCACGGCGGGGCTGCCTTCCAGCGCATCCAGCAAGGGGCGCGGCTGGAGGAATTTGCGGTCATAAATCCCGCGATCAAGCGCGGCAGGGTCCACATCGCCGGCAGCTTCCGCCAAGCGTATCGCCATCAATTGCCGCGCGTGATTCCATTCATAGGCTGCCGAGGAAATATCGAGGCCATCATAGCATTGCAGCCGCACCAACCGGCGCGGCAGCTTGGCGGCCAGCACTTTCGCGATTTCCGTCTTGCCGGTGCCCGGTTCGCCTTCCAGGAATAGCGGGCGGCCCATGGTCAGTGCCAGATGGATGGTGGTGGCGAGCGCACGATCCGCCACATAGCCACCCGCGCCGAGCAGCGCCTGGGTTTCGGCAACGCTTGCGGGCAGGCTCACTTGAACATCAACACGACAATAGCAAGCCAGATCGCGCCCCCAACCCAGGCGAGCAGCGGAATCCCAAGCGGCGCTTCCGGCAGCAATTCAAATATCGAAATGCCGCCGCCAGCGGCAGGCGGGGCGGGCAGGGGGGCGGGGGCCGCGCCGGGAGCCGCGGGTTCGGCAGCGGCGACGGCGGCAGCGAAGCGATCAAAGAATTGATCGGACATTTGCTTGGCAGTGGCATCAATCAGCCGCGCGCCAAGCTGCGCCATCTTGCCGCCGACCTGCGCCTTTACCGCGAATTTCAGCAGCGTTTCATTGGGGCCAGTTTCTTCCAGCGATACGTCAGCGCCCCCCTTGGCGAAGCCCATGGCGCCGCCATTGCCTTCGCCTGAAATGGTGTAGGAAGCCGGCGCCTGGATGTTTTCCAGCTTCACCTTGCCGCCGAATTTCGCCGCCATGGGGCCGATCTTCACCGCCACCTTGGCTTCGAACGCGTCATCGGCGGTTTTGGTCACGCTTTCACAGCCGGGAATCGCGGCCTTCAGCATTTCGGGGTCGTTCAGCGCGTCCCAGACGCGCTGGCGGGGCGCGGGGATGCGGCGCTCGCCATTCATATCCATGGGGTGATCTCCTGCTTCCCCCCAAACTAGGGGCGCAAGGCCATGGGGGAAAGGGGGCGCCCCCTTGTGGCGGGGCGGATCATCCGGCAATCACGCTTTTAACGGGTATCAGCCCGCAAGGTTTGAGGGAGTCCCTGGCCCATGAAGGCGACCAGCTTCGCCCTGATGTTGTTCCTGGCGCTGCCCCTGCCGGTTCAGGCCGCTGGGGTTTCCGGCGCGGGCATGAGCCTGGCTTGGGGCCTGCCTTTTGCCGGGCTATTGCTGTCCATCGCGCTGATGCCGCTGCTGGCGGGGCATGTCTGGCACCATCATTACGGCAAGATCGCTGCCGGCTGGGCCTTGCTGCTGGTGCTGCCCTTTGCCGTTGCCTTCGGGCCTGAAGTCGCCGCGTCCGAGGTCTGGCATATCCTGTTGCAGGAATACATCCCCTTCATTGCGCTGCTGCTGGCGCTTTATGTGACAGGCGGTGGCGTGCTGCTGAAAGGCACGCTGATCGGCACGCCGGCCACCAATACCGCCTTGCTCGCCTTCGGCACGGTGATCGCGAGTGTCATGGGCACCACAGGCGCTTCCATGCTGCTGATCCGCCCTGTTTTGCGCGCCAATGCCTTTCGTCAGCGCAAGATCCATACCTTCGTGTTTTTCATCTTCCTGGTCAGCAATATCGGCGGATCACTCACGCCGCTGGGCGATCCGCCGCTTTATCTCGGCTTCCTCAAGGGTGTGTCCTTCTTCTGGACCACGACGCATCTTTTCGGCGAATTCCTGGTCTGTGCGGTGCTGTTGCTCGCGGCCTATTATGTGCTGGATAGCTGGGCCTGGGCGCGTGAGAAGCCGGTGGCACCGGTCATTGAAAAGCGCGAGAAGCTCTCCATCGAAGGCTATGCCAATCTGTGGCTGATTGGCGCGGTGGTGCTGATGGTGCTGGCGCAGGGCTATTGGAGCCCGGGCGATGTGGCGCTGTTTGGCGAAAAGATTGGCTTGGAACGGTTGGTAGGTGTGGCCGTGTTTGTTGCGATTGCCGCCATTTCCATCTGGGTCACGCCGCGGCAATTGCGCGATGATAATGGCTTCGCCTGGGGCGCCATTCTGGAGGTCGCCAAGCTTTTCGCTGCCATTTTCGTGACCATGGCCCCCGTGCTTGCGATACTCCGCGCCGGCACGGCGGGCGCGGCGGCGCCGCTGGTGGCGCTGACCTCCGGTGCGGGCGGGGAGCCGATTCCCTGGGTCTATTTCTGGCTGACCGGGGCGCTGTCTTCCTTTCTGGATAATGCGCCGACCTATCTGGTATTCTTCAACCTGGCCGGCGGTGATCCCGCGCATCTGATGACGGAAGGTGCCTTGACACTGGCCGCGATTTCCTGCGGCGCGGTCTTCATGGGGGCCAATTCCTATATCGGCAATGCGCCGAATTTCATGGTCAAGGCCATTGTGGAAGAACAGGGTGTGCGCATGCCATCCTTCTTTGGCTATTGCGCCTGGGCCCTTGTGGTCCTGATACCGCTTTTCGTGTTGGTGACCTTCATTTTCTTCTGAGGAAATAGCTATGCCTTACGTAATCGCCGATGATCTGCCCCATGAACCCGCCGGTGTGCGTTTCCGCCGCCTGCTGGAACGCCCGGAAATCCTGCAAATGCCGGGCGCGCATTTGGGCATTGCTGCCTTGCTCGCGAAAAAGGCGGGGTTTGAGGCGCTGTATATGTCTGGCGCTGCCATGTCGGCCACCATGGGGCTGCCTGATCTTGGCATGATCACGGTGGATGATGTGTCCTGGCATGTGCGCCAGGTGGTGCGCGCTTCTGCCCTGCCGGTGCTGGTGGATGGCGATACCGGCTATGGTGAGGCGCTGAACGTCATGCACATGGTGCGCTGCTTTGAAGAAGCGGGCGCCGGCGCGGTGCATCTGGAAGACCAGTTGCTGCCCAAGAAATGCGGGCATTTGAACGACAAGAAACTGGCCCCGGTGGATGAAATGGCGGCCAAGGTCGCGGCGGCGCGCAAGGCGCGGCGCAACCTTGTCATTATCGCGCGCACCGATGCGGTGGCGAATGAAGGCATGGATGCCGCCGTTGATCGTGCCAAGCGCTATCTGGAAGCCGGCGCCGATGCGATCTTCCCCGAAGCGCTGACCACGGCTGAGATGTTCCGCGAATTCGCCGCGCGCATGCCGGGGGTGAAGCTTTTGGCGAATATGACCGAATTTGGCCGCACGCCATTTTTCACGGCAACCGAATTCCAGCAAATGGGCTATGCCATGGTGATCTGGCCCGTGAGCCATTTGCGCATCGCGGCCCGCGCCATGGAAGATTTGTATGGCGCTATCAAGGCTGATGGCGGCACGCATAATATGGTCGGTCGGATGCAAACCCGCGCGGCGCTTTATGAGACGATTGGCTATCACGCCTATGAATCGCTCGATGCCAGCCTGGTACGTACCATTGTGCCGGAAGGCATGCCGCAGAATTGAGGTTATGTCGGGCGCGGTGCTTCAGCCCCCGCGCCCGGAAAAGGCGTTGAAGGTTTGCAGCGTATAGGTGTCCTTGACGCCGGGCACGGTCTGGATGGTTTCCACCACGAAAAGCCCGATATCGCGCCCCGCTTCCAGATAGAATTTCCCGAGCAGATCATATTGGCCGGAAATGGAATGCATTTCCGAAAGCTCGGGAATGCCATCGGCCATCTCGCGCGCCACGCGATAGGCTTGGCCCATCTCGCATTTGATCATCACGAATATGGCGCGCATGGCATTGGCCCTCCTGGAACCAGCATATGCTAACGCGGAACCCGCCCCGCGGGAAACGCGCCCGCACCGCAGGCCGGGTTAATTTGCAAAGCGCATGGCATTATGACTAAGTTTTGGGCGAAAAATCGCCCAAAAGCCGGTCGGGTGCCCTCTCCAGGCGGCATAGGGCTTGCTTAACAAGGAACATGGTTTTGCCCCCTCCTGCCCCAGATCACGGCGGCGCCGCCCAGCCTTTGCTCGAAACCCGTGGCCTCGTGAAGCATTTCCCCATCCGGGGTGGCCTGTTTGGTCGCCAAATGGGGGAGGTGCGCGCGGTGGATGGCGTCTCCCTCACTGTGCGCAAGGGGGAGACCTTGGGCATTGTGGGCGAAAGCGGCTGTGGCAAATCCACCACCGCCCGGCTGCTGATGCGCCTGCTCGACCCCGGCGCGGGGGAGATGATTTTTGATGGTGAACCGGTCGGCCGGGATGATCTGGGCGGCGGCATATCGCTGAAGGAGTATCGCCGCCAGGTGCAGATGGTGTTTCAGGATTCCTACGCCTCCCTGAACCCGCGCCTGCCGATTGAAGACAGCATCGCCTTTGCCCCTGAAGTGCATGGCGTGCCGGTGGCCGAAGCGCGCGAAAGGGCGCGGGAATTGCTCGCTGCCGTTGGCCTGGCTCCCGCACAATTCGCCCGGCGTTACCCGCATGAATTATCCGGCGGTCAGCGCCAGCGGGTGAATATCGCGCGTGCACTCGCACTCCGCCCGCGTCTGGTCATTCTGGATGAACCGGTCTCGGCGCTCGATAAAAGCGTGGAGGCGCAGGTCCTGAACCTGCTCGTGGACCTGAAGGAAAGCTTTGGCCTCACCTATGTTTTCATCAGCCATGATCTGAATGTGGTGCAATATATCAGCGACCGCGTGCTGGTGATGTATCTGGGCCAGGTCGCGGAAGAAGGCCCGGTGGATGAGATTTATGCCCGCCCGGCGCATCCGTATACGCGCGCCCTTTTGGCATCGCGGCCTTCCATGGACCCGGCGCAGCGCCGCACTGAACCGCCGCTGACGGGCGACCCGCCCAACCCGGTGAACCCGCCTTCCGGCTGCCGTTTCCGTACCCGCTGCCCCTTTGCCGAGGCGGTTTGCGCCGAAATCCCGCCTGTCGCGGCCACGCTCAGCCCAGGCCATACCGTTGCCTGCCATATGGCGCTGCCCGGTAGTGGCCACAGCAAGGCCGGGGGGATGGCGGCATGAGCGCGGCGTTGAAACCGGCCAATGAGGCACCGCTGATCCGGTTGCGCGATCTGCATGTGAAATTCGAAAGCCGCGACCGCACCGTGCATGCGGTGAATGGCGTTGATCTGGACCTCGCGGCCGGTGAGGTGCTCTGCATCCTGGGCGAATCAGGGTCCGGCAAATCCGTGACACTGCGCGCGCTGATGAAGCTTTTGCCGAAAACCGCGAAGGTCACGGGCGAAATCCAGGTGGCCGGGCGCGATGTGCAGGCCATGAATGAAAGCCAGCTGGCCGATTTCCGCGGCGGCGATGTGGCGATGATCTTCCAGGAACCCATGACGGCGCTCGACCCGGTCTTCACCATCGGGCGGCAGATCGCCGAGACCGTGCAGCGCCATGAAGGCGCCAGCCGCAGCGCCGCCGATGCCAGGGCCTTGGAATTGCTGGAATTGGTGCAAATCCCCTCGGCCAAGCGGCGGCTTTCGGCCTACCCGCATGAATTATCCGGGGGCTTGCGGCAGCGCGCCATGATCGCGGTGGCGCTTGCTTGCCGGCCCAAGCTGCTGTTGGCGGATGAACCGACCACGGCCTTGGATGCCACGGTGCAAATTCAGGTGCTGCTGCTGCTCAGATCCTTGCAGGAACAGCTTGGCATGGGGGTGGTGTTTGTCACCCATGACCTTGGTGTTGCGGGCGAAATCGCTGATCGCGTGGCGGTGATGTATGCCGGCAAGGTGGTGGAGGAAGGCCCCGTTGGCGCGCTGATGGCCGGCCCCTTGCACCCCTATGCCAAGGGGCTTTTGGGGGCGACAGTGCATGCCGGCATGCGCGGCAAGCGGCTCACCACGATCCCCGGCGCGCCGCCCATGCTGGATAAGGTGCCGGAAGGCTGCGCCTTCGCGCCCCGTTGCGCCGAGGTAACCGAAGCCTGCCATTCAGGTGTGCCTCCGCTCCGCCAGATTGTCCCAGGCCGGCAAGCGCGCTGCATCAGGGTAGCGCCGGGCGAGGGGGCACCCCATATCTAAAAAAACTGAAACTTGCCGTGGCCTTCGCGGCGCGGCAGAAGCCTTTTTGAGACGGGCGCTCTCGCCCGGCTCTTTCCCGCGGGCCGAGGCCGTTTTGCGGTCGCGCTCTGCCATGGTGCCGGTCCTGCGGGGGCGGCTTGGGTTGGAATGATATGCGGACCATTACGCAGCTAGGTCTTTTGGCCCTGATCGCCGGCGCTGGCGCCGCCTGGCATTTCAAGGGCGAGGAATACGGCCTGCCGGCGCCACTCGCCTTGGTTGGGTTGCAGCCTGCCGCGAGCCAGGGACCGGCGCGTGGCGGCCCCTCCGGGCCGATTGGCGTTATTGTCCAGCCGGTGCGCACGGGCCTTGTGGTGGATAAGGTCGAAAGCATCGGCACGGTGCGGGCACGTGAGGCTGTCACCATCACCGGCAAGATCGTTGGCATGGTCACGCATATCCGCTTTACCGAAGGCCAGAAGGTGCAGGCGGGCGAAACCCTGGTGGAGCTTGATTCCGGCGCGGTTTCAGCGGAACTGGATCAGGCGCGCGCGCTGTTGGATGATGCACGCAATCAATTGCAGCGCGCCCGTGGTTTGCAGGCTGGCCAGACCATTGCGGCGCAGCGGCTGGATACGCTGGAAGCGCTGGCGCGCCAGGCGGAAGGGCGCGTGCGTCAGGCTGAAGCGAAGCTTGAGGAATTGCGCGTGACCGCGCCCTTCAGCGGTCGGGTTGGTTTGCGGCAAGTGAGCCTTGGCGCGCTGATCCAGCCCGGTACGGCGATTACGACGCTTGATGATTTCTCCCGCGTGCGGGTGGAATTCGCGGTGCCGGAAGTGTTTCTGGCGCGCGTGCAGATTGGCCGGCAGGTGACCGCGCGCAGCACCGCCTATGGCGACCGGCGCTTCAATGGCGAGGTCGCGATCATTGACACGCGCATTGACCCTGCCACGCGCAGCGTGCGCGTCATCAGCGAATTCGACAATGCGGATGAGGCGCTGCGCCCCGGCCTGTTCCTGAATGTTGAAATGGTGCTGGAAGAACGGCCAACCGCCTTGCTGATCCCGGAGGAAGCGATTG
>Ga0315904_10008730_pt1 | contig 13357 bp, 3 predicted proteins | sample LakEriMetagenome_6_FD_203529 | JGI IMG/M metagenome (GOLD analysis project Ga0315904, IMG submission 203529) | Freshwater fungal communities from buoy surface, Lake Erie, Ohio, United States - Buoy 12 MA120 | ecosystem: Environmental > Aquatic > Freshwater > Lake | place: USA: Lake Erie, Ohio... | reverse complement strand
GCTTGAGTATTCTTTGCGTGAGTATCGTGCTCTTAAATCTCTTTCTGAGTTTATCAATCTTGCACATCATGACAAGTCTGTTAGCACTTCTGTAGACCAGTTCACTGATTTGCTTCCTGTAGGACACCCAAGTTCTACAAAGCCCCACGCGATGACTGCTTCTGCTTTTGCACAAGCGCGTTTGAATTGGGTGCTTGCTGACCCACGCATTCCATCAGAATCCAAGCCACTTGTTGCCTCTGTTTTGGTTGATTCTCCCACTTCCGAGTCATACATCTATTCCATGACTCGCATTGAATCTGACCCGAACAATTCCATTCCTATTCAAGCACTTATTGCTTCTTACGGCGGAGGTAACTCACGAGCTGCGCGTTCGCTCCGTGCTCGTCTACAGCGCCGTGACCGATATGGACGCTTTGCTTATATGGGTGGTGGACTTCGTGCGCTCTTTAGAAGAGGGGATGGCTCTGTTGTCAGTTTTACTGGTGAGCCTGTTGCGGAAAGTGCAAATGGTATCGTTGTAGAAAGTCCAGACGGAAAACTTCGTGAGATTAAGTCTGATAGCAATGTAAAAAATCTTGAAGGAAACGACCCTAGCGCTGATCTTCCTGTCGAGTTTATTAAAGCTCGTCTAGAGATCGAAGGTCTTGAGGACGGATTTAGCCCAACTCCTGCACGAGTAAAAACAGGAGACCCAATTGTTGATGAAGCTGATGTTGCAATTCTTGACATGCCTCCAGGATTTAGAGTAGATGATAGTTACAAGGGCGCTGGAACAAAGTACACAGATGATGCTTACGATGTTATTAAGCACGATAAGCCATCACCAGAAACACGAGATAGAATTGGAAAAGCAACAAAAGAACTTGATGCCGCTGACCGAGACATTATTCTAAATAAAAAGGGCGATGGCGGTAAGACATGGAATGCAGAAAAACCTGTCTATGAAATTTCTCGACGTGGCTCTAAGACTCCTTTTGCTTTCACGCAAAGTTGGGCAGATACTCAAGAAAGAATCGCTGACGACGAGCCAGCAATGGATTTCCAAGAGGGACGAGCAAAGGCATATATCCCAAGAAAAGATAGTAACGAACTTACTCCTGAAGAAATTCAAGAGAAGTTAGCAGAGTTTGAAGGTAAGAAGAAGCCAAAGGCTGTTAAAGAGGAAGTAAAGCCTGTAGAAAAGCCAGTTGAAAAGCCAGTACAAGAAGTGAAGGAACCTGTTTCAGCTTTCTCCTACAACGTTCCTGAAGACAGTTATCTTATTGATACTGATACGGAATACGAGCCCCAGGGCAGAACAGACCAAGAAGCCAGAGACTATACCGATGACCCATCTGTATTGTCAGAAAAATTCACCTCTGAAGAACTTAGTGGCGCTCTTATCGAATCTCTCTACCCAGAATTTATTGATAGCGATGAGACAACAGATATCGTTGATGCGATTAAATCTGATGATTCAGAGGATGACTTACCTGTTGATGACTTAGAAGGTCCATCAGAGGAAGATTTAGAAGATATTGCCGATGTTGCTCCGAGCGAAGGAACAACAAAGAAAGTCAACGCTGCAACAGGTTATGGCTCGCTATCTTTTGATGGCGGAGATGAACTTGTTCCAGCAGAAGCAATTTATTTTGCTCTTGAGCAACAGGGTGTGGATGCAAAGAAAGCCGTTGCACGAATCTATGACGACCTCAATGGTGATTCTACCAACGTTGATGCTCTTAATGAGTCGCGTGGCGGAGCAGAGCAACCAGATATTGCCGATGTTATTGAAGAAGTTGATACCGAAGAGATTAGCCCAGAAGACCAACCATGGAACGAGCCATGGACTCCTACTGACGAGGAGATGGAATCTCTTAAGAATGAACTAAAGAAAAATCAAGAATTCCTTGAGCATGGTGGATTTACTTTCTTTAGAAAAGAAGAGCAAGGTGTTGGAGATTACTCCGATGAAATCTCGGTCTACAAGGGTAGTTGGGATCCAGGAGACTCTGAAGTAGCAAAGATTATGCCTGACGGAGAAATTGACTGGAACAGCGATGAGGACTTTGATGAGAACTCCGCTGATTTGTGGAATGCTTTCGGAGAATTCACTACTCCAGAACTCCCATCACTTCTTGCTAACCTCTCTGAAGAAGATTTTGCTCGATATCAAGAAACAGGAGAATGGGAAGAGTTTCTTCCAGAAAACCTTATCGAGCCTTCGGATACTGGCTTAGAAGGCAGAGAACAATATGATCCTTATTACAATTATTCTCTTCTACCTTTCGTAGATTCTCAAGAATATACCAGTCTAGGAGACAATGAAGAATCTCCAGAAATTACTAATAATCCCTTTGAGATTGCTTCTATGTTTTCTACAGAAGATTTAAAAGGATCTCTTGCAAAAGCATTGAGAAATAAAAAAACGGGAACTGCAGAACTTGCTTTTATCACAGAAGACGGGGGAGAAGAGTCTATTGCTGACATCCCGTTTGAAGCTATCCGTGATGCTCTTCAACTTCAAGGATTTGACACCGACACTTTCCTCTTTGACGAGATGGCAGATGGAGACACTTACCAACCTAAGGTGTACACAACAGAAAAGCAAGAAGAGGCTCGTCGAAAAAGATATGAAGACATACAAAAATTTTATGAAAGGGTAAGAAAAGAGCAAGCAGAGTACAGCGCACGAAGATATGAAGAAATTCGAAAACTTGAAGAAGCGCTAGATGAAGCTGCCAAAAAAGAAGCAGAGTCCATTGAATCAGGTAACGGCATACCTAACACTCAAATACCTCCTGCTGAAGAACCACCAATCCCTCAACGAGGCAGAGTTGCTACTGTTGATCTAAAGCCAGGAGATGTTTCTGTTAAAGATGGATTTGTCATTACAGAGATTGGCGATAGACAAATTGGTGGCAAGTACGGTGCAATGCGTAAGGTCAAGGGATACTTCCCTGGCCACGTAGAGCAAGACACTAAGCAGTGGTATGAAGACACTCCTATTGAAATCTACCGAGGAATATCTATTCCTCCTAAGGGAGATTTACCTGCTTTATCAAAAACAAATGTTAAAAAAGGATTAATGACTCAGGAAGAGTATGACAACGCTATTGCTAAAGCAAAGAGCCTTGTTCAAGAGCCTTCTACTGTTACTCCTATTAATGCTCCTAATGTTGTATCTGAAGAAAAAGCCACAGAACTTGTAGCAGAAAGCGTCGATGCTCCAGATAAGACAGTTTCTCCTAAGCCATATAACAGAGTTCGCTACCCCGCGTTCCAAGGACGATTTGCAGAACTTGTTAGAGAAGCAGAGCTTGACCCAGAAAAGTTTAAAGAACTCCTTAATAACGAAGAGTACATAATTTTTGACTACGAAACAACTGGTTTAGATTCTAACGACCCTAACCATAACCCATTCCAACTTTCTGCTATTAAAGTAAAAAATGGAGAAATTGTTGACAGTTTCAATGTCTTCATGAATCCAAATGCCCCCCTCTCGGAGTGGAATGCAAAAAATAGCGTTGATGTTGATGGAAACCCACTAACGCAAGAGTGGATTGATTCTCAGCCAAGCAGAGCAGATGGTCACAAGCAGTTCCTTGATTGGGCAGGACCAAACCCTATGCTTGCTGGATTTAATGTTGGTTTCGATGAAGATTTCTTGAGAAAGAATGCTGACGAAGCAAATCTTCGGTACAACCCATCAGGGATTATGGATGTGCGAGCCTTAGCAGTTTCATCTTTATATGGAGATAAGAATCGACCAAAGAAATTTGATGCTGAAGGAAACCCTGTAACAGCTCAAGAGGGTTATCACATGAACGATAACACTCTTAAAGGTTTAAGCGATTACTTCGATGTAAAACTAGAAAACTGGCACGACTCCCGTGCTGATATCGAAGCAACAAAAGGTGTCTTTGAAAAATCTCTTGATAAAAGTATTGAAAATAAAGGAAACAAGAGAAAAGTTAGTGCATTTGATATTGATGCTCGAATAAGAGACTATATTAATGACACTAATGCCTTAGAAAACATTTCTACTGAAGAAACAAAAGTTGTTGATTCGGAAGAAGCAGATTCTGTTGGAGCACCTGCTGTTGATGCTCAAAATGTGGTTTCTGCTGACTCTCAGAATCCAGAATCCAATGAATCTGTAGATACATATACTCCAATGCCAGCAAGAGATTTGCAGCCTGGAGATATTGCAATTCGTCCTAACGAGGCTTTTGTTATCACGGGGGTTGTTGAAGACCCAGAAGACTCTGACAAGATGATAATCAACGGTTACTACCCAGGACACGAGATGCAAGAGCGTACCTGGAAGAAGAACACCAAGATTGATGTCGTTCGCGGAGTTCCAGAAGCAGAACTTCCAAAGATCGGAGACGGTCCTGCTCTTGAGAGACCACGTCAAAGTGGTAAGTATCGACCAGGAAGCAAAGAATTCGATAGAGATGAAGCATCTGTTAAGAGAAGAATTCTTGAAGCATCTTCTGTCTATACACGAAATCCTTTGAATAACTCTCCTGCTGCTAAAACGCGAGAGAATATTAAAACAACAGATGCAAATACTCCAGAAGGTCGTACTGTTGAGTGGATTCGCAACTCTGACAACACGCAACTTCTTGTTGGAGCCCGCGCCTCGGAAATTAAAGAGGGAGACTATGTACGAACAAGTCTTCCTAATGACCCTGTTGTTTATGGATATGTAACAAAAGCAAACTACAACGAGTCAACACAGAAAATGGATTACACCATAGTTGACACTAATGATGGATCAGTTTCTAATCCATCGTGGAATTATTACGCTTCAATACAAGATCTTCGTCGTCCTCTACGACCACAAGAAAGAATCCTTCCACGTCCACTAGATATTGGAAACCTTGGAGAAGACGCTCGATACATCTCTTCTGATAAGAGAACTCCTGTTAAAGAAGGAGACAAGGTTGTCCACAGCGGTACTGGAGTTTCTGGAATAGTAACCAAGCGCATGAAGAAACTTGGAGATGAGCCGCAAACTGCTGATACTGTTGATTTTGTAGAAATGGTTGATAAAAATGGCGAGTTGTGGGTTGTTAATCCAAGTCAACTCTCCATAGTTCCAGAATCTCTTCCAGAGCCAGAAGGAGTTATTGACCAAGACTCTGACTTCGAAAGAATGCGCGATGAGCGTATGGAGCAAGCACCTCCTTCAGAAGATGGCGGAGATGATGGAGAAGATCTTCCTCCTATTGTGTCAAAAAAAGAATTCACTCCTGAAGAAAAAAGAGAATACAAAGATGCAAAAGTACAAGGAATTATTGATAATGTAACAGACCACATTATTAAAAAGTTGGAGGAGGGTGAAGTTCCTTGGCAGTCCGGTTGGATAGCGGGAGGATCTTTCCCATTAAATCCTTCAACAAACGAACCTTTTCATGGGTTTAACATTTTTGTTTTATCAGTGGCTCAGGAAGAAAAAGGCTACTCCTCTAACCGATGGCTTGGAAGAGGTCAAGCATCTGGTATGGGAGGAAAACTTAAAGCAGGAGAAAAACCTGTAGAAATTCTTGTTCCTAAAATAGTAACAGATAAAGTAAAAGATGCCGATGGTAATGTTGTTAAAGATGCCGATGGAAATGATAAAGAAGTAAAAAAGAGAATTGGCTGGTTGTATCGTGATGTATATAACGTTGACCAATTTGATGGATTGAATCTCCCTCCAATAGAGGAAAGACAACCTGTTGCTGTTCTTGATGCAGAAAATCAAATCCTTGATTTGTATAAGGACAAACCACCAATTAATTTCGTTGAGATGGGTCCTGACAGGTCTCCTGCCTGGGATTCCAGAAATGACGTTATTAATCTCCCTAAGAGGGAGCAGTTTGAGAGTCCAGAAGATCTGCTTGGTACTTTACTCCACGAACTTGCTCACAGCACAGGCCACGTAAGTCGTTTGGATAGAAGTGACCTTATTCAAAATTACAGAGTTCATACGTCAATTCGTGGTAAAGAGGAACTTATTGCGGAAATAGCTTCTGCAATTGCCGCTGGGCGACTTGGTGTAGATATCAAACTTGATAACAGTGCAGAGTATGTTCGCTCTTGGTTAAAGCACCTTAAAAATGAAGGAGATTACATCTACCAGGCCATCCAAGAAGCAATAAAAGCTGTTGATTATATGTTCGGTGAGGGAAAACCAAGCCGCAAATCAGATTCCAATAATAAACCAACGCCAAACGACGAAGAAAGTCCATCAGGTCAAGGAGTTGGAAGTGAAGGAAAAACTGGCGAAGAAATTTCTGGAGAAAAAGGAATTTCTTCTGTAAAAGGTGATTACCAAAAAGGAACTCCAAACTCTGGAGACCTAAAAAATGGTATGAAATACACAGTTGATATGTATGAGCAGAAACTTACTTCTGGTCGAACAGATGGAAGTGTCTATGGAGTGCGTAGATTGACGGTAAGCGGTAATACCTACCCTAGCCGACAAGAACTCAAAGATGCGGGATTCAGATACAACCCAAGCACTAAAACGTGGTCAAAGAGTTACCTGAGAAATGTCTTTAAAGCAGACTCTATAACTCAAGAGTTGTTAGATAATAACCCTGACCCAGAGTTAACAGAAGATATAAACAAGTTTTCTGGTTCTAGGACAACCCCGCCTACACCAGGAGACAGCTCCAACCCTCCCCCTTCCGAGATAAGAGATAAAGCAAAGATGTATGAATCGTCTTGGATGAACTCTGACCCAGATTATGCTGCCGTAATTTTCCACAAAGATGGAAGAGTCTTTAATGGAACAAGCATCAATTCTTATAATGATAGAGTTGATCTTCAGACGGGAACTTCAACAAAACCAATACCATTTAAGTATGAAGATATAGAAGATATAACAATGGTTCCTGTAAAGAGAGATAATGCAAATCCCAGCGCCCCTGAAATAAGTGAACCAACACCACCTCCAGCATCTTATAAACCATCTCCTACAAGAATTGAGGATGAAGTTTATTTCCTCGAAAATTCATGGATGAATGGTGCTAACGGGTACGAAGTTGTTGTATGGACCAACGATGGGACGCAGAAGAGAGGAATAAGAATGTCCTCTAATAAGAGCGGGGTTCTCTTAGAATCTGGCTCATCTACTAGACCAACACAAATTGACTATAAAGATATGAAGGCTATTACTATAGTTCCTAAGCCTAACGATGGTCAAGGGGCTAAAAGTGGTCAAGATAGAATTCAAAATGTAGGAGAGCAAGGTAAGACTGGAGAAGAGATTGCTCAAGAAGATGATATAAAACCTGCTGGGAAAAAAGGTGGAAACGATCTTAGCCCTAGACAAGTATATTTCTTGCAGATAGGGAATAGAGATGGAGATGTTAGAAAAGTATACAATGCAGAAGAGGTATATCAGCCTCAAATGCAAGGAACTATGACATCACTTGTTGCCCCGAAACGTATGGATTTTCCAGATGAGGACTCTTATGTAGTAGCTTATAAAAAATATTCTAAAGACTTTGATGAGATGTATCGTGAAAATACAAAAAATATCCAATCTTCAATAGCAGAAAAAAATTTAAATGGGTCTGCAAAAGGTGTTCAGAACTATGTAAGAGATATAATTAGCTCTGATTGGTTTGTAGAAGCTTTTGGTGATGGAGGACAAATTGGAAGACCTCCAGTTAGTTTGTTTAGTGGTAAAAGAGTAGCTGGTAAATATACTTTTTCCTTTGGTAAAAACAGTGAATTTAAAACATCATTAAAAATTAATAAACTTTTGTTAAAAAATGAACCAATTATTCTCCACGAGATTGCTCATTTTGCTACAACAATTAGCGCAACAAATAAGTTTTCTGCTCATGGTGCGGAGTTTAGAATGAATCATATCTTTATTACTAATAAAGTGCTTGGCCGTGAAGCCGCAGAAAGTCTTAAAGAAGCTTACAGAAAGGAAAATTTAAATGTCGGATGAATTTGAGTATGAAATTGTAGATCCTTTAGGTCCTGACTACAACCCAGAGCCTCCTGAAGTAGATATTCCAGAAGAAGAAGACCAAGAGGAGACTGAAGGAGACGATATCGAATGATAGATAAAGATATTGAATACATAGGTTCATACAGGATTCCTGTAGAGGGAGATGACCCATCCGTCAATGACTTTGATGACCTTGATGTTGTTGATTTAGATAATCCCCCTGTTGAATTGTTACAAAAATTCTTTTCTAAAAAGAATCCTGTTACTGCTGCCGCATCATGCCCTCCAGCAACTCAAGATATCGCCCTCAACCTCAAAAACCGCAAAAATGCTATTGACACTGCGATGTATGGACCACTCAATCCAGAAGAGCCAAATGATGAATATTGGAACGCTCTGGCTGGTGAGTGGAAAGTTGATGTAGATACTGCAAAAAAGCAGCGATGTGGTAACTGCGCCGTTTTTGTCGTCACTACTGATATGAAGAACTGTATTGCTCAGGGGCTCGAACAAGGTGGCTCAGGAGAGACCGATGCTTGGGACGCTATTGACACTGCAGAATTAGGATACTGCGAAGCATTTGACTTCAAGTGTGCAGCATCTCGTACCTGCCGCGCCTGGGTCACTGGTGGACCAATCGACGATGCAAAGACAAAGGAGAACTAATATGGCATACAACCCAGACCAACCAGCAACTCCTGAAAATTTCTTCGCTCTTATTAACAGAGATGGCGAAGTCGTTAATATCATATCCTATGACGAAAAAGAGGGTATGTTTGAGCGCATTGACGGCTCATGGGCAAAGATGGATAAAGGAGATACTTCTCCTGATGGAATGCGTATTGTTTACGTCAGCCCTGAAGCAATCAGGTTGTACGATGGAATGTACAATTATACCGAGCCATTACAATCAGAGCAATTAGAACCATACAGCACTGAAGCGGCTGTTGCGGCTAAGAAGGCAGGTAAGTAGATTGTCTTTCCTCGGTAAATGTGACGGCAAATCCTATTTTATTTTTGACAATAATGCTGTTGTTGTTGACGAAAAAACTAGGGAAGTAGTACAATTAGGAGATGCCTACTCCATTACGGCATCTATCACTACTTTAGACGCTTCAAGTCCTGCCGACCCCGTTATCGAGGAACTCGCCAATGCAGCAGTTGCTCAATTAGATATCAGTGTTCTTAGTTCTGGAGATAGACTTTATACCATCCCTAAATCTGTCCAAGCAGAGGCTAAAAAGGCTTTGGAATGGCGTAAAGAGCATAATAGAGGCGGAACTCCAGTAGGTCTCAATACTGCTCGTACTTTGGCTAAGGGTGGTCAAATTGGTATTAGAAAAATCCGCCACATTGCTAAATATTTTCCTCGTCACGAAGTAGATAAAAAGGGTAAAGGCTACCAACCAGGGGAGCCAAATTTCCCCTCTAACGGACGTATTGCTTGGGCTCTTTGGGGTGGAGATGCTGCTCGTCGATGGGCATCAGCAATTGTTGAAAGAGATAACAAGAGCAAGGGTAAAACTGCCTCTGGTATGTATGAGGTTCCAGAGAGATACTCGCTTAAATCATTTTGGGAAGGACAAAATCTTCCTGTAGAACTTGCTCCAGAGTTCGTCATTCGTGTTCGCCTTGATGGTACGGGAATTGATCGACTTTATAAGATTGAAAAGAATGGCGAAGTTGCTTTTTGGGATGACGGAGCATGGGACGACTTAGGTCATGTCGAGCACGATTTCATGACTTACGACAAGTCACTTGATGACCCCTATGACGATGCTGAAAAAACATATGTTCCTATTGATGCAGAATCTGCTCTCAAACTTTCTGCGCTTTTAGATAGTTGCCCTTTCTGCTCATATTCTGTAGCGCAAATTGATTCTGACGAAGCACAAATGTTTGCTGATGAAGTCGATTTGATGGATTGGGAAATGATTGACCAGGTTATGGTTGCTGCTCCTGTAGTCAATCCAGAAAATAAAAAACCTGCCCCAAAAGATTGGCGTAAAAGAAAAGCTTTAGGTCAAGTAAGAAATAAGTCTGGACAATTTGCTGAAGATGGTTCAAGAATTGTTATATCTAATGACCCTAGAGCAAAAGGTTTAGTTAAGTCTGTAAATCCAGAAGACAGTACTGTCACTGTTCAACTTGATGCCGGGGGTCAACCAGTAAAAGTCCCAGCAAACATTACAACTTTGGAAGAAGATTACAAACCAATAGCACAGCCTAGCGGTCCAGCACCAAAAATAGATATGACAGGGATTCTTGGCGAGCCACGTACTCCTGTAGACCAACCTAACGCCAGAATTCCAGGAACACTTCCTCCCCTCACAGCGCGAAGCGTTAATACCTTGGTCAATGATTTTGAAGCATGGGCAGCAGACCAAAGATTGGCACCAGAAGCGCCCCTAACACAGCAAAAAATTTCTTTGCCAGAAGAGAAGAAATCGTATAACGCATACAACGATCCTCAGTTAAGAGATTGGTTAGACCAAAAATATACCAATAAAAGAGGCGAAACAGTATACCCCAATAGAGGGTGGTACCAACCATCAAAAGTTGGTTTAGATACCAGTCTTATTCAAAAGAAAAAGAGCGCAAAAGAAGTTTCAAAAATTAACGAAAAAGATTTGTTGAAGCCTCTTTATGCAAGAGAAGTAGTAAAAGCATCTGGTGAAAAAGAAAGCAACGCTATTACTCCAGAAAACTCTGATGTTCCTCCAATGTATATGGCTATTGTTGCACCTGATGACCCTCAGGCAGTGATGGACTTAGTTGCTCTTGTCCCAGAAAGTAAGACTTCTACAAAGCCAACTACTTTCAAATGGAAAGATGGAAAGTGGGTTGGAGATGCTCAAATTATCAATGATTTGAACAGCCCAACTCCTCCTCCAGTTATTGTTCTTGATGACGAAAATTTAGCCTCTGTGCTCGAGCAAATGAGTGCAGAACCGATGACATCCTCTGCATCACAACTTATTGATGAATTTATTGATGCAATGCTTGCTGCGGGTGGACTAGACCGCAACAGAGGAAATGCTGAAAAGCTACGTCGTTACTGGCTTTACGGAAAAGGTGCAGCGAAGATTCGATGGAATACTCCTGGAGATTGGACTCGTTGCGTTCGTCAACTTTCTAAATACATGGGTCCACGCGCTAAAGGATATTGCGCTCTTCGCCACAAAGAAGCAACAGGTATGTGGACTGGAGATAAAGAACATCGTCAAATGTACGGACGAAAGTTCGCTTCATTTAGTAGTGATGTAATTCTTCCAGAAGAAGAAATTATTGGTCAATCCATTCTTCAAGCCATGGCTGCCGATGCAAGAAGAAGGGTTTTAATGGCAAGTGCCGATACCCCTACTTCGGGAGCAAGTTTCACTATTCCACTAGTTATCCCGGAGGGCATTGAGTCTGGTGACGGAAGAATTTTTGAAAAGGGAGCTCTCGATATGAGAGAACTTCCCCTTCCACTTCTCTGGCAAATTAAGACAGCAGAAGGTCATGCTGGTTCTGTTGTTGTCGGCCAAATTGTAAGCATGGAAAAAACAGACCAAGGAATTGGAAATGCCCACGGATTCTTCGATACTGGAGAGTATGGAAGAGAAGCAGAGCGCCTTGTTAAAGGTGGATTTATTCGTGGTGTTTCCGCAGATTTAGATAAGTTCGAAGCAGATGAAAAACCTGCTGAAACTGCTGAAAACGAATCTAGCAAGAAGATAGGTGCGGGTAAAATTAATATCACAAAGGCTCGAGTTATGGCAGTAACTCTTGTCCCTAAACCAGCTTTCCAAGAGTGCAAAATCGTACTCGATGGAGAAACAGACGGAACCCAGGAGGAAACCGTGATTCACGATGGCGTTTATGTAGAAGACATGGACGCTCTAGAGGCATCAGCCCTTCTCGCATGTGGAATGGTTGCAGGGTCAATCCCCGTAACACCACCTAAGAGTTGGTTTGATAATCCAGGACTCAAGCAAGCAACACCATTGACTGTAACTGATGATGGCCGAGTATTCGGTCATATTGCAGCGTGGAATGTTGACCACATTGGTATGTCCTATGGAACGAAGCCACCTAAGAGCAGAAGCAAATATTCATACTTCCACACAGGAGTAGTTCGTACCGAAGAAGGAGCAGATGTTCCTGTAGGTCAACTTACTCTCGCTGGTGGTCACGCTTCTTTGGAAGCATCAGCATCAGAAGCGGTTCGTCACTATGACGACACGGCTTCTGCAGTTGCCGATGTCCACGCTGGTGAAGATGCTTACGGTATTTGGGTTGCTGGAGCGCTACGTCCTGGCGTCACTCCTGAGCAAATCCGTGCTCTCCGCGCCTCTGCCCCTTCAGGAGATTGGCGCCCGATTAAGGGAAGTCTTGAACTTGTTGCTGTCTGCCAAGTCAACGTTCCAGGATTCCCTGTAGCCCGCGCCCGTGTTGCTTCAGGTCAAGTTATGGCTCTTGTTGCAGCAGGTGCTCAAGTTTTAGCAAAGATGAAGAGCAACCCTGTTGCTGATTTAGATGCTCGTATTAAGCGTTTAGAGTCTCCGCTTGTTGCTGCTGCTGAAGAAGCAAAAGCACGAGTAGCGGCAATCAAGGCAGAAGAGGTAGCAAAGAAATTCAACTCTTCTCTTCAAGAATTTGCTGATATCTCTGAAGAAGTACGAATGAAATTAGCAGAAAAGGGAGAAGCTCTTCCTGACGGCTCATACCCAATTAGAAATGCTTCTGACCTCAAGAATGCTATCCGTGCTTACGGACGTTCTAACCCAGAAGACCGCGCAAAGGTTCGTACCCATATTCGCAAGCGAGCTAGAGCGCTAGGTAAGGAAGAACTCATTCCTGAGAACTGGAAGGCTGCTTCCCTTATTGCCGAATTTTCACTCAAAACGGACATTTCGGAGGAAAATTCAGAGCATTTTACTGTTGACGAAATGTTGCAGGAATTCTCCTCGGAAGAGACAGAATTTGCTCGTATCTCTAACAGAGTTCGAGAGAAACTTGCTCAGGAAAGAAAGGCTATGCCTGATGGTTCTTTCCCCGTAAGAAACATTTCTGACCTGAAGAATGCTGTACAAGCCTATGGACGAGCAAAAGAGTCCAAGCGAGCAGCAGTTCGACGACACATTGTTCGTCAAGCAAAGCGTCTTAGCCGACCAGACCTCGTTCCATCCACATGGAAGGAAGCCTCTGAGGTCGATGAGTTAGTTGCAAGCCTTGACGCTCGAATTCCTGTACTTGCAGCGCCAGTTGTTGACATTAAAACTGGAGAGCCCGTAGAAGTTACTGGAGAAGAGAATCGGCCAAAGTACACCCCAAAAACACAACCTCGTGATACCGCGGGCAAGTTTCGCGAGGTATTAGCACGACTCAAGGTAGATTTAGGCGTATCTGGGTCGCAAGCAGCCCTTA
>Ga0315904_10008729_pt1 | contig 13358 bp, 27 predicted proteins | sample LakEriMetagenome_6_FD_203529 | JGI IMG/M metagenome (GOLD analysis project Ga0315904, IMG submission 203529) | Freshwater fungal communities from buoy surface, Lake Erie, Ohio, United States - Buoy 12 MA120 | ecosystem: Environmental > Aquatic > Freshwater > Lake | place: USA: Lake Erie, Ohio... | reverse complement strand
CCAGCGGCGGCGCGCTTGTGGTGAAGCAATACGCCCCGATGCAAGTCGAGTTTGCGGCTTCCCTGGCGCTGACCACGACCACGGCGGCGCAGATTGTTGCAGCCGGCGCGGCGGGCATCCGTAACCACCTGACGAGCTTCTGGGCGATCAATACGGGCGGCGCGGTTGTTGACCTGATTATTCTCGACGGCGCGACGGAGCGAGCGCGCTACCCGCTCCCGATCAATGCCCCTGTGCCGGTCACGTTCCCGACGGGCCTGCTTACCACGGCGGCCACGGCGCTCAACGCCAACCTTTCCGCCGCTGGCACGGTGCGCGCCAATTTCACCGGCTACACCTCGGCCTAAGCCGTGATTCACTTCTACATCCTCACCGGCCTAATCGACGGGGCCGGCGGGGCGACCGTCGATCCGCCCGAGCCGGAGGTTTCGGCCAAGTTCGGGGGCGGCGGAAAGGCGTTCAGGCCGAAGACCAAGCGGCACGCATCGCCATACCGCGACCTTCGGGAAACGGCGGACGAGCTACTTTCCCGCGATACGCTGGAACTGTCGGAAAGTTCGGACATTCCCGCCGACATTCCGGCCCCTGTGGAAGCGGCGAAACCCGCGCCACGCAAGGCGGAACGGCGTGACAACACGCCCGACATTCTGGCGGACATTGCGGCGCAGGCCGCAGCCGCTAGCGTCATGGGTGACGCGATCCGCGCGGTTGAATCGCAGTTGCGCGCGGCGATTGAAGCAAAGGAAATGGACGAGGACGAGGCGGTCGCCTTGATCCTCATTCTTGCGGAGGCGTAATGCTCTTTCAGGGCGAAGAACTGCGGCCATTGCTAGAACACGCTCTAGGGGCGTCGATTCCTGCCCCGGCCCGCTTCATTGGCAAGGTTGTTGACGGCGACGCCGTGAGCATCGCTGGCCTTGCGTCGTGGAACGGCCACGACTGCGAGGCGTTTCTCTGGTCAGCCGGCACGCTTCACCGTGACTTTATCCGTGCCTTCGGGCGCTACGTGTGGCGAGACCTTGAGTGCGACCGCGTTTCCTGCCGCGTCGCTGCGGACAACCCTTGGTCGGAAATCCTTCCGCGCCTTGGGTTCAAACTTGAAGGCCGGATGCGCCGCGCCTTTGATGGCTAGATTGACCTCCTGATTTTTGGTTTGCTCCGCGAGGATTGGAAGCATGGGCAGTAAGAACAAAGCGCCGCAGGCGCGGATGCCGACCGCTAGCGAGCTTGCGCCGCTGGTTGACTTGCAGGCGCAGTACAACCGCGTGGGCGTCTCGACCCCGTTTGGTTCTCAGCGGTATGAAGTCGGGCCGGATGGCCGTTCGTCCACGCTGGTTACGGACATTGGCCCCGAGGGCCGCGCGCTGGTTAATCGTGCGATGGGCTTTGCCAATACGGACAGCAACCGCATGGAAGTGCCGGGCCAAGTGAACGGGCTCGCCTAGGCGCTGATCAACCGCGTTGGCGGGCGCTTTGGCATGGGGGCCGGACAGGGCCTTGAAATCTCCCCGCGCCCCAACATGCCGAGCGCGAAGCAGCTTCCATCGCAGCCGATGCCTAACCCCGAAGTGGGCGGCAACCGCCCCCCGATGAGTAGCGCGCCGATGCCGTCCGACCCGTCGCGAGGCGGCGGCTATCTCGGTGCAATTCGCGCTGGCCTTGATCGCAACCGGAGCCGCCAGTAATGCTTATGAACGCAGCGGTTCAGATGCCGCAAGTTCAGCCTTTGGGCGGCGGCGCAATCAAGCCGATGAAGACGCCCAAAGACCCGCTGAACGATATGGGCTTTGACGACGGCAACAGCACCGGCCCAATGCAGCCCTTTGGGATGCCCAAGCCGCAGGCCGTTCGAGCCCCCGCAATGCGGCCCGCACAGCGTCAGGCTAAGCCGTCAGCGCCCGAGGGGATGCCGCCGCCGATCATGGCCCCGCGTGCGCCGAACTATCAGCCGCAGAACCCGAGCGTTCCGCAGATTGGCACGCCTTCCGGGCCGGGCTATCAGCCGCAGACCCCGAGCGTTCCGGGCATCACTCCGGGCTCGCAGCCGAGCGTTCAGGCCCCCGGCGTTGGTGCCCAGTAGGCGAGTGCGGGGCAGTTTGACGTTAGCGCCTTCCGCCCGTTCGCTGACGCGGTGTTTAGCGAGGCGACGCGCCAGCTTGACCCGATGATGCAGCAGCGCGAGGCCGACTTTCGGCAGCGCATGGTGAATCAGGGCCTTGCGGAAGGGACGGAGGCCTACGACAAGGCGTTCGCCAACTTCAGCCGCGAGCGTAACGACGCCTACAGTTCGGCGCGTAATCAGTCCTTGGCCTAGGCGCTCGGCGCGCAGAACCAGTTCTTCGGCCAGTCTGCAACGAATGCCGGCTTTCAGAATCAGGCGAATGCGCTGGGCGCACAGCTTGGTTTGCAGGCGCAGGGCATGAACCTGCAAGACCGCAACAGCTTGCTCGGCCTCGGGCTCCAGGCTCAGGGCATGGGAATGCAAGATCGCCAGTTCGGGGCCAATCTCGGCCTGAACTTCGCGCAGCTTGGACAGCAGGCGCAGGCGCAGAACGCATCTAACGCCTTGCAGGCCGCGGGCCTTGGTCAGTCGGATCGCCAGTTTGGCGCGAACCTCGGCTTGCAGTACGGCCAGTTGGGCCAGAACGCGCAGATGCAGAACGCGGCGAACTGGATTAATCAGAATCAGTTTGGCCGGAACATGGACTTTGGCCGCGAACGCGCCGATATGCAGGACTTGATGGGCCTGCTTGGCTACGGTCAGCAGACGACCGCGTTCAACAATGCGCAACTTGCGCAGGATCAGCAGCGGGCTATGGCGCTGTTTGGGCTGATTCCCGGCCTGTCTCCGACGCAGCTTGACGTTATGGGGCCTGCCAATCAGTTCATGCAGATGCAGCAAGCGAACATCGCTGGCGCTAACTCCCGCCAGAACGGCCTTTTCGGCGCATTGGGCCAGTTGGGCGGCTCGCTCATTGGCGGCGCGGCACAGACGGGCGGCTGGGGCTTCCTGTCGGACGTTCGCGCCAAGACGGACATTCAGCGAGTGGGCGTGCTGGACAACGGAATTCCCGTGTACCTCTACCGCTACAAGTTCGGCGGGCCGTTCCATATCGGCGTCATGGCGCAGGAAGTGGAACAGACGAAACCGGAGGCCGTGCGCGAGCATGAGGGCATCAAGTACGTTGACTATGCGGAGGCCGTGAAGTGAATCCATTGCTTCAGCAGCTCATGCCGGGCATCGGCCAGCCGATCAACCCGCAGGCATTGTCGCAGGGTCAGGGCGCATGGTCGCCCGAGCAGTTGGCGCAGGGCTTTGAAATGGCCCGAGGTCAGGGCGCGACGCTGGGCAATCCCGAGGCGGTGCGACAGGCGCAGGCGCAGCAGCAGCAGAACCTCGCGGAAATGATGGCCCGCTATAAGGCCGAGCAGGACAATGGGGCGCTTGGCGATCAGATGATGGGCGCGCAGTACGTCCAGAACTCCGGCGCGCTTGGTGCGCTGGCCTAGGCTCTGAGCATGGGCATTGGCGGTCGCGTGAAGCGTCTGTCGAACGAAAAGGCGAGCGATTGGGCGGGCCGCATCTTTGATGAAGAACAGCGGCGGGCGGCGGCGCAGGCTGAAGCGGCTGCTAAGGCTCAGGAAGCGCAGTTGGCCCGCCAGTGGGCGCGTGAGGATCAGCGGGACGAAACCAAGGCGCAGCGCGAGGAACGCTTGGCGATGCTGCGGATTGACGCCGCCGACCGTCGCGCCGCTCAGACTGCCGAGGCTCGCATTGCTGCGGCTCGCATTGGTGCGAGTGCGGCGGGGCAAGGTGGCGGGGCTCAGGTGCTTTCCGCAGACGAGGCTAAGGCCATCGGCCTCACGCCTGGCACCGTCGCGCAGCGTGACCGGAACGGCAGGATCAGCATCCTTCAGGCTCCGCAATAGGCTGGCGAGAACCCGAAGGCGGTTGCCGCAAATGTCATGTTCGATGCGCTTGACAACCTTGAAAGCGGCTACAAGTCAGGCCGATACGGCACCGGCCCGCTAGAGGGTCGCTTGCGTGGTCTTGCTGGGGATTCAGACCTTCAGGTTATGGACTCCGACATCGCCACGGTTGTTTCTTCGCTTCGGGCGATCCAGCGCGTCCCCGGCTCCGGCGCTGAGTCTGACAAGGAACTTGAGTTGCTGCTGAATCAGGCTCCGACCCGCATGACTGACGAGGCGGCCTCGCTTGAAATCATCGAGCGCCTGCGGAAAAAGGCGAATCAGTACGCCGGATCGTTTGGCGTTCAGTCGGCTGCGCCTTCGGCATCGCCCGCCGCTGGCCCCGCTAACGTCGATTCTCTGCTGGAGAAATACCGTTGACCCGTCTCGCGCAGCTTGAGTCCGCGCTAGTTAAAGCTGACGCGGCGGGCAATGCTGACGACGCTCGCGCCCTTGCTGCCGCTATCCGCGCAGAGAGGGCTAAGGCTGCGCCCGTTGCGGAAGCCCCGCAGCCCGAAGCGCCCAGCACGCTGTCGCAGTTTGGCCGCGCTGCCGGAATCCTTGGCCGTGACGTATTGGAAGGTGGCGGCAGCCTTGTCGGCCTGTTGACTGATCCAATCGTCTACAGCGCGGGCGCTGCCACGGGGCAGAACTTCGCAGGCATGAAGGACAGCGCGACGCAGCTTGCCGACGCTATCGGCCTGCCGAAGCCCGAGACGGATACAGAGCAAGTCGTGAGCCGCGTACAGCAGGCGCTTACGGGCGGCGCTGGCACGCTTGGCCTTGCGCGTGGACTCGCGGGCTAGGCGGCTCCGGCTGTCTCTGCGATTGGCCGCACGCTTGGCACGGCTCCCGGCTCGCAGTTGACCGGCGCGGCCACGGGCGCGGCTGCGTCTGAAATCACGCGGCAGGAAGGCGGCGGCACGGGCGCGCAGGTTGTTGCGGGCCTTGCGGGTGGCCTTGCGCCGACTGCGCTGCCATCGCTTGGCGCTGAGACGATACGGCGCGTTGCGCGCGGCGGCGAGGGTGGCCGTCAGCAGATGCAAGCGGCTATTGACGACTTCGCCAAGGCTGGCACGACGCCGACGCTTGGGCAGGCTGCGCCGGGGTATGGCGCTCGCCTTGCAGAGTCCATTGTTAGGCAGTCTCCGGGCGGCTCTGGCGTCATGGCTCGCCGCCTTGATGACTAGGCGGGCGAAATCGGCAGGCGCGTCGATGAGTTGGCGGGGCAGTTGTCCACGGCATCGGGAGCCGAGGCTGGCGGCAAGGCTATCGTTCGCGGGATCACCGGCCCTGGCGGGTTCATGGAGCGGTTCCGCTCGCAATCCAAAGAGCTTTACGACGAGGTGCAGCGACTATTGCCGGAAGATCAGGCTGTAAGCGCGACAAACAGCACGGCGGCGCTTTCTCGCGTCATCGCCCCGGTTCGCGGCGCTGAGCGCACTTCGGCAGTCCTGCAGAATCCGAAGATCGCCAATATTGCCAAGGCATTTCAGGATGACTTGGCGGCGAATGGCGGGGCGATTAGCTACGACTCTCTGAAAAGCCTTCGGACTCAAGTTGGCGAGCTTGTGGACGACTCAATCCTCGTCCCGGATGCCGGAACCCGACAGCTTCGCTCCCTCTACAGGGCCATGTCTGACGACTTGACGGTAGCCGCAAAGGCTACTGGCGATCAGAAGGTAATCAATGCCGTAAATCGCGCCAACAACTACCACCGAGAGGCAATCAAGCGGGTTGAGGAAATCGAAGGCATTGTTGAAAAGTCGGGCGGGCCGGAGGCCGTTTATCGGGCCATGTTCACCAATTCCCGCGAGGGTGGCACGACGCTTCGGCGCGTCATGCAGAGCCTAAACGGCCAGCAATAGAAGGATTTTGCAGCCGCCACGCTGCGCCGCCTTGGCCGCTCGCGCCCAAGCTCTCAGGGGCTTTCGGACGAGCTTGAGGAAGTGTTCAACCCTGAAACCTTCCTGACGAACTGGAAAACGATGTCGGCAGAGGCGCGTAATGCCCTCTTTGATCGCTTCGGCGGCTCATACCGCAAAGACCTTGACACGCTTGCCTCTGCTGCGGAGCGGGCGCGGCTTGTCAATCAGACGATGCCCAACACCAGCAACACGACCACGCTTTTGGCGCAGGGCAGCGCATGGGGCGCTCTTGGCCTTTCCACTCTGACCGGAAACCTTGGCGCAGCCTCGCTGATTGGCGGCGGCATGGCTGGCGCAAACGTCATGGCCCGCGCCTTCACCAATCCTCGCCTAGTGCGCTGGATGGCTCAGCAGACGCAGGCCCCCGCTCAGGCTGTGCCCGCCGCAATCAATCAGCTTGCGCAGATCGCCAAGGACGACGAGGACGCCGCCGAGCTTTTGGAGGCGATGATGGCTGCTGGACTATCGCCAAACTCTGCGCCAGCTGTGTTCGCTAGGAATGCCGCAAGCGAAGCGCGGCAAAATCAGTTGACTAGCAAGTAAAGAGCCGCAACAAAGCAAGCAATGGTTCCGACGACCGAGGCAACCAACTTGAAAGGAAGCCAGAAGTTGTCCCACGCGGAAAACTCAGCCTGCTGGTACGACTTGATCCGGTCGGAATACTCCAGGCTGTCCCGCACCGCTTTTTGCTCAACGGAATAAGGAAGTTTCGTGCCCATTTACGCCTACCATTGCCCCGTCTGCGGGGCTGATGCTGACGAGTTCCGCAAAGTCGATGACCGCGACAATGCGCCCATGTGCTGTGACGCCCCCATGAAGCGGGAAATCACCGCCCCCATGGTATCAGTCCCGCCATCATTTGCGTACAAGTGTCAAATGTCCGGGGAAGTCGTCACGACCTACCGGAAGCGCAAGGAACTGATGGAAAAGCACGGCGTCGTGGATGCCCGCGACTTCAGCGAGACAATCAAGAAAAAGCAGGCCGAGCGTTCAGCCGAAAAGGCGGAGGCGAAGGCGTATTACGACAGCCTCCCCGAGTCGGTGAAGAAGGCCGCCGAGACTGTCCCAAACCCCGCCTGAGGGCTTCAGGCACCTGAGAGAGTGAAGCAAGATGACCGGCGAGCCGGAAACGTCACTTCGCGACGATTTGCAGGCGGCTATCGAAGCCCCCAGCACGGACGCGCCCCCTTCTACCGTCTAGGCGGATGCCCCGCCTATTCCGGCAGACCTCCCGCCCCTTGAAGCCCCGAGCGTTTGGGGCAAGCCGTACAAGGAGGCGTTCAGCAAGATCGCCAGCCACCCGGAATACCGGAGCGTGGCTGAGTCGTGGCATGGTCTGTGGAAAGAACAGCAGGGCTACGTAACGAAGAAAGAGCAGGAGTACGCCGACTATCGGAAGCGGTTTGATCCGATTGGCGAACTCGTTAGCCCTTATGAGGGCTACTGGAAAATGCAGGGGATGGACACCCGCTAGGGCTTGGGCCAGTTGCTTGCTTACGCTGAGCAGCTTGCCAAAGACCCGAAGTCCACCATCCCCCAGCTTGCGAAGCTGTACGGCGTTGACCTTGGCGCGTTGGTCGCTGAGCAGCCGTATGTAGACCCGCAAGTTGCACAGTTGCAGTCGCAGTTGCAGCAATTGCAGCAGCAGCAGCAGATGAGCGTGCAGCAGTCGCAGCAGGCTCAGTACAACCGTCTAATGGATGAAATCCGCTCATTCGAGACGGCAGCAGACGAGTCAGGGAATCCCAAGCATCCGCACTTCAACCGCGTGTTTGACCGAATGGTCAGGCTCGTGCGTGCCGAAGAGGCCAAGTCCATCCAAGACGCCTACGAAATGGCGATTTCCTTGGACAAGGAATTGCAGGCCGAAATGGCAGAAGAGGCGCGGAAACAGGAGGCTCTAGCCAAAGCTGCCGACGCGAAAAAGGCTGCGGACGCAAGCCGGACGGTCAAATCGAAGGCGACGAATGCCGGCGCTCCGCCGTCAAAGTCGCTGCGTGACGATATCGCGGCATCTATCCGCGAAATGACCTAATGGAAACGCAGTCATGACTATCAATATCGGCCTTCTGGCCTCGACCACGCTCCGCAAGCGCAGCAAGACGCTCGCGGACAACATCACTAACCACAACGCCGTCCTGATGCGGATGGACGAAAAGGGCTAGATCAAGGAAGCCGCCAGCGGTGGCCGCGTCCTGACTGAGCCGGTCCTCTACGGTTCGAACTCGTCGGTTCAGTTCTATGACGGGTACGAAACCTTCACCCCGCCGACCACGGACAACGCCGTTGATGCGGCTGAGTACCCGTGGCGTCAGCTTGGCGGCTTCGTCGCCTTCAGCGGCCTTGAAAAGATTCAGAACCGCGGCCCCGAGCAGGCTATCGACCTCCTCGAAGCCCGCATCAAGAAGCTGGAAGCGAACCTCAAGAACCAGTTCTCGACCTCGCTGTTTAGCGACGGCACGGGTTCGGGCGGCAAGGAGTTCGGCGGCTTCCGCCTGTTCATTCAGGACAACCCGGCGGCGGCTGGCACGGTGGGCGGTATCAACCAGGTTGCCAACCCGTTTTGGCGCAATCAGTTCAGCGCGTCGGCGGTGTTCAACAGCACCAACGCCCTGAACCGCATGAACACGCTGTATCTCCAGTGTATCCGTGGCGGCGAGGCCCCTGACCTTATCGTGGCCGATGCTGAAATGTTCGGTCAGTACGAGGCGACGCAGCAGCAGTTGCAGCGCTTCACCAGCGAAAAGATGGCGGCGGCTGGCTTCCTGTCCTACCGCTACAAGGGCGCTGACGTTGTGTATGACGACAACTGCCCGACCCGTCGCATGTATTTCATCACCACCTCGTCGTTCGCGTTCCGTTACGCGAAAGACCGCTGGTTCGATGTTGGCGAGTCGCGCACCGTGACCAACGCTGACTACGACGTTACGCCGGTTTGGGTGGCGGGCAACCTGACCTGTAACAACCGCGCCTTGAACGGCGTCATCATCTCGTCCGGTATCACCTGATGAGGTTTCGGGAGTGGAGGGCTTCGGCCCTCCCTCCCTTTTTGGAGCGCATATGGAATTGCACTGGATTACGGAAGCGGCCCAGCGGTCGCAGACCACGGACGACCAGATTTACGACGCTGTCATTTCCCGTCCGCAGCCTTACAGCGTGGCGATTTTTGACGGTGCAGAATTCGATGCGGACGCGACGACCCGAGACGGGCGCCAGCGTTTCCGCTCTGTCCCCATGATCGCAATCCGCATCCTTGGGGAAACTGACTTCACCTCGCAGCCTTTGACGGATGACCACAAGCGCCGATTTCCGCGCGCATGGGGCATCTATCAGCAGAAGCGCGAGGCATGGCTAAACCTGTTGCCGGTGACGCTGCTTCCGGGGCTGACTGAGGCCGACCGGCTGGAACTTGAAGCGATTGGGCTGACTGATGTTGACTCGCTCGCCAAGTCCGACGCGCTGCCGGAAAACCTCGATGCCTTCCGCGTCATGGCAAAGCGCATCCGTAAGCCGCACGTCCGCCTGACGCCTGAAGGCGTGGTTGAAGTGTGAGAACTGAATTCATCGTTATCGACCGCTACACGGCGGTGACAAGGATCATTGATGGCAACGACCCTGAAAGCGATTCTGGACGCGGTTCTACTGGAATCGGGATTCCAGACGCCGAGCAGCTACAGCGGGGGCGCGACGCCGGACGACCTGTAGATGATCGCGCTGGCAAACGCGGCAAGCGACACACTCAGGGAGCTTGACCTCTAGACGATCCGCCGCACGGGCACAATTGCGCTCACGACGGCAACGGATTACGCGCTTCCGTCCGATTGGCTCGGGTACATCCCCGACACGATGCGCGTTGTTGGCCGCCTGGAAACCGTCTGTCTGCCCACGCACCCCGCCGAGTGGGCGACGTGGAAGTCTAGCGGCACGCTCCCCGGCGACACGACGTACTGCCGAATCCTCGGGGATCGCCTTGAAGTCCTGAACCCCGTTTCTGGCGAATCCCTGCGCTTTGAATACACCTCTACCGCGCCTTGGACGGCTGCGGATGGCGTGACGGCGAAAGAGCTGGCGACGCTGGATACGGATTTGTGGCAGCCGGATCGCCGCTTGCTGGTTCTCGCGACGAAATGGCGTTGGAAGAAAGAAAAGGGTCTCCCCGATTGGCAGGCCGACTTTCAGGAATTCAGCAGCTACGCGAATTCCTTCCGTGGCCGCGATAACGGCGCGCGCACCATCACGTTTAGTCAGGGCGACTGGCAGCCGCCTGCGCCTTACACGAATCTTTGGGTGTCCTGATGCCGGTTGTCGCCATCCCCGCCCCGGTAGGCGGTTGGAACGCATCGAACGCGCTGGACAAGATGCCGGCCACCGATGCCGTGTCGATGGTCAACATGATCCCGCGCACGGGCTTTGTGCAGTCTCGGCGCGGCTACGTGCAGCACTGCACGGGCCTAGGCGGGCCGGTGGAAACGCTGTCGTCATGGCGTGGCGCTGCCGGTGACGCGCTCATTGCGGGCGCTAACGGCAACCTTTGGAACGTCTCCACCTCGACGCCATCTAGCCTTGGCTCGGGATTCGCAAACAACCGCTGGCAGGTCTTCAACCATAGCGGGCTGCTGATCCTGTGCAACGGCGCTAGCACGCCGCAGGTGTTCAACGGAACCAGCATCACCGCCCTTTCTGCCACTGGCCCCACGCTCACGACGCTATGGGCGGGCAACGGCTTCAAGGGTCGCGCGTTCTATTGGGCGCAGAACGCCTAGAACGTGTGGTATGCCGCAGCGGGTAGCTATCAAGGCACGCTGACACAGTTCAACTTTGGGCCGTTCCTGACTACGGGCGGTTCGCTGGTTCAGATGTTGAACTGGACGAACGACGGCGGCGACGGCGTAGACGACTACGCCGTTTTCGTGTTCTCGACCGGCGAAGTTCTTGTGTATCAGGGCGACGACCCCGGCAACGCGGCTGCGTGGGCGCTTATCGGCCGCTTTCAGATTGGCGAGCCGCTAGGCCCGCGCGCCCATGCGAAGGTCGGCGGAACCGAAATCATCCTTACGCGCGACGGCTACGTAGACCTTTCCGTAGCTCTCCGTGATGGCCGATACTCCGAACAGTCCGCGTATTCGTCAAAGATCATCCGCGCCACGAAAGAGGCCGCGCGAGACTACGGGAAGTTTTTCGGATGGGAGGCCGTGCTTTATCCGGGCGGCCAGCTCTTTATTGTCAACGTGCCGACCAGCACGCTTTCATCTATCCAGCACGTCCGCGAAACGTCTAGCGGCGGCTGGTGCGAATTCAACGCGATGAACGCGCGCACGTTCGCCGTATTCGATGATCGCCTCTATTTTGGCGACCCGATGGGCAACGTTTTCCTTGCGGATGAGGACGACAACGACAACGGCGCGAACATCCTTTCGACGTGCATCCCTGCGTTTAACTCGCTGGGGTCGCGCGGCAATCGAAAGCAGATCACGGCGGCAGCGGCGGTAACTGACTACCAGCTACCGCAGGGCATCGCGCTTGACGCGCTGGCCGACTTCAACACGCGCACGCGGTCAGTCGTCATCGAAGGCACGGCTTCCACGCCGGGCTTTTGGGACGTTTCCGACTGGAATACAACGGACTGGGGGCAGGCGGGCGAAACGCTGCCGACCACTCAGCCTTTCCGCAATCTTTCGGCCATCGGCTACACGCTGACTGTCGCTTTCAGGGTGAACCAGCGCGCGCAGAACATCCGCTGGTACGCAACAAACATTGTATTCAGGCAAGCGGGGATCAACTAAATGGCATGGTCAGGCGGAACCTTTACCCGCACGAACGGAACGTATAACGGCGCGGCCGTTTGGCAGTCTGACGCCTCGGCGTCCGTCAAGATTCGCGCGGATCGCCACGACACGCACGACGAGGACTTGGCGACGGGCATTAACTTTTGCCTGCACAAAGGCGGCCAGAACTCGCCAACTGCAAACATCCCGTGGGGCGGCTTCAAGATTACCGGCCTTGGCGCTGCGACGGCGAACGGCGACGCGGTGCGATGGGAATAGATCGTTCCGGTTGGTGGCGGCACGTTCACGGGCGCGGTTACGTTTTCGGCGGGGCTGACTAGCAGCACAAGCGCAAGCGATTAGGTCGGCAACCTTCGAGACATCCCGACCAACACGCAGAACGCTACTTATACGTTCGTCCTGCTTGATCGCGGGCGCGGCGTTCTCAAGACGAACACCACGGCTTACACGTGGACGATCCCGCTTGAATCCACGACGAACTTTCCGAACGGCTCCGCCATCACGATTTGCAATGATGGATCAAGCGCGAACGTAACCATTTCCCCGGCTGGCGGCGTGACGCTACTGGACGGCGCGACCTCGGGCAGCTTCAACCTCCTGCCGAATACCACGCGCACGCTGTGGAAGGTCGGCACGAACCGCTGGCGGGTGGTGTGATGGGGATGATCCAGCACTTCATCGGCCACGGCGGCGTGTTCGTCAACCTGACGGATCGCACCATCGCCTCCGGCGGCTCGGGGCAGGACAACGGCCTCGTCCTCGCGTCAAACGGCGAGCTTTTCTCGCGCGTTTTCGGCTTCACGAACGGGACCCCGTTTAGCGCGGAGTGGATTTCGCCCGCCGCGCAGCTTGGCATCGGATCGCAGTATGAGGCTCTCTGGACGATCAGCAGCGGAACCATCTTCGGCGGCGCTGCGGCGACGGGGGTATGGCATCCGCTGAGCACGAACCGCCTGTTCTCGCTTGCCACCACGACCGGCGTCTTCACCGTGCAGATTCGCAACGCCTCGACGCTGGTTGTCGAGGACACCGCCACGTATACCGTCGTCATCTAAGGCCCGCCCATGCCAAACGCACGCATCCGCGCCGTAAACGCTGCGACCGAGTCCGAATCGCTCGCGCCGCGGACGATCATCAACTGGAACCCGACCGATAACACGGGCTCCGTCCTTTTCGACTGCGCGCGCTTCTACAGGACGCAAGGCACGTTCGACTACTTCGGCGCGCCAGAGCCCGACGGCGGAATCAGCGTGAGCCTCGACGACCTGCTGGTGCGCTCCGTCGACGTGCCGACGCTTGGCGGCCCGGTGAACGTCCCGCTGCCCCTGCTGATGGGGGCCATCAAGGTGCTGTTCGACCAGCTTTACAACGAACAGCGGGGTGGATGATGGAGGCCGTGTACATCATCGGCGCCATCGTCGGCGCGGGCTCGCCATTCCTTGCTGGCCTTGTGTGGCTCATCCGCCTTGAAGGCCGGATCAATACAGAGACGGCGTTACGGGAGGCGCTAAGGCAACGGCTCGACGGTTTCGAGGCGCGCATCTATGAGGTGCTAGAGCGCATCGAGCAGAAGCTAGACCGCAAGGCGGACAAGGAATGACGCAGCCAACACCGCAGGGCAATCGCGGCAAGGTTGCCGGCGTCGTCGCCGGCATCGCGCTCGCTGCCGGATTCC
>Ga0315904_10008721_pt1 | contig 13365 bp, 18 predicted proteins | sample LakEriMetagenome_6_FD_203529 | JGI IMG/M metagenome (GOLD analysis project Ga0315904, IMG submission 203529) | Freshwater fungal communities from buoy surface, Lake Erie, Ohio, United States - Buoy 12 MA120 | ecosystem: Environmental > Aquatic > Freshwater > Lake | place: USA: Lake Erie, Ohio... | reverse complement strand
TGGAGTGGAAGCAGATGCCGGGGCAGCCTGACAACCATTGGTTTGACACAACATGCGGGGCAATTGTTGCCGTGTCTATCGGTGGCAAGGTACACTACAGCCGGATTTCCGGAGGCACACAGAGACAGCAGGAAACGACGCGACGAAAGGTCAGCTATCTATGAGCAGAACACGAGGCAGCGGCGGCAGGCCGTGGGCACCGCCAAAACAGACGGCACCAAAGCCACAAGAGGCGGAGTTGGCCACGGTGGCGGATGAAGTCGTGGAAGAAGTCCCAGCAGCGTGTCCACGCTGCCACAGCACAGACCGCGAACAACTGGAAGGCACAATCACACGCAACATCAGCGGGCTGTCAAAAGACGGTCGTATTTTCAACCGAGTGCGGTGGGCATATTGCACCTGCAGAGGGTGCGGGCAACGATACCGTGTTATTCGCCGGGAAAACACGTCGCAATAACTCGGGTTCCGAAAAGCTATGATTGACGATCGGTATGACCGCAGCAAAACTGTCAACATGGCCGATCTTGCAACATTGAAAGCCCGACGCGATGCCCTGGAAGAAGCAATTTCCACGGGCGTCATGAGCATTTCTGTTGACGGTCAGAGCACGACGTTTGCCAGCATGGCTGAGCGTCAGACGATGCTGAACCGAATTAACGACGAAATTGCACGCTGTACGGGCCAGCCGAAGCGGCGACCGCGAGCCGCGCAGGTCTATCTTGGGGGCTTTCAATGACAGCCCTGCAACGATTTCAGAACCGCATTGCTGGCATGTTTCAGAGCGGGTACGACGCAATTCGCACCAATGGCAAGCGGAAGGCCGTCAGCAGCATCCTGAAGCACGAGGATCAGGAGCTGAAGAACGGCGACCGGCACAAGATGCTGGGAGCCGCGCGAGACCTGAGCCGCAATTTTGCGTTGGTGGCGTGGGCGATTCGGAAACATCTCGATTATGTGTCGATGTTCGATTTCCAGAGTCGCACTGGAAACGCTGAACTGGACGCGCAGATTGAAACTCTGATGACCGAATGGCAGCGTCCGCAAAACTGCGATGCTGCGGGCCGGTTTCCGTTCCGGAAGATGCTGAGACTGTTTGAGGCGTGCAGGACGAAAGACGGCGACGTCTTCGCGCTCAAGTTGCAGTCGATGCAGCTGCAGGCACTCGAAGCAGATCGGATCCGACAGCCCGAAGACATCGAAGGCACCGAGGAAACACCGTGGATTAACGGGGTGCGCGTCAATGCAGCGGGAGGCTTGGCAGAGGTTGCGATTTACGACCGTGTTGGCAACGGACGGTTCATGTGGAATCGCAATGTGCCAGCCAGCCGTATCATTCAACACGGGTATTTTGAACGGTTTGACCAAGTCCGGGGCATTTCCCCATTGGCGGCTGCAATCAATTCATTCCGCGACGTTTACGAGGGAATTGACTACGCACTCGCAAAAATGAAGGTTGAGCAGCTGTTTGCGTTGGTGTTCTACCGTGATGCACAGGACAGCGTGGGAATTGCGAGCGGCACGGACGCAAACGGGTATCAGGTGGATTTCGGCAAAGGGCCTGTTCAGCTGGACTTGGATCCCGGAGACAAGGCAGATTTCTTGAAGTCTGACAATCCCGGCAGCAACACCCGCGAGTTTATCGGCGTCGTGCTGGCAATTGCATTGAAGGCGTTGGATCTGCCGTTTAATTTCTACGACGAGAGCCACACGAATTTCTTCGGCAGTCGGGCCGCATGGCTGCTGTATGACCGCAGTTGCCAGAGTAAGCGGGACGACGTGGCGGAGTTCCTGCGGAAGATCACGGTGTGGCTGTATCAAGGCTGGATTGTGTCCGGTCAATTGGTGCCGCCTGCCGGTGCGCGGGTGTCCGACCTCGCGTTTGAGTGGGTGCATCGTGGGATGCCGTGGTGGGATCCAGCCAAAGAGATAAGCGGCAACGTGGCGGCAATCAAAGCGGGTCTCGATAACCCCTACAGGATCTGCAAAGAAGCCGGACGGGGTGAGTTTGAGGAAAACATTGACGCCATCGCACGAGCGCAGGAATACGCACGGCAGCGCGGCGTGGTGCTGGATTACGGGCAGACGCCGGAACCGGTTCAGATGCCGGACGCGAGCGGCGACGATAGCAACGACGACGACGAAGACGACAACGGCAGCAACAATAGCAGGGGCCGACAGTGAAGAACGCAAACGACATCATCGCGGCACCGCTGAAGCATTTCCGCGCACGAGTTGCCACAGGCATTGACCGTGTTGACCGGACGGGCGGGCGGTACGGGTTCGGCGTGGTGCGTGGCGTGTCCATCATCACACGCGGCGAGGCATTGGGACATCAGATGTGGGTGGATGCTGCATTTTTGCAGGCCACAGCCGACAGCATCAATGCACGCAGCGAGGGTCTGAAAGCACGGTTCACTCATCCCGGCATGAGCAGCGATGGGCTGGGCAGCTATTTGGGCAAGGTCGATAATGCACGAGTTGACGGAAACAAGGTTGTTGCCGATCTGAATTTCGCGGAAGCCAGCACAAAGACGCCAGACGGCAATCTGGCCGATTACGTGATGACATTGGCGGAGACTTCCCCGGAAGATTTCGGTGTGTCCATCGTGTTTGACGTGAACGAAGACGCGATGCAGGCGTTGACGGCGGAAAACACAAGCAACGGGCGGTTCATCAGTCCCGACGAAGACAACAAAAACAACTACCCGCACGCACGCATGAGCAGCCTGCGGGCGGCGGACGTGGTTGACAGTCCGGCGGCAAATCCTGACGGGCTGTTTCGTCGTGGTCAGGAGGTTGCGGACGAAGCCGACCGGATGCTGGAGTTTGCATTGGGCCTGTCTTCGGACGTTCCACAATTGGCACTGTTTGATGCGGATCCGCAGCGTGTGGCTGCTGCGGTTCAGCGGTTTTTGTCTCGCCACAATTTGAAAGTTGAAAGGGTACAGCCGATGCCGGAATCACAGGCACCAGCCGACCCGCAGCCGACGCGCGAAGATTTCGCAGCAGAGTGCAAGCGTTTCATCGCTTCATTCGGCGCGAAGGGCGGCGAGTGGTTTGCGGACGGCAAAACCTACACGGAATGCCAGGATCTGTTGATCGCAGAATTGCGGGCGCAATTGGCCGCAAAGGATGCACAGGTGACAGAGCTGCAGGGCAAGCTGGCCGCGATTGATCTCGGCGAAACAAAGCCGGTCAATTTTGGCAGCCACGAGGACACCCAGAAGCAGCAGGCGGCGAGCCTGCGGGGCGGAATGCTGGGGCGGATCAACATCAACGGGCGGTCACACGCCACCAGCAATTGAGGAGAGCTGAACCATGGCGAATGATTACGTAGCAATTGCGGACTTCGTGGCGGATGCGCTGGACGTGGCGAGAACACGCACCAGTGATCTGCTGTTGGCCGCGCCGACCGTGGCACGTATGCCGCGAATTGCACCAGCAGACGGCGGGACCACCCACAAATACAACAAGTACACCGGATCTCCGGTTGTGGGTTTCCGGTCCGAGAACGATGGACGCGAGAACGACCACAGTGAGGACACTGTGGTTTCCGTCAGCCTGAAGATTGCAGACTTTTCGTTTGCGGTGGACATGGCTGTTGCAGATGCGTGGCGTGATGGTGGGCCTGAAGCCTACATTGCACGCGAAGGCGCACGGCACCTGTCGGCGATGTTGGCGAAGCTGGAGAAACAGTTGTTCTACGGCACCGGAACCGGCGGCGATGCTGCAGGGTTTAGCGGGTTCATGAACAGCACTTATCTGGACGCGCTTGCCGATCAGATGGTGATTGATGCAGGCGGCACGACAGCTGCGACGGCATCGAGCGTGTACGCCATCCGCATGGGTATTGACGATGTTGCAATGGTGACGAAAGACACCATCGACATCGGCGAAACGACCGTGCAGCGTGTGGCTGGTTCGACCGGGTTTTACCCGGCGTACTGGACGCCTGCCAGCGTGTGGGTTGGTCTGCAGATGGGCGGCGCGTACTCCGTCGGGCGTATCGCAAACCTGACAGCCGACAGCGGCAAGGGCCTGACCGATGATCTGATTTCCGAGTTGCTGGGAGAATTCCCGGTTGATTCGCAGCCGACAATTCTCGTGATGAATCGGCGCAGCCTGCGACAGTTGCAGCAGTCCCGAACGGCGACGAACAGCACGGGCGCACCTGCACCATTCCCGCAGGAAGCGTTTGGTGTGCCGATCATCGTCACCGATCAGCTGCTGAGCACTGAAGCCTTGGAGACCTGATGTGGCATCTGCTCTTGAGTCAGCAATTGGAGCGGGTCTGAAAATGATCCGACGCACTGCAGGCGTGTCCGTTACGGTTACCCGTGGCGCGTCCGTGGTGACAATTGCCGACGCCGTTCAGGGGCAGAGTCAAAAGGTTGTCATTGACGAGACATCTGAGACGGTGGTGGAAGCTTGCGACTGGTTAATGTCAGTCGCAAGCTACACACTCGGGACACCTGCGGTTGGTGACATCATCAGCCGAACCGTCAACGGAGTCAGCTATACGTGGACGGTGGAATGTCCAGCGATGGGCATTCCGCCTTTTGATTGGTCCGACACAGCACGAACCACGTATCGCATTCATGCACGCAAAGACGGGGCAGCAGCGTTTGAGGTGGTGACACCGAACGGCTTTGACGTCAGCGGGAATGAGATGAGGTACGCATGACCGTCAACGTGAATCTGCAGGGCCTGCACGAGGTGGAGGTGTTATTTGCAGACTTCGCTGAGTTCGGGCAGCGTGGGTTGGCGTTGTCTGTGGTGCGGGCTGGGTTGCGGGCGATTGGTGAGCAGATGCAGGAGGACATGAAGCCGCAGGTGCAGCACATGGCGGCGGAAGTCGGCTACCGATTCGACCGCAAGACGAGCAGCACAATGGTGGCTGGGCGTGTGGGTGTTGGTGTGGGTAAACATATAAACCGGCAGAACGTCAACAGGGGCAGCCGGGGGCTTGGGATCACGTCAGGCACGTGGCATTGGTGGGTGTTGGGTTCATTCAAGACTGGGCAGCGATTCACGAATCGCACCCGAGCAAATCGCGGCATATTGAAAGCACAGCAGCCGAATTTTGCACAGCGGGCCAAGGAGCGAGCAAACGAGCGAGCACGGGCCGCGATGCAGGCTGCAATGGAACGGTCAACGGAACGATTTTTCAGGTCAAAATGAAGGGAGCCAATCGTGGCAAAACTGAAGGTCAAAGGCACTGTTATCAAATGCACGATTGCTACCGTTTTGACGGCAATCGGACAAATCACGGAATTCAGTCACAGCGGCGCGGAGTCGGAAACCTACGATGCCACGACGATTGACACGAGCGGAGCGGGGAAGGAATACAGCCAAACGGGATACACCGAGGGCGGCACGTTTGATTTCAGCATGTTCTACGACGTGGACTTGGCGGCACACCAGGCACTGACGGACCTGCTGACGACGCCGGCGGACATGGTCTACAACATCACGTTCACCGATGCGACGCCAACGACATCCGCATTCACCGGGGCCGGGCTGACATTTGGTTTCACCGGCGCGATGAATGACGGGTTGAAGGCCGATGTGTCGATCAAATTGACTGGCCTGCTGGCGTACTCAACATGAGAATCCGGTTGATACGGGAAGACCTGAACGCACCACCTGGCACGGTTCACGATGGCATCGAGAAACGGGCCGGGGGTGTATTGTTCTGGCGTGTTGGAACTGTGATTGACGTGGACCGCAGAGCGGTGCAGTTGCTGGTCGGCAATGGTGATGCAGAACCGGCGGACGATGAAGCGGAGGCGGCTGTGCCGAATTGGCGGCAGGGCCGGGATAAGGTGTTGTTGGCGCGGGAAATGCTGGCACGTGGCATTGATCCGGAGGACCGCGAGCGTTTTAAGCGCGGCGAGTTGCTTGGGTACAATGCGGACGGGTCAGAGATACTCGGGCCGAATTCTGGAGGGGCTGACGATGAGTAGGTTAGTGGTGGACCGTGGTGCGTTTCTGGCTGGGTTGTCCGATCGTCCAAAGGAGGACGTGCCGATTCCCGAACTGCAGGCCGGCGCCGTTATTCCGGTATGGGGCATGACCGCACGCGAGCGGACGGCATTTGAAAAGCAGTTTGCGGGGAAAAACGGCCAGACGATTGATGCACGGGTGCAGGAGTTCCGGGAACGTCTGGTGGTTGCCTGCTGCAAGGACGACAACGGGCAGGCAATTTTCCTGCCGGAAGACGTGCAGGCCATTGGGGCGAAGCGGGCTGACGTGCTGGAAAGAATCGTCAACGTGGCGCAGCGGCTAAGCGGGTTCACGAAGGAGGACATTGAGGCCACAGTGGGAAACTGAGGAGGGACACCGAGCGGCGTTTGGCGTTGCGTCTGGCGGCGGCAACGGGTTGGCATGATCCGGACGCCATGCTGGACGCAATGACGCCGCAGCAGTGGCGTGAGTGGCAGATTGCCGATGTTGTGGAGCCGGTCGGAGTCCGTGGGATTGAGTTGATTCTGGCACGTATTGGTGAGCTGGTCGCAGGGTTCTGCGGGGCGTCAATGAAGGCTGCGGATTTTGCGCCGTGGTTGCCACGGTCAGAGGATCGGCAGTTGAGTCCTGCAGAGTCTGCCGAGGCGATAGGAAAACACCTGCAGAGATTGGCGGGCAAATAATGGCGAGCGTCGGAAGCCTGGTGGTCAATCTGGAGGCAAACACCCGAAGCTTCCAGCAAGCGATGCAGCGCAGTCAGCAGGCGTTGCAGTCGTTTGGATCCGCAGCAAAACGCACCGCCGAAGCCGCGCATTCGTTGGATAGCCTGAGTGCGTCAAGGGAACTGCCGCAGCAGTTGGACGCAGCGAGTAAGCGCATGGGTGATCTGGGCGTGGCCACACAGGCCGCAGCGGAGCAGGTGCGACGGTATGAGGAACTGGTGGACAAGGCTGCAGCAGCCACGCACGCGGCATCTGTTGCGGCAACAATGCTGGGCAATTCCGGAAATCTGGTGGCCACAGGCACCGCGACTGCATCGCATGGCCTGCACACGGTGCTGATTGGAGCAATCGCGGCACGGAGGACGCTGGAGTCATTGGCGTGGGTGTTTGGCGTCATTGCCGATGGTGCCAGAATGCTGCTGGTCCCGTTGCGGTTGCTGTGGTCTGCCGTGTCGATGCTGGCACAGGCGGCGAAGGTGCTGCTGCTGCCGTTGAAAGCGGTGGCGGGCGTCGTGATGTTTCTGGCGCGGGCTATGCTGTCAGTGGTCGGGCCGTTCATCGGATTGGCAAGCGGTGCGTTTAAGCTGTTCGTGCAGTTCAAGGCACTGCAGCTGCAAATCAAGATCCTGCGGTATTTGTTCGACCTGCTGCCACCCAGACTCAAAGCGGTTGCAACAGCCCTGTTTGCGGTGGGGCTTGCCGGACGTGCAACACAAGGCATTCTGAGCCGGTTGGGATTTGTCGGCGCAGCATTGCAGGGCGTTTTGCGTGGCGTTGCGTCGGCATTGCGTGCGGTGATCAATCCGATGGCTACGCTGGGCGTGGTGGCAAAGACGACAGGGGCCGCAATAAAGGCGTTTGTATCGTCCGCATTGGGGCCGTTGGGGCTGGTGTTGTCGGGACTGGGTGCGGTGCTGGCCGGTGGTGGGATGCTGACACTGGCAGCTGACGCGGAGAAGCTGGCGATTCAGTTGGAGGTGCTGACGGGCAGCGCAAAAACGGCTGCTGAATTGGTAAACACGCTGAACACATTTGCCGGAGCCACACCATTCAGCAAGATGGACATTAAAGCTGCTGCCGTGCAGTTGTTGGGCGTGCAAACACCGATCAAAGAATTGACAAGCGATCTGGCAATGTTGGCGAACATTGCGGCAATGTCGGACAACAGCATCGGCGAGCTAACGCGGATGTTTGCACAGTTGCGAACGACGGGCACCGCAAGTCTGCAGGACCTGCAGGAGTTTTCCACACGCAACATCATGTTGATGCAGCATTTGGCGAAGCGATTCGGCAATGTGGCAGCCGCAGCCAGTGCGGGACAGATTTCATTCAATGACGTGCGGCGGGCATTGTATGAAATGAGTTTGCAGACGGATTCACTGAGCAAGCTGAGCAAGAGCCTGAGTGGGCAGTTTGCGCGGCTGAAAAATAATGTGCTGGTTGTTGCCACAGCAATAGGAAATCAGGCGTTGCCACACGCCACGAAATTGCTGGATTGGGCCAGCGACATGATTGAGTCAATCGGGGCGTTGGGTGACAAGCTGGGATTCTTCAAAGACGTTTTGCTGGCATCGTTTGACGTGGCGATTGAGGGCATTAAACAAAAGTGGTCGGAGATGCTGGCGTGGTTGCAGGCCGAAGGCAAACGGCAGGCGATGGGCATCGCGGAATCTGTGGTCATGTTTGTGCCGAACATGATAGGCACGGCAATCGGAAACGCAGTGAGAGGCAATAAGCCACGGGCACCGGTCGCGCCGCAGCCCACGGGAGTGGATCAGGCGGTGGCGCGACTGAATGACGTGCTGAGCCGACTAAAGCCACAGCCGAAACCCGAGGTAAAGCCGAATCTCGATTTGTTGCCACAACAGCCCGCCATGCCGAAGGCGGGTGCAACATCGTTCCTTGAACGCGCTGCGGATTTTGGAAAGCAGCTGTTTGGGGCTGGGGTGAATGTGATGCAGCAGAAAGCCTTTGAGGGGGCCGCGATACTAAATCAGTTCTCCGGCATGTTTGGGCAAAGCGAATCGAAGCCACAACAGGAGCAGCGGTTGGCCGGTGCCATGCAGAAAGGCAGTGCAGATGCGTATTCCGCAATTGTCACGGCAATGATGGGCAAGCGGGATCCGCTGTTGACGGCAACGGAAAAACAGACGAAGGCGACGGTGGAGCCGCTGGTGGATATCGTCGAGCTGATTAAGGGCGGCGGGGTGATTGGCAAGATCAAAGAATTTGTTGGGGTGCCGTAATGGCCGTTACGAATTTAGGCGAAGATCCGGGCGGCAGGACCGCAACAAATACGAAGGGCGTGCGAACGTATTCGCGCCGGTGGAAATTGGAGACGTCCAGCAAATCGGACGACGCATACGCAGTCGGCAGCGCATCAGGATTGCCGCTGATTGGATCGGCGCACCCGTCAGATGCTGGGGCGTTTTGTGTCAGCCTAAACGTCAGCAATGATGATCCGTGGAAGGGGTGGAAGGTTACTGCAGAGTATTCCAGCGAATACGAACTGACAACGAACCCGATCAACGATCCCGCAATCATCACGTGGGGCAGCGAGCAGTTTCAAAAGGTTGCCGTTGAGGACACCAGCGGGCACGCAATCGTAAACAGTTTTGGTGACTACTATGACCCGCCCGCAATGATGGACGACAGCCGCAGAACTGTGACCATCACGAAAAATCTGGCGGCGGTGCCGAGCTGGATCCTGAGTTATCAGGACGCCGTCAATTCCGATGCATTTACAATCGACGGTTTCAGCGTGGCAATTGGCAAGGCCAAAATGCAATCGGTCACAGTGGCGGCGAAAGAAAAGCGCAACGGAACGTCATTCTATCCGGTCACGTTCACCATTCACCTGCAGAAGAACGGGTGGCTGCTGGAGTTGTTGGACGCGGGGTTTCGGTATAAGGTCGGCGGAGCCGTTGCCATGTTCGACACAGGGCAGCCAGGCATGTTGAACGGATCAGGCGGCAAGCTGGCAAATCCGACGCCATCTACAGTCGTGTATCGGTCCTTTACGGTGTACGAAACGAAGGCGTTTTCAGGGCTGCCGTTGTCATGAGTGACGGTTACGTTTTGGGGCGCAGGGCACTGCAGCAGATTGAGCGTGTAGTGCGTGAGGTAACACGGCGCGTACGCAACGAAACGCCGCAGCGTGGAACATATTCGCACGGATATGAACGCCGGTGGGCAATCCTCGACGCGGATTTATTGGCAGCCGTTGACATGTTTGCAGACCCGAGCACAGCAACCGCGCACCTGATTGGCCGGACGGCTGCCGGTGATTTGGAAGTGACGAACGAAACCGTTACGGTCGTCAACCGTTTTGAAAACATCTCGATTGACGCGGACACGCTGATTGGCATTGAATTCATGTGCGGCGAATGGACGCCGTACAAGGCCGACTGCGGGCCGAATTCGCAGGGGGCGTCAAGTCTGCTGGCGAGCGTAGAACCAGAGGCGTCTGCAGGCGTGGGAGGTCCGTGAGATGCTGGTGGGCTGCGGGTGTCATTGTGAAACTGGGAGCGATAGTTTCAGCCCCAGCGCGGCGGGCAGTGGTGACTGGTCCGGTTCATTTCCCAGTCAGTCGAGCTGGCCGGAGTCAATCCCGCCGTCCGAACCGTATCTGCCGTATCCGTGTTCCGGTTGCATTGCAGGCGTGAGACCTACAGCGTATCGTGTCACACTCGGAAAGCCTGGCATGACGCAGCGAGGGCCTTCCGGGTTTGGCGACTGGGGCTGCGCCGACATGCTGAAGCCGTTCAAGATACAGGTGCCTTCAGGACCGCCAGGAATAGACGCGCTCTTCCCGGTTTCTCCGGTGGATAGCTACCCGCCGTACAACTGCTACTACGGCACGCGACTTCCGGACCCGCCGAACCCACCCCCCGCACTGGGCGACCCGATCGACTGCAGCCGGTATATCAACGGGCAGTTTATCCCGCGCGATGTTGTGTCAAATTCGGTGTGTGCTCCAGTCCCGCAAACGTCGATGCGAATCAAAACGTTTGATGACGGCATTCAGTTGCGGCACGTGATGCAGTTTGTAATGGCGTTCCACACTATCTTTTCGTGCTCACCAGCCGGAGGCCCACAGGGGCCGTTGTGGGGCTGTTACGTGGAATATGAAACCCAAGTAGTCACGTCCCCGTTCGCGTGCATGGGCCGCATTCCGTTGACGTGGAAGCGTGGCGGCGGACTGCTTCGACGACGGAACCCTGACCCGCAATACCCTGGGCAGTGGGAGGCGTATGGCATTGCGCCGGGGAACAACATCACCTACGAGTTTCACAGGGGCACGTTCCCCGAAACCATCTTCATTGAACCGTGGAGGACGGTGTGAACCGCTGCCGGTATCGTGTCCCGATGACTGCGACTGAATGCGGTTGCGAGCATCCCGACATTCTGCACATGGGTACGGTCCCGCTGGAGATCTGCAGCGGCTGCCTGCTGCGGACTGAGCCAGATTACCTATCGGACAACAGCCGACTCTACACGCTGCAGCAATCGCAGGGCGTGTACGTTCCCCGCCCACGTACCTGCGGTGGTTGTGGCACCGTCAAGCGGCGTGCGGACCTGCTGCAGTTCGTCTGGCCGTACTGGCATGCGGGGGCAAGTGGGGACGAGATCCGCTGGAGCATCCGCAGTGTCGAGCAGCATTACGAGGGCAAGGCCCTATGTACAATCGTCGGCGACCGTCCGCCCTGGTGGCGTGGTCACGTGATTGATTGCCCGAGGATCGGCCCGACAGCAAACCGGGGATTCCGGGACATGCTGCACAAGATGCACGTCATAGCCACACACTCGGAGATTCAAAGCGAATTCGTTTGGATGATGGACGACGTGTATCTGGTCAAGCCAGTTTCCCTCGACGAGCTGCAGCAGCCTCGCGCGTACGGTTGGCGGGAAGATGTCTCGAATTCGTGGCAGAAACGCAAATCCAACACGATGCGGATTTTGCGGGAGTCCGGACACACGAACCACGACTACGCCACGCACCTGCCGCACCATGCGGAGAAAAGCAAATTGGCGGATCTGTTCGAGCGGTTCGCCCTGCAGTCGAATACGCTCCTTTGGGAAGTTTTGTACGGCAACGTGCACAGATCCCGCCCGATTCGACCAGAGCCTTTTTTTTGCCGCCTGCTGGCCCCTGTGACGTTGCCAGAGCTGCGGCAACGGGCGCGGCTGGCCAGTGTCCTGAATCACGTGGCAACGGGCTGGAATGAGCCTCTGAGGCAGTATCTGGCGGAGCTGCTGCCCACACCCGCAACCGGAGAGACGGAGGATTCTGGATTCCGGCCCGAGTTCCGGCGCGTGGGCAGACCGCAGCGCAGGCCGGTCAAACGCAGGCATCCGAGCACGTGGAAGATCAACCAGCCGCAGCCGATTCAGTGAGTTTCCGAAAATCTTTCGAGATTGTCCTGAACACCGTTGACATGCGGTGCCGATAGTGTATTCTACATCCGTCGCGGTGAGGGCCGCGAGGGACAACCACTAACCGGGAGCACAAAGATGAGCACGACGACAGCAAACGAAGTAGCTGAAACGATTCGCCTGCAGATTGGACACCGTGCGTTTTTCATGCTGGGGACAAAAATGATCGTTCGGCACTCTGACCGATTGGTCTTCAGCATCGGAACCGGTGCACGCTGCAACGGTCGCAAGGTCAACCGCTGCACGGTGATTCTGGACGCAAACGACACCTACACCGTCGAAGTCGGAAACCTTGCCGGTCTGAATTACAAGACGCTCGGCGAGGCGTCCGGAGTGTATGTGGACAGCCTGCACAGGGTGATTGAGTCCCTCACAGGAATGCGGACGAGCCTCTGAGACAACAACACAGCCCCCGGAAACGGGGGCATTCTTCGGGAGAGAATGAAAATGCAGTATCGTGAACTGGTGTTGCTGGAGAAGCTGCAGGAACTGACGGCAGCGGATGCGGATTTTGAGTACAGCGTTTTGCGTGGCAAGCTGGACGCGGACGACGTGCGGGCAATCCACCAAGGCTTGCAGGTTGCGATTGAGACGTTGCGGGCAAAGGCGACACCCGCAAGGCCCGGACAGAATTCTGAAAAATCTTTGTAATCAGTGTTGACACGTTGCGCCGATAGTGTATACTGACACCAGACGACTGCTGAGGGGCAGTCAAACAAACGCAAACCGGGAGAATGACGATGAGCAGCAAAATGACAGAAGTTGAATTCGCCAATGAAGCTCAAGCCGCAGCAGCAGCCGCAGAAGGGGCAGTGGTTGTGGCATACGCAGCACAGTGTGCCGGAGCGGCTATTGCGTGGGCAAACAAGGCCCGCAACGCCGCATTGATTATCAACAGCCATGTTGACCGAGCTTATGCAGCAGCCGCACGAGCCGAACGACACGTAAAGGCAATGCGAGCCGAATTCGAAGGCAAGTGACAGCACACCCCAAACACCCGGCAGGCGTTCTGCCGGGGGTTTTTTATTTTCTGAAAATCTTTCAAGATGGGGCTTTACAGTTTCCGAAAATGATTGTAGACTCTGACGCAGTGGTGAACGACAAACGACGAATGAGGGGACGAACGATGTTGAAATTCAGCGATATCAAGGTGGGACAGACACTGAAGAGCGGAACCGTAAGAATGACCGTGATCTCAGTCACTGAGAAGAAGGCAAAAGCGATTCAGGTGTTCAACGGC
>Ga0315904_10008719_pt1 | contig 13368 bp, 9 predicted proteins | sample LakEriMetagenome_6_FD_203529 | JGI IMG/M metagenome (GOLD analysis project Ga0315904, IMG submission 203529) | Freshwater fungal communities from buoy surface, Lake Erie, Ohio, United States - Buoy 12 MA120 | ecosystem: Environmental > Aquatic > Freshwater > Lake | place: USA: Lake Erie, Ohio... | reverse complement strand
ACCCCTGCAGCACGCGGCAACTGATCAACATCAGACACGGCCAGGTGCATGGGCAGGTAAGACTCACGGCTGCCTTTTTTCAACATGGCCTCGATGTGCCCGTCCTGATCGTGCTTGAGCAACAACTCAAATAACCTGACGGTAGCATCTGCATCGCCGGTTGCGCGATGGCGGTCAGAGATGGGAACATCCAAGGCCCTGCAAATATTACCCAGCGAGTAACTGGGATGACCTGGAAACACTTTTTTACTTAACCGCACCGTGCAGAGTTTGGGAGCTTCCCATTGATACCCCGCCAACTGCAGATGGTGCCTGATGAATGAATAGTCAAAATTGACATTATGGGCAATGAAGGTGCGATTCGACAGCAGGTTGAAGATATGTGGTGCCGCCTGTTCAAAAACCGGCGCATCCCGCACCATGTCGTTGCTGATCCCGGTCAATGAAGTAATGTATCGCGGAATGGGGCACCGGGGATTCACCAGGGTCTGGTACCTGCCTTCAACTTCAGTTCCATTATGCAGGATGATGGCAATTTCCGTGATGTGGCCGGAGGCAGCGTGTCCACCTGTAGTTTCTATATCAACAATCGCATACACCTTTTAAAATTAAGACATTGTATAACACCCAAACTTCCTGAAATAAAAAAAAGCGGACCTGATCCGCTTTCTTTTAAAAGGAAGATGTTGTTGTACAACTACCTCGGACTGGTACTACCAGGCCAGGTAAGTAATGGTGATGATCGCTGCGTATAGAGCAATAACGATCAATGTGGTTTTGAAACCACTCTTCAAATGAGATGAGTCTAGATTCCGCATAGCCTAAAATTTAAAAAGTTAACAATCGTGGATAGAGGGCTAAAACGGTTTCAAGGGTAATGGAAATCGGTCTTTCCGGGTTCTTGAGGGAGAAAAGATCTCTGTAAATGTAAACACTCTCCTACAAAAAAATCAATTTTTTTCGCACATTTTCCAGGCCTGGCCTAATTCTCTGGATTTCAGCACACTGCTTCCAACCGATTATTTACCTTTGCAACCTTAATCAGGATGGAAATGGCCCTCAGCAAGAATTTTGAACACGTTTCAGCAGAATCCAAATGGTACCAGCATTGGCTGGACAAGCAATATTTCGCCAGTAAACCGGACGGTCGGGAACCCTATACCGTAGCCATACCGCCACCCAATGTGACCGGTGTTCTGCACATGGGCCACTGCCTCAACAACACCATCCAGGATATTCTTGTCCGGAGGGCAAGGATGCAGGGAAAAAATGCCTGCTGGGTACCGGGGACCGACCATGCCTCCATTGCCACCGAAGCCAAAGTGGTTCACATGCTGCGCGAGCGGGGCATCGCCAAATCTTCCATCAGCCGCGATGAATTCCTGACCTATGCGTGGGAGTGGAAGGAGAAATATGGCGGGATCATCCTGCAACAATTGAAAAAAATGGGCTGCAGCCTCGACTGGGACCGCACTTCGTTTACCATGGACGACCATTATTACCAGTCCGTCATAGGCGTATTCAATGACCTGTATAGCAAGGGTTACATATACCGTGGCAAACGAATGATCAACTGGGATGTGAAAGCCAAAACAGCCCTGAGCGATGAAGAAGTGATCTTTAAAGACACACAGTCCAAATTGTATTTCCTCCAATATGAATTGGCAGACAGCCCCGGGCAACACATCACCATCGCCACAGTACGCCCGGAAACGATCTTGGGTGACACGGCGATCTGCGTGCATCCGGATGACGAACGATTTAAACACCTGCAGGGGAAATTTGCGTATGTGCCGCTGATCAACAGAAAGATCCCCATCATTGCAGACGAATACGTGAGTATGGAGTTTGGTACCGGTGCCCTCAAGATCACGCCGGCCCATGATATGAACGACTATCAGCTGGGGCAAAAGCACCAGTTGGAAGTGATCGATGTATTGAACGATGATGGAACGATGAGTGAGGCAGCCCAACTCTATGTGGGAGTTGACCGTTTTGAAACCAGAAAAAAGATCGTGGTCGATCTAGAGGCTTCAGGAAACCTTGTCAAAATAGAAGAATACCCTAACCAGGTCGGCTACTCGGAACGCACGGATGTTGTGGTGGAGCCAAGGCTATCCTTGCAATGGTGGGTGGATATGAAGAAAATCTCAGGGCCCGCACTGGACGCCGTTGTTAACGAGGATATCAAATTCCATCCCGCTAAATTCAAGAACCTCTACCGCCACTGGATGGAGAACATCAAGGACTGGTGCATCAGCCGCCAACTTTGGTGGGGACACCGCATTCCGGCATGGTACGACCAGCAGGGCAATGTTTTCGTAGCCAGGAACGAATCAGATGCAATGACCTTATACCGGCAAAAATATCCCGAAGGCAAAAAAGAAGACCTGCGGCAGGATGAAGACTGCCTGGACACCTGGTTCTCTTCCTGGCTTTGGCCCTTTGAAGTGTTTAAGGGATACTCCAATCCCGGCAATCCCGATATCAAATACTACTACCCCACCCAAACACTGGTAACCGCTCCGGAGATCATATTTTTCTGGGTGGCCCGTATGGTCATGGCTGGGTTTGAGTACATGAACGAAAAACCTTTTGAGCAGGTTTATTTCACGGGGATCGTACGTGACAAACAAGGCAGAAAAATGAGTAAAAGCCTCGGCAACTCCCCGGACCTCCTGGAGATGATCGACAGGTTCGGCGCTGATGCCGTTCGATTTGGCATCATGATCTCATCCCCTGCAGGCAACGACCTGCTGTGGGATGAGTCCACCAATGAACAGGGCCGGAACTTTTCCAACAAGATCTGGAATGCGCTGAAACTCGTGAAGATGTGGGAAGAAAGAAAACCTGTCACCACCACATACAGCACCCAACAAGCTGAAAAAGCCTATTTCGCCATCCATTGGTTTGATGCCAGGCTGAGGCAGGTGAAAGCGGAGCTTGACCAATCCTATGAGCAGTTCAGGTTGAGCGAAGCGCTGATGACGGTATATACACTGATCTGGGACGATTTCTGCAGTTGGTATCTCGAATGGGTAAAACCTCCTTATGGCGAAGAAACGATCGACGAGAAAGTACTTAATGCCACCAAAGGATTTTTTGACGAGCTGATGAAGCTGCTGCATCCCTATATGCCGTTTATTACTGAAGAGATCTACCACCAGCTCTCGGCGAGAGCAGAAGGGGACGATATATGTATCGCCAGGCTGGAATCAGCTGCAATACAAGATGCAGATGCCGGCATACTGGCCAATGGCAAGTTGTTGCAAGCCTCCATCACCGGCATTCGTGATGCAAGGAATAAGGCACAGCTGAAACCAAAGGAAAGCGTCGTACTTTATGTACAGACGGAAGCTCCTGCTGCATACGAGGTGATTGGTGATATTCTCGCCAGGCAGGTCAATGCATCGTCCATTGAACTTACTGACAGTACCATTGCCCAGGCGATCCCAGCCGTAGCAGGAAAGGAGACCTTCTACCTGCTGTCCTCAACACCGATCGACATGGGTTCGCAGAAGGAAGAGCTTATGAAAGAACTTGAATACCTCCGGGGATTCCTGCTTTCGGTAGAAAAGAAACTGGGCAACGAAAAGTTTGTGCAGAACGCTAAGGCCGAGGTGGTGGATATCGAAAAAAAGAAGAAGGCGGATGCGGAAATGAAGATCAGGATGATCGAAGAAAGTTTAACAACCCTGAATTGAAATATCATGTTAATTGCATCGTTAATTCAATAGCATGAAAACCATCCTCATCATCTTATTGGCGGGCCTGTCCGTGCAAGTACAGGCCCAGCAGAAAAACACCCCAAAGACTGCGCCTGTAACCACATATGTTGCCAGCATGGGTGGGCAAAAGAATGCTGACATCAGCGCAGATCTATTCAAGAATATCGTTGACAGCGGGCTGGTGGTAAAGGATGAAAAAGGCAACGCCTACCCCATTACCCGTTTCCGCATCAACTATACCTTCGTAGCTTCCTTCACAGATGGTGAAACCCAGCAGAAAAAGGATTTCAAGGATTTCCGGGCTTCTGATTTTTACGATACCCCTATGCTTTCCGAAGACTGGCGCGGCAGCATTAAGGACAATGCCAAAAAAGGCGACCAGGTGATCATCAACAACATCATCATCAGGCTCAAAAACGGCAAAAAACTGATGGTCCCGGAATGGAAAGGAACGCTCAGATGAAATGTGATGAATGTGGGAAATGTGATGAATGTGAGAATGAATGTGAGAATGGGAGAATGCGACAATGAATGCGATAATGCGAGAATGTGAGAATGCCACGCCGTTTAGAAATGAGTCAATGAGCCAATGAGTTAATTAGCCAATTGTTCTCACCGCGGTATCAGGTTAACGGGGAGTACAAACTCGAACTGGTTCGGATTGGGCGGCGAGGCGAATGCATCCGTATCCAGCAAACGAGAATAGCGGATGCCAAAACTCACCTCCTGCTGGTTCCACCAGCGCGTATCAAAGAATATTTCCACCCCCGTTGATGCGAGACCAATGGTCCTGCCGGTCCGCAGACTCTTCATGAAACTCTGGTCATAAAACAGATTGCCGCGGATTCGCAAAAAGTACACGATCTGCGCAAATCCCCAATCCGGGTATGCCACGGGAAAATGATAGTTTGCAGCCCACTTCCACATCCGGGGAAAATTCAGGTCGGGGTACCCGCGGGACAACGGAAAATTATTTGAAAAAAGATACTGAGCTGCCGTATCCCTGGCCTGGTATGCACCGGCAACTACCAGGTTATGGTTCCTCATTACGCCCGGCAAATACAGGAAGGAAGACAACAACAGCTGCCTTGCCTCCAGACCGGAAACACTCCCCCTATGCCTAACCGCCAGGGTGTGCGCGAAGCGGGGAAAAATATGCTGCGGTGCTTTCTGGATCTGTATCCTCCAGTCTAACCTGTTATCCATGAAATTGATCCCGTTGTCGGCCGACTTCGGCAGGTCCCTGAAATAAAGCTGCTGGGTATTGTACAGGGAGGTCAGGGTCAGGAACGAAAAGGTCCGGCCGCCGGTGAAGTTCAAAGGGACGCTGAGACCGATATTCGCATTCAGTTCGTTCCAGCGGATCTGCCTGTTATTGCGCGTGACATTTCTGTCGATCGTGTAAGACACACCACCCGTGATCCAGGGAAACCAGGCGGCATAGCTGCCATTATAGCCCACCTGGTGATAACCTTCGTTCTCGTTGTAGGCATAGTAGAGGGAAGACCTGAACGTGTTCAGAACATTATCACCATATAGCGTCAGGCTCCATTCAGGTTGCTCGTAATAGGGCCTCCAGCTGTGGAAATTAAACAGCCGGGTTGTGCCCTTGTAGGGGAAGGATTCATAGGCCGATGTATTCACAGCGCTGAGGTTTGAATCGCCTGCAAAGGTTGAATCGCCAAAATACATATTGTTCCCGTTGGAGACCCATTGCTCATTGCTTATAGCGGTCGCTTCCAGCCTGGCTTTAAAAACCCTGCTGCCCCAGGCAGAATTACCGGTGAACAGGATACTGTCGCCCGACGACGGTACCGCCTGCTGGATACCTGCATACCTCGATGTGGACTCCAGCAACACCTGCCGCAGATCGTCCCAGATCATCAGTTTATCCTGCCCACCACGGGTAGCTGTAAAAAAAACAGAATCGCCCTTCACGTAGGGGAATGAGATCGCCTGCCAGGTCATAGGGAAGAGTTGATCCGCGGTCTTCTGTTGCCTGTTGTATTTCAATAAAGACATCTGTCCCTCTGTGGACCTTACCATCAAAAAAATATGCTGGTCGTCTTTAGAAAACCGCGGCTGGGAGAAGAACCTCAGGGAATCAGACAAAACAGTTTCAGCCTCCCCGTCAGCGGGGTTGATCAGATGCAGTGATGACCTCCCGGAAGGGTCTACCTCAATGGCTGCGATGGACTCTCCATTGTGGGAAATATCTGGCGAAAAATACTTGGACCTGTTGGTGATATTTCTGCGGTTACCATTACGGATATCCAACATGATGATCTCGCCATAGTTCCGCCAGCCCCACCGGATATCCGGGTCATAGCTGCTGTAAACCAGTTTTCCATCATGGTAACTGTACTGGTCGTCCGCGCTGATATCCCTTACAGCCAGGCGCTCTTCCTTGCCGTGGTGCAGCAGGTAGAAACCGGGGAGATGTCTTCCGGTCCTCCTGTATACGAGCAGGGAATCCTTGCCAACCGGATAGGGAAACGCATAGTCGGACAAATATCGTTCTGATATTGACGTCAAGGGAGTGGACGGATCTTCCTTCACATATTTCTGATCGTTCTTATAAAACGTAAGGGCATCCTGTACGAATTGCTGGAAAGGAAGGCCCGTATGTTTTTTCAATGCTCCTTGTAACGGATAGAACAACGGCTTAAATCCAGCCGCATCGGTAGTGATCTTTTTCCAGATATCAGCCCCGTATTTTTCCCGGCCATAAGCCACAAGCAGGTAGCCCAGGGAATAATGATCCGGTAGCAAGTGTTTGAAAGATCCATTTCGAAGTTTCATATAGCTGTACCGCCTGTTGGCCTGCCAAAGAGATCGAAAATCGGAGTAAAATGCGGGTAGCCTTCCCCGCCCCTGTCCGGATACCACGGTTTCCTGGTAAACCGCATCGCCTTCAAAGAACCAATCGGGTATGGCGGTACTATTGGCCAGCACCTGCCCCTCTTCCCCGGCGATCATATATGCAAATTTTGACAGACCACGCCTGAAGTTCATGTATTGCTGCACATGCCTGTATTCGTGCAGGGCCAGCTGATCCACCCAGTTCAAACTACCGAGTCGAAGGCTGTTTTGCAACGGCGTAAGGAAGAACTCGCTGCGCCATGGACCGAGTTGCACATAACCATTTGATAAGGTGGTCTGGTTCTGCAGGATGATATCGATCTTACGGGTATGGTCGCCGATCGTGTTCGCGGTGGACCTATTCAGATACCGGGAGATGTCGGCCACCCTTGCTCCCTGCTTTTCCAGTCCGGCTGGGAAGATCACCCGGGTTACGGGCGTGTTGATCTGCTTCCATTTGAGGGAAGGCGGATTGCCGCCAAACTCCTGCGACAGGGATAGTTGTGAGAAAAACAAGGCTACAACTGCAAAGATCGATCTTATCATGCGCTCGATTGAATAGATAAATTTAATAGTAATTTCATCATGCTGAACCATACAAGAGGTTATCAGAATAACTATGCTATTACTCGCTTTGGCGATTGCACCGGGCCTGGCTATTTGTGTGTATATTTTTCTTCGTGACCAGTTCAACCGGGAGCCAAGGAAACGATTGATCATTTGTTTCTTTCTTGGTATTCTGAGCGCGCTGATCGCAGCCATTGCAGAACCCCTGCTCATCGGCCATTTCCAATTGGATCCCGCTGAATCCATCCTGAGTGCCTTTCTGATCGCCTTTGTGATGGTTGCATTGGTAGAAGAGTGGAGTAAATACATCATGGTACGTTTCTATGCCTTTGGCAAGCCGGAATTTGATGAGCCATTCGACGGAATCGTGTATTCCGTGATGGTCAGCATGGGTTTTGCCACAGTAGAAAACATAGCTTATGTGATGCAGTATGGCTATGGCACGGCCATCATGCGGATGTTCCTGTCCGTCCCCGCCCACGCCTGCTTTGCCATCATCATGGGGTACTATATGGGTAAGGCCAAGTTCGCCGGGAGGCGCAGGCGGCTCGTTTTGATGGCGGGTTTATTCTGGGCTGTTTTCTGGCATGGGTCGTATGACCTTTTCCTCTTTCTGCGGGAAAACAAGATGCTGGGGCGTTATGTATCAGACGGCTTGCTTTTCGGCGGCGCGATCACGTCGTTCCTGCTGGCCCTGCAACTCGCGGGAAGGGCGATGAAAGAACATGTGAGCCTTTCTGAGAAAAACCACAGGAAGAAGCTGGAACAAGGTTAAACAGATTATGGAAAGACGGGTAAAAAGATTAATTTTGCCGAAATTTTCTATTTTATGTCAACACTCACCAAATCCATCGATTTTTCCCTCCACTATAAGGTTAAGGATATCACCCTCGCTGATTGGGGTCGTAAAGAGATCCGCCTTGCTGAAGCTGAAATGCCTGGCTTAATGGCGATCCGCGAAGAATATGGACCCAGCCAACCCCTGAAAGGAGCCCGTGTTGCAGGCTGCCTCCACATGACTATCCAGACAGCGGTGCTGATCGAAACACTTGTAGCCCTGGGTGCGGAAGTAAAGTGGAGTTCCTGCAATATCTTCTCTACGCAGGACCATGCCGCCGCTGCCATCGCAGCCGCAGGTATTGGTGTTTATGCGTGGAAGGGTCAAACCATCGAAGAAGCAGACTGGTGCATTGAGCAAACCCTTTTCTTTGGAAGTGCGGACAAGCCACTGAACATGATCCTGGACGATGGTGGTGACCTGACCAACATCGTATTCGATAAATATCCTGAACTGGTGCAGCACATTAAGGGTCTTAGTGAAGAAACCACCACAGGTGTTCACAGGCTTTATGAAAGAATGGCCAAGGGTACATTGCCTATCCCCGCTTTCAACGTGAACGATTCCGTTACCAAGTCGAAGTTTGACAATAAATACGGTTGTAAAGAAAGCCTGGTTGATGCCATCCGCCGTGCTACGGACGTGATGCTGGCCGGCAAGGTTGCTGTTGTAGGTGGTTATGGAGATGTGGGTAAGGGTTCTGCTGCTTCACTGGCTGGTGCGGGGTGCAGGGTGATTGTAACCGAAATCGACCCCATCTGCGCACTGCAGGCCGCCATGGACGGTTTTGAAGTGAAGAAGATGGTTGATGCTGTGAAAGAAGCTGACATCGTTGTAACCGCGTCTGGCTGTCGCGACCTCATCACTGCGCAGCATTTCAAAAACATGAAAGACAAGGCCATTGTGTGTAACATCGGCCATTTCGATATTGAGATTGACGTAGCCTGGTTGAACAACAACTACGGCCATACCAAGGACACCATCAAACCACAGGTTGACATCTACAATGTAGATGGGAAAGATATCATCCTGCTGGCAGAAGGCCGTCTGGTGAACCTGGGTTGTGCCACTGGCCACCCCAGCTTTGTAATGAGCAACTCATTCAGCAACCAGACCCTGGCGCAGATCGAACTGTGGACCAACACAAGCAAATACGAAAACAAAGTATATGTACTTCCGAAGCGCCTTGATGAGAAGGTAGCAAGGCTTCATCTGGCGAAGATCGGTGTTGTATTGGAAGAACTTACTGCTGAACAATCAGAATACCTGGGCATTACGAAAGAAGGACCTTTCAAACCCGAGAATTACAGGTATTGATCTTAAAGAATATGCTAAAGAGAAAACCACCCATTTGGGTGGTTTTTTTTATTTCTTGAACATGAAGAAGCGGTTACCATTGGCGTCTACACGGTAGAATTTATCACCCCCCTCGATCAGCATGCCCTGGGAGTGGCCTTTCGCATGGTGCGTATCCGTGTTGAAAACCTTGCCCTTAAACCACATGCTAACTGTATCCGAAACCACGGTATGGCCGGTGACAATATGCCTGGAGTTGAACCGCATCAAGGAACTGTCCACTTGTTTCTCGATCAGTTTAGAGTCGCCGGCCTTATACATACCCCGGTACCAGAAAGGGCCGAAGTCACTAAACAAGATCTCCGTTTCCATGTTGGGGTAGTTGAACGTGGAATCAGCATAAAACGGGCGTGCGATTTTGTTGATCAGGGGAACATCAAAAGGCACCCGGTAAACCATAGGGGAAATGCCGCCATGGACATACAGGATATCACCGATCTTCTCGGCCACATTCTTTGTCCTCAACCACCTTCCCAATTCAGAAGATTCCCCGTATAGCTCAACAAAAGGCTTATCCATTAACTTGGCGGCCTCAACATACTTCGGGTGTAAATACCTCAGATCGCCGGACATATTCATGATCTCATGGTTACCGAGTACGTAGTGCACATAACCCCCGGTAGCGCGGGCTTTCTCTTCGAGGGAATAGATCAGCCACAAGACTTCGGTCACCTGTGCACCACGATCAACGAAATCGCCGATCAGCAGCAAATGGCCCTCTTCGAAGATCCAGTTAAAATTGTCATCGATCACCTTATTGGCGACCAGGAGCTTCCTGAATGCGGCGAAATTCCCTTCAATATCAGAGATCACCAGTTGTTTCTTGAGCTTTCCCCACTCGCTCCTTTCCACCTGTAGTTTCGACTTAAGTTTAACATCGAAAGTTTTATCTGGATTCTCCGTGGCCACTTTTACCACATAGCCATCCCTGCTTGACAGCGGCAAAGTTTCAGTGGAACGTACATTAGTGCCGTTCTCCCGTAATATATAGTTGACATGCATCTTATTGTCAGCATACATGATATAGGGCCCATCTGTCACTTGCTTATCAAAATCAACCGCAGACCTTGGAGAACTCATGCTAAGAAGGATCAGGGGCAATATGGCCAGGGATAATCGTTTCATCTTAGATTTTGTCAGGGTTAATGGTCCGGCACCATATAAATTTACAATTTCATAAAATTCAGCGGGCAAAAATTATTTGCCTGATAATTTTACGGCTTCTATCCCAAAAATGCGAGTTTATCTCCTTGATTTACAGAAACTTTCTATTGTTTGGCTAATTTTGTTGAAATCCTGTACGTATGAAACAATACTTTTCGGAAAGAAATGCCCTTACTGTCATTACGGGTATTTTCTGTTTTGTCATGACCATTGTGTCAGCGCTCCAGCAACAGGTTTGGCAGGCTGTAGCCTTTGCCCTCGCGTTCAGCTTTTCAGTAGAGCTCATTTGTCACCGTTCCAGGGAACAGAGATAAGTTTAGCATAAAATTTGTAGTGGAAACCAGAAGTTTGAGGTATGCACATTAATTTCATTAGAAATATCCAGTTCACGAAGTTGTTAAAGGTAGACGGGCGCTTGAAGGAATTTAACTTCCGCAAGCTTACGGGCCTCAACGAGGGCCTGATCACCGTAGATGTAAGTGATGACCGTGGGAACAGGATCATGTTTACCATGCAGAAGAATGGTAGCGGGTTTGTTTTCCATAACCAGCCTTTTTTGCCAGACTGGATAATCAGGAACGAGCAAAATCTGAGTGACCTTATAGATTCCGAACTGAGGACCATGGGTTGAACCCAGGGGCCTGATTTTTCTTATGACCATCATCACTGTTGCCCTGGTTCTCAGAATGGGGAGTGGCAAAGAGAAGTAAGACCAGCACTTTCGTGAAGCCGGCAAACCGTTAACTTTGCATCATGACAAGGCTCTCGGTTAACATCAACAAGATCGCCACCCTCAGAAACAGCAGGGGCGGCAACAATCCCGATGTAGTAAAAGCAGCTATCGATGTACAGCGTTTCGGGGCGGATGGCGTCACTGTCCACCCCCGTCCGGACGAACGACATATCCGATACCAGGATGTGAGGGATATCAAAGCCGTGATCAAAACAGAGTTCAATATTGAAGGCAACCCGCTTGAGCAAAAATTCATTGACCTCGTGCTGGAAGTTAAGCCCACCCAGGTCACATTGGTCCCGGACCAGCTGGGCCAACTGACATCCGACCATGGCTGGGATACGGTTAAGCACAGGCAATACCTCTCCGAAACGATCAGCATTTTCAGGCAGGCGGGCATCAGGGTGTCCATCTTTGTAGATCCAGTGGAAGAGATGGTTAATGGGGCTGCGGAAACAGGAACCGACCGAATAGAATTATACACAGAATCTTACGCCAGGAATTTCGCGATCAACCAGCAAAAAGCTGTAGACCCTTATGTAGCAGCGGCGCGGATGGCGGTATCATCCGGATTGGGGATCAATGCGGGGCACGACCTCGACTTGCACAACCTGAAATTCCTGCATAGTCATATCCCCGAAATGGACGAAGTGAGCATTGGACATGCCCTGATCTGCGATGCAATTTATTTGGGATTAGAGAACACAATTCAACTTTATAAACGCCAATTGATGTAATTTGAATTGTCTTTAAAAATACACATATATGAAAAAGATCCTGATGTTTTCGTTATTGACGGCTATTGTGGCCATTACCGCTTGTGCCCAGCAACCGAAGGCAAGTCCTGCCCAAAAAGCCACTGGCAAAATTGGAAAGGCAAATATCACCATCAACTACAGTTCGCCTGCAGTGAAAGGAAGGAATATCTTTGGCGACCTGGTACCCTACGGCAAGGTTTGGAGAACCGGAGCCGATGAGGCCACCGTATTTGAGACCGACAGCGACGTGATGATCGAAGGGAAAAAACTGGCCGCGGGCAAGTATTCCCTGTTCACCATCCCTGATGCTAACAGCTGGACCATTATTTTCAATAAGACATGGAACCAGTGGGGCTCCTACAAATACAAGGAAGACGATGACGTATTGCGTGTAAATGCCAAACCCAAAAAGAGCGCCGGATTCAATGAGCAGCTGAAGATTGAAGTAGGCAAGGATAATAAGGTTAAAATCATGTGGGCGGATACTGAGGTTGCTTTCGATGTGAAAGGTTGATCCTCGCGACCAAATAAAAAAACCTCAAAGACGATGTCTTTGAGGTTTTTTTATGCTCAATACCAAGGTTAGTACAAAAGCTCCTGCAATTTCCTGAGCAGCTCTTCACCCCTCAGGTTCTTGGCAATGATCTTGCCATTTGGATCAAGTAAGAAGTTCTGCGGGATGGACTCTACTTTATATTTTTGTGCCACTTCATTGGCCCAGAACTTCAGGTCGCTGACGTGTGTCCAGGTCAGGTTATCGTCGGCAATAGCTTTGATCCATGCATCCTTAGTCCTGTCGAGGGATACCCCGAGTACCGTGAAGTTCTTAGACTTATACTGATTAAAGGCCTTTACGACAGTAGGATTCTCGATACGGCAGGGCCTGCACCAGCTTGCCCAAAAATCGATCAGCACATATTTCCCACGGAAAGATGAAAGCGAAACCGGCGTTCCGGATGTATCATTCTGTACAAAGTCAGCCGCTTCGGTACCGATCCCTCCAATTTTACTATCCGCGATGTTCCTGGCCAGCAGGTTGCCGAAATACCCCTTCTTTACTTCGGGACTGAGGGCATTGTACCTTCTTTCACTAACCGCCACTTCCGGCTTCAACTGGGTAGCGATCATGGCAGCAAATGGAGACACATAAGATGAGGGGCGGGCATTGATGAATTTGTCCGTCCTGTCCTGGATATTCACCAACAGGCTCTCGTACTCTTTTCGCATCGCCCCATCTGGATCGGGTTTGCCGGCATTGATATCTTTCACAATAGCAGTGAGTCTTTCAAAGTAAGGAGAGAACTCAGCGTTGAACGCCGCAAAATCAGTATGCGACGGCGAGCCTTTCACTTCAGCGTTCGC
>Ga0315904_10008715_pt1 | contig 13370 bp, 10 predicted proteins | sample LakEriMetagenome_6_FD_203529 | JGI IMG/M metagenome (GOLD analysis project Ga0315904, IMG submission 203529) | Freshwater fungal communities from buoy surface, Lake Erie, Ohio, United States - Buoy 12 MA120 | ecosystem: Environmental > Aquatic > Freshwater > Lake | place: USA: Lake Erie, Ohio... | reverse complement strand
ATCGATGTCGTTAAATTTACGATCAATACGATTTAATATATCTTCTCTATTTGTTGCCATGATTAAGGGATTGAGTTTTCATAAATTCATGAATGAGATTGTCAATTTCACTTTCTCCAGTTTGTGCAGTAATATTCTGTTGCTCGATTAATGTTTTTATCATCGCCTCTTGTTCTTGACCTTTTTGCAAAGCAATTTGATATTCTATATTCGTGAAAGAAACCATGCTATACAAAGGGAAATACTTGTCAGGGTACAAATAATTAATTCGTCTTTCAATTTTCTGTAACAGTAGAAAATCAGGATCTGCCACTTTATCGCGCATTACAATATAATTGAGCATCGACAAGTCTTGCACAGCATCTCCATTGGGCTTGCGTAAGCGTTCAAATTCTTTAAATATAATTTCCCAATCATGATGGTGCTTTTCAATTAATTTCCACATCACATAGCAATCTTCGAAGCCAGCATTCATGCCTTGCCCAAAAAATGGAACAGTTGCATGAGCCGCATCACCCATCAACACAAGTTTGCCATGCGTCCAAGGCAAGCATCTTATAATAGCCAACGACGATAGGGGATGGCTTTCCCAGCTATCTGCTACACTTGGCATCATCTCGTAAAAATCTGGAAAAACGTCTTTAAAGAATTGGGTAACTTTTTCTTTGCTTGTGAGGTTATTAAAACAATGTTCATGATTTTCATATGGCATAAACAATGTACACGTATAAGACCCATCAAAATTAGGCAATGCAATAAGCATAAATCTTCCTCGCGGCCAAATATGCAAGGTGTTTGCGTCTAACTTATGTGTTCCGTCTTCATTAGCAGGTAATAAAATTTCGCGATAGCCATCAGGTATGTATTGTTGCGAGTAGGTAAAACGATCTACTTTTTGCATGCCATTATAGCGGGCTGCACTAAACGCACCATCGGTTGCAAATATTACATCCGATTTCACTTCGGTTATTTTACCGTCTTGTGTATTCTTGAAAGTCACTAAGCCGTCTTGCATATTTACGTGAATGCACTCTTCATTGAAATGAATGCTACTTGTATCATGCTGCTCTGCTATTGTCATCAGTGTGGCATTAATGTCCCAGCGAGATACAGAATAGATAGCTTGACCTTCGTTTCCATATGGCTGATAAGATGTATTACCGTCAATGGCGTGCATAGTTCTGCCATACATAGGTATCGCTATTTTTCTAATCTCATCTCCAATACCCATTTCATCAAGTGCGTTCCAACCACGTGTTGACATGGCCAAGTTAATTGATTTGCCAGCACTCATTTTTTGCAATCGCATGTCAGCACGACGCTCATAAACATTTACTTGGTAACCTGCTTTATTGAGATAAACTGCCCACAATGAGCCTACTAATCCTGAGCCAATAATGGTTGCCTTCTTTGTACCTTGTTGTGACATTTGAAAAATATAAATTTTGTTGTGGACACGAAAGTAAATTAAAATATGAATTGGCACATCGCAATTCATAAATACATGATAGGAAAAAGTAAAGTAAATCGTATTCAACCATTAGATATTCAATATCACTGTTTGATGTTAAAAAAGAACCGGATCCATTAATCTATAGTTAGTATAAACTACATACTTCCCGCCCATAAATCTGAATAAAAACATTTCCCTTCTAGGGTTAATAAAGATTTTGCAGGTTTCGGTTTCGCTTTTGTTCTTTCTATGTTTGAGTTTTAATTCTCTATGCTTTACCTAGATTACGCAAGAGGAATGCCCAAAAGATTTCGGATTCAGTAATTAGTGTTTGTAGAATTCCTTACGAATTTAATGCTTCAAATTTCGGTCATCTCAACCTACATTTGAGTCATGTTTGCTATCGTGGATATTGAAACTTGTGGGTCTAAATTTGCTTACCAACGTGGCAGAATTATCGACATTTGTATTTTAGTACATGATGGCTTAAGTGTAGTGGATAAATTTAGTACCCTCATTAATCCAGAATGCTATATCACGAGCTTTTACACCAATTTGTCGGGCATTACCAATGAGATGGTGCAAGACGCCCCGAAATTTCATGAAGTAGCAAAAGAAATATTACAGTATACAGAAGGATATATTTTCGTGGCACATAATTCAGCATTTGATTACAATTTTATCAAAGAAGAATTTGCATCAATCGGTTATAAGTACAAAAGAGATACACTCTGTACTGTTAAGCTAAGTCGTAAACTAATGCCGGGAAAACCATCCTACAGCTTGGGTAATTTATGCGAGTCTATTGGCATTACTATTCATAATCGACATAGAGCAGAAGGCGATGCTATTGCGACAGCCAAACTCCTGGATATTTTACTGCAATTAAAAAGTCAAAGTAAGACACATAAAGCAAGTTCATTATCAAGTATTATGTCATCGCGAATAGATGCTATCAAGAAATATATATTAGATAAAATTCCAGCAACTTGTGGGGTTTACTATTTTTTAAATGCGAAAGAAGAAATCGTTTATATCGGTAAGAGTATAGATATGTATGCAAGAGCAGTAAGTCATTTCAATAGTGACTTAAAAAAAACCAAACAAATGCTGCAAGACTTGAGCAATGCAGATTGGATTGAAACAGGCAGCGAACTCATTTCTTTAATACTCGAATCACAGGAAATTAAAGTGCATAAGCCATTCTATAATCGACTTAGAAAAAAAGATGTGTTTACCCATGTGATTAAGCATACTCAAAATGAAGAAGGCATTGAAATCTTAAGTATAGCAGACTTTGATGAACAAGAAAATTATTTGTTGGCATTTACAAATTATACATCAGCCAGAGAATTGTTGGAGCGATGGATTGACGAGAATGAGCTTTGTTTGAAATATTGTGGGCTCACCTCGGATGAGAGTGTTTGTTTTCATCATCAGATTAAAAAATGTAGAGGTATTTGCAACGGACAAGAAGCTGCCGCATCTTATAATACTCGTGTTGAGAAAATTGTAAAATCAAATACTTTTCCATACAAAAATTTTATGCTGCATGATAAAGGGCGAACGCCCCAAGAGAAAGCAATTGTATTGATAGAAAATTTCAAGTTGCTTGGCTATGGATATATTGATGAACAAAGTCAAATTTATACCTTAGTTGATGCCAAAGAATATCTGCAGTTTCCGAAGCTTCACCCCGATGAAGATGATATTGTAAGGTCGTGGATTAAATACAAGAAAACGAAGCTAATTCCTTTTAAAGATAGTCTCGATTAAAATTTACCGGGCATCAAAATCGATGACAACTCTTTCACTCGTGGGATGAGCTTGGCAAGTCAACACATAACCAGCGGCAACTTCTTCAGGCTCTAACGCATAATTAACCTCCATTTCAACTGTACCTTCTATTATTTTTGCTTTGCAAGTACAGCAAACCCCACCTTTGCATGCAAATGGCAAATCAGCCCCATGCTTTAATGCAGCATCCAATAAACTATCTCCTCCATAAGCCAATTGTAAATCAAAACTTCTCTCATCAACTTTAACAGTTACGCTGCACATCTTTGCCGCATCCGCAACATGCACCTCTTTGTACTCTTTTTTAGCTTTCTTCGCAGAGCTACTCGTAAATAATTCAAAGCGAATTATATGTTCATCAACACCATGTTGCACCAAATAGTCTTTTACGCTCATTATCATTTCTTCTGGGCCACACAGAAAAAACTGATGCATATGCTTATAATCAATTGCTTTTTGTAAAAGTTGCTCGCACTTCACTGCATTTATTCTGCCATAATTAACTTCAGTTTCCATCCGTTCTCTACTTAAAACATGCACCACTTGCAATCGTTGCATAAATTTATTCTTTAGTCCTTCTATTTCCTCCCGGAAAATAATAGAATAAATATTTTGATTACCATATACTAATGTAAACGTACTTTCTGGCTCGGCAATTAATATGGTCTTGATTAGGCTTAAAATGGGGGTAATACCGCTACCTGCTGCAAAGGCCATATAATTGTGCTTGTTGGCGTCATGAAGTTTTAAAGTGAAATTTCCTATTGGATTCATTACTTCAATTTCGTCGCCAACTTGCAATCTTGTGTTTGCATACGTCGAAAAAATACCATCTTGAACTTGTTTAATGGCTACGCGAAAATCATTCTCTAGCGGAGAACTACATAATGAATAAGAACGTCTTATTTCTTCCCCATCAATAGTTTTTTTACAAGTAATATACTGACCTGCTTGATAAGCAAATTCATGTTTGATTTCATCAGGAATATGAAATGCTACTGAGACGCAAGTTGGAGTTTCGCGCGTTATGTCTGATACTTTTAAGGTATGAAAATGAGGAGTCGCCATGTAAAATATTTACTTATTATCAATTCGAGCAAATATAATACTCCTTAAACGATTGTAATGCATTCTAAAAAACGACTTTTAGAAATTCTGCTAGTTTTGAATACTAAATTTTATACTATTTGCATTAACGATTTACTTGGACATTTCAATAGCGCATCACCTAAATTTGCAAATATGGAAGTAATTGTAAATAAAGTAGCAGAGAGTGGCATTATTACTTTGAATCTTGAAGATTTTGCCCCCAAGGATGTTGTAGTTTTTGATTTAAAGGAACATTTATTTATGGGCTTGATTTTAAAAGAGAAAGATTTTCGAGCAGCACTACAACAATTGAACTGGAATGAATATCTTAAAAAAAATGTAATAATTACTTGCAGTGTAGATGCAATTATTCCAGTATGGGCTTATATGTTAGTAAGCAGCTATTTAAGCGAGGTTGCATCAGCCATCAAGGTAGGTAATGAAGATACTTGCAAAGAATCATTTATGTTGGAGGCAATTCAAAAAATGGATGCAACACCTTATGCCGACAAACGTATTGTTATTAAGGGATGCGGCGAATTGCCAATACCGCCAAGTGCTTATGCAAGTATTACTGAAAAATTAAAGCCATGGGCTAAGAGTATTATGTATGGCGAACCTTGCAGTACTGTACCTATCTATAAGAAGAAAACGACTTAATATTTACTCTCCTAATAATTCTAAAAATTTATGTATAAAATGATTGCAGCAACTTGCTTGCTACTTAGTTCTCAATTTTCAGTTGCGCAAAATAATCCGAGATATTTAAGAACAGAAACAAAACAAGAAGCTCTCCAAGAACAAAACTTGAATGGTGGCAATATGCTTCAAGTGGTAGTGCCCAACACGCCGAAATCCTTTTCTTTGTTTGGCGAAAAATTACCCCTCGAAATATGGGATGTCAGAGAACGATTCGACAGAGAGATATTAGTAAATACTTTTATGCAAGGCTCTACTTCCTACATTATTAAACTCATGAATCGATGGTTACCGATGATAGAGGAGCGTTTAGAAGCAAATGGTGTACCTGATGATTTTAAATATTTAGCTATTGCAGAAAGTGCGTTGCAAAATCAAACATCTCGTGTCGGGGCTGTTGGATTTTGGCAATTTATGCCTAGCACAGCACCGAGCTATGGATTATATATAGATAGCGAAGTGGATGAAAGGTATAATCCTGAAAAAGCCACTGATGCTGCCTGTAAATATCTGAAAGAAGCTTACGCTAAATTTGGCAATTGGACTTCTGCGGCAGCATCATACAACTGCGGCATGGGTGGCATGAATAGCGCCTTGACCAATCAAAGCGAAACAAATTTTTACGATGTGTTATTGCCTGAAGAAACTATGCGTTATGTATTTCGCATTGCAGCTTTAAAGTATATCTTATCAAACCAAAAAGAGCTTGGATTTAATTTAGACAAAGATGATTTATATAAGCCACTTAAGGTAAAACATGAAACGATAAGCGGTAGCATTGGCAGCTTAGTTTCCTATGCCAAGCATAAAGGCACTAACTACAAAACGATTCGTATGCTTAATCCGTGGTTGAGAGATAAATTTTTAATGAATAAAAAAGGAAGAACTTATAATATTTTATTACCTACAGATTAGCTTTCTATTTTTTCTATCGTGCTTTCTTTATCTTGTAATTTCATTCTTTGAATGAGCTGAAGTACATCGTTGATGGTTCTGATATCATCAACAATAAGCATAAAATTAGTACCTACATTTTTCAGCCTAGCATTTTTAATTTGCATTTGAATTACATCGAGTATGTGTTTGAATGTTTCACTTTCAAAATAGGGTGAGTCTGGGTTAGAAACAAAGTATAATCGCAGTTGTTTGTTCTTTAGGATTAGTCTTTCAAAACCAACTTCCTGCGCAATCCATCTAGCACGCAAGGCTGTTAGTAAATCACCTACCTGTTTAGGTAATGGTCCAAATCTATCTACTAAAGAACTTCTAAAAGATTCCAATTCTTGTTCAGTTTCGCAATTGTCTAGCTGAGTATAGAGATACAATCTTTCAGCGATACTTTCTACATAAGAATCTGGAATCAAGATTTCTAAATCGGTATCTACTGTACAATCGCTTACGTAATCTTGTTTGTGATGAATTTGGTCTTTGAATACTTCTTTGAATTCAGTATTCTTGAGTTCATGAATGGCCTCATTCAATATCTTTTGGTACATTTCAAAACCGATATCCGTAATAAATCCGCTTTGCTCACCACCTAACATATTGCCTGCACCTCGAATATCTAAATCACGCATCGAAATAGAAAATCCGCTCCCCAATTCGCTATATTGTTCAATAGTTTGTAATCGTTTTTTAGAATCACTCGGCAACAAACTTAATGATGGTGAAAGTAAATAACAAAATGCCTTTTTGTTGCTGCGTCCAACCCTACCGCGTAATTGATGCAAATCACTCAACCCAAAATTGTGTGCATTATTAATAATGATGGTGTTGGCATTCGGAATATCAACGCCACTTTCAACAATATTTGTACATACTAAAACATCATATTTTTGCGCCATGAAATCAAGGATAGTTTCTTCCAACTCATCGCCTTCTAATTGTCCATGAGCAATACCAATACTAATATCGGGACACAAATTTTGAATCAAAGCTTTCATCTCCGCTAAGCCTTGTACTCGATTATGAATGAAGAATACTTGCCCGCCTCTTTCCGTTTCATAATAAATAGAATCCCGAATCAATACTTCATTAAACACACTTAATTCGGTGTGAACAGGCTGCCTATTAGGCGGCGGTGTATTAATTACACTTAAATCTCGAGCACCCATTAAAGAAAATTGCAAGGTCCTAGGAATGGGAGTAGCTGTTAACGTCAAGGTATCTACATCGGCTTTAAAGGAACGAATTTTTTCCTTTGCGGCTACACCAAATTTTTGTTCTTCATCTACAACAAGCACACCTAAGTCTTTAAACTCCACATCTTTACTCAATAATGCATGGGTACCGATTATGATATCAATTTTACCTTCTTTAAGCAATTGTAGTGTTTCCTTTTTTTGCTTCGTCGATTTAAATCGATTGATATAATCTACCGTACATGGAAAATCCTTTAATCTTTCTTTAAAATTTTGATAATGCTGATAAGCTAATATAGTTGTAGGAACGAGTATTGCAGCTTGCTTGCCATCGACAACTGTTTTAAAAGCTGCACGAATCGCTACTTCAGTTTTCCCAAATCCCACATCACCGCATACCAACCTATCCATGGGCGAATCGCTTTCCATATCTCTTTTTACATCAGCAGTTGCTTTGCTTTGATCAGGTGTATCTTCATACATAAATGATACCTCTAATTCGGTTTGCAAGTATGAATCAGGTGTATGAGCAAATCCTTTCGAGGCTTTACGCTTGGCATACAACTTAATCAGATCACTTGCAATATCTTTAATTTGCTTTTTAGTTTTTGATTTTAATTTTTCCCAAACACCGCTGCCAATTTTATGTATTTTAGGTTCGGTTCCTTCTTTGCCTGTGTATTTAGTTATTTTGTGAAGTGAGTTGATATTTACATAAAGTACATCGTTGTCTTTATAAATAATACGCACCGCCTCTTGCATCACACCATTCACATCTATTTTTTGCAATCCACTGTAACGACCTACACCATGATCGATATGCGCAACAAAATCACCAGGTGTCAATTCGCGTAAAGCTCTCATGCTTAAAGCTTTTCCTTGCGAATAAGCTTGCTTCATTTTATACTTGTGGTAACGCTGAAATATTTGATGATCGGTATAACAAACTATCTTCAAATCAGCATCTATGAAGCCTTGTGAAATTGAATGTGGGATAGGCGTAAATAAAATATTAGCTTTCAACTCTTGAAAAATCGTTCGTAAACGTTCTAGTTGCTTTGGATTTTCAGAAAAGATAAAAATATTGTAATGCGCAGCACTACGTTCATGTAAATCTTTGATGAGCAGTTCGAAATTTCGGTTGAAGCTTGGTTGATCTTGTGTAACAAAATTATAGGAATCATGCACTGGCATGTTAAAGGTATCTGCTGCAAAACCTTTTCCAAATTCTAGAACAGTTCGACGTTGAAATTGACTTAGTAAGGCTTCTGATGTAACAAAATCTAATTGATTTAAGTCAACTTCATTATCATTGATGTCATGCACTTTTATTTCCTTATGTTCATCAATGTACTTCCAAGTTTTTTCGAAACGTTGCATAAGAAGTTCTGCATCATGAACCCAAATAATTGTATTTTCAGGTAAATACTCAAAGAGAGCTACTTTGTCAATTGTTTGAAAGCGAGTTTCAATATTTGGAATAATGGTAACATGTAGGAGCTTCCGCTCACTTAATTGAGTCTCTGGATTGAAAATTCGAATAGTATCTACTTCATCATCGAATAATTCAACTCGATAAGGATGCTCATTACCAAAGGAGTAAATATCAATGATACCTCCCCGAATCGCAAACTGACCAGGTTCATATACAAAATCTACTTTTGTAAATCCCATATCTACCATGAACTCAGTTATAAATGCCACATCAAGCTTTTCATTTTGCTTAATGTAAATTGTATTTTTTGCGAATGAATTTGCGTTTACTACTTTTTCGAGCAAAGCTTCGGGATAAGTAACTAGTACTTTTTTTCGAACTTGAGATGAATTAAATTTCATCAGGGCTTCTGCTCTTAGCATTACATGACTGCTATTAAGCTCACCAATTTGACCCGATTTTTTAAATGAGTCGGGGAAAAGGCAAATATCTAAGGCGTGACTTAATGTTTCAAAATCGTTGTGAAAATAAGCGGCAGCCTCCTTATCATCTAAAATAAATACATGATTTACATCAAGTCGCTTAAAAACTGTTGTTGATAGAAATGAAAATGCAGACGCTTGTAAATTTTTAAGTTCGATTAACTTTGGTTTGGACAATAGAATGTCGTCCGCCAATTTATTTGCGCAAGGATGAGTTGTATATAAATCTTGCAGATATTGCAAATTCATAAGAGGCATCGAAGGTAAGCAAACTTGAAATAGAAATAAACTACTTAGTTTAAGACAAATTAACCGCTAGGATTTAAGTAAGGAGAATACGAGCTGTTAGTTAGTCTAGTTAGCACTTAACCATACGATTTAGAAAATGTTTTCAATATTCTCAAAATATTGACTTACAGCTTATTAATTGTTTCAGATCCGATTTTCTTCTAGGCTGTACTTTAGCGCAGGAAACTATTGATTTCAAAGACTAATCTTTCTATTGATATTTTCTCGAAAGCATGAGGCGTTGCTGGAATTACGAGTAAAGAAGCGTCTTTAAGTTTGTTCTTCATCGCAATTGTTTCTTCAAGACTGCTTGTTGTATCCAGTTCGCCTACTGCGAGCAAGCTTGGATGTGTTATCAATTTAATTTTTTCATCAGTGAGAAGGTTTGTTTCACTCATATCGAGCATCATTTGGCTCGTTTGGTGTAACATGTTTTTCCATAAATTCATACCGTGTTGCAATATTAAATTATTCGCAAAGCCTGGCACTTTTTCTAACATTTTATCAGGGTTCAAGAAATTAGTTTCTTTGACCGTGCTTTCTAAATCCCATCTGAATTTAACATTTAAAGTAAATATTTTTTCGACTCGATTGGGGTATTTACTAGCGAATAAAAGTGCTGCATAACCGCCCATACTATAACCAAATAAATTTATGGTTTCAATATGATGTTCATCAAGGTATTGAAGTATATCATCCGTAAAAGAGTCGAATCCAAAGCCTTTGCTTGAAACCATTTTGCCACCATGTCCATTAAAATTTAAGGCATGACAAGTATGTTGAGTAAGCTGTGGAATCAATTCGTTGAATTGCTTTTGCGATGCTAAGGCACCGTGCAGCATGAGTATGTTTGACATATTTTATAATTTGATAAAACTAAGATAAGGAATATTTATTTTGAAGGGCTAAGTTGAACCATCACTGTGATAATAAAACATATGGATAAACTCACTTAAACAGGTTTAATAATTTGAAAATTGTTGGTATCTATATCATATTTTCTAAACACAAACTCACCAATCAAAATTCTAGCTTTTGACATTTTTAGTATCTCTTCATTAATAGATTGTACAGCCAATCCCCATGATCAATTTCGATCCATAACAATTTGATGTGCATAAGCTATAGCAGCTCCACAATCTTCAAAAGACACAAACATAAAGCCATCATTACCCCATGCACTCGCCCACGAATTCGTGATTTTAAAAAGCTGCTTTTGTTGATCATAACCAACAACGCACATAGCATGTCCACCACTATCTTCAGCATCCATCTTAGGCTTATATAAACCTGTTTTTCGCAAATCCTGCATAGAAGTTTTTATTTGCATACCAATAATTATACCGATTAGACAAATGTAACAGATTAAAATTTCGTTCCTCCATTTAATCTAAACATTTGTATCCATAGGCATTTACCATTTTCGTCAAGCGAAATGTATAATATAAAATTAATGTCAAAATGGTATTACAGGTTTATTTGAAGCTATGCTTCGTATAGTAGCAGTTATCTTTTCTTGATTCGAGGCTTCTTTATCAAATTATTTGTAAAGCGCTATTATCGCCATTGGATTCGCAGCATCTTTAAAAGCAGGACTCGGTAGTATATTACAATCACTCGTTTAAAAAACTTTGTAAGCACAACTACCTCGAGTTCCAAGTTAGTCAAGCGAATTGTTCATTCTCGAACCCGAAATACAATCATCTACCTTAATTTAATTGTAAATAAACATATTTGAACGAGCCAATTGAGATGCAAGATTATTAGACAGCTCATGTTGTAGCACCAGCAAAATACTTAATGCCGCATACCCTGTTGCCCAACCTACACAAGAGCTAATCTTACCTTCACCCCTGCTTTAAGACAATATTTTTTAAATGAAGCAACTGAGTCAACAGGGGCAACGTTGAGCCCTGTAGCTAACTGATTTGTATTATCATAAGCATTATCATCAAGTATCAAACCAGTTGACCTGGATTGTACCATCATGACATTAGTGCAAAGTAAAAAATAAATAAAAAAATGATTTTTTTGACTCGTATAAGAAGAAATGGCATAACAAGATAATACTTTTTTGAAAGGTGAAAATTAAAAAACATAAAATTTGTAAGTAGTATAATTAAATTTCACTGATGAATAGCAATTGAAAAATACAATATTCTAATACCAATTGACCACAATTGAATATCGACAAATAAAAACTATTTAACTCTAAACTAATTATTCTAGTTTTGATGCTCTGTGAAATTTGAAAAATACAATATAGCACCTGATATAAAAAAGAGTTTGCAAGAAATGGGTTTTAATAAACCTACGGACATTCAATTTAAAGCCATTCCTTCTATCTTAAAAGGTGAAGATGTGCTGGCAATTGCTCAAACAGGTACAGGCAAAACCGCCGCTTTCGCCATTCCAATCATGCATAAATTGTTGTATCGAAAATCTAATTTGTTACGGAATAGTGTGCGTTGTTTAATCATGGTACCGACGAGGGAATTAGCCATTCAAATTACAAAAGCATGTAACGATATTGCAAGATATACAGACTTAGTTATTATTTCTGCTTTCGGCGGCATCGATAGTAGCGAGCAAAAAGAAGAATTAAGTGAAGGAGTTGATGTGCTTATTGCAACGCCGGGTAGAATGTTTGATTTGCGTGCACAAGGATTTATTAATTTTAAATACACCGAAATTTTAGTACTCGACGAAGCTGATCATATGCTTGCTCTGGGTTTTATAAAAGATATTCGCGATGTAATTCAGTTCTTGCCAAAGCGACATCAAACTTTATTCTTCTCGGCTACTATCGACGAAAAAATAAAAGATTTAGCCTACTCATTAGTAACAAATCCAATACGCATTCAAATTTCGCCTAAAGACCCTGTGTCAAAAAATGTTCACCATGCTGTTGCTTATATTGAAATGGATGATAAGCGTTTCTTTTTAGAAAGATTTATTCGGGAAAATATTGAGAAAAAAATATTAGTTTTTGTGAGAACTAAGGTGAGGGCTGAACGTGTGTGCAAAGCCATGGCAAGAGTGGGCATTCAAACGATAACCATGCATGGCGATAAGGCGCAAGAAGATAGAATTGAGGTAATGCAACAATTTAGCAAAGGGGAAGTAAAAGTATTAATAGCAACGGACATAAGCGCCAGGGGTATAGATATTGCTGGAATCGAATTTGTAATTAATTACGATTTGCCAGATGTAGCTGAAAATTATGTGCATCGAATTGGTAGAACAGGAAGAGGAATGCAAAAGGGCGAAGCTATTTCATTTTGTGCCGAAGAAGAGAAAGAGATGCTACAAGAAATAGAAAAATTTACGCATACACCTATCGAAATTATGAATATCAATAAACTAGATTATAGTCTTACATTGGCATTACAAAATGAAGGGAAGCATGATTGGCAAAAGCTGATTGAAGAAGCTGAAAAAAGCGACTTAGTGTGGAAGAAAAAAAATCCAAAGAAGAATAAGAAAAAATAGCATTATAACTTCAACCATCCTGTTACACTCAGTCGAGGCTTATTTGTAATAAGTACTTCATGTAATAAATCGCTACTTTTAAAGAATACCAATTTACAATTTGTAGGCTCTATAAGTTGTTTTATCTCTTGCTTATAAATACATAACTCGCCACCATCATTTATTTGCCAGTTTTCATTAAGATATAAAATCATCGAGAACTGACGACTTGTATTTTGATTAAATTGATCAAGATGCTTTTTATAAAAACTTCCCGTATCGTATAACGCATAATGAAACTCACTGCTTTTAATACCCGTATAACATGTGGTATTTAAAAATAGAATAAACGCGTCTATGATATCTAAAAATTCAGTTTCAACTTTATTTTCATGTATTCTATCAAGCCACAAAATTTTATCGTTCCGAAAACTTGTATTTAAAGCTAGCTGGTGATTGCTTCCAATACTCGCTGCATTTAGTTGATTTTTTTCTTCTAAAGCATTTATATTAGC
>Ga0315904_10008714_pt1 | contig 13371 bp, 10 predicted proteins | sample LakEriMetagenome_6_FD_203529 | JGI IMG/M metagenome (GOLD analysis project Ga0315904, IMG submission 203529) | Freshwater fungal communities from buoy surface, Lake Erie, Ohio, United States - Buoy 12 MA120 | ecosystem: Environmental > Aquatic > Freshwater > Lake | place: USA: Lake Erie, Ohio... | reverse complement strand
CTACCCGAAGGAAAGACTATGAAAGATTTACCTGCTGCGGCACGGGTGGCTGTTGTGGGTGGTAACGCGCTTGGTTCTGTTGGGCTTTTTGCTGCGGGAGGTGCTTTGACTAAGGGTGAAATGGCTCAAAAAGTAGCTACTTTTGGTACTGCGTTTTTGACAAGTGAAGCAGACTACTACCAAGAAGCGTTGAGTAGCGGCATGAATCCGCAGGAAGCGGCAGCAGCATCTACGGCCCTTGCAGGTGCTACGGCCCTTGCTGAATCTATCATTCCCGATATTAAGTATTTGGAGACTTCGGGTTTCCGTAAAAGTGTTATACGTGAATTTAAAGACGCGGTAACTAGTGGGCTGCCTGCCAAGCAAGCGGCAAAGTTGGCGTTCAAGAACGCGGCAAAAGCACTTCCTGAATCTGTTGGTTCACGAGTATTGACGGGCGTAAAAGAAGGTGGCGAAGAGGCTGTTGGCCAAGTGTCCGAAGACGTTACCAAAGAAGCTATAAACGCAGTAGGCGCGGAAGAATATTTTAAAGACACATTCAATCCTGATGATTATGTAGACGGTATCTTGGGTGGTTTTGTCGCGGGAGGTGGTTTAAGCCTTTTTCAGCGTCCTTCACATTCCCCACTTGAAAAGAAAGTAATGCGCGAAATTGTGGAGAATAGAGGTGCTGTAACCGATGTTGTAGACAAGCGAAATGAGGCTACGGTAGACACTTCCATTCTTGAAGAAGCGGGAACCGATTTAGATGCCTTAAAGTCACATTCAGGTTGGGAGAATCTTTCAGAAGACCAAAAGGACGACGCTTTTGCGGCAACTCAGTCCATACGTGCATTGGAAAAAGAGCAAGAAGCGTTGTCGGGAATTAGACTTGAGGACGCGGCAAAAGAGGAAAAGATCAAGGCCCTTGAAGAAGAGGTCAACAAAATATTTGAGGAAGGACTAAAAAACAAAGTAGAGTCAAAACAGAATGTTTCCGAAACACCATTTACAGAAAGTGTAGAAAAAGAAACATTTTATCACGGAACCCCCGTCGGATACATTGAAGAGTTTGATGAAAGTAAAATAGGCTCAACAACAGACGAGGGGGGTATAGGTGATTACGGAAAAGGATTTTACTTTGGCACAAGTGAAGAAGGCGCAAAAACATACGCAACAGGGGATAACGGAAATGTTGTTTCTGTAAAGTTGGATATGAAAAAACCGCTTGACTTGAGAAAGGTTGATGCTTTTAAACAAGAATTGTCAAAGCAAATGAAGGAAAGGAAAATTTCCGCATTAAGCAATGATTTTGATTCTTTGTTTTCTCAAGTTGCAGAATCTATGGGAATGTCCGTAGAGGAGGCCGAATACATGGAAGAAATTGCCGATAGAATGAATGATAATTGGCAAGGTGACGAGTTCCAAAATGAGATAAAAAAGAAGGGTTATGATAGCGTTATATCTCCAAATGGCGAAAGGGTTGTTTTTGATAAAAGTCAAATAAGCATAGTCTCTCAAACAGCTAAACCAAAAAGCGAAAAGACTTCTGTAAAAGAAACTGCCCCTGAATTAACCGAAGAAGAGGCCGACAACGCGGCTGCACTAGTCCAAGACGGGGTGAGTGTAGAGGACGCGGTGAGTCATGTCAAGGAGGTTGCTAAAGAAGAAAATCCCGCCCTTCGTGACGTGGAAAGTACGGCTAATGCGATAAAAAACATTCTTGACAATACTCCTGAAAAAACGCACGGAAGATTGCAGCAGGTTGGTTCTGAAAAAACGTTTATGGAAGTTCAGGGTCAAAGATTCGAGTTCGACGAGCCAATAGAAAAGTTTGTTCGCGGGCTTCCTAATGTTATTTATAGAGGACTGGGCGGTGATCAAAAGAAAGGCAAAAAAAGAACTGGTTTTTATACGCAATTAAGACACGAGGCTTTTAGGTATGCGGACAGCCGTGATGAAAACGTCTTATCTGTGATAATTAAACCTACGGCAAAGATTTTAAATATTGTTGATGGAGATTGGGAGAACTACACCGAAAACGAAGATGCAATAAGTGAATACGAAAAATTGACAGGGGAAAAGTACCCATTAGAAGGCGTAACAGAATCTCTTTGGGGGGACACAAAAGAGAAGAGGGCACTGAGAAAAGCTGGATACGATGTTGTTGTTGCCCAAAGTATAGACGGTCATGTTATTGTTGTTTTAAATGAATCGGCAGTTGAAGATGCAACTCCTGAAAACATATCTAAATCCTATCATAATGCCAAAGCCGACGGCAGCAATCCCGAACTTGTAAAAGCGGTAGAAGAACTACTCGGAAAAGAGCAGCCCACTACTGAAAAAGCTGTTCAAGAAACCCCTACTGTTCAAGAAACGGGAACAGAAGAAAAACGTGAACAAGTAAGGGATGAAAAAGTCAATAGCCTTCTTGACCTTAAAAAGAAATACAATTCCCTTCCAAAAAAAGAAAGACAGACAAGGGGAGCAAATATTTTCAAGCAAATTCAAGATCAAGCAAAAGAGTTGGGGTTTGACGTTACCCCAAGACAGAACGGAAAGATAGGCATAACTCAGAATGGAAGAAAGGTAGCCAAAAGAGGCGTATCTAGGGAACTTGACCCCGAAGGCAGAAGGCAAATGGAGAAAAAAGCCTTGTCATGGGCGCAGTCGGGCGTTGACCCATACGCGGCTATTCTAGCTTATTTCGCAGGTGGTGGCGCAGTGAAATCTGGTCAATCCGAACTAGGACAAGGAACCGAAGAGATGGCTAATGCCAAAAGAAAAGGGCTTGTAAAAGAAAGCGCGGAAAGTATTGACAATATTGCTAATTACGATCTTGCTGATATGGGCATATACGTTGCTGATGAGCAAGAAGCCACCAATATGATTCAGGAAGTTCTTTCTTCATTTGGTTCTCGTGCTGAAATGATGGATGAACTTATTGACTCTTACGAGAGATACAGGAAGGCTGAGGAAGGCTATTACGAAGGCATGGAGGAAGAGGCTGTTGAAGACATGGGCGAAGCCACGATCAACGCCCTTGCAAAAGACTTTGAAGAATATTGGCAAACACTTACAGACGAACAAAAATCACAATTAAATGAAGAATACGAACAATCAGAAGCCGCCATTCAGCAAGGAGTGGATGGCGAAGAAGGCACTAGAACTAGGTCTTCCGAAGAAAAAGAGTTTGATGAAAAAAGACAAGAAGTAGAACAGAGGCTTGCCGACGCTGTCAAAAAAAGAAACGACAAGATAGTTGAGATAAACAAAAAAGCTACTTTGTTTCCCGAAAATAAGAGGACAGACGAACTACTTGATGTTCCTGTTGACCAGTCGGAAGAGAATCTGAAAAGGGTTATGAAGCCATATGAAGATGCTGTTTCAAAGATCAAAGAGGAACTAAAACAACTTGACGAGTCTAAGTCTGATTTTATCAAAGCGGCTAAGGAAAGAAATGCACGTCAGCAAAAGATAACAGAGGAAAAACCGTCGCAAAAGTTTACTAAATATGCGAAAGAATCCACTATCTTTGCAGAACTGTTGGACACTAGGGGCAGCGCGGCAAAAGACAAGATTTTAGACAAGTTCGGTGATATAAAAACTAAAGCCGAAGATGTCTATAACAACTTTGACGACTACCTAGAAAAACTTGAAAAGAAAGCAGCCGAAAAAGGCATAGAGTTTAAAACAACTTGTAAACTATAAACAATGGCAAAGAAACCCCTTGTAGACAAGTCTTGCACCTCAAAACTTGAGGCGGCAATAAAGTACGAACTTGGTCACTACTACCTATACAAACACCTTTCGGTTGTTTCTCAGTCGCTCGGATATTTCGGGGCGCAAGCATACTTTGAAAAAGAAAGTTTGGAAGAGAACGGTCATGCACAAAAGCATATTCAGTTTTTGAACGATATGGGCGTAATGGCAAAACTTCCCACCCTCACACCTGAGAGCGAAGTTCCAAAAGACCTTATGGGTATCATCGAACTTGCCCTTGACAACGAAACTGATCTTTTCAAATACTACAACGAAATCTACGCTTCGAGCATGGCTGAAAATCCTGCTGTTGCTATCCACCTTCAATTTTTCATTGACAAGCAGATTGAAGCTGTTGGATTCTACGGTGATCTTTTGGCTACCTTTGAGAGTGAAAAGCAGAACCCTAATGTATCGCTTGTAATTGACAAGAAACTTGAAAAACTTTCTAAGTAATGGCTAAAAGAATCTGTACTACCATAATAGACGGCAAGGAGTACACCCGCGAGGAGTTGATGGCAGCTATGGCGCGGGGAGACTTTGACTATATTATGTCGGATACAGGTGGGCCGACAAAAGAAGAAGGGCCTCGCAAAAGAAAGAAATCGCTACTCACAAGGGCTGCTGAGGCAGATAAGCCTGAGTTTGTTAAGGCTCAGATAAGAAAGCACGGTTTAGAATACGATGTAGAAAACAGACTTGACGCAAAAAAAAGAGCAGAAGACTTTATTGATGCCGTGGGCGAAGAGGCCGCGCTAGACGCCTTAAGAAAAACTCAAATAGAAGGGGCTATGGCCGCTTTTGTATGGGCTTCTCTTATTGACAGAGTGAATAACAAGTTTGCTACCGCAGACGCGGCTGATCTTGAGGAATTAGCGCAAATAGAAGCTGATCTTCTTGATGAATTTGACCGTAAGGCTAGGTCGGGAGGTAGGTTTATTTCTGCTTTGCAGGAAGTTTACGACACTTCTGATTTTGGCTACAAGGCTTCTACTAAAATCAAGCAGTACAAAGAACGAAATGGGGGTACTATACCACCTGAAATAGAGGCTAAATTTAAAGAATACGAAGAGAAGCTAAACGAGGTAAACAAAAAGATAGAAGAACTTGAAAAGGAAAAGTCTAAAAGAGAGGGTCAACAAGTCATGGCCGTTCTCAAGGGCGACAGACCAAAAACGACTTTTACTGCTAAAGCTAAAAAGGCAGCAGACAAGTTCCGTTCTTTGAAAAACAAGCCCTTTACACTAAAGGATAGTAGCGGAAAAGATATTGACGTAACCAAGATGGGATTTTCTTGGAATGACGTTATTGAAGCAGGGGCTAAGATCATTGAAAAGACGGGTGTTATCGCTGACGGGGTCGCGGAAGTTATTAAACAAATTTCTGAAATGGACTGGTATAAGTCCATGTCCAAAAAAGATAAGGACGCGATAAAAAGTCAAATAGAAGAATACTTTATGCGCGAAGAGTTGGAAGGAGAGTCTATTAAGATACCTTCTTCGCTTATTCGGGATTTAGTTGCTTCGGGGGTAGATACCATTGAAGAACTTACGGATAAAGTTCTTGAGCAAGTTAAAGAACAATATCCTGATGCCACCGCGCGGGAAGTAAGAGACATTATCACGGGTTATGCTAGAAAGCGTTCTGAAACTCCCGATGATTTAAAAGCAAGAATTAACGAGCAAAAAAGAATCGGTAGACTTCTTTCCGAACTTGAAGACTTGCGAAAAGGGTTCCGAAAAAACAAGGTAGGCGTAAAAACAAAAGTCAAAAAAGACGAAGACTTCAAGAAAAAAGAAAAGGAACTTCTTGACCAAATTAAAGACGCTTCTAAGGTACTTGGATACACCGCAGAAGAACTTGAGGCTATTGATGCTAAGAAGTTAGAAAACGCAAAGGAACGGATAAGAAGAAGTATTGAAGACCTGCAAAACAGAATCAAAATCGGGGACTTTAGCAAAAAAGAAAAGCGTCCGTATTTTGATGATAGTGAAATGACAAAACTTCGTGCCGAACAAAGGAAATGGCGCGATGCTTTTGACCATGAGTTACACAAGGCAGAACTAGAAAACAGAACCACTAGGGAGAAATGGATTGATCGTCTTCTTGAAGGGTGGAATTTGACCCGTGCGCTTATGGCTACGGGTGAATTGTCGTTTATGCTTGTTCAAGGTGGTGTTCAAACCTTATCTCACCCCCGCAATGCGGCTAGGGCTTTTTACAAGGCCATGCAGCACTTCGCTAGCGAAAGAAAGGCGAATGAGTGGGGTGAATTTGTAAAGGCTCAACCGTGGTATGACGTAATGAAAAAGTCAAAACTTAGTATTGCTGAGTTTGACGCTCGTTTGGCAGCGCGGGAAGAACAGTTTCTTGGTGGATGGGTGAATAACATTTGGGACTTGGTAGGATTCCCTTTGAAATTCGTAAGCAAGGCTGCTTACGAAAAATGGAAACAGATAAACTTCTTTAAGGCTCTTGAAAGGGCGGGTGTTGGCTATCTTAATACCCTTCGTATTTTGAGGTTCTTAGACGGCATGGAAATGCTTCGCTTACAGGGTAAAAATTTCAATAGCGACCCCCAGTCTTACAAGAATGTAGCCGATGTGATAAACACACTTACAGGTAGAGCGAGTCTGGGTGTTCTTGAGCCTATTGCCAAACCATTATCTGTTGTTTTCTTCTCTCCTCGGAACTGGGCTTCCGTATTGAAAACAAGTACTCCAATGGCCCTTTATCATTTTGGTAAAATGACCGACAAGGGTTCATACAAACCAAGTGTTGCTCAAAAGATGGCGGCTGCTGACTTTATGAAATTTGTAGGGCTTACAACTGCTGCGGTATTGTTTGTAGCATCTAAGTTTAACGACGACGACGATGAAGAAACGGAGGTTGTTTTAGACCCTAAAAGTAGCGATTTTATGAAGATAAGAATCGGCAATACTCGAATAGACCCGTGGGGAGGTAGAATACAGAATATAGTTTTTCTTTCTCGTTTTTGGGGTGGTGCTATCACTAATGCTCAGGGCAAACAAGTTCCGTTAGGACAAGGAACGGCCCCTACAAGGTTGGGACTTATAGGCCAAATGGCGGGGAATAAGTTGGCTCCTTCTGCTAGTTTGTTGGTTAATTACCTTTCTGCTTCCTACAATAAACAAGGTGATTTATCCCGATTTGGTAGGGAATATGACCCTGCTTCTGAGATTGCCGAAAACCTGTACCCAATGTACATAGGAACGCTCAACGACCTATGGAAAGAACAGCCCGAAACGGTGGCTGGATTCCTTACGTTCTACGCGCTGTTGGGTGGTGGTATTTCAAGTCAAACAAACAACGTAATTCCTATTAGAAACGAAAAACAAAGGGAGTTTTTTAACAAGTACGATATGGACTTGCGTGGGGCAAGTCGCGGGGATTTCCCCGAACTTTCTGAGGAAGAATTTGACGAAATGAATGAGGTAGTCAAGGTAAAAGGAAAAGAGGCTTTGTCAAGTTGGTATAAAAAGAATGACCCTGACAATACCTATGTAATGCCCGTGAACTGGACACCAACACCTAACCAAAAAGACGAAATAAACAAAGAAGCGGTAAGAAGGGGAGTTTCTTATGAGGAACTATTGCCTGAGTGGAAGAAAAAATACGACTTGAAAGGTGATTTTTCTGATATTAAGTCCCTTGCTGTAAAGGCTTCTATTGAGGAGTTTTTCACAAGTAAAAACAAGGAAGTCCCGTCAAACGTAAAAGGCACTTTGGATAGATATAATATTTGGCTGAAAAGTATGAACGAACCCGAATAATTAACTATATTTGTAAAAAAATGAAAGCTATGCACTATACCGTAACCGGAAACCACGACGTAGACGCAGTAGGAAGCGTTATACTATCTGTTTTTGCTACGATATTCTCTTGGCAGGAACACGCGGAATGGGTCTTTAGAATGATCTCTTTGGCCCTAGCTTGCGGGGTTTCAGGGTTTGTAATGTATGGTTACATTAAGAAGTATTTCCCTAAGTTTTTCAAATGACTGCAAAGAGTTTCAAATACTGGCTTGCAAGTAGGAAATTTACCTTACTTGTTATTAGTTGGCTTGCCACCACACTTGGCGGCATAATCCTATACTATGACGCGGAAAGTTTCGAGCAGAAACTAGACTTGTTCAGAGAAGTCGCCAACGCTAACTTATGGACTTATGGAGTCTTTGCATCTATTGAAGGAGGGAAAGAAATATGGGACGCTGTAAAAGGTTCAAAGACCCCTCAAACACCAATAACTTATAGTTCACCAGATGCCGTCTAGAAATATAGCAGATTGCACCCCGTTTTTGCAGGAGGTATGGGCTTATGGTTCTAGTGAGTTTAAAAGACTTCATCCTAGCCTTCCTCAGCCGTTTTTAACGTGTACATACCGTTCTAATCAGGAACAAGAAAAGTTGTATGCAAAGGGCAGGACAAAGCCCGGCAAAATCGTAACGTACAGCAAGCCGGGGACAAGCAAACACAACATTAAGCCCGCTAGAGCCTTTGATATCGCTTTTAAGCAAGGTTCTAAACTCTTTTGGACTTCTGACCTGTTTGCTAAGTTTTATGCGATTGTAAGGGCTAAATACCCGCGTGTAGGGTGGGGCGGGAATTTCAGTTTCAAAGACTTCCCTCACTTTGAGGAGTGATTTTTAAGCGGTATGCGTATATGCATAGCTGTTAGGCGCAATCAATCTATAAGTGTATTTGACTTAGTTTTACATCGTTTGCACTCTAAAACATTCCATCCCCAAATATTACCATTTGACCTACCCACTACTTTGTGTTTATGCCCTATGAAAAAACAGATAAAGCCATTAAATACACTTAACAATACATTGTTTTTATTGCTTTGTTCTTTGTGTTTCATATTGGTTTAAAAAGGTGAATATTGTTTGCTTTGTATGATTTTTACATCGAAAACGGGTAGTTACCTGCCATTGCTACTCTCCGTTAATGTAGTCCTGCAAATAACTTTTAGCATCTTCCAAGCCATCCCATTCTCCCCATTGTGAAGTTTCGTAATCTGCACCACATTTATCACAATTTGCAGTTACTACGCCATAATCTTCACCTTCCTCGTTGCATCCATTCCATTTATCAATATTATCATCAGGAATTATAGCACCGCAACGGCAGGTAACAGCAGTTTGGCAAGATGCTGGTTTTGTTGCTTCGTTTGACATATTAGTTTATTAAAAAGGTGAATCACTTCAATTCAATCTCAATCCATTTAAGGTAAGACTTTAGTTCATTGACAGAACGGAAGTCAGCCCCGCGCATGGATAGTTCACGATACATTCTTTCTACACTCAGTTCTGACCTCATTTTATCAAGTCCGAGGGCAAGAAAAAGAGGAAAACAGAAACAAAGCCATGCGATAAACATGGATGCTGAGTTTAAAATAGCAATTTCATACGCTCCTATGACAAAGTAGGCGATCATTCCTATTTTGATCTTTCCCGCGTGGCGGGTGTACCAATTTACAAATCTCGTGTAAAAGATTGTCGGTTTGTAGAAGGTTCGGTACGCTCCCCAAACAAGTGCTTCAAGTGCTAGTTTGTCCATTTGTTTTTTTTGCTAAGATACGACTTTACTCATTCTTTGTCAAGTTAATAAAACAAAAACGCGGCACTTTTGCCGCGTCCTTGCCAAAACATAATAAAAACCAACAAATGAATCAAAACACATCCCAGAATGGGACTTGAATCGAAAGTGCAAATATACGCAATTTTTTAATCAAAGTCAAGAGAAAAATTCCTTAAATTGACTTCCTCCGTATGCACTTGAAGTAATTTTCAAAATCTCGTTTACGCTGTATGACTTTTTCTTAATGTTGTTTCTTTCGATAAAGTCCCTAACTCCTGCCGAGCAAGCCCCTGTAATAACTCTATACATGGTTATGCAATCGGAAAAGCTACGTTTTTCGTCTTTATCAAGACCTTTGTAAACTGATTTGTCACGACTTGAAATCTTGTAGATTAAGTCTTCTTTAGCTTCTTTTATCGTGTTTCCGTGTGCGAACTTATCTCCTGATTGCACAAGGTAGTATTCGTTGTTCTTACCTACATCTTTGAGTTTCCAAACGTTACCTTTCTTAGAGATTACTTCCGAAAACCTTCCGTCACAAAGAATGTGAGTTCCTATTCCTTTTCCCCACTTCATAAATGGAATATACTTTCCTTCGTAGTCTGACTTTTTAAATCCATCGGGAATGGAGGTCAGCGAACTAAGGTCGAGCCACCCTCCGACGGTAGGATTGAATCCATCGGGAATTGAGGTCAGCGAACTAAGGTCGAGCGACCCTCCCACGGTAGGATTGAATCCATCGGGAATGGAGGTCAGCGAACTAAGGTAGAGTCCCCCTCCAACGGTAGGATTGAATCCATCGGGAATGGAGGTCAGCGAACTAAGGTAGAGTCCCCCTCCCACGGTAGGATTGAATCCATCGGGAATTGAGGTCACAGAACTAAGGTAGAGCGACCCTCCCACGGTAGGATTGAATCCATCGGGAATGGAGGTCAGCGAACTAAGGTAGAGCCACCCTCCAACGGTAGGATTGAATCCATCGGGAATGGAGGTCAGCGAACTAAGGTAGAGTCCCCCTCCCACGGTAGGATTGAATCCATCGGGAATTGAGGTCACAGAACTAAGGTAGAGTCCCCCTCCCACGGTAGGATTGAATCCATCGGGAATGGAGGTCAGCGAACTAAGGTAGAGCCACCCTCCGACGGTAGGATTGAATCCATCGGGAATGGAGGTCAGCGAACTAAGGTAGAGCCACCCTCCGACGGTAGGATTGAATCCATCGGGAATGGAGGTCACAGAACTAAGGTCGAGCGACCCTCCCACGGTAGGATTGAATCCATCGGGAATGGAGGTCAGCGAACTAAGGTAGAGTCCCCCTCCAACGGTAGGATTGAATCCATCGGGAATTGAGGTCACAGAACTAAGGTCGAGCGACATTTCAATTTTTTCTTTACCAAAAAACTGATCCTCGGTAATGTTGAACTGTTTGCAGAATTGTTTTTGTGTCATTTGTTGAAATTTTACGCTAAAATACGATTTTGATATTCGATAATCAAGTTTTTAACATATATTTGCATTATGAAGATAGATGTGATAGACCCCACGCCGCGGGAATTGTACGAATACATTAAACTCGAAGCCTTTGCGCGGGAAAAGATCAGCTGTCTAGGCATAAAAATAATTCGTACTTGCGGGGAATATGTAGCTTCCGAGTGCTACATACACGGAATAGTAGACGGTGAAGAGGTGGCTAGTCAGACTTTCAGAACCGTTTTAGACCCTAAACCATCCGCTGCGATAGCTTCCATAATGTGTGATATATCATGCCTTATCCTATGTTTAAGGGACTTAGGGTATGATATATCATACACGAACGAAGAAAAAATCGAACCCCCTAAAATTTCTAGGACTATCCTGAACGGAATGTTGAACGTCCACCATATCAAAAAGTATCTACAAGGCACAGACCTTTTGGAGAAGATTGAAAAGGAAGAGAAGAGGATTAAGGTAGAAGGAGCAAGGTCGGGAAAAGCGGCCCGACTATCTAAAAAGCAGATCATTGACCTTTTGTTTGGTGAAGAACACATAGAAGAGGTTAAAAACGAGGCTAGGAAGCCTCAAAGAACAGGCGGGGATTGGTCAAAGGCTAAAGAGTTATGGTCTGTTGAGAAGTTCAACGAAAGTATTTTCACAAAAAAGTATAAAACAAGGGACGAATTTATTACTTTTGCTGACGATGCCGACGTTTTTGGTGACTGAAATACAGACTCTATCAAACGAGACCGTTAATTTCCTTGACGGCAACGGCAATATTGTACGCAATTTTTCCCGCATAGCCCCTCACGCGGCTACTTACCTAAAGAGAACGCGGGATATAATCACCATAATTTATCCTGAGAACGATCAGTTTTCTTTTTCTACCAACGCCATAACCCAGATCGGGGCAAGGACGTATGCTGACTTGGGAGTTTTTGCAACCAACGAGGCTATTGAGGACAGGGCAAGAACGATCTATCAAGTTTTGGTGACTGATATTTTCAAAGGCTGCTGTGATTGTTCAGGTGGTGACGGGAGTTGTCCTATCACTTATCAGTACGACACGGACGCGGAGACCGGGCAATTCTATTACTCTTCGGGTCAGCTTATCTTGGACACTACTTCGTATTCAGGACAGGACTTTTCGGACTTTTTTCACCATATCCCCGACGGGAGTTGGCTCACCTTTATAGATCAGTCGAATTTAAGCAAGTACACGGTTTTTGAAGTCAATAACTACGTCTTGGCTTCGGGGCTTGCTATATGGGATGCTACCATCATCGCGGGGACTACGTCGTTTACTTCATCGAACATTTTCTGTTTAGAGATTGACCCCGCCCTCGGTACGGGAGGAGGTGGTAGTCAGGATTGGCAGCAGACGTTGGATGTAGACTCTACTTTGAATAAAGACAACACGATTGACGGTGGAGGCTTTGAGTTTACATGGAATAGCGTAAAGAACTTCTTTGTCAATGCTACCACGGCTATTCGCCACAAGGTTACTCATACAGGAAAGGAGTTTGAAACCCATGTAACCACTACTTACGCAAGGATATTGTCAAGAAATGGCTCGTCTATTGAGACTGGGTTTGTAGCTAAGGACAACGAGATAGACGTTCTTTCTCCTGCCCTTGCTGCTTCCACGGCTGCGGTGGGTATGCCGCTTGTCTTGACTAATGCGACCACAGGGGCTAGTGACCACGCTCAACTAGGTACTGCGGGTATTGCTGACGACGCGGTGACTTACGCTAAGATTCAAAACGTATCGGCTACGGACAAGATTTTAGGTAGGTCAACAGCCGGGGCGGGAATCATTGAAGAAATAACTTGCACCTCAGCAGGTAGGGCCTTGCTTGACGACGTTGATTCTGCGGCTCAAAGGACTACGTTAGGAATTAAGAACATCACCCCTATTTTCATGTCTCCACTCTCAGACACCGTGGCGGCATCTGCTACTACGTTTTACGCATTTTACTTCGGTATCGGAACTGACTCTACAACAGAAGTTAACAGGGCTACGGTAATAGGTATCGGTGGAACGTATCGAAATCTTTACGTTTACACTAACGGTACTCAGTCTGTTCTTGGTTCGCTCGTATTTACTCCGAGAGTAGCAACGGGAATGGGTGCTTTTGCAGACGGGGCAACATCGGTAACGGTGGCCGCGGGGAGTGCTGCGGGGATATATTCAGATTTGGTAAACACAACAACCTACGCTGCGGGTGATAGGGCGACGATGAAAGTGGTAAATAACGCTTCTGCTACGTCTGCTCCTATATCTTCATGGTGGGCATCAATAGAAAGTACATACTAATGGCAACATACACATACTCTCAGTTAACCCCGACAAGGGGGCAATTTACGGTAGTAAAACCTACGGGGACTATCAACTTTATCTTGGATTCAGGTTCGTCTAGTTCACTTGCTACTCTTCACGGGGAAATATTGACCCTTATTGAAGATCAGGTCAAGAAAGACAGGTTTGCTGAACTCTTGGATTGGAGTGCTGACTTCGCTTTCGCGGCATTTTGCATGGAGAATAATTTGGTTA
>Ga0315904_10008709_pt1 | contig 13375 bp, 12 predicted proteins | sample LakEriMetagenome_6_FD_203529 | JGI IMG/M metagenome (GOLD analysis project Ga0315904, IMG submission 203529) | Freshwater fungal communities from buoy surface, Lake Erie, Ohio, United States - Buoy 12 MA120 | ecosystem: Environmental > Aquatic > Freshwater > Lake | place: USA: Lake Erie, Ohio... | reverse complement strand
ACTGATGAATGTCATTATTTTTTTATCGTCCATTTCATCCATTTCATCTTCATAAGCATCTTTTCCTGTAATATCTGATAATACATCCATCCATTCTTCTGTGCCAAGCTCTATTTCCATACCTCCCATAGATTCAAAATAATCATCATCAATGCCATTTCTTTTTAAAATAGACATTACATCATCTTCCATACCTTCACTCATTGTTGGAGCTTCTTTATCAGCTACCTGTGTACGAGTAAAATATGTTAGTGCGTTTCCAATTTGACGTACTAATTTTTCGTCACCAATTGATTTAGCTGCTTCTAAAGCATCCATTAATTCTTTTTGAACATCATATGAAGGTGATACAGGTTCAGCTGGCATTTCAGTACTGATTTCAGTATCATCTACAGTTACATCTTCAACTTCTTCTTTGTCTTTCTTTTTAGCTTCATTTAAATCATCAAACATATCACTAATAGTTGATTTAGCCATATCTTTGAAGTCAATACTGTTATTACCTTTACCCATGTTCCATACATGTTGTAATGCTTGAGTTAAAAACTCAACTCTATTATCTGGAGAGACTTTAGCTTCATAAACTGGATCATAAAAATCAGCATCATTAGTTATATCAATGTCCATCTCAGCTAAGATCATTTCTTTAATCTGTTTTTTTAATTCAGATTTTTTCATTTTTTTCTTTTCAATTTTCTCACCAGCTTCTTTACCCTTCTCATACTCATATGCACCCATGCCTTCAGTTATAAGACCAGCGAGTTCTTGCATTCTTTTAAATTGATCGTTCATTGTTGTATTGTTTATATATAAATATGTTAAACTTTATTATTCTTTAATTTTTTACGCAAGAAGTAATACACTCCAAAGCATGAGACTGACGCCAGGTAGAAAAGAGATGTTGTAATCCAATAAGAATTCGTGAGTTTCATCACTGAATAAAAAAGGATATCGAAGCCTAATGGATTGAAGAACATTCCAGCCATTAATAGTATTTGTGTTAGTACTTCGAGGTTCGTCTTTTGTTGGTTGTTTATCACTGTCCATAGTTAATTTGTTATGTGGAACATATATAGCTTTAAGCTATACTAAAATTATTCAGATTGATGTTTTAGTTTTTCTAAATACTCAATTGATTCCTCAACATTTTGTTTTAGTTTTTCTTTATTACCACCAATCCAATTCTCCACAACACCATCCTCAGTTACAAATGATGTGTTACTTTCTTTTAACTCATCATCAGCCCAATCTTTAAAGTTATTTATAAGATTATCTAAGGCTTGGTTGTACATCTGTTTTTGGTATTCTTCCCACTTACCTTCTGCTTTTATTTTTGTTTCAAATTCAACTACACAATTCATACAACACTTATGAACATTATAAAAGGACTTATCAATATGAACCTTCATAGGTTTGTTACATTTAGGACACAATAAAGGTAAAACATATAACTCTTTAGCTTTATCTAATTTAGTTATATTTTGTTTAACACCATTTTTAATTGTCCAAGTGCGACCATCTTCTTCCCAAATATCTCCTTCACTATGATGTTCATATTTTTTTGAATAACCTATTCCAACTGTTGTTTTTTCACCATATTTTCCTTTTACAATGTTACGTAACCGTTGGACATCTTTTTTTTGAAACTCTTTATTTAACATTATAATTTACCATTTATATAATAGAAAAATGAACTTTTAGAATAATCTTTACCTATTTCTGGGTAGTCTTGAGATATAATATTATATATTTTAAATGCTAATTCAGGATCAATTTTGAATATAGATTCTTCTTTAAGTTTATCAATATTTTCTTTGAGTTTAGCTTTTAAAGTATCTTTAGTATAATCTTTCCATTGACCTTTACCTGCTATAGCATCTTTTATCTTAGCAGCTACTGTTGTTTCTCCGTCACCACCAATTTCAAAACGCATTTCACCTGGTTTGATAAGTGGGATCATTTTAACAGTGACAACATCTTTACTTTCAATATCAGTGATATTTAATACTTCAATATCTTTTTCAATAATACTTTTTGTTTCAGGGTCTACAAATTTACGTTTTTCAGTACTTATTTTTACTGTGTATTTGTATGGTTTACCTTTACTATCAGTTTTACCAAAAAATGCTTTAATGTTATCAACTACAGTTTGTAGTGTTTCTGGTGAGTCAGTTACTAATCTTTTTATCATATTATAGTCCTAATTTTTTAAGTTGTTCAATAGTGTCTTGAGCTGATGTATGTAATATACCTATACCTCCTTTAGCATTCCATTTTTCAATAGTATCAGCACGGTCATCAATAAGTATACGGTTTTCACCTGAAAAATCTGATTTAAAAGCAGCTGGTCTAAAGTATATATTTTTCATATTATCTAAACGAGTAACCCATGTTTTTTTACCTTCTTTTGACTCAGGATTTAATGATGGGGCTGTTAAAATATATGGGTTATATGATTTAATATATTTCCATAACTGTTTTCCATCAGGCATCCAATCTAGTTTAGACCAATAATCATATTCAGTCATTTCCTTTTCCTCTAAACTTTGTTTAAATTTATTCCAAAACGCTTTATTATTTTGAACATCAGCATGTTTAGTGTGTAAACCAGTTAATTCTTCATATCCTTTATCAAAATCAACTAATACTCCATCCATATCACAGAATATAATATATTCTTTTTTAGCTTCATTTAATGAAGTACCATTTTTGATTAAGTCTTCCCAACTTCTAAATATCATATTACCTTCAGCGTAAGCTTCTTTTTCAAGACTACTTAAATAATCACTTTTTGTTGTATCTGTGGTATCTACATCATGAAGTTTATTTTTTAAATTTTGAATATGATGAATCATTTCATGAGAAAATGATCGTAATATATCTTTAGGATGTCTATTTAAGGTAAATAAAGTTATTTCTTTTTTCTCAGGATCATAATAAGCTGTTTTACCTAATAATTTAGTAGCGTTTTCTACATCTGAGTTGTTGATTGTAACTTTAGGTAATGGATTTACTGGGTATCCTTGAGATACATAGTATTTAGTTAAACTAGCTAATGCTTCTTCAAATGTTAAGTCAGGTGTTTTATTTTCTTCTAATCCTCTAGCTAATTCAAGAGCATACATATCAATACCCCAGTTTTTAAGGAATTGTCCTTTAGGTGTTTTGTCTTTTTTAATTAATGAACCTTCCTCAGTAACTGAGTTGAATGGAGGTTCAGTTCTTAAATTATATCCTAAGGCATTCATATAATCAGCTACTTCTATACTTTGAGGTAAAAATTTAGCTATTTCAGATGGGTTATTAGAATTAATAGCATTACGTAAATTAGATGCACTTAAACCTTCTATATTACCTGCGTCATATACTTTAACATTTGGGTATTTTTCTTTGTTTAAAAGTGCTTTAAAACGCTCTTCCTCACCCTTACCAAATGCTACTTGAATATCTTGTTGTGGATTTGATTTAATATAATCATAAACATATGATACAGGTGAAGCAACATCTGAGATAACTACTTTAGTTTTAGGTAATAAAGGTAAATATAATTTCCAAACAGATAATGACTGTTGAGCAGTTATACCATCACGAGCAATAGGTGATATAATAATTAATACTTCATCAGATACTTTTGATAAACGTTGAACTAATTCAAAATGTCCTCTATGAGGTGGTTTGAATGCACCTGGGTATAAAGCTACTTTTTTAGGAGTAGGTTCAATTATAATTTCTGCTAAATATTTTCCTAAGCTCATCCTATAAAACTAACTATTTTGTTTACTACTTCATTTTCATCTGTTATAACTGAATCTTTAACTTTAGATTGGATATTCATAAACTCTTTTTCAAGTTTATCAATTTGAGCACCCAATAATGCTTTAGATTGTTCTTTAGCTTTTTCAGCTTTTGCTATTTCTTCTGGTGTTTGATCAGTTGGTCTTTCTTTTCTAAATGTTGAAGTAAATTCACCTGTTGATAATAAATTAGTAAAATATTCTTGTAATTTATTTTCAGCTATGGCTTTATTAAAAGCATCAATTTCTTTTTGATATTCTTTATCAGGTGCTTGGTACAATATAAAATTATCACCTAATTTATTTTTATATGCTTCTATATTACCATAAACATTATTCCATGTTGATAATACACCCACTGTAGGTACTTTACGTTCACGTTTAAAATTACGTAAAAACGATACCATAGGATGTGTATAAACCATTACCATCATTTCATCATATCCTTCAGTGTTTAATATACCTTTAACTTGTTTACGGCGATATTCTCCACCTAACATTTTAGCAGCATTTGAAGCAGTTGTATCCCAAATGAATGATTCACCACTATTTATAGTGTTAGGTACATCCACATCATCAATTTGAGCTGATGCTTTAGTTAAGTTATTATACATTGGACTATCTTTATCCTCAACATAAGTGTCAGGATTAAGAATTTTAATGTCTGGTAGTTTAGATTTAACTTTATTAAGTAAATATGATTTTCCTGCTCCAGCTCCACCAGCCATCACTACCATTTTATTTTGGGATATTTCTAATAATAAGTCTACAAGTTTTATCATCTGTGTAAATATAATGAAGAGACCTGGGGAGGCCAAGTCTCTTATAAATATTAGTGAGAAATAGACTTATAATTTTCGTTTAACAGATGTGATAAATTCAGTGAATATAGGTGAGGACTGTGGATTTTCTAAATCAAATAAACGTTTCACAGTTTTAAATATATCTATGTTTTCTTCAAATGTACGTTCTGATGTTACTACTTCCCATCCCTTACCACTCATTTTTTCTTTGTTGAGTTTACGTTTGGCTGATTTTAACCACAATATACCATAGTTATCAATCTGTTTACCATAGCATTCTTTATAACATTGGCCATAAACCGCTGTTTGTAATTCATATGTTGGTTGAACATGGTTGGATGTTTTTAAATCAAGTAACCATAATTTACCATCTATTTCACAAATCAAGTCACATGTACCTGCTACTTTAAGTTCATCTGAAAATAAATGAACTTCAGTTTCAATTAGTTTAGGTTCATAAGTTTCCCAAAACTCAACAAAACGTAAAAACATCATCCATACATCAGGATCATATTGTGGGTGACCAGTATTATTTAAAAAATTTAGTTCCTCACCATTTAAATATGATTCAACCATTTCATGTACTTGTGTACCTTCTTCAGCTGCTTTTTTAACAATAAACTCTGCTGAGTATCCTACTTTTTTTAACCAATCTTCAAAAAATTTACCTTTTGGATAATAACTTAAAACATAAGTAACACTTGGATAATAATGACTATTACGCCTGTAATACCTAGAGTCAGGAAGTGTTATTTGTTTATGGTCATCAGATATTTCTAATATGCGATTGTAAGAGTGTTTTATTTTACTCATAATTGTAGTTTTTTCTCTAATAAACCTGAGTATGTTAGAGGTGTTGAATTGTATAACAGTTTTATGAAAGACTTAAAACCCATTTCATTTGGATCTTTGTCTTCTAGTTCTATTAAATGGACAGTTTTACCTTCATTAATTAATTGATCACAAAAATCAAGTGCTTGTTTTATAGCGTCTTTATCTAATGCTATATATACTTTTTTAACAGTAGATGAAACTATTTTAGACATTAACTTTGATTGTATATTTTTACCTAACAATGGTATAGCATTGCGTTTAATTGAAATAGCATCAAACATACCTTCACATAGTATGATTGGTGAATTCCAATTTATAAATATTTCAAAAGGCACAATATTACGAGAAAATGTTGGATTAAGTTTTCTATTTGACTCAGGTAAATAACTTCTACCAACAAAATAATTTAAAAAACCTGACTCATCATATGAAGGTATGATAACCATATCAGCATATTTTCCTGTTTCACAATAACCTATATTATACTTTATAATATCATCTTCAGTTAATCCTCTACTTTTTAAGTAGTTTAAAGCACGTTTAGCAGAAAATGATGGATTATTAATAATAGGTTGATATTCCTCAGGTAATACTACTTTTTCATTAGCAAGTTGAGTGTCAATTTGATTATTAGTTTTGACTATAGATTTTAACTCAAGTATTTTATCACCTGGGGTATCAATAGATTTGAATAAATTTATTAGTTTTTTACCTTTAAATTTACATACCCAACAACCAAATTTTTGAAAATCAACACTATTTTCATCTAAACATATTTCTAGTTTAGGTTTATGATGATTGCATTTAGGACAAGTATACGCGTAATTACCTCTAGCTGTAGGTTTGCCTGTACCAAGTACAGAATTCATTAGTGTAACTAATAGTTAGTTTACCATTAATTACAATATAAAAAAGAAAGCTTGGTTTCCCAAGCTAACTTTTAAAATATGTTAATTTATGTTTTATTGTGCACCAAATAATTCTTCGAATTTAGTTTTAGGAATAGTTAATTCAAATCCATATCTAGAGTGGGGTTTAACTGTACCTCCAACCATTTGAGCTATTTCATCAAAATATTTTTGTTCTTGTGGTTGGCTACCTACTAATGTAATAGTTGAGTCTGAAGCATAATCACTATCATAAAATGCTAAAAATGCTCCACCATTATAATTAATAGAAAAATGGCCTGTACCTGGGTCAAGTACTTTAAATGAGCTAAAGTCAGTTGCTTCGTTTAATACATTTTGTATTTCTTCTTTGATTAGTTTGCGTAATTCTTGTATTTTCATGTTAAGTTAATTTATTATAAATATATATCTTTTGAGTAAAATTTACCAAGGATATTGTCATTTATCCATTTAGTTGAATCTTCTAATACTCCGTACTGGAATAAATATTTGCATTCAAAGTATGTTAATTCTTTCTTGGTTTTACAAAGTTTTAATATTACTCGTACAAATTTATCTTTAGGGTATTTTTTTAAATCTTCTTTTATTTCTTGTGATGAGCCATAATATGTTTTCCAATCACTTGGTTTTACTACAAGTTTAGTTTGTTTGGTTCTACCACGTGTAACTGGTAAATTAGCTAATTCTTTTTTACCTAACTTAACATTGGTTTTATGAAAAAAATTTTTCTTACCTATATAACTACGACCTGTTTCCAGGTTAGTGGTCATATAAATATAACCCTCGTATTGGGTTGAATCAAAATTTTCATCATCAATTAAATCTTCGACTGTCATAACCAATTCTAATAAATGCATGTTATTTATTCTTCTGTTATAGTTGGATCAAATGCTTGAGCGGCCATTGCTTTATTACCTGGGTTAAAGAATATTACATCTCCATTGGGTGTTACTTCTTTAATTTTAGTATTAATAGAAAACATCTGCATTCCAGAATTAAGTTTTTCTGAGTATTTCTTAAGTAATGCTCTAATTTCTTGAGGCATTCTTTCAGATACCATTTTAGCTAATGGTGATAAACGTTTTTGAGTTTCACGGCTTGTACGACCTCTACTTAGTGATTCTAAAGCGTCTTTTAATGCTGGGGTGATATATAATCTGTATTCTCCACTACCGTCTTTTAGTAATTTAAAGTGTTCTTTAAATTGGTCTTTAGTTTCACCAGTTAAAGATACTATTTGAGGTATAAATCTTCTACCTGCTCCTTTTTTCTTTTCACCTTCAAAGGCTTCGTTTAATAAATCTATTAATTTAATCATAATTATAAATATTATCTATCTAAGTTAACATAAATTGTCATATCTGTTGTTCTTGATGATGGTAATGGTTGAGCTAACTTACCTACAGCAACTAAGTTTTGTTGATCATCATATAAACCAATTGTTGTTATATACGGAGCAAAATAAGAACCAGTAGCAAAATCATATATCGTATCATTAGAACTTCCAGATAATAGGGTTGGATTTTGACTAAAGTTAAATTCATTTTCTCTGATTGTACATTTGTATTGAGTCTCATATATTGAGTATGAACTTGAAAAAGAACATGTGATATTTGACCCAGTAGCAAAAGCATCAACCTCATTATTACTACCTGTAGATAATATTATCATTCCGTGTTGGTATATAATATTTCCTACAATATCACTGCCTGAAATGAGATTTCCTTGTCCATCATCAGTATATGTTCCATTAGTTGTTTTATAATAAAAACTATTTGGTTGTATATTATCTCCAAATAATCTAGATGGGATAGCTAATATACCTATAATAACATTAGATTGGGTTGGGAAATAATGAGGATATGATAATGTTGTTTGTAAATAATTATCAAATGATGGAGTATAAGTATCTCCAACTAATCTATTGCCTTCAATATCATTACCTGGAATTAATGTAGCTAATGAAGCTGATGAACCATAACTACCACTTAAATAATTTGAGTAATATAATTCTTTAATTGAATTATAAACTAAACGTTGATATTGGGTTGATATTTGCCCTGTTGTAAGATCAGTTGTTGGATTAAATAGTCCAATTATGTTTTTACCTATAAATCTATCAATACCAACATCAGAACCTGTTAATTGGGCGGCTCCACTAAAAGTGAAACCTTTGTTCACCTCAAATGGAGTTATGATTATATCTTGAGCTAATAATTGTTTGTATGCGCCCATTCATTAGAAATCTAATTTCACTCTTATAAGTGCTTCTTTAGTAAAGTCTTTAACTAATGGTCTTGATAATTTAGCTACAGCTAATAACTCATTATTATCATTATACATACCAACAGTTGTAAAATATACTTGTGGATTATTTACAAAATCAGCGTATAATACTTCACCAGTTGAACCTGAGATAAATGTTGGATTTTCTGAGTAATTAAATTCACTATTACGTGTTCTAACAAATACATAATCTGAAGTTACTGTTTCTTGTGAATTTAAAGAAAATGTAGGAGCAGTTGTTGCAAAAGTACCTGAGATGGCTCTAAATAATTTTTGGTTATTAAATCCATCTGTATTATTACTTCTACTAACAGCTAAACCAATTCCTCCAGCTGCTAATGAACCTGATAATGCGGCTACATTTAATAAAATTGTTCCAATGTCAGGTAAAAACCAACCATATGAACCTGAATTAATTGACCACCCATTTGAATTCACAGCAGTGGTTCCAACAGCAGCTGTTCTAACACCTGCTGAGCCTGATATTAGATTATAAATTCTACCCGCGTCTGTAAACACATTAGTAGTTGTGTATTGAGAATCATCTGTTAGTATCATTGATCCTAATGAACCAGATAATCTTAATGTTAATGAACCAGGGAATAATGATTCTTTATATCTATTTCTAGCTATTGATATAACTCCAAAATCAGATCCTGTAAAATTACCAAATATAAAATCAGCATTCTCATCACCTAATACTAATGCTCTATATTGTCCATATATTGTTTTAGTAGGTGAGTTTGAAATAGAAGCTACACTATTGAATAAAGCACTACCACTACCAAATTTATTAGCATAAGCTACATCAAATTGAACTTCTGAGCCTGATAAAGCTGAGCCAGTTTGATAAACACTTAAATAATAATCACCAGCTGTTGATGCTTCTTGAGTTGAAGAAGTAAAAAATGTATTTAAAGCTGGATTATTAGTTGACCATAACGGTGCTGTTATTGAATCAGCTGATAATATAAAATCTTCTGGGTCTAATCTTTTGAATGACATACTTTATTTAATTATTGTACTTTAGTTACTGTGATAGGAATTGTTAAACGAGCTCCACTGTCTCTACCTTCTACTGTTAAGGTAGCATATAATTGAGAATTAGAACCAAATAATGTATTAACAGTTGTAGCTGTTAAGTTAATTGTAGTACCAACAACTGTTTTAGATACATTGGTGCCAATAGTAGTTGACACATTTAATGCTTGTGCTGATGGTGTATTAATACCTGAACCATTAAATGATTTCATTAAACGAACATCTGAAATAGTGGCTGTGTAACCTGATTGTTCAAATGTTTGGTTACCACCTAAATAATTTAATGTTTGAGGTGTAATAGCTAATGAAGCGCCTTGTTTTAAAATTATTGATGAATAACCTAAATCAAGCACAGGTAATTTAGAAGTACCACGAGGTAATGTGGTTAACTTATATTTCATTATTTGTGTTTCTTGAGGAAATGCTTCTAATAAAGGCATATTCTCAATAGCCTCACCATAATATGCTGAACCTGATGGGTGATTTGGATTATATAATGTGTAATCTATTTCATCATCAGATAATGAGAATTGAGTAATTCTAAAACTACCGTCACTTTTAGCTAATAGTTCACGACCTTTTGTTGTTAATATAGCGTCTACTGTTACTACTGTGTTATTTAAGTATGCCATTTCTTATTTATTTTATATGTTTATAAATATTATAATATTCCGTTTTCTTTTAAAGTTGCTACTGTTTTATCTAAATTAGCGATAAGATCAGGAGACATATATTGTGGTGTTAAATATCCTGGGGCTCCTCCAACCAATTTAGGAGCATTTATTACTAATTTAGATGAATCTGTTTGGTATTCTCTAATTAAATATCCATTATTAATACTAGTGGATGTTAAGTTAGTTGAAATTGGTTTATCTAAATAAAGATGAAGGTAGAAAAATGCTGGAGCTAATATTGTAGGAGGAGTAATAGAAGAAGATATTATAGTGTATACGTAATCTTCATTTTGTAAAAATCTAATTTCTTGACCTATTTTAATTGTTATAGGTATAGGAGTATCATATCCACCAACTCCTCCAAAACTTTGAGATGTTATATCTTGAGCCCACGGATAATTTAAAGAACTATAAATTGTTCCAGCATTTTCTGAGTAATAAAATATAGATGCTAAATCACTAGAAGCTGTTAATACATTTCTACTATTAGCTCCAAAAGACCAAGATGCTTCTAATCGAGTAAGTTGTGTTTTTCTAACAGTGCTACCTGTTGTATTAGATTCATAAAATGCTAAAGAAGCAGTTCGCCACTGAGCATACCCAAGGGTAGTATTACTTCCAGTTTCATTAGTTAATATAACTTTAGGCCATAATAGAGCAGGTCTATAAATTGTTGTTGATTGATCTAAGTCTGTTTGAGATGAACCTGTTGGAAGTGTAGTTATTTGTAAATTAACAGTACTATCTTTTCCAAAATTATCAATTAAATTATAATAATAAGCTGAGCCTGTGTCAAAGTCTACAGTTAATTGATTACCATCTTTGTCAACTAAACTGTTAAGCCATAATGTAGATTTACCTACTAATTCAGGATAAGCACCTCTAATTTCTTTAAATGTAGCAAAATACGTTTGATACTTATTTATTACTGGTTCTTTGCCATAACTAATATCACCAGTGGTATATTTGTTGATTTGAGCTCCAGTTAATCTACTACCTGAGTATCTTGGTATAATACTTCTACGAACATTCCAATTATAATCTTGTACTGGAGCTTTAGTGGCTGAACCTGTTATAATAGCTCCTTGATTTACAGGTATTGATTGTCCTGAAGAGTAATCTACATCCATAAAATATTGACTCACTGGGGGTAGAGAAATACAATTTAATGTTGGTAAATACTCAGAATAAGGATCAATATCATATTGTAAAATATTTGTATTAATTTGGTATGGATCTAAATTAACAGGAGGAACAATTGATATATTATTAGAAAATGAACATGTTGGAGCTAAAGCATATGATAAATTAAAAGTACCAACATCATGATCATGAGTGACACTATATGCTAAACCATATCTAGAACCAGATTTTACAGGATATATACAGTTAAGATTCACTGAAGATGAAAATTGTCTGGTAAAACCAACTGTAGGATATGTTGATGTTGTATTAAATACTATAGCCTCACTTAATATATTTGTGATGTTTCTATTTACATCTGATTCTACTAAATATAAAGTAAAAGAATCGCTAGATACTACTCCTGGTGAATTTGATGTAATTGATGCTGACCCTATAAGTGTTAGATCAAATTGTTGAAGTGAATTATATGCCGGTTTATAGAATTGATAGTAAGTTAAGCCGTTATAGTCTACAATCAACCTATTATATGGATCAAATACTGTTTTAAATATTTCTGCTGGAGAGAAAAAAGCATTATCTAATAATTTTAAATTTATTGAAAAAGGATTGAAATTTATTGAAGATGTAGTGACAAATATATCTAATGTGTCACCTATAGCTGAAAATATATCTAAATCTTTTATAGTTAATTTTAAGTTTGGATTAGAGAAAAAAGGATTTATAAGTAAACTTTGTGTTGTTGCAACAATTGTACTACCACTTAATTCACCAGTTAAAAATTCACTTTTATCTGAATGTATAGTGTTAACAATTCCTAATGGAGTAACAATAGATTCAGACCATGATTGAGTTAATTCACTTATATATACACTATCAAACTCTCCAGCGTTACCTCCACTTGTTTTATACAATTGAGATGATTGAAAGTCAAATGGAAATGATTTAACTGAACCAGTGTAATATGGTTCTGAATATGAAGCAGATGGTACTCTGTATCTATTTCTTTCTAGTAAATGTTGTTTAATAACAATACCTGATGATAAACTTGTTCTAGCGGGAACAAAGTCTTTAATCATTTTAAATAATGAGTTATCAAAGTATTTAATTAAACGGACATAGTCTGTTAAATTATAATTTGAAGTATATTTTTCAAAATAAGTATTTCTTAATGTGTTTAAATCAGGATAATAATCATTATTTTGAGCTATTTGCCTTGGATCACCAATATAATCTCCTAAATTAAAGAAACCATATTGACTAATAATATCTTGATTTATTTCATTTTGTGGTGATAAAGCTACTTCTAGTAAATTTATATCTTTAGTATAACTACCACTCACAGGTGATTCTTGTTGTATTCTAATATATGGTGATAAAGTATCACCTAATGGTATAATAGTTTGAGCTATTTTAATTTTATTATTAATAGCATTTCTTATACCAGCTGGGAATTGATCTAAAAATATTGTTTCAGTATTAGATACAAATTGAAAACTACCTGTTATAATATATCCACTTGCATCATTACTATAAAATGAAGAGGTTGATGGTACTTTAGTTATACTTGGATGTATAGATGTTCTTATATATTGAGTACTATCATTATCTAAAACTGATCCTAATGGTGCTCTGAATTTAAGTGTTTCAACTGAGGATTGAGAATCATTAATACTATTTCCTTCTATAGAGTAAGGATTCATTACAAAATCATCAAACACACTTTCACTTAATGGAACACTATAATATCTAAATTCTTGTAATGTACCTATATATGGAGTATATGTTTTATTAAATAAAACACTACTAGTCATATTAGTACTAAAACCTCCTAAGTATGTGTTACCTATATTGTTCCAACTTGGATTTGAAATAGTAACACTAGATGAAGC
>Ga0315904_10008708_pt1 | contig 13378 bp, 13 predicted proteins | sample LakEriMetagenome_6_FD_203529 | JGI IMG/M metagenome (GOLD analysis project Ga0315904, IMG submission 203529) | Freshwater fungal communities from buoy surface, Lake Erie, Ohio, United States - Buoy 12 MA120 | ecosystem: Environmental > Aquatic > Freshwater > Lake | place: USA: Lake Erie, Ohio... | reverse complement strand
ACTTTTATTTTCACTACAATAAACAAATATAAGAGTAAAGTTTGAATTGAATCAAAATAATGTATTAATTATGCATTTTTTATTTTCAAAACAAACAGTGGATAATCTGGTTGCCATTGGGTTCTTCGTCGATTTTGGTGAATACTTAAATTTTATTAGGCTCATATTCTATTTCAATCACACCCATTTCAATGAAGATTCCTGTTAAAATTAGCCGGTTCTTGATCATTCCTATTTTTCAAATTAAAACCGAATAAGAAATTTTCACCAAAAGTGACGAAGAACCCAGTTTGACCGGAATATTCATTACGCAAATAGGAGATCAAAAAGAGATGACATGGAAGCGTATTTAATGCAAAAAACAGACTTACCTAAAACTATTTTTAATGATTGATAAATTATCTCTTTCAGCAGAATGGCTAAACTTGAAACAGGCCACTCCATTTCCACACCATTTAATAGTTGTTCTAAATTGCTCCTTTTTTCCCTCCTTTTTTTACTTTTTGCTCCAGGGTGGCAATATTTTTTAAATACTCTTTTTCTACGGAGCTTAGCGTTTTGGATTTGTATTTTTGGTATTCTGATTTTGCTTTTTCTGTAGCTTGGGTATGTGAAATATTACCTGCATTATCGAGTACTTTTCTCCCTGTTGAGTTCAATATATTATCCAGTTCTTGCACATAATCTATCATACGCATTTCACGTTCTTCAATAGCGTTAAGCTCTGCCAAATCAAAATAAGCGGCTACCAAATTATTGAGCACTTTTAACTCTTTTTCTTCCAAAAAATTTTTGGCAATTAAAACATCTGCTTGTGTGGGGGCATCTCCTTTAAAATTAGTTACGCCAGCAAAAGGTTTGTCGCTATCTACACGCAAATAAATAACTTCACTTGCGGTATGTCCGTGGGCAGCAAAGTGGAGTTTGTTTTGGACAATTTTAAAAAAGGTTAGGCTTTGATCGCTTTTTGGGTCGTAATCGGTAGCCGTAGCATATAAATTTAACACCTGGCGATACATTACTTTTTCACTGGAACGTATATCCCGAATGCGGCCTAATAGTTCTTTCCAATAGTTTCCACCACCCAAGTTTTTAAGGCGTTCATCGTCCATCGTAAACCCTTTAACGATGTATTCTTTTAGGCGTTGTGTTGCCCATTGGCGAAAGCGTGTTCCTTGGATAGATTTAACTCTGTAGCCTACAGAAATGATAACATCGAGATTGTAGTGTATTACATCTTTCTCCTGTGTTTTTCCTTCAATTGCACCATGATGAGTGGTTAGTCGGATATTCCGACATACCACTTTTTCAACCAATTCGCCTTCAACAAAAATGTTGGAAATATGCTCAGTTATGGTGCTCCTAGCTTTACCAAACAGATTTGCCATTTGTTTTTGAGTAAGCCAAACAGTTTCATTTTCAAGTTGGACATTAATTTTAGTTATTCCATCTTCTGTCGTGTATAAAATTATCTCGCTCATGCTTCAAATACGTTTCTATTTATTTTGTCTACTACCTGAAATTCAATGCTTTTTGACATTTTTAAGATCTACTCTTGTTAACTGCCAGGCAACCGAGTGTTTAAACCTTCTATACCGTACTTTATCGTCAAACTTCTGGCTTGGTCTAAAATTAAACTACCAGTTGAAATAAAATTTTCTACAAGGTAGAAGTAAATTCTACCTTAGTAATTTCATAATTCAGCACGTCTTTCCTCAATAACTGTTTCTGAAAACGAGCCTTTAAAATTTTCAAGATTTTTTTTACTCTTTGAAAATGAAAAGTCTGATAATACCAATTCCTTTTCAGAATTATTCTGCACCTCTTCTAAAAAAGTAACAATCACTTTTACTGGCTTTTCCGTTGTGTATTCCTTGTCAAGTTTCAAGTATCCATTAATGTACGTCCCAACTAATGTTAGCATAAGTTATTTCCTTTATTACTTTTCAAATATAGTTCATTTTTATCAATGATACCCATTTGGACTGAACTTCCTGAATAGGAAGGAATGCGCAGCATGGGATGAACCAAAAACCTTAACGGCATGCCCATCGGTATATGAACCCGGATAAAAAACGATTCTTGAGCTGAAGAAATCATCTCTTGAAAATTTATCTCCTTCTTTTATTTCCAGGAGCCAAGGTGGAATAGGCTCCTGATCATTTTTTAAATATTCGTACATTGACATGTTGGTTGATTTTAATAATTGAATTGTGATGGTTTAGGAATTGGGGGGGGGGATTTCAAAATATACTAAATGACAACATAACTTTGATTTAAAGCTATCTTATGAATGGGAAGTATCTTACTTTCAGGAAGGGGAAAAGTCGGCTTGTAAATTGCCTTTTATGTATTGTAAAATTTGAATATATTAATTAAAGAAATTTATCTACTTTTAATGCTAATAGACTAACAAGATATTTTGTGTTGTTTTGAATAAAACTAAAGTGTTCAAAATATATTATTCAAATATTTCATTATAAATCCATTAAAAAACATCCTTGTCAAATTACTCAATAAGTTATTATTTTATTGAAAAAAATGATAGTTGGGAAGTATATCAGTTTAAACATTTAGAAAATAAGATAAATAGATGAAAAAAATGGATTAGATTAGATTCATTTCGCCAACTTTAAATATCTTACAAAACGGTATAATAATTTGCTAAGAAACTTTAGTCACTAATTTTGAAAATAGTTTAATTTTTATTCAACCAACCTTTACATAATTAAAGCGTGTCCATCATTGACAGGAAATTTATCATAAATAGCATATGCAGTTAGGAACTCAATAATAAGTTCTCTTTAAGATTTGTACTTGCAAAAGGACAATCGGGTTTTCCAATTCTTTTTAACTGATTGTAATGATGATATTCATAAAACACACAACTTTCATTTTTGAAAAATCATTTTGAATTCGGAATCACATTTCATTGATAGGTTTTCTTCTGATGGAGTTTTTGCATCCTAAAACCTTCATATTTCAAATCTTACCTCACAGCAATATAAACTATTACCGTTGGTTTTATCAATTGGGATAAATCCATTAAAACGATTACTTGTACTTCTGGCATCAATACATTCAAAACATTAAAGCAAATTATCGTGTCAAATTTTTTAGAAGGATAACCTGTAAAGTAATGTTTATCGTAACCTTAAATTTTAACTCCTTTTTCTTGAAGTAATTTTACATCATTTCCAAATCTACACCTAAAATCTAAAACATCTCCAACCAATAAATACTGATTATAAAGAATTTTGGATGGCAAAGAAAGGTTTACTCTTTCCTTTGCTGTTAAATGACAATTGGTTTTGGAATTTAAATTTTCCAGCCCTCAAAGCCTCTATTTTCAATTAAATAATTACAGCTGTTTTGCAACTGGGAGATGCTAGTACTTTTCCATGAATCAAATAAATGATTACCTAAAAGTGCAACTTGAATCTCCTTCTGAAATCGTTTAGATTGACTTTCAAATATGATTCCCCAATATTCAAGAATAAGGTTTTTTTGTCTATCAATAATTTCTGGAGTTGGTATTTTATCTCGCTTTTGGTTATTAATTTTTGAGTCTGAAGGAAGCAAGTTCCAAAGGTCGTTGTTTTTCCATACTGAGAAAGGAATCAAATGGTCAATATCGTAGTTTGCAATTTTTCTACCTGTCCAAACACAATAAACATTACCCTCCTTTTGAAGAATCTCTTTATATAATTTTTTCGATTCCTTAATATCTCGCAACGTGATAGGACTCTTTAAAACCTCATTTAAGACTTTGTGAACAGAAAGATTATTACCAGAAACATTTACAGAAAATTCAGCCCATTTAAACAGAATTGAATCTTGCCCATTGATAAAACTGCCTAAAATCTTAAATACTTCATAGTATTCAAAAGGTATTGAAAATGTTCCAAAATCCTTGATTAAGGTTTCTATGTCTATTGTTGACTTTCTTCTGATTATTTGGGTTTCATAATTGAAAATGGAATAAAATTCATTAGTAATAGAACGTCCAATATATTTCATTGGCATTTTAGTAATTGTATCTCTAAGTATTTTTGCTAGTTCAAAAAAATCACTCTGTAAATCTTCGGGTATTCCTTTATTCTTTAAATCGTTGTAAAAGGCAGAAAAACCACCACGAGCTTCATAATCAAAAATTAGTTTACTTAACTGATTACTGAAAGCTAAATTGGTTTCACCTTTAATTTGTGGGATTGACGTCTGAGATTGCAAAATTGGATAGTAGTAAATCAACCATTTTTCAATAAGAAGTCCAGTCGGAATATGAACTCGATTTTCTAAAAATGAAATATATGGAGAATTATCCTGAATAATATCAATAATACCGCGTAATAGTGCAAATTTGTAAGTTGTTGTTTTGCTATCTCTTTCAATGATTTTACTGATATTGTAAAAAACTTCATTGTTCATTTAGTTATCTAATTGTGCGTCTGTTTGCGTTAGGGATTGTAGTGGAAATCTTTTGTCCCCAAGGTGCAAAAGATAGGACTGGAAAGCCGGACGCGAAAGGGGAACGATCAAAAAGTTATCCATAAGCATTTTATTATCAAATATTTACAAAATTTTATTTCCTGCCTCTTCTGTCAATGCAGTTCGAATATCTAAATCCGTTCATATTCAAAAAGAATAAATCGTTTTGAATGTGAACGGTAGAAGATAATATTCTTTGTTTCAAGATTTATTACAATGTCCTTGTCATCAGGTACTCCATAAGCAGTTTTTAAATAAACTCAAATTTTAACCCCTCTAAAGTAATTGGGCCAAGAATCTGTCTGTTTTTTACCTAAAGAAATTTCGTAAATTTAATACTTTATTTTAAATAAATTTAACAAAAAATGGTCATCCTAGAAAGGAGAATGGAATTTCTTATTTTTTATCTTTTCAAACTGTGATACAATATTATTATTTTGTTTTAAATAAATTAATAAGCTAATAGGTTTATTCTACTCAAAAAAATTTAGTTTATTAATAAATTTTGAAGCAAATTATTTCGGAACTTCTTGAGATAAATTATTAATAAATTGATGTCGTTTTTTTTTAAGCCTAAACTAAAATTATATCCTTAACTCTAAATACGTTGACTAAAAAATAAATGAAATTCTAATGAATGATCATCCATTGTTATTTTTAAATATTATAAATTTCACTGAAAAGTGAAATAAAATAAAGGTTATAAATAATCACATAACATTAAAGCTTGGAAATAAAGGCTGAATATTAAAATAGCCGAAAAAACTTTCAATGGATGGACCAGAAAGGAGTATAAGAGATAAAATGATCACGCCAAGAAAAACTACTGAACTAACATTATTATTTTCCAATTCCTCAATAATAGATTTGTTAGTTGTCATTAACTTGAAAAGCAATATACCAAAAATGAAATACACACAATATAAAAGAAAAGAAATGACTATAATTAAACTGATGTATTTGTATGCTTCAGCATCGTATACATTGGATTTTATCTTATTTATAATCAATTCAAGTAATTTATTTAAATAAATACCAGAATTACTATACAATAATGAATAGGAAAGAATAGCCATTGCTTTAAAAGCTGTAACGGTACTATTGGTCTTGTAATCCTTGACCTTTCTAAAATATATTAATTTTAATAAAAAATTAATATTTACAAATAAGAATAGGCCTAATACAAGTTGTAGGCCTAATAAAAAATACGCTTGATACATAAAAACTATTTTGAATTAAGGACAACTTCCCAATTATTTAAATTTGAGTACGCTATGTTTAGATCACCAGGCCTATAACCCATACCTGTCGTTTCCCATAAGTAATATTTTTTATTGTTAAATAATTTAAAGGATCCATATTCATATGGCAGGTTAATTCCAAGAATGGAGTGTTTATATTCAAGGCTATTTAACATAACAACATCATAATTAAAATATTTTAATACCGAAAACAAAAATAGTGTTCTGGTATCACAATCTCCCTTTAGTGATGTAATAAATTCAATAGGTGACAATATCCCAAATTTTTGAAAACCATAACAAGGATTTCCCTCGCGTAAATAATTCACCGTGAAATCATCATCATATAACTTATAATTACAAGCCGATTCTAAAATAATAACGTAATTAATTGACTGAATACTAGAGACAATAGCCTCAGCAAATTGAAATCTAGCAAGCTTACTTTTGGTTCTCAAAGAATCAAAAGCGTTATACACATTCCCTAAAGGAACATTATCATTTTTTAATAAAGAAGAAACCAAGAATTTATATTGATCCATCTGAAAATTATCAAAACTAAATTCATTTCTGAAATTTTGGGAATTTCTCAAATCGGATAATTTAATTTTGTAGGCTAATGAATCAGCTCGTCCATCATAATATTTCCAGTAAAGCTTTTTACTTATATAAGATTCATTTTGAATGACATCTTCCTTTTCTTCTTCAACATTTAAGTCAGTATTAAAAAGATTATAAATGACAAATCCAATAATTCCAATAAAGGCAATACCAAATAAAAAACTAATGATCTTTTCAAAATAACTTATAAATAAAGAAAATAGAACAATAGCTATAATGAATAATACTAAATAAAATAATGGTTCTAGGAAATTTATGATTAAATATAATAAAAAAACTGCTAATAAAATGCCTAAAATTGTTGTAACAATATCAGGAAACCATATTGTGACTTCTGGTATATAATCACAATCTTCCCCCCAGTAGGTGGTTCTGTCGCTGTAATAGTATTCATAACAAATGTAATTTCCAACTCTTCTTTCCTTCCCTGTTCTAATAGGGGTTTTCTTGGGTGGTCCTACATACGGCAATATGTCTATATGTTTGATTGTAACAACTAAATCTAACGCTATATCACCTAAAACCTGGTCTTCAACATACGTTTGATTGGTTAATACAACATTTTTAAAGGCAGGGTTAAATATATCGGCATTAAAATAATTCTTGTTGTCACTTACATATATCGTTAAATTTCTTGGAAAAATAATGCCAGAATCTGAATAGTCTCCAGTATAAATTTTATTGGCATCATCACTCCATTTTATGTGACTATTTGAAAAATCATCTATTATAAATTCTCCAGATAATACTTCAAGTTTAAATAATTTCTCAAAGGAATTGGTTGAATCTATAAAATCAAGCTTATCCCCAATATATTTACCTTTGAATTTACCAACTAATATAGTATTTCTTTCAACTTCAATGGTAGGATTAAAATAGTCTATTTCAGCCATAGATTTTTTCAATCAGCTTCTTTGAAGAATTCATTATCGTATTATCCCGGATTAGTTTGGTATTGAAAGGTGGATCTAGATATTTTGGTGGAATATTAAACCGATAGTCCTTAAAACGATATAACAAGCTATTTTTATGACCTATAAAAGAGACATAATCCTCCTTAACCATTCTCATTTCAATATCCTTTTTTAACTCATAGTATGGATTATTATTTCGTAAAATAATTTTTAAGAACCATGGTAAAATAAATAGAAATGAAATGAAGAACGTAACATATTTGCTCTCCTGTATGTTAAACAAAATTTTTGTTTTTTCAATAAAAAAGAAGGAATTTTCTATGGATAGCGCTATTTGAACTATCCTCTGTTGATTATTATCATGGATACGCTCAATGTCAATTTTAAATTTCTCCCTTTCAATATTAGTGTTACTTCTATTACGTAAATCATATAAAACATTAAGGCGATCTGCAGATAATTTACTTAAATTAATTTTAAAATCTTCTAATTTTTGATCCTTGAAATCTTCCAAAGCCCTCTGAAAGGCTGCGTTATCCTTAAATATAAATATTTCTATTGGTTTAGAAATGGTGATGGCAAGAAAAATTAAAAACCCAAGTTTTAATAGTGACTCAAAAAAGTTAGAGGTATTGGTTGCATTATTAGGCAGCAGATTTGGGGATATATTGTGTAGAATAAATATATATAAATTTATAATAGATAAGGAAATAAATAATGTCAGAAAAAAAACTACAAAATAATTATTAATAAAACTATATATAAAAAGGCCAATACTTACTGTGCACAGCAAATATATAAATAATACTACTAACCCAATAAGTAAGAAATATCTACTTACCTTAGGCTCACAGCTCTTGAGAATAAAAGCATCTTCTGCGGCTAAACCGTATAGTAAATGGCGAATATCTTTACGAATTAGGATGAATAAATGATTCCGGATTTTTATCTATCTCTCTTTTCTTTTGCTCTATGAACTTTTCTACCGCATATTTTGCTAATATATCCTGGGCTTTTGCTGCCTCCTTTTTCTCTGAAATAATCTTTTCAACATTATAATGAACCGTATAATCTCGCTCTACACCTTTCCTATCCTTATGATAATCGTATAGGGTATATATACCATTTTCCGCTTTGATTAATTCGTCAATATTGTCCTTTAGATAATCGTAAGGAGATTTCACCAGCATAAGTTTAAAGAAAATAGGCGTTAATTCGATAGCCATGAACAGTAAAGTAATAAAAAGAGAAATCCAAACGCCTGCCACTTCATCTGCTAATTTTATCCTTTCTAATAAGCCATCTAATTTTTTGGCTTGCTTTTCACATTCAATATCAATATTACTTTTTCTAAATAAAAGTGAATCCTTTTCAACGGTCTTTGAAGCAATTCTTCCAGAATTTAACATTTCAATTTTTTCCAATTCTTTAACCATTCTTTTCACCTCACTATCTAACGATTTTAATAAAGGATTAGAAATAGAAACCGGATATGGTCGAGAAATACCGTTTTCGTCCGGTTTGAATACTGTTCCCGGAACTGTAGGTGTAATCATTGATCTATCAGAATTTAGCTTTGAAATTTTATTTTGAATATTTTCCTTTTCCAAACCTATTTTATCAATTTCAATTTCAACTTTTTTAATCCTTTCATCATAAATTGTATTAATTAATTCTTGACACCTTTTTTGAGCTATCAACTGATTTTCATACAACTTAACATCTATCTCCGTTTTAAACATTCTTATTTCAACAGGCTTTGAAATGGTAATGGCGATGATGGTACCCATTATAATCCTGGGAATAGCTCCTTTAAACTCTTTCCAGGTAATCTCCTCCGTACCATCTCCTTTTCCCGTGCTTGATACAATAAATCTATCTAAATTAAAAATCATTATACCCCAGAACAGGCCAAATACAATGGAATAGTAAACAACGTCTGTGAAAACGGTCGTGTCCTCGACCCCAAAAGATCTGGGAGAAAATATGGTATAAAATGCATATCCACCTGACATGGCAGCCATAAAACTTGTTGCAAAAATAACTCCTCCCAGCGTCATATACTTAACCTGGTCTGCATAGGTTGCTCTTTCAAGTATATATCGATCCCCTCCTGCTGCATACCATAGTACACGCATAAAGAAATTAGATTTTGGCGTATTGTAATAGTCGCGATTCATTGTAAATTTTCTAAAGGAGGTGGAGAAATGTGAATGTTGTATGTTGGCATATTAGGCTCAACCCTAAAGTTCAAAATAGGTAAGGTGTATGGTAATATGGACACACCCATGTTTTTTAAATTGCACTGATAAAATTGAAAATCAATTTTTTGAACATTAAAGTCAATTAATTTAAAATTAAAATTTTTAACTATTTGCTGAAAAAAACCAAAAAAATAAATGGAGACATTGTCCGTATTATTCCTTAAGGTAACTGTTTTAACTCTTGGACTACCCAGGAAAAGGCCTGAACCTTTTACATAAAAAAAGAGACAAGCATGTAAATTAAAAACTAGCTTAACCTGTGAATCATTAACTACAATATTGCTTGTCAGTTCCCTTTCATAGACCGTAAGTTTAAATGGTGATGATATAAAAACATCATTTAGCCCTATTACATTTTTTGCTTTTACCCAGTTTTTTAAGCCCGGATACCATATCAAAGTATTAAGCGTAATAAATTCATACTTTAGCTCATCTAAAGTAAATGGCCCACGAATCTTTCTGTTTTTTATGTAATGAAATTTTGTCAAGGGTGCTAATAATTGTATGATGAAATGAGAGCGTTAAAAGATTTTAAAATAACATTTAATTAAATCACACATGAAATTTCCTAATAATCCTGTAAAACTAGGCTTAAAAAAATATTACTATAACTGCCTTTAATGAATTAGCCTGAAACTAGTCCTTTAATTTAAAATAATTATCGATTTCAAGTTTTTTAATTTAAGCCTAATCCGCTGCTTTATTTTTAACATTTTCTCTTAAATATGAGTTCATAAAAAATATGCGATTTTAGGCCTGCATCAAAGTCACAAATATTCAAAACTGAATTAAAAATTAGTTAAAAAATATTCTATAAATTTTAAAGGAAAACACAGTGAAAGCGATTTAATTTATCCAACTTTTAATTCTTTTTCACAAAAAGTAAACTTTGATTAACCACCGCCGAAATATTATCCGTCCCAATAGAATCATTTTTCTTAAGGAATAACATTTCCATAACATAACATTTGGATAAACAAATAGGATTTTTCAACCATCTTATCATAATTTTATCATTGGTTTCCAAGATGACACAGATTTCATGGTACCTAGACTGACCAGTTTCATAAGTATTTCCATCTATCTCATGAGGATACCAACTTAATTCGTCAGGAGCGTCATCTCTAACCTGCACTCTTTTAATTTTAAAATTATTCGTTTTAATTTCCTCTCTATCTCCTGATCCATCATTAACTATTGATGTTACCTTTATATTGAATACGTAACTTATGCCATCTGGATTTTTAGTTAACGAATAGTCAGTTGTTACAGCACCTGTATTAACTTTACTCGCTCCTTCCCTTAAAAGGAATTTATTATAAGCATAATCAATTAAACCCTGTTCTACTTTAGTTTTTGCAACCCAAGTATTCTGTCCCCAAATAATTTGGCTTTGAATGAAGGAAAAAAGAATAATTGAAATTATCAAAATATTTTTCATTTTTGTTGAATTATGAAATGTTTAAAAATTAGTTGGTATAAATCCTAAATAGTTTTTAGCGATAGGATATGTCTGACCAAAATATAAAAAAGAAACGTGTCATAACTAAGTTGCAACTTATTCGTTTTTAAAAAATATTTAGGGTTAATTAAAAAAGAAAGATATTAAAAAAATAATAAAATGGCTGCAGCATCGGCACTATTGCATTACACGAAGTAGAAATTACGTTTAGAACTAATATCCATCGCAAATTTGTACTTTACCATATGATGTTTTAAAATTATACCTTGATCTGGCTTTTGGATTTTTAAAAATTATCAATATATCTCCGTCACCTGTATAATAATCTACGCCACCACCAATTGAAGTCCTTTTAAAGCTTCCATTGTGATATAACTGGACATCTCCACCAATCAAAAGTGAAGAGCCTTTCCCAGGTTGAGGACCTGTAAATTTACATTTTCCAATTAATGTCCCTGGTTGTGCATTGGCAAAACCAATAGCGAGCAACATAGTTACTAAAATCAATAATTTTCTAATTTAGTTTGTTTTTTAGTTTAATTTTCCCATTTAACGATTTGCTGAATTCTCGTTATTATTTCTACTAGGTGGAATGTATTTAATGTCTTTATTTTGAAAGTTTAAAAACACTATTTTTTGTCACTTTGGGGGTTTAAATATTAACTTAAGTAGAACGCATTTGTGTTATGTTGAATAAAACACCTATACCAGTTAATTTAAAATACGAAGCTAATAACCCATTAAATATTCTATTGGCTGTCAAATACACTCTAATGTATGCTGAAGCGTTATAAACCTAGGTAGGTAATATCCTAATAATTATTATTTCCTTTACGTTGGAAGTCAAATTATTTGTTCCTTTAATTCTTCTAATTGCTTCATTGTCTGAGGGATAATCCATATTCAGAGTAGTTGATTGTGATAACTTACCTCCTCCAACGTAAACAATGTAATAATCAACACGATAACTTTTTGCCATAATTTTTATTTAAAATAATGCGATATGAATATTTAAAGAATTAATACACTATGTAAACCTTTTAAAAAAATCCTATCCCATAGTTCAACAATATATATTAGTCCTACTTGTTAAATACCAATTAAATTTATTTTTAATCGCTTCATCAAAACAATGAATTTTTCCCAACCCCCTTAATTCTCCCTGGGAGTTCCTGGAACCAACAAAATGCCATCGAAAACTTTGTTCATTCTTTGCTTAAGTTGGGTACTATCCAAGCTGTAACCACCAATGGCTTTTGCCGTTTTTGTGGGACATTTATCACAACCTGGCTCAAAAATCTTATTTTGCTGCCTGTATTCCGGACTCAAATCATTGGCAAATTTATCCTTGTCTTTCTTTAAAACGTAGTAGAGATTTGCCTCTCTCATTAATCCTTCCGCTATTTGATTTGAATTGGAATAAATGAATTCTAATCGATTTTCTTTATTGAAAAGTATATTCAAATCGTAAATATCTGAGGTGTATTTTAACTTATTGGAGGCTGACTTTTCAATACCCACATCATTTCTTTTGGTGGTTGGAAGTTCCACATAAATCTGCTTGTATTTATACTGATACAACGCATACCCATCCATTTGAGCAGATAAAATATTGTAAGGGGTCCCCATGATATTTTTAACTTCAGTGTATGACATACCAATACTTAAATTTGCCACCTCATTCATGGTGACAAATTTTGGAATATCTTTTACCTCCTCCCTGGTCGTCGGAACCGTTACTTTTTTAGATTTCCTGTTACAGGAAATAAACAATATTGAAACCGTAAATAATATTAAAAATAGAACTTGCTTCTTCATAAAAATGTGCATTTAATCAATTTTTTAAACATCGAATAGAAAAACCATTATTCTGGAATCCAACACTATTAATAATAAAATCATTATAATTATCGATTACCCTGGACCACGAAAAACCAGGTTTATCAATGGTTGAACTCCAATAATACCCAAAATAATATTTGTCAAAAAAACTTCCGTTACTGTATCGAACCCCTCCGGGCATGGCATCAAAGCCACTTGCATTTCCGTAATCAACCCGATTTTTCCATACCTTATCCTTTCTGGTCTTTAACTTCAAGCCTGCTGTATTTTCACCTCCTAAATGGGAGGTAAGTATAGCCCAATCAGCATCGGTGGGAACCCCCCAACCTGTTGGACATACATTCCTGGAATCTTTCACTACATGCCAATTGTATAACTTTCCATAATCTTTTTGGTCAGTACTGTCATTATTATACCAACACCAGGCGCCTGTTTCCATGTATTTCCATGTCGTGTCATTCTCTACCTGTTCGATCGCATCGCCATTGCTATATTTTGAGGTTCTCAAATCCTGAGCCATCCATTTTTGTCCTCCAATTGTAATCG